>ERZ773009.1123-NODE-1123-length-19080-cov-63.545388_pt1 | contig 19080 bp, 12 predicted proteins | sample MGYA00580663_ERZ773009 | MGnify/ENA primary metagenome ERZ773009 (study PRJEB29015, sample SAMEA2737969) | human oral metagenome | biome: human oral; feature: human-associated habitat; material: dental | place: China | collected 2026 ... | reverse complement strand
CAGAATCGGACGATGGCTACCGCGTGCTAGTTGACCGATTATGGCCGCGCGGTATCAGTAAAGAGCGAGCAGCGCTAGACGAGTGGGCTAAAGAAATCGCGCCAACCAATGAGCTGCGCCAATGGTTTAATCATGACCCAGAAAAATTTACAGAATTTTCAGAACGTTATACAAAAGAGTTAGACGAAAATCCTGCCGCTATCAAGGCGAGAAATGACTGGACTAATCATCCAATCGTTACGCTATTGTATAGCGCTAAGGATGCGGAGTTTAACCAGGCGGTAGTACTTAAGCAATGGTTAGAATAAATAGCGCTCTTCAAAAATACTCATTTTTGACGTAAAATATAATTAATGATACGATTCCGCAACACTCTGACGCGTCGGTTTGATGATTTTACTCCGCTATCGTCTGATAGAGTGACTTTATATACTTGCGGACCGACTGTCTACGATGATTTACACGTCGGTAATTGGGCAGCCTACGTCTATTGGGACACGCTAGTTCGGACATTGCAAATTGACGGCTATACGGTTGATCGCGTGATGAATATAACCGATGTTGGGCATTTGGTCAGTGATGCAGACGAAGGCGAGGATAAGCTTGAAAAGGGCGCTCGCCGCGATGGAAAAACTGCTTGGGAAATCGCTGAATACTACACGCAACATTTTCTTGACGGCATGAAAGCGCTCAATCTTATTCCGCCGACGCATATAGCCAAGGCGACTGATTACATCTCGCAGCAGATTTCTTTGCTGCGGGCTCTTAAACAGCGCGGCTGCACCTATCAAACCAGTGACGGTATTTATTTTGATACTAGTACTTTTCCGCGTTACGCCGACTTTGCGCAGCTTGATTTGAGCGCCCAAAAAGCTGGCGCTCGCGTCGATGCTAACAGTGAGAAGCGTCAACCGTGGGATTTCGCGCTCTGGAAATTTACCGAGAAAGGCAAAGTGCGCGATATGGAGTGGGAGACGCCTGCTGATTTGCTAGATACGCCACCAGAAGATAACAAGCCAGTCATGGGCTTTCCTGGTTGGCACTTGGAATGCTCGGCTATCGCCATGAGCTTGCTCGGCAAGACAATCGATATTCATACTGGCGGAATTGATCACATCCCGGTGCATCACACTAACGAAATCGCCCAGAGCGAAGCGGCAACTGGCCAAAGGTTTGCGAACTTTTGGCTGCACTGCAACCACCTGAAGATTAATGGCGGCAAAATCAGCAAATCCCTCGGTAATGGCTACACGCTTGGTGATCTAAAGCGGCATGGTTTCTCAGCGATGGATTTGCGAATGTTTATTTTGCAGGGACATTATTCTAATGAAGGTAATTTTTCATTCGAGAATTTGCAGGCAGCGCACAACCGGCTGCAGCATTGGCGCGACGTGGCTTGCTTGCGACACCAAGTTCACGATCGCTTACATAGCGATACCGAGAACAACGATCTACGACATGATTTCTCGCCCAGCGCGGCTATCGGCGCTGTCAAAGAAGCGTTAAACGATAACTTAGAAACGCCACGGGCACTAGCTATTGTCGATAAAGCTCTAACCGAACTCGACAAAAAACCGCCGCAGAAAATCTATCGAGCTGGATTAATCGAATTTTTGGAGTTTGTTGATGCGGCATTGGGGCTTGAGCTGTTGGACTCAACTCCCGATATTGATGATGAATGTAAGCGGCTATTGGTAGAACGCCGCCGTGCTCGCGATAACAAGAATTGGGTAAATTCCGATGAATTACGCGATGAGCTGCTCAATGAATACGGTGTAGTTGTCAAAGATACTGCACATGATACTTTATGGGCGTATGCTGACGAAAAACCAGAGTAGACTTCAAGTGTTTAAAAGATTCTTTTTGAATGGCGTGAGCTGGCCAGGCCAATCCTTTACTAGGCTTCAGCTTCTGATTTAGCTGCCTCTGGTTTACTTTTTTCGCGGCGAACACGCTTGAGCAGGCGAGCAAGCTTTGTTGGTTTGGTAGCTGGTTCTTCGCGGCGTTCGACCTTGATATATTCAGTTGCAAGCACTTTGGCACAGCCAGCTATCGGTATCGAGATAATACCGCCAACCATACCGAACATGTACAGTCCTATAGTTACCGCCATCAAAACCATTAGCGGCGAAAGTTCAATACGCTTGGATTGAATGGTTGGCGAAATTACATTATTCTCAACCTGCTGATAAATGATGAAGTAAATACCAAAAGCTATCGCTGCTGGCATACTATTAATTGCCAGTAATGCAAAAACGATAATGCCGCCAATTCCTGCGCCGAACATTGGGATCAGCGACAAGATAAACATGATAGCAATCGTTGGCAAAGCAATGTTTGCTGGTACTGCTGGAAAAACTTGGCTCAAGATAAATACTGTCAAGCCGGCAAAAGCACCATCTAAACCCGAAACGATCAATTGTCCGCTTACATATCCAGAGATTACTGCATTCATCCGCCGGAAGATGACTCGATGGTGCTGCATTCGCTTGTCGTTGCTATATAATCCCCAGAAGTATCGTGACCAGCGCGGTCCTTCGACTAGCATTAGGAATGTTAGAACTAGCGCTAGCGAGGCCTCGGTGATTAGCGACATTGTTGTTCCGACGCCGCTGAGAAAGTTCTGTCCAAAGTTTGCCAGCCACGACGTTGCATTTCCTTGTATTGAAACAACCATTTGATCAATCTGCGATTCTAGATGATAACGCGATACTATAGCACCAAAGCCCTTCCATTGCGCCGACATTGTTCGTATCGTATCGGGTAGAGTTTGTAAAAAGCTAATTGTTTGCTGAACTATTGGCGGCACTGCCAAAAACAGAATTGCCGCTAGTATTGCTACAATAACGATAAAAGCGATAGCTGTACTGAGGGTTCGGCTGCGGTTGGGTAGCTTATTGGCCAACCAGCTGACTGGCCCATTGAGAGCTAGTGCTAAGAATGCTGCCGCTCCAATAATTACTAACGCTGTACGAGCATTCCAAATTAATAAGCCTGCTAGTCCAAAGCCGATTACTACCAGCCAAAAACGTACGAATGTTATAGTGTCTATCTCGATTTTAACCTTCATATTTTCAGTATAGCGCTTTATTGTTAAAAACTAAAATTTGCTATAATGTGCTTATGGCTTTTTATGATAAAACCATTAAAGAAACACTAGTTGAACTTGAATCAACCACCAAAGGATTATCCGATATCGAGAGCGATGAGCGGTTACGTCACTACGGCTTAAACACGATCAAGGTCAAGTCTGACCCGCTTTGGCGTAAAATTATTGAGCCGTTCAAGTCGATTTTTATGACAGTACTGATAGTAGCGGCAATTGTTAGCTTGTGGCATAAGTCGTATTTTGATGCTGGGTTGATTATTTTTATCATGGCGGTGAACGCAATTATTTATTATGTGCAACGGTTTTCGACTGAGCGGATTTTACGATCGTTGCAAAAACAGTCTGTGGCTGAAGTCGAGGTATTGCGAAAAGGGCGGCGTGAGATGATTGCTGCGACGTTGTTAGTTCCAGGCGATGTGATAATCCTTGATGAGGGCGATAAAATTCCTGCTGATGCCCGCATGCTAGAGGCGCGCTCTTTTCGTGTCGATGAATCGCAATTAACTGGCGAATCGCTACCGATAGAAAAAACTTGTGCCGTCCTGCCGAGCGACCGCGAAATTTACGAACAATCCAACATGGTTTTTCAAGGTTCATTTGTCGTTGGCGGTACTGCCATGGCGATAGTAACCGCTACTGCCAATGATACCGAATTTGGCCGTTTGAGCGATTTATCGTCTGGTGACCATAACGTCAATCCTGTGCAGCAGAAAATCGATAGGCTTATCACGCGTATAGTGGCTGTTATCTTGGGCATTGCTTTGTTTGCTTTTTGGTTGGCGCTAGCTCGCGGTGTTGAATGGAGCGAAGCATTGCGCTTTGTGATTGCTCTCAGTGTTAGTGCAGTACCCGAGAACTTACCAATCGCTATCTCAGTTATCTTGGTATTAGCGATGCGCCGGATGGCTCGCCGTAAAGCATTGGTGCGAACTATGGGCTCAATCGAGTCAATCGGTGCCATCACGACTATCGCTACCGACAAAACCGGTACGCTAACGCGCAATAAATTATCGGTTCAAGAAATTTGGCACCCGCGCCACAACGAAAAACGTATTTTGCAGACACTTGCTGCTAGTATTCTATTAAACAAGAGAAAAACTGCTGATCCGCTTGATAAAGCCTTCGCGTCGTTTATTAACTCGTCCGAAACGGCTCCCAAACTTGGCCAGCCTTTGCGGGAATTTACATTTGAGCATTCAATGGCAATGAGCGGCAATTTGCGACATGATGGCGCTAAGTATGCTCTAGCCGTCAAAGGTGCGCCAGAGAAAATCGTTGACCATTGCGATATCACCGAAGGCGAACGCGAGAAAGCTTTAGTTGAATTGCATCATCTGACTGGACTTGGTTTCCGGGTAATTGCGCTAGCGCATGCGTCGCTCAGTAAACCAATTGATTCGCTTGAAAACATTCCAGATAATACGCCGCTGGTTTTTGATGGTTTTGTCGGCGTGGCAGATACGCTGCGGCCAGAAGCCAAAGGTGCCATTGCTCGCGCGCAAGCCGCTGGCATCAGCGTGCGTATGGTCACCGGCGATCACTTCGAGACAGCTTATCATATTGGTAAGCAGCTTGGCCTAGTCGAGCATCGCAACCAGGTTTTTGATAGCCGGCAGATTATTACATTATCTGACGACGAACTAGCTGAAAGGTTGCATACTATCCGTGTTTGCGCGCGCGTTTTGCCCGAGCATAAGCATCGCATCCTTGAAGTGCTCAAGCGCGATAATATCACTGCTATGACTGGCGACGGTGTCAATGACATTCCGGCGCTGACTAATGCTCATGTTGGTGTCGCTATGGGGGCAGGGGCACAAATTGCCAAGGACGCGGGCGATATCATCTTGCTTGATAATAACTTTCGCTCAATTGTTTCGGCTATTCACGAGGGTAGAACTGTCTATGCTAATATCAAGCGCATGGTAACGTATCTGTTGGCTACTAATCTCGGCGAGGTTATCGTGTCGCTGGGCGCGTTGATCTCCGGTTTACCGCTGCCGCTGGCGCCTGTGCAGATTTTATGGGTTAATTTAGTCACTGATAGCGCTATGGTAATTCCGATTGGACTGGAGCCGGGCGAGCCTCGGAATATGCTAGAGAAGCCAAAACGCGCTAACGCGCCGCTACTCAGTAAATTTATGACTTCGCGAATATTGTTGATTGCCATAATTATGTCATCAATGACGCTGGGATTCTATATTTATTTCAATCAACGCTTTGGTGCTGATTATGCTCGGACAATTGCTTTTTGCTCGCTGGTAACCGCACAGTGGGCTAGCGCCATCGAGGCGCGCAGTGATTACGAATCGCTAATCGGTCGGTTGCGCAAACGAAATGCACCCTTTATCGTCGGGCTAATCATCGCTGTCACGTTGCAGATTGCCACCCTAGCTACGCCGCTTGGACGGTTGCTGCATATTACGCCAGTAAGTAACATACATCTTCTCTTGGTGACCATCTCCGCGCTCATCATACCTATTATCTTGATTGAATTGCACAAATGGGTAGGGCGAAAGTTCTTTGGTAAGCGACCGAATCTTCAGCGAATTACCAAGCGTCTTAAACGGCCGCTCAAGAAAAACAAAAAGTTCGCTAATTAATTCCGGCGCTTGATGTGTCCACGCAATAGTTCTAAATCAGCTAAATCTTTACGACGAGCCATTTTTCGTTTGGCAGCAATCAGCCGGTCAGTCGAGACCACGGGTATCCCATCAATGGTTTGCATATCTCGCTGTAATGCTGTCAAGGAATTACCCATCCAACTTTTTAGCAGATTGTATTGTTCATGTACCAAAATTCGCTTGCCGCTAGTTAGTGTCACCTCACGCCAATGTTTCTTGCTCGCGAAACGGTCGTAAACTTCGCGCGATACTACTAAATCAACATTAGGTGTATCGCGCAAATGCATCATATCAAGTACGGCGCCGCCGACCACGATATACGAATCGCTAGCGATTTTAAGGTCTCTGATCATTTCAATTGCCGAAGCCTGTTTCTGATGCGCCAATGCCAGAGACAATGTTGTGTAAATGTTGCGGCTGCCAATTATATCGGTAATGCCATAGATATCAAACTGGCTGCGCAATCCCGGTGACACGTGCGCAAAAGCAATCGCGATACCATCTTCGCCAAGCTCACGGTACAAACGTTTGAGCGCTTCAACCGCTGTATAATCGATATCATCAATCGCTCCGGCATCAATCACCACGTATGTTACTGGATGTTTAGCGCGATGAATAGCTCGCCGTAACCGTTCAGCGAAATAATTAATATTCTCGAAAAAAAGCGATTCGCCGAATGCATAAACTAATGTATCTTTTGGCAAAGAGCCTATCTTATCTTTTACCCGATCAGCCGCCCATGATGACAGCTCGCCATCGCGCAGCAGCACAGCGTCATCAGGGTGGTACTGCCGACGCAATCGCTCCATCAGCGAGGCTGCTACCGCTACCAAAATACCTAACTGTACACCGAATAGTACCGTACAAGCTAAAGCAACTAGCGCGATCATAAACTCCTCATGATGGACAGCCCACAAATAGTGCAATTCACGAAAACGAATTAAGCGTAAACCTGCCGTACAGACTATCGCTGCTAGTGCTGCTAGCGGCACGTAGTGTAACAAAGTACCGCCAAAAACGATCAACGCCATCATTGCTAAGCTGGCAACAATACCGCTCAATTGCGAACGCATACCCAGCGAGTCGGCTAACTGGCTGCGCGGCGGCGAGGCACTAACGGTATAGCCGTGGAATAGAGCTGAAGCAATATTAGCTATTCCAAGGGCTGCTGTATCTTGGTTGGTCTGGATTTTATCGTCGTGCTCGCTACCAATGGAACGTGCTGTCATAGAACTCTGGACTAGTACTACGAGCACAATTGATAATACGGTTGGCATAATTGTATTTAGCATCTCGAGCGACACTGTGGGCACTATTAAGTTTGGTATGTTGCTTGGCAGCGAACCTAAAAACTCTACGCCGTACGCATCGACATGAAATACTATTGCAAATATTACGGCCATAGCAATACCGATTAGCTCGCTCGGTATTCGCGATGATCGCCAAAACAACACTACACCTAGCACCAAGAGTGCTAGCGTAGCGGTCATCCAATTGATTGAACCAGCTTGCGCGGTAATTGACGCTAAATGACTCCAGAAACCGCCTGATGCTTTCAAGCCTAATAGAGCTGGTATCTGTGTAACAATTAGTTGTACTCCTACGCCTGCCATAAAGCCAATCATCACTGGTCGCGATACCAGATCTGCCAAAAAGCCAAATTTGAATAACCCCAACAATAGTAGTAGAACACCTGATAGCAACGTCATCGCTGCGATTGTATTAACATATTCTGGCGTACCTGTTTGTGCCACTAGCACTGCGCCTGACGCCAGTAGAATGGCTGTCGCTGAATCTGCGCCAACCACTAATCGATGTGAATACCCCAACAACCCAAATACTAGCGCACCAATAATTGTCGTATATAAACCAGTCTCGGGCGGTAGTCCGACAATTACCGAAAAAGCCAACGCATTGGGAACATTCACGACGGCTATCAACAACGCCGTTATGATATCATGCCGCAAATAAGATTTCTTGTACCGCAATATGCTCGGCAGAGACACTTTTCGCATATTTATTATACTAATGGTATTTGGGGGTGGCGTCAATAAAACAAAGCAAACTATGAATTTGCTAAATGTTGATACGATTCATAAAAATAAACCGCTTAGGTTATCCAGATTTGAGCGGTTTATGATATTTTCTTTGCATAATTTGGCTGGGTCGGCAGGACTCGAACCTGCGAATGCTGGGACCAAAACCCAGTGCCTTACCACTTGGCGACGACCCATCACGTGAGCTGCACTTCATTATACCACACGCAAGACTACATAACCAGCACTAGATTGTGTAGAATTAAAGCAACGGAGGGAGTAACAAGGGTAGTGTTTTTTTGTTAGTATATTATTTGTTTACAGTCTTTAATATATAAAATACCACTAAAATTGTATATTGCTATTCATATCCCAACCAATCCAATAGGTTAAACTTATTGCAAATAAAAGAGCAATAGTTATCCAAACAACACGCTGCCACCATCGTTTAACTATCACCGTATTAACAAATGCAAACAATACTATTAGACCTTCTACACATTTGTAAAAATTTGATGTATGTTCTGTTACGAGATAAGCAATGAAGAAACTATACGCCCAAAATATAATAACAGCAATAGTTGCACACTGAACAAACTTACTGATATTTTTCTTATTCTTCACAACCAACCCCTTTCGGTAGTGTATTTAACTTTATTAATCCTCGTAGCTTGTAGCCGTTTGATCCTGGTTTGAGTACTGGTGATAGATGGTCTTCTGGTTTTAGGACGTAGTAGCCTACGATAACTTCAGTATCGTTAACCCCAGAGCTTAGAACTGAAATTCCCTCAGCCCAATAGCTATGATGTAAGCTAATACCGCAATAACCCCAACAAGCACCCCAGGAATACACCATAATTTTACCTTACCTCGACAACAAACTAGGATAGATCCCCCGATAACAAACGCTCCAATTCCTATAAGTAGATAATTGAAATGAGCTTCGGAGTAATGTGGAAATATGAATTTTTCAGCTATTATTTGATAGATTACGAGCGTGGGGATGGGAATTATCCCTATAATTATAGTGATTATGTTTTGACACGTTTGTTTATTCTTTTTCACAACTCACCCCCTTCGGTAGTTTGTTTAACTTTATCAATCCTCGTAGCTTATAATCTTTTGATCCGGGTTTTAATGCTGGCGATAGGTAGGGCATTAGACTGACGATTTACCTTAAACAATTGCAATCCTGTCAGTATTACAGACAAAGTTCCTATAACCACCGCATAAAGCACCCAGTTAACGGAATTGTTTAGACTCCTACCAAAGCCATCAAAACTGCTAATACAAAAACTAATAACCACGTATAGATATGTGGCAGCTGACACATAAGACAAAAAGCTACGTCTGCCCCTCCTTTCTCTAAAGATGAGGATTGAGCTAAGTATTCCTGCCAAAGTCAAAACAAACACTCCTATGTGTATGTATTCGGTAAATAATACTGCAACACCGATTGACATTAGAATTACTAAAGTGGTATTCTGCAGCGCTTTATTCTTTTTCACAACCAACCCCCTTTGGTAGTGTATTTAGTTTTATCAATCCTCGTAGCTTATAATCTTTTGACCCAGGTTTGAGTGCTGGTGATAGGTAGTCTTCTGGTTTTAGGGCATAACATTTCTCGTTCACATCTTTGGCGAGAATAATCGGTGTTCCTTTTTTAATATCACCGTCATCTTCTTTCATAACGACCAATTTATTGAATGCAAGTCCGCAAGTCTCGTAAGCGATAGTAGCTAGCATGCTAAAATTGAAACTTATTCATACTCCAACCGATCCAATACACTAGAGCGGCAGTAAGTACTGTGAAAACTAATAGCCATATAATTCGCTGCCACCATCGACGGGCCGCAAATACGGAAATAAAACATAAAGTAACAACAACACCAAGCATAAAGCCGTAAAAATCTACGTTTTCTTTCGTAATACATCTACCCAGTAGATAGCAATATATCCACCACGCAGTAACCGCAGAAGCTATATACTGCACAACTTTTCTAACGGTGCTTATCTTATCCTTGTTTTTATCCCTCACAACCAACCCCCTTCGGCAGCTTATTTAACTTTATTAGTTTACGTGATTTATAATTCTTATCATACGGGCTTAGAGCAGGTGATAAATAATCTTCTGGTTTTAAGGCATAGCATTTATCATTCATGTCTTTGGCTAAAACTATAGGCATGCCTTTTGAAATATTATTATCTTTATCATCTTCTTTTGCGATGATAAGTTTACTAAAGAAGAGATTTTTAGTATCTTCTGTTAGGCTGCTAGCAATGAGTGCTTCGGTATTATCTTTGTTGCTTGATTTGTCAATATAGTCATTGTTTACACCTGTTAATCTCGCTGCTCTAGTATTGCGAAAGACATAGATTTTACCTTCATCTTCGTTAAATTCTGATTTACCATTGCGAGCGACATAGAGAATTGGGTCGGTGATTTCAGGGTCGCAGGCGTCGTCGATACCGTCAAGATCCTCATCTTTCCCCGAAGTCTTCAAAAAGGCTCCACAGGGTTGATTAGCATCTTTTACTCCATCATCGTCAAGATCTTCCTTATCTTTGCCCGTTACTATCAGTGTCTGAGTAATCTTTATATCCTCGCCGCTTGCGGATTTTCCATAGATAAATAGAGTGTGATAGCCGGCAGGAATGTTATCTGGGATAGTTATCGTTTCCTTCATAGATCCATCATTCAACACGGTATAGCTGCCTAGGTCCACTGGCTTAGATCGAATCTCGACACGAGCCGAACTACCAGGTTGCAGCGAGTTCTTTGCCAGTGCAACTTTCTGCTTGCTGCCTTTTGAAGGTTTGGAGTTTGCTAGCATTGTAGTATTCACAGATGAAGGTGCACCTTTGTCAAAATAGATTGATGAAGGTGCGTTCACTGACTCATCGCCAGTAGTAGGATATTTACTGTAAGTCAACGGGTTTTCGTGATTCAGTTGTTTCGCTATCTCAACAAATATCACAGTGTGGCCAAACTTGTTTGGGTGGTAACTTTCTTGCTCACCAAACCCAACTATGCCCGTCATATAAATCTGATGTCTCTCACACATCTTGCCACCGTTCAGTGCTTGTGAAATATCTACATATTTTACACCAGCTTTGCGTGCTGCTGCTTCTATTACTTCATTCATATACTGAGTGGCGCGGACGACCATTCGTCGCTCATCTAAATCTATGGCTCCGGCATTCAGTCCACATGCGGCCGGTTCCGCATCAGTTATAAACTGTGGATATCCGATCGCGTATATCTTTGAATCAGGACTTGCCGCTTTTAATTCTTTATATAACTCGACAAGTCGGTCAAATTGACCCTTAATTTGCGACCCTAGAGTGTTCATGTCCTTTTTAGCCCAGTCACATGTATCCCAGCGCTCGCGTGGATCCACACATGAACGAATTTTCCCACCAAAATCCACATCATTCCCGCCCGCCGTCAGCGTAATCACCTTTGGCTGGTATTTCTTCACGAATTCGATTTGCTTGACGCGCCCTGGAATCATCTCGTTGAGTGCCATCTTCTGCAGTGTGTTTTTGTCAGCGTAGTCTCTTAGTCGGTCATTTTGCCCGTCGTATCCGCCAGAATTGCTGCCATTCAAGTCATAGATGGTCGCGCCACCGCACGCCACTGTGTCCCATTGCCTAGTGCCTGTTTGCTTCAACTCCATATATTGCGCCAATTTATATGGATACGAACGTGTGCTGATATGGCACTTTTCTCCTGGTATGCCTTGCTTTTTATCTTCGTTAACGTCGGTTAGCTGGCGATAGTACTTTTGCCCAGTTGCATTATTCTTTTCAGTGTCGCCCTCGCCGCTGGAGTACGAATCACCTAGCGCTAAGTAGTCGAGTTTTGTTGGATTGCTTGGAATTCTCATGCCGCGATAACCGTCGGGGTATTCGACGTCGAAGGTGGATTTAAAAAGTTTCATATTGTAGCCATACTCTTCGAACGCTTGATCAGCAGCACCTTCATTTGTATTGTTGCCCCAAAGGAAGCTTACCTCACAATTGCCAGCAGCTTGAATTAGGGCTGGGCTGCCTACTGTAGCAGAATATAGTTTACTAGTTGCGCCACGATTACGCCAAATATACAATTTTCTTTTTGGATACTCACCTAGGAATCTTATTTTGAAGTCTGATTTATTTTCTGCCCAATATACGGTTATAAAATATGGGTTAGATGTATTGTTGTGTCTATTCTTCTGCTCGTATCCTATTGCATAAGCACCCGTCGCCATAGCTTTTTTCAAACTCCTCATATAGTTGCCGTAATAATCTCTACGATAAAAAGCTCCTTGCCGTTCGGTAGCTTTCAGCCACGAGTTAGAATAATCGTTGCCTGGTGAACCGCACGTTGTACCGTAGTAATTATCGATATGATTCACTAGTTTATCGGTAGTGATCTTCTCCATCAAATCATCGTATTGTGATGATGTTGGCCTCCAGGTAAGAGCAGGGTCCTTATTTGGGATTTGTTTGCCTGCGTACCCGTCTGGATATATTGTGTTGAATGTAGATACATAAAGTTCTTTAGAGGAATTTGCATGAATCCATACACTCTGCGTGTCAAAATCAGGATATCCCCAGATAAATTCAGGTGTACAAAGCTTGTACTCTTGAATCAATGGACTAGACACTAATGCGTAATGGAGGTGTTTGTAATGACCAGGCTTACTTTGAATGGCTATACTGCCATCAGTGCGCCACATGTCTGAGAATATAGTCTCGAAGGATTCTTTATCGTGCTCTGTCCAATATACATGTATACGATATGATTTACCCCTATCATTGTCAACACGCTCATATACTACAGCGTACGCTCCATCACTTGAAGAAATGGCTGTTTCTAAACTTTTAACTGCAGCAGGATGGTTCTCGCGATTGTTAGCTTGCTGTCGTCGAAACGCCCACAGCCATTTATTTGCGTAGTCGTCGGTAGTAGAGCCGCATGTTTTACCATACATAGACGTATAGTTAATCATGGTTGGTGTAGTAAGTTTATCAGTCAAAGTGTCGTACTTTGATGCTGCGTGAGCAGTATTCGGTAGTAAAAATGTAAAAACTATTATAGTTCCTGTGATAATACTTACGAGTCTCGTTTTCATAAAGGATGCTAATTTTAAAGCTTATGCTTTATAGTATATCATAGCTTGTACAGTCGCACCCATTCCTCGGGGGTCAACTCTGACGGTTTGCGTTCAGGGTTGATGCTGGCTTTGGCGCGCGGTACGGCAGCGAAGGCTTTTTGCGAGGCGTAGCATTTTGCGACGAAACTTTGGTACTTGTCGCGTTCTAATGTAGGCAAGAGCGGCTCGGGCCGCGGTTTCAGCTCTAGCAGCACGGTATCGACTGCTGGCGGTGGTGTGAAATCTGTACGACGTAGCGGTCGGCGGATTCGTGTCTGCCACCATGGAGCTAGCTGTGCGCCTAATTGAGAGGTAAAGTGCCAGTCGCTCGGTACTATTTTTTGCGCGAATTGTTTTTGGACGATCAGGTAAATTGATCGCGGTGCGTGCATTTCGTTGTTGTTAGTCAATTTGCGTACTATGTCGGCGCTCAAGTGAAAGGGAATATTAGCAAAAACTTTGTATGGTTCATCTGGTAATTTCGTTTGCAGAAAATCTTGCGCTATCACTTTGACGTTTTTGTGCCGGCGCATATTTTGCTGTAGTTTGTTGAGAATACCTGGTTCGTTTTCGTATGCTAAAACTTGCCGGCATCGGCGTGCTAACACTGCCGTAATGGCGCCGCTGCCAGAGCCGATATCTATTACCAAATCGCCGCGGCGTATGTTGCTGTGGCCTATCAGCTCGGCAATCAAGCGTGGATTACGCAAAAAATGCTGCGAATGGGTGGCGACTTGGCGTCTCATAATGTGATTTTACCACGAAAAAGCGGCTAATCAGTTGGCAATATTTACCATAACCTTTATAATATAAAGTTATGAATGCACACGAAAAACACTCGATAAAGCAATATTTGCGTGCGGCAGACTATCTGACGGTGGGGCAAATATTTTTGGCAGAAAATCATCTGCTGAAAAAGGAATTAACTTTTGACGATATCAAATCGCGGATTCTCGGACACTGGGGAAGCGGGCCAGGTATTAACTTTGCTTACGCGCATCTCAGCTATTCGGCCAAGAAACATAATAAGGATATGATGTTTGTGCTGGGGCCGGGGCATGGCTTCCCGGCACTGCAAGCTAATCTTTTTTTGGAAGGTACGCTTGCTAATTTTGATCCATCGATGGAGACTAACTTGGATGGTATTCGCAAACTATGCCGCGAATTTAGCTGGCCGTACGGTTTTCCGAGCCATTCTAATCCCGAGACGCCGGGCGTGATTCTCGAGGGCGGTGAACTTGGTTACGCGCTCAGCACTAGTTATGGTGCAGCGATGGATAATCCTGATTTGACGGTAGCCTGTTTGGTTGGTGACGGTGAAGCCGAGACTGGGCCGACAGCTGGCGCTTGGCATCTCAATAAATTGCTTAATCCGCGCAAAGATGGTGTAGTATTGCCAATTCTTCACCTCAACGGTTATAAGATTTCGGCACCGACTGTTTTTGGCCGAATGAGTAATTACGAACTGATGACGCTCTTTAGCGGCTACGGTTATGAGCCGCGCATTGTTGACGCTACAAAAGACGGCGTCGATCCGCACGACGAAATGGCAAACGCGCTTGAGTGGGCGCACAATTTGGTTGCCGAGATTCGTGCTAGTACGAACACAGAAGCGCCGCGCATGCCGATGATTATCATGCGCACACTAAAGGGGTGGACTGGGCCGAAATTTGTCGAGGGTAACAAAATCGAAGGTAACTGCCTAGCACACCAGACAGTGCTTAGCGAAGCGAAATCCGACCCCGAACAGCTCAAAATCTTGAATCAATGGCTCAAGAGTTATAAGTTTGACGAGCTATTCAACGAAACGACAGGCTTTGGTGATTTTGTCAAGGATATCTTGCCCGAACAGCTAGAGAAGCGCTTGGGTATGTCGCCGCATGCTCGTGGCGGTGCAACTGTTTATCGGCCGCTGGTGCTGCCAGATGTCGAGCAGTTCGCTGAAGACGCCGAAATCCCTGGCACTATTGGCTCTAGCAGTATGCGCCGGGCTGGCGCTTACTTGACGGAAGTCTTTCGTTTGAATGCTGATAGCAAAAACTTCCGCTTCATGAGCCCAGATGAGACCTACTCAAACAAGCTTGACGAGATATTCCGGGCTACTAGCCGTAGTTGGCAATGGCCGATCATGGAGTGGGATAAGGATCTGTCGCGTGATGGCCGAGTCATGGAAATGTTGTCCGAACACAACATGCAAGGCTTAATGCAAGGCTATGTACTAACGGGTCGCCACGCTATGTTCGCTAGTTATGAAGCATTTCTGCAAGTCGTCGGCAGCATGGTTGACCAGTATGCTAAGTTTCTCACCCAAAGCCGTAACGTCGAATGGCGCGGTACTATACCTAGTATCAACTATATACTGACCTCGAGCGGTTGGCGCCAAGATCATAATGGTTTCAGTCACCAGAATCCCGGCTTTATCGACGATATTCTACGCCGCCAGAGTAATTTCAGTGATGTTTACTTCCCATCGGACGGTAATGTCACGCTAGTTTGCTTAGAGCATATGCTGTCAAGTGTTCGCCAGATTAACGCGCTGGTGGCCGGTAAAACTCTCGAGCCGCGCTGGTTGTCGCCAGAACTCGCTCGCCAGCAGGTCGATGCTGGTCTGATGGTTTGGGATTTTGCAAGCGATGAACATCCTGATCTAGTTATGGCCGCTTGCGGCGATTATCCGACCAAAGAAACTATGGCAGCTATTGATATTGTCAAAACGCATTGTCCGAACGCTAAAATTCGCTGCGTTAACGTTTCGAGTCTGACTACTGTTGGCTTTGGTACGTTGCGTCGCGTTGCCGACCAAAAGTTCTTTGACAAGGTATTTACTGACGACAAGCCAGTTATCTTCAATTTCCATGGCTATCCGCAGACAGTCAAATCGATTCTCTTTAACTATGCTGTTGATTCGACGCGCTTCGATATTCGCGGTTACAAAGAGATTGGGTCGACGACCACGCCGTTTGACATGCATGTTCGCAACGAAACCAGCCGCTATGATTTGGCAATTGCTGCATTCCGCCAGCTGGGCCGCAATGGCGTCGTTCCGTTTGAGGAGGCCGAGCACTTGGCTTCGATCTACCAGGGCAAGATTGACGAGAATACTGCTTATATCAAGGCTAACGGCGTTGACTTGCCAGAAATTGACGCCTGGGTGTGGCCAGCAGCACGCGGACTAGACGAGGCAAAAGAGGAAGCCTGGCACGGGCAAACAAATTAACGTAAAGAAAAGGGTGGGGGAATGTCATTACTACTAATCGCAAATCCAGGCAGCGCTAGTCGCAAATACGCGCTGGTCGACGACAAGCTCAAAGAGGTTGCCGCATTACATATCGAGCAGAGTGGCAGCGAATTAATCGCGACGCTGCGTACTGGCGGCGATACGCGGCAAGTACCGCTTGGTTTTGCTGACATTTCCCAGTCGGCCGCACATCTGTATGGCATTTTTAACCGCGAACATTTACTAGAAAGTCCTAGCGATGTTCGCGCGATCGGCCTGCGGATTGTTGCACCGAGCAACTATTTTCTCAAAGACAGGCTTGTTGACGATGACGTTGTCCAGCATATACGCGATATTTTGCCGCTTGACCCGATTCACGTCTCCGGTACGCTGCAAGAGCTAGAGGCTCTGCGCTCGTCGCTGCTGACTGTACCGGTGGCGCTAATTTCGGATAGTGCTTTTCACGCTCGCAAGCCGAGCTACGCCTGGAACTACGGTATCAATCTGCAAGACGCCGATCGCTTCGAGATTAAGCGTTTTGGTTATCATGGTTTGTCGGTTTCGTCTGCCGTTAATGAGCTGTGGAACCGCGGCAAATTACCACCAAAGGTCGTCGTCTGTCATCTAGGTAGCGGCTCGTCGGTGAGTGCAGTTTTTCACGGGCGCAGTATCGACAACACCATGGGTTACTCGGCGCTAGAGGGGGTAATTATGGCAACGCGTACCGGTTCTATCGATTACACTGCTGCTATGGCGCTCAAAACTAAACTTGGTCTCGATGATGATCAGCTTGAGCATTATCTTGATGAGAAGGGCGGCTTACTCGGACTCAGCGGAACTAGCGATATTCGTGAAATTCTTGATCGCGAAGCTAATGGCGATCATATTGCTCATATAGCGCTGATGACTTTGATTCACAGTATCCATAAGGCTATCGGCGCCATGGTGGTCGCCATGAACGGCGCCGACTTGCTGGTATTTACTGGCACGGTAGGGGAACGTTCGGCAAACTTGCGCCGGCGCATCGTTGCTCACTTGGAATGCCTCGACTTCATACTTGACGGCAATCGTAACAAATCATGTCTTAACCCGACCGAGTTCACTAGCATCTCGCAAGCGGCAGTCAGTAAGCCGATAATTGTCATACCGACAGATGAAGGCGTCGAAATCGCTCGCCACACTATTAAGTTACTAGCGTCATAATTTTGGTCGTTGGAAAGGTATGCGTTATTGTTATGGAGACGCCTTTCGTGATCTCTACCAAACAGTATCTTTCATTTTGTTATAATAAGTACGATGAAAAGACAGTCACTCGAGACTATTCACCTTGACAAAATCGTTGGCGGCGGGCAAGCGCTAGGGACGCTGGCCGACGGGCGCAAATGCTTCGTATGGGGCGGATTACCCGGCGAGACGGTTACTGTCCGCATTACCAAAAAGAAGTCGCACTTCGTCGAAGCGATTGTCGAGGAGGTAATTTTGCCAAGCCCCGACCGCATCCAGCCGCGCGATCCAGACAGTTATCTTTCGACTAGTCCGTGGCAAATCATGCCGCTCGAGATAGAGCAGATATACAAAAGGCAACTGATCGACGACGCCTTTACGCTACACAATGTTACATTACCGGCGGCGATTGACATTTATTGCGACAATGTCGCATATGGTTATCGCAACAAAGTTGAATTTAGCTGGTACAGCGAATCGGTAGTGTCTCGAGTAGTATCTCAGAAAAAATCTGGGCTTGTCTCGGGTCCCGGATTATTTTCTGATGATACCCGAGAGGTAAATACGAATAGTGACCGCGATGATATATCTGGCGATACACTTGACTTGGCATTTTTTCGCCGCGGCAGCAAAGGCAAGATTGTCGTCGATGGCACAAGTTTGGCGCACCCTGCAATCAACAACTTGGCGCGTACGATCCGTGATTTACTGCGCCATAAACGCGTCGCGGCTCGCCAGCTCAAGACCTTGCTCGTCCGCTGCGATCAGTCGGGAAGTTGCGTATGGCAGTTGTATGTTAAAGATCGCTTGCCCGAGATAATTACCGCTGATGAAGCCGCCAAGCTACCAGCTCGGGGCGGAGAAATTATCTATTCCGACCCGCGCTCGCCAGCCAACCGCATCACCGAGCGCTTGGCGCGTTTCGGCAACACCACCTTGACCGACACCATTCTTGGCGTGCCATTCCGCTACGCCTGCGAAGGCTTTTTCCAAGTCAATATCCCGGTTTACGAGCAGGCGCTGCACGATATGAAGAAGTGGGTGCCATATGATTGCAATAGCCAACACTCGGGTCGGCAGCTCAAGCACCGCCAGAAAAAATCTGAACAGCAAGGAACAAACAGTCAGCACGGCTCGTCAAACTCTTTTTCTGAAGGCTTTGCCTTTCCGGCGAGTGTGCGCCAAGAGCGCCAGGATCAGTTGGCGACACATGGCTACACAGATAATCAACAGCGAGCAGTATCTCAGAAAAAATCTGGGCAACTTCACGTGGGTCCCGGATTATTTTCCGATGATATTCGAGCTGTCAGATTATCAACTCTCGACCTCTACGCTGGCGTCGGCACTATCGGCCTGACTATTGGCGGCAGTAACGTCACACTGGTGGAAATCAACGCCGACGCTGTCCGCGAAATGCAGCGCAACATCGCCGAATTTGACCGCACCGACGCCCGCGCTGTCCTTGCTCCCAGCGAACAAGCCCTCGACCACATTACAGGCAAGGAAATCGTCATCGTTGATCCGCCGCGCGCCGGCTTGCATCCCGACGTTATTGCGACATTGTTACAACAGCTACCGCCGCGTATAATTTATCTCAGCTGCAATCCCGTTACCCAAGCCCGCGACGTCGCCCTGCTCCAGCAAAACTACCACATTGTCCACCACCGTGGCTACAACTTTTTCCCGCGTACGCCGCATATTGAACACTTAATCATTCTTGATAAGAAGCCGT
>ERZ773009.1120-NODE-1120-length-19121-cov-10.528742_pt1 | contig 19121 bp, 18 predicted proteins | sample MGYA00580663_ERZ773009 | MGnify/ENA primary metagenome ERZ773009 (study PRJEB29015, sample SAMEA2737969) | human oral metagenome | biome: human oral; feature: human-associated habitat; material: dental | place: China | collected 2026 ... | reverse complement strand
GGAGCGCAGCGGACCTCGGCGCGCCTTCGGACGACCTCCGTCCCGCTCCCCGCCTTCCCGCCGGAGACGGAGCAGACGCCCGCGCCGGCCCCTGCGCCACCGCCGCCACCGCCCGAACGTCCCGCGTCCTCCCGACCTCAGCCCCCGAGCCGGATGCGCAGCGGGCCCGCGGGCACGGGCGGTCCGGTGACGCGCATGGAGCGACGGCGCCGGGGCCGCGCCGAGTAGCACACTGGGGCCATGCGCATCTACCTGCCCGCGACGGCCGCCGACCTGTCCGCCCCTTGGATCAGCCCCCGGACCGCTCATGCCGCCACACCCTCTTTGGCCGCGGCCCTGCCCGGCGAGGACCGGGAGAGCCTGGAGGCCTCGGCGTGCCTGTGCGCCGCCGACGCCTCCTTGGTCAGACTCGCCGAGCCGGATGCGGAGGCGGCCGCGGACCGGCGCGTCGTCATCGCCGCGGACGTGGATGAGGCGAAGGCGAGCGAACTCCCGGTGAGCGAGGACGTGCTCCCCGGCACGGTCGAGGTGACGGCGCCGGTGGCATGGGAGGCGGTCGCCGCGCTGCTGGTCGATGAGCCGGCGGCGCGGACCGACGTCCGCAGGGCGCGCACGGGCGACGAGGAGGCCTTCGAACGGGCTGCCGAGGCCGACCTGCTGTGGTTCGATGCGACCGAGCGGGCGGTGCTGGCGGACGAGCTGGGCTGATTCGGCGCGCCCCGGACGCAGGTCGGGTCGGGCGCCGGCCCGCGGCGGATAGGCGCGCGGCGGATCCGGCGGGGCCCTCACGGGGCGGTGACCGTGAGCGTCGAGCCCGATGGTGTCCCGGTGACGTCGATGCGGTCGGGGATCTGACGGCGCAGCTCCTCGACGTGGGAGACGATGCCGACGGTGCGCCCGCCCGCCTGAAGCCTGCTGAGCTCGGCGAGAACGATCTGGAGGGTCTCGGGGTCGAGGGCGCCGAAGCCCTCGTCGACGAAGAGGGTCTCCATGGACACGCCTCCGGACTCGGCGGTGACGACGTCGGCCAGGGCGAGGGCCAGCGATAGGGAGACGTAGAAGGTCTCCCCGCCCGAGAGCGTCCGAGGATCGCGCACGCCGCCGGACGAGAAGCGATCGATGACGCCCAGCCCCAGGCCACGGTCGCGGCGAGCGGCCGAGCCGGCCTCGTCGTCGACGCGCACGAGCTCGTAGCGGCCCGACGACATCTGGGCGAGTCGGTCGTTGGCGAAGATGAGGACCTCGGCGAAGCGGTCGAGCAGAACCCACGTGGCCAGGGGCGTGACGGCATCGTTGCGCCCGGCGACGAGGGCCGCCACCCGCGTGAGCGCCCGCGCCTCCTCAAGGGCTCCGACCAGACGCGCCGCGGCCTCGGCGACGGCGGTCAGAGTCTCCTCCAGCCGTCGGTGCGCCTCCAGGGCGGTGGCATGGGCCGCCAATGCCTCGTCACGGGCGCGTTCGGCGGTCTTACGATGGCGGCGGGCGGCCTCGACGTCGACGGCCTCCTCGCCCGTGAGCGCTGAGATCCGCGGGTCGTGGGTGAGGGCGTGGTGGACGCGCTCGCGCTCGGCGCGGACGTGATCGACGTCCTCGGCCAGGGCGGTGAGCGCGTCCGGCGGCAGGGTCGCCCGCCCGGCCTGAGCCGCGTCGGTGAAACCGGCCTCGGTCAGGGCTTCGGCCAGGTCGTCGGACGCATGAACGACCCGGTCGACGGCGGAGCGGGTTTCGGTCAGGCGGGTGCGCACCAGCTCGGCGTCGTCGGCAGATGCCAGGAGCGTCCGATGGTGCTCGACGACGGTGGCATCCTCGCCGGCCGCCTTCGCGCAGCGGTCGCGGTCGGCATCCAGGGCGGTCTGCTCGGACTCCAGCCGCGCTCCCCTCTCTGCCAGGACCGTGCGATCGGCCTCCAGGGCGTCGCGCATGGCGGCCGTCTCATCAGCGAAGCCGGCGAGACGCTCCGCCACGTCGGTGGCGGGGCGTGCGGCCTCGGTCAGGGAGTCCAGGCGCTCGGCGGCCTTAGCCAGGGCGGCGTCGAGTTCGGGCAGGAGACGGGCTCCTGAGGCGTCGAGGGCCGCGCGGTACTCCTGGTCGAGCTCGTGGTGCTCGCGCACGCGCCGGGTGAGGAGATCGTCGGCGCGAGCGCGGTCGGCGTCGGCCCGCTCGACCTGAGCGCGGCTGATGGTTCCGGGCTCGAGGTCGGCGGGGGCGGGGTGCTCGGTGGAGCCGCACACGGGGCAGGGCTCGCCGTCGACGAGCTCGGTGACGATGGATCCGGCAGTGGCCTTCAGCCAGGCGCGGTGCTGGGCGGCGGCGCGCTCCTTCGCCTCCTGTACGGCTGCCGCCGCCTCGGCGACGGCGCGCCCGCTCGCCTCCAGACGGGATGCGAGGCCCTGCGCGCGGGCGGCCGCATCGCGTCGCGCCGTGGCCGTTTCATGCTCGACACGGGCCCGGGGGAGTTCGGCCTCCGCCCGCCGGGCGGCGTCGAGGGACGCCTGGAGCTCGGCCTGGCGGGCGGGCCTGGCGTCCAAGGTCCGCATGCGTTCGTCCGCCTCGGCGCGGTGCGCCTCGAGGCTGATCCTGGTGCGGGCCAGCGCCGTCCGTCGGTCGGCCAGCCCGCTTTCGAGGTCGACCAGGGGCTCGAGGGATCCGGCGCGGGTCCGGGCGAGGGTCGCGGCGGCGCTGAGGAGCTCCTCCGCATGCTGGAGGAGGGCCGGGTTCGGCTCCCCGTCCGCCGCTCCCAGGGCCGCCGCGGCGGCATCGCGGTTCTCGGGGGCGATGCGGGCACCGGCATCGAGGGCCCGCATCGCGAGGTCCCGGGCGGTCCGGAGGTTGTGCCGGGCGCGGTCGCGCTGTCGCACGGGCGCGGCGAGGCGGGCGGCACGTCGGGCGGCGTCCAGTCGTGCGGCCTCGGCGTCGTCGATGGTGCGCCGGGCCTCCAGCCGGGTCTGCTCCGCCAGGAGCTCCTGGCGCTGGTCGAGCCGCTGGCGGAGGTCGGCGGCGGCCTCGGCGGCGGTGCGCGCCGCATCCGCCTCGTCGCGGGTTCGTTCCACGGCCTCGGCCAGCGGAATCAGGGCGGTCCGACTGCGGGCGAGGGCCTCCTCTGTGACGGCGGCGACGGCGGCGTCATCCGGGACGGGGGCGTCGGCCAGAGCGGTCAGCCGCCCGGCCAGGTCGAGCGGGGCGTGCGGGACGGGGGCGTCGGTCTCGATGGCGTCGGATTCGGCGGGGCCCGGCTCGTCGGCGTCGTCTCCCGCCGGGTCGGGGGCCGGCAGGGCGGTCAGGAGCGGGGCGGCGAGCTCGGCGCGGGCCCGCAGCGCCTGACGGGCCGCCTGGGTGCTCCGGTCGGTCGAGCGGTTGCGCTCGGCGACCTGCTCCTGGATGGCGTCGAAGACCCCCGTGCCGAAGACGTCGCGCAGCAGGGCGTGGCGCTCAGCGGACGTGGCCCGCAGGAAGCGGGCGAACCGTCCCTGAGGCAGGACGACCGTCTGGGTGAACTGGTCCCGAGTCAAGCCCACGATGCGGGCGACCTCGGCGCCGACGTCGTCGAGGCGGGTGACGGGCTCGCCGACGGGGCCCGCGCCGGGGGCCGGCAGTCGCCACAGCCTGGCGGTGGCGTTCTGACGGGTGGTACCCGTCCCGCGCTTCTTGGGGCGTCGGTATTCGGGGCTGCGCAGGATCCGATAGACGCCGGCGGAGGTGGAGAAGGTCAGGTCCGCCTCGGAGCGGGTGGTGGGGTCGACAAGGGTGGAGCGCAGGCGCTGCTTGGACGATCCGTCGGAGTCGGCGACCCGCCCGTAGAGGGCGAAGACGATGGCATCGATGATGGTGGTCTTGCCGGCACCGGTGGGACCGGTGAGCAGGAAGCGGCCGGAATCGGCGAAACGGTCGAAGTCGATGGTCTCGGTGCCCGCGTAGGGACCGATACCGGTCATGGTCAGCGTGTGCAATCGCATGACGGACTTCCTTCGTTCGCGGCGCGTGCGGCGTCGTAGGCCCGAGCGATGACGGCGCGCTCGTCGGGGCGGGCGCTGCGGCCGAGCATCCGCGCCAGGAAACGGTCTGCGACTTCCAGCGGATCGCTGGCGCGCGTGACGGGGGCGCGCTCGCCCTCGGCGCGCGGGGGCGGCGTGCGGGAGAAGGCGAGCAGGTTCGGCAGTTCGACCTTCAGGCGAGCCATGGCGTCCGGCGGTGCGGCGCCGTTCAAACGCACCCGCACCCAGTCCTCACGGTGATCGGGGGTGAGGGCCAGGACCTTCTCCAGGGTGCCGGTGAGCGTGACGGCCCGATAGGGCAGCGGGGCCGGGACGCGCTCGAGGCGGGTGACGCCGTCGGCGCCGATGTCGAGCAGGACGGTGGACTTGGGGAAGTCGGCCTCGGGGAACGAGAAGGGCAGGGGGCTGCCGCTGTAGACGAGCCGGGGGCCGGTGATCACGGCGTCGTCGTCGGGGTGAGGACCGGCGGGGCCGACGGCTGCGCTCCGCTGCCTGATCTCCTGAGGGCGATGGAGGTGGCCGAGGGCGGCGTAGTCCAGGCCCCCGGAGCGTTCGGCCAGGGGCGAGCCGCCGAGGCCGGCGTAGAGGCCCGCGGGGACGGAGTCGACGCCGCCGACCCGGATGTCCCGCTCGGATTCGACGCTGGGACGTCCGCCGACGACGAAGGCGTGCGACATGACGAGGGCGGGGACGCGGACGGCCGCGTCGGCGCGGCGTCGGGCGAGGTCGGCCGCGACCAGGCGCAGGGCCCCGGAGACGACGGCCTCGTGGGAGCGGGGCAGGCGGTACGAGGCGGCCTGCGGGGGAGGGGAGGAGCCGGCGTCGTCCCCCGAGTCCACGGAGCCGGGGTCGGGGCCTCCGCCGTCGGAGGTCGGCTCGGGGGTCTCGGGGCTCTCCCCGAGCCTGTCGGCGAGGAGAGGAGGCAGGGACTGCCGGGCGGCGTCGGGGTCGAGGTAGGGAAGGGCGTAGACGTACAGGCCGTCCCCGCCGTCAGGGGTCGGGATGATGACGGGGCGGTCGACCTCCGCGGTGCGGGTGCGGATCGCGAGCCCCCGGCGCATCAGGCCGGCGCCGAAACCGAGCCGCTGAGCGGAGTCGTGATTGCCGGGAGTGAGAACCACGCGAGTGGCGCCGACCAGACGGCGCAGAGTGTCGTCGAGGAGGAGGACTGAGTCGGTAGGCGGGATGGCGCGGTCGTACACGTCCCCGGAGATGACGACGGCGTCGACCGCCTCGGTGCGGGCGAGCTCGACGAGATGGTCGGCGAAGATCGCCTGGGCGTCGTCCAGGACGCGCCCGTGGAACGTACGCCCCAGATGCCAGTCGGAGGTGTGCAGGATCCGCATGGGGCCACTGTCTCATGCGGGTGCGACACGAAATTAGACGTGCATTGTCCTGAGCACTCTCAATCGCCGTCTTCTCGGACGTCGAATGTCAGGCGGTGACGACGCCGGTGGCGACGAGCACGATGATGACCGCTCCCAGGGCCACGCGGTAGAGGAGGAAACCGGTGAACTTGTTGGAGGAGACGAACTTCAACAGCCAGGCGATCGTCGCGTAGGCGACGATGCCGGAGACGATCGTGGCGATGATCGTGGCGGGCCAGCCGATGTCCGGAGAACTGATGTCTCCGGCGGCCGTGACGGCCTCGAACAGGCCGGCGGCGATGAGGGCGGGGATGCCCATGAAGAAGGACAGACGCGTAGCGGTCACGCGGTCGAAGCGCAGGAACAGGGCCGCCGAGATGGTCGCGCCGGACCGAGAGATGCCCGGCAGGATGGGGGAGAGAGCCTGGAAGGCGCCGATGATGAGGGCGTCCTTGACGCCGACCTCGCTCATGCCCCTGCCGGCCGAGGCGTGGGCGGCGCCCGCCGGACCGTCGGAGCGCTGGTCGGCGACCCACATGACGGCGCTCCAGATGATGAGCGCCCCGGCGATGATCCACAGGGAACGGGCGGTGACCTCGATGAAGTCCTTGAGGGCCAGTCCGACGACGGCGACCGGGATCGAGCCCAGGATGATGCCCCAGCCCAGCGTGTAGTCGGGGTCGCCGCGCGCGCCCCTGTTCGCCAGCCCCTTGAGCCACGCCGTCACGATGCGGACGATGTCGCTCCAGAAGTAGACGACGGCGGCCAGGATCGCACCGACCTGGATGACGGCGGTGAAGGCTGTCATGCCCGCGTCGTCGATCTTGTAGCCGAGGAGCTTCTCGACGATGTTGAGGTGGCCGGTCGAGGATACGGGCAGGAACTCGGTGATGCCCTCGACGATGCCGAGGAGGACGGCGTGCAGCCAGTTCATGGGTCTCCCGTCAACAGTACGGTCGGGGAAGCGTTCGGCCTCCCGGGGCAGGTTACCGTGTTGAGACCCGGCTCCCGCGGGGCGCCGTCGTCGTTCTTGTCTCATCGGAGGCGTCCATCGCCAGGCCGACCGTCTCCGGGAGGCGGTCGGTGCGCGGGGCGCGGTCGCTCAGTCGGTCTCCTTAGCGAGCAACTCCAGGACATCGTCGTGCAGCAGGCCGTTGGTGGCGACGGCGTCCCCGCCCCACGGGCCCGCCTCGCCGGTGAGTGAGGTGAAACGACCGCCGGCCTCGGTGACGATCGGGACGAGCGCGGCCATGTCGTAGACCTCGAGCTCGGGCTCGGCCGCCAGGTCGACCGCGCCGGAGGCCAGCAGCATGTAGGACCAGAAGTCGCCGTAGGCGCGCGTGCGCCAGCAGCTCTGCATGAGTGAGAGCATGCCGCGCAGCCGCCTGCGCCCCGCCCAGCCGGACAGGGAGGAGTAGGACATCGAGGCGTCCCCCAGGGACGCCACGCTGGACACGTGCAGCCGGTGGGCCAGCGCCAGAGACCGTCCGCTCCAGGCGCCTCCTCCCCTGACTGCCCACCAGCGCTTGTCCAGCGCCGGCGCGGAGGCCAGGCCGACGACGACCTCGCCGTCCTCCACCAGGCTGATGAGAGTCGCCCATACGGGCACCCCGCGCACGAAATTCTTCGTCCCGTCGATCGGGTCGATGACCCACTGGCGCGGCGAGTGGCCGGTCGTCCCGAACTCCTCGCCGAGCACCGAGTCGCGGGTGCGGGCCCGCGAGAGGTAGTCGCGGATGAGGCGCTCGGTCTCGCGGTCGGCGGCGGTGACCGGGGTGAGGTCCGGCTTGGTCTCGACCTCGAAGTCCTGGTTGTCGAAGTGCGCCCGGGTCAGGGGATCGACCTGGTCCGCGATCGTGTGGGCCAGGTGCAGGTCGTCGCGCCAGCGGCGCTCGCCGGCCGGGGGAGGAGATGCGGTCTCGGTCATGGCACCACGGTAGCGGTGCACCCCGCTCACTCCGCTCGACGGGCTCCGCGTGCCGGGCGCGGCCCGATGGCGTCAGCCCGGGAGCACCGGCGCCGTGCGCCGGCGGCTCCTGGGCGGGGGCCGCAGGCGGCGGGGCCGTGCAGACCGGGCCCTGCTGCGGAAGCCGTTCGAGCAGGTCGTTTGTGCCGGCGGTGTGCGCCGGTGGCCGATGACGGCGGTGCCGTGGGAGGGGCTGCACATGGGAGGGAAGAACCTTGTCAGTGCGGAGGCCGGTTTTCCGCATCATTCTGAGGTTTTCGGATACTAGTCACGATGAGCTGACGTGCTCCCATGTGCACGGACCCCCCTGCTCGCACATGGGAGCGTGTCGACCAATCTTGAGGAGCCGAGAAGAACCGCGGAATCTCAAGGAGAACCAGTGGCCGTCCCGTCGGGCCGCCTCTCTCCCATGTGCGAACCGCCTTCGTCCCTGCCCCGACCCGCACCCGGGGCGACGGGTCCCCGCCCGGCCGCACCCGGATGCAGGCCGGACGGCGAGCGAGCCGTCCTGGCGCTGCCGCCGGGACGGGTTCCTGTGGCCGTGCGCGGGCTGTACACGCGCATCGCGGGCCATGAGCACGGCGGGCGCATGAGCATGACGAGCGTCAAGGGGCGGTGATCAGCTCTCGCAGGGCCCGGCTCGTGGCGGACCCCGGTTCGGCAGTCCACGCGACCACCTGCTGGTCGGGCGAGGCGGCGCACGTCAGGGTGGACCAGTCCAGCTCCAGGTCCCCGACGACGGGGTGGTGCAGGAGCTTGGTCCCCGTGGTGCGGATGTTGACCTGTCGGGCCTCCCACCAGGCCGTGAATTCCGGGCTCAGCGCGGACAGCTCCTCCACCAGGGCGTGCAGCGCGGGATCGTCGAGGTCGTGCGCGGTGTGCATGCGCAGCTGATCGATGGCCAGGTGGGCGACCTCCGCCCAGTCGGCGTAGAGGGCGCGCAGAGACGGATCGGTGAAGAGGAGCCTGACGAAGATGCGCTGTGGGGCCGGCACCTGCCCGAAGTCGAGGAAGACCCGGGTGGCCAATGTGTTCCAGGCCAGCACCTCCGTGTGCGGGCCGATGACGAAGGCAGGTGTATGGCCCAGATCGTTCAGGAGACGCTGCACAGTGGCGTCCACGCGCATGGGCTCGTCGTCCGCGTCGGTGTGGTGGCACGGCCGGTCCACGGCGAGCTTGAGCATGTAGGTCCATTCGTCCGGAGACAGGCGCAGTGCCTGAGCCAGGTTCGCCAGGACGGGCAGAGAGGCGGTCATGCGGCCCTGCTCGATGCGGGTGTAGTAGTCCATGCTGATACTGGCGAGCTCGGCGACCTCCTGGCGACGCAGCCCGGGGACGCGTCGGTCGTCTCCCGTGATGGACAGACCCACGTCCTCGGGGGCGCGCTCGGCGCGGCGCTGGCGAAGGAAGGCTCCCAGCTCTGCGTTGCGCGGACTGCGGGGCATCGGACTCCTCACGTCTCAGGGTGCGACTGTCATCGTGGCAGGGGCGGCGCGGGCACCCCCACGTGGCGGTGGGCCCAGCGGAGGAACCGCTGGGCCCACCGTCGTGCGCTGACTGGATCAGCCGATCGCCTCGACCACGCGCCGGGCCAGAGGCGTCGCCGACGCCGGGTTCTGGCCGGTGTACAGACCGCGATCGACCACCACGTGCGGCTCGAAGGGCGCGGACTCGCTGTAGTCGGCGTGCAAGTCCGAGACCAGACGGTCCTGCAGGAGCCATGCGGCGCGGTCCGCCAGGCCGTTGGCCCGCTCCTCGGCATTGGACAGGCCGGTGAGATGGTAGTCGTTGAAGGGGGAGGCGCCGTCGTCGTCGATCGTGGCGAGCAGCGCCGCCGGTCCGTGGCACACCAGGGCCAGGGGGCGGCCGGTGGATGCGAAGGAGGTCAGCAGGGCGCCCGAAACCGGGTCGACGGCCAGGTCCTCCATGGGACCCCAGCCGCCCGGGACGAAGACGACGTCGTAGTCCTCGGCACTCACGTCGGCCACCGGCATCGGGTGCCTCAGCTCGGTGGCGGCCTCCAGGGCCTCGCGCATGCGCTGGGCGCCCTCCTCGCCGCCGTTGAATTCTGCGGTGAGGCTCTGCGCGTCGGCCGTCGGGCGCACGCCGCCGGGAGTGGCGACGACGATCTGGTACCCGGCGTCCTTGAACACCTGGTAGGGGCCCAGGGCCTCCTCGGCCCAGAATCCTGTGGGCTGCCTGGTGCCGTCGGCGAGCGTCCAGTGGTCGGCGGCGGTCACCAGCATGAGAGCCGTGGTCATGTCTCCTCCTCGGGTGTCGGCTCAGGCGTCGAGCGCATCGTGCAGGGTGGCGGAGTCGGCTGTCTGCCGCAGGGCGGCGAGCTTCCCGTCGCGGACGGTCCAGTCGTGGACGAAGCGGACCTGGACGGGACCACCGCCGGACAGACGCACGGCGTCGTAGTATCCGGTGACGAAGACATGATCTGAGTCTTCTGCGCCGTCGTAGCGCTCGGGCCTGGCCGTCAGTGACGTCAGGCGGGGCAGCAGGCGGCCGAAGAAGTCGGTGCTGACGGCGTCCCAGCCGTGGTAGACCCCGCCGAAGGGCGCGCCCGGGGTGATGTCCCAGACGAGGTCGTCGGCGACGATCTCGGCAACGACCTCCGGAGCCATTCGGGACTCATAGAGACGGCGGACAAGGGCGGTACTCGTATCGGACACGATGATGCTCCTGATCCGGGTGCGGCGCACCCATGGTAGGGGAGCCCTTATCGACAGGCGCTCGCGATGGCGACAGAGCCTTCACGAATGCGCGAAGAATAAGGCGCTCGCCCCAACATAAACGGTTCCGCTCAGCGACGCCCACCGGGAAAGGGGGGAGGGATCTCTCCCCCTTGTCGCGGGAATGGTCCGGAGTGCCGCGTCGGAACCGGTATCGGTGCGGAAGCGGACCGACACCGACGCGGAGCTCGACCGAATTCGGCGAAGAGGAGCGGACCGGGCGGGACGGGGCCTCCGCCGGATCTCAGGCCGACGGCGGCGCGAAGCCGTACCGGGCCGGCTCGTAGTCCTGCTCAGGGTGGCCCGGCCAGCCGATGAGGGAGCGTCCGCGATCGAGGGCGGCGATCGCCTTCAGCTCCGGAGCGCCGAGGGGGAGGTCGGCCGCGGCGAGGTTGTCCACCATGCGCTCGCGGTGAACCGTCTTGGGGATCGTGATGACGCCGGTGCGCACCTGGAAGGCCAGGGCCACCTGGGCCGGCGTGGCTCCGTGGTCCCGGGCGATCCGCGCGAGCACGGGGTGGGCGAGGAGATCCGAGTCCCCGGCCCCCAGCGGGCTCCAGGCCTCGATCCTGATGCCGTGAGGATCCAGGAGGCGGGCCAGGCGGCGCTGCTGGTACAGGACGTGCGTCTCCACCTGGTCCACCACTGGCAGGGTCTCGGCCGCCCGCACGATCTCCTCCACCTGGCGGCCGTAGAAGTTGGACAGGCCGATCGACCGCAGCAGGCCCGCCGAGCAGGCCTCCTCCAGCGCCTGCCAGGTCCGGGCGTCGTCGCCGTGCGGCCAGTGGATGAGCATGAGATCGATCCAGTCCAGGTCCAGGGCTCTCAGGGAGCTCTCGATGGCGCGCCTGCCCGCTCGGTACCCGGAGGTCGCGAGCTTGGTGGTGACGAACAGGTCCTCGCGGGCCACGCCGTCGGCCATCGCTCCGCGCACGGCCCGGCCCACCCCCTCCTCATTGCGGTAGTACTGGGCGGTGTCGATGAGGCGGTAGCCCACCTCGACGGCCTCGCGCACGCAGCGCTCGGTCTCGCGCGGCGGCGTCCGGTATACGCCCAGGCCGAGGACCGGCACGCTGACGCCGTTACTGAGGGTTGTGCTCTCCACGCTGCTCTTCTCCACCGTACTCTCAAAGCTCTCAAAGCCTGTGACGGCCCCGGGGCCGCTTGCGTCTGCCCAGGGTACGGCGTCGGAGCACGGCCCAGCCAGGGACTAGTCCTGCTCGCAGCGGCGCTCCCCGCCACCGTACGTGGCACAGCAGAAGACCGACGGCGAGGAGGACAGCGCTCACCCACCACGACGCGGATGCCTCGGGCGGAGCCTGGGCCCAGTTCCACGGGGCGTGCTCTCCGTCGGGGGAGCCGAACCAGACGATGATGAAGATGCCGCAGAGCACTCCGGTCCAGGACAGCGACTCGTGCAAGAGCCCGGCGGCGAGGAGCGCCAGCCCGCTCCACGCGAGGTAGGCGCGAATGCCCTCGAGAATCTCCGGCCCTGTGCCCGCCGCAGAGGATGCCGTCGCGAGTAGGAGGCCGATCGCGCTGAGGGCTATGAGATGGAGCCACCTGGCCTTCTGCAAGACACCGGTGTCCCCCTTGTCCGTGGCGGCGAGCGGGGAGCCGAGTGAGTTGATGACGGTTGTCGCGATGAAGGCGCTCAGGACGTAGTGGTAGGGGATGATGACGGGATTCACGCCTATCGTCAGGGTGAACAGATTCTCTCCGGTGATGAGATTGGCGATCGTCAGCAGGACTATGATCGCGAGAGCCAATCCAATTCTGCGGGAGCGCAGATAGAGAGTCATGAGCAGTGCTCGGGGTCGGAGCCCGCGGCGAGCGAGTGCATGGTGGCGAGCCGCTCATCTATCCAGGCCCGCTGCTCCGCCTCATCGGCCTTCCCGATTCTCGCTATCTCGGTCCGATCGACCCCACTGCTGTCTCTCATTCCCTGAGGAAAATCTGCCGCTTGAAGACGCAGTTCAAGCAACATTGACAGCTCGTGTCCCGCTTTGAAATATGCTTGCCTCCCCGATTCGTCGTGCGGATAACACTGCGCCGAGACGATAGACGCTATCAGCAGATCTGCCGCCGAGCCGGCTGCGAACCAGGTGCTGTCGCTCTCTATGACGAAGTTGGATCCTCCTGGTTTGTAGCTGCGGGTATCGTCGAGCCCGTAGGAGCTGATGTGATCGGGGACGGGGACTCCCAGGGCCTGCGCCTGCTCGGGTACCCTCTCGGCAATTCTGGTGAGCCCTGGTAGGCGGGCCGCTTCATCGGGCCAGACGCAGATGCGGAACTCTGTGGACGTGCAGACCGGCTCCTTCGGGGGCCGGCGCTCCCGGGTGAGCTGCGGGCTCGTCAGTACCAGGGCTCCCGCGACGACGCAGCTCAGGCCTCCGACTACGACGGTCCTGCGACGGGTCCGGGACCAGGGGTAGGCGGTGCGTGCTCTGGTGGCCCGCATATGGGCGATGAGGTCAGGGACAGACCGGGCGAGGACCACGACGAGCCCTGCTTCGAGAACGGCGAGAGCGACACCGATCGGGGAGAGGACAACGGAGGCCCGGCCGCTCAGGAACAGGCGCGTGAAGTGAAACCTCATTGCATCGCCTGACCCTGGCAGGGTGATGACCAGGCGGAGGAAGAGGAGCATGGCGGTGATGACGGGTGCGAACCAGGCGGGGCCGCCGAGGCGCCCCAGGAGGAATCCGACGGCGATGCACTCGGTCAGGCACGCCAGGGACACGAGGACGTACGACGGCCACAGGAACCCTGCGGGCGCCGCGGAGGCGAGGTTGACGATGATGGCGCACAGGGCGCCTACGGCGACGACGGCGGCGCCGGACAGCAGGTGGGCGATCAGCAGGGGCGTGATCCACGGCGCGGTCCCGCTGCGAGCACCGCGGGCGGATCCGGCCAAGTGCCGGCGCCGCACCTCCCAGGCGCTGATCCCACCCATCAGAGGACCGATGAAGAGCAATGGGGCGGAGATGTGGGCGGAGCCCTCGGGCCAGATGCCCCTCCAGGTATGGATGTCGTTGACCATGAGGGCGACTAACGCCGCAGCGGCGAATGGGGACAGACGCACGAGGAGCGAGCGACGCATCTCGATGCGCAGGATGCTGATCATAGCGGTGCTTTCTCCAGGGCCGTCATGTATCCGCGTTCAAGCCGGCTGTCTCCGGGGGCGTCATGGCGTGCCAGCTCCTCCAGTCCCGTGACCGTGCCCTGGAAACGAACGTGGCCCGAATCCATGACCATGAGCTCATCGCTCACGGCGCGGACGTCCTCCACGAGGTGCGTCGCTAGAATGGTCGCCGTATCCGGAAGGTCCTCGATGAGCCCGCGGAAGGCGATGCGCTGTGCCGGATCAAGTCCCACGGTCGGCTCGTCGAGGAGCAGGAGTGAAGGGCGGCTGGCGAGCGCGGCTGCCAGGTGGGTGCGTTGGATCATGCCGCCTGACAACTTGCGCATAGGTCTGTTGGCCTGTGAGGACAGTCCCACTCGATCCAGCGCCTCCCGGCATGCTTCGCGTCGGCCTCTCCGGGGAACCCCGTGGACCCAGGCGGAGTACTCCACCGTGTCCAGGGCGCTGAAGCCGGGAATGCTTCCAGGATGCTGAGGCATGAGGGACAGGTTCCGGCGCGCGCGCCGGGCGCTGCTGGTGTCGGTGACGGCGACCCCGCCGACGGTCACGGTTCCGGAGCTCGGAGCGAGTGTACATGCCATGATGGACAATAATGTAGTTTTCCCTGCGCCGTTGGGCCCCAGAAGTCCAAGTATTTGGCCGACATTGACATTCAGGTTAAGCGGGTTCAAGGCTTGAACATGCCCGAAGGCCCGGGAGACCCTCTCCAGACTGAGAACGTTTCCCGGACCCCTGGGGGCGTATTGTTGGATTGTCGTCATCCGCGGTACTCCACCCAGCTTCCGTTTCCCTGCACGGCGAACCACGCATCTCCGTAGTCGAAAGTGACGACTGAACCCTCGCCGATAGAATACCACGAGCCCACGATATCGGGCTGAGAGGCCTGGGCGACGATTGCTCGGTAGTCGCCAGAGGCGGTCGCCGGCGAGCACTTGGCCTCCCAGGCGGTGTTCCACCACTGAACAAAGCAGCCGTTGGTCGAAGGGCTTGTGCCTTCAGCGGACGCGGTTGCGCTTGCGATGACTCCTGCTGTGGGGACTGCCAGAGCGGCCACCAGCCCGAAGCGCGCGGCCCTCTTGAGGGTTGATGCAGTTGATGCAATAGTCATGAGATCCTTCCCCTGCATGCTTGTCGGTGTACCGGAAGTTGCTGATGCTGATTCATCAGTGCACCCAGTGTGTGTCGACAGCGCCCGTGAGGACTACCGATGAATGTCAGCGACGTCGGGCGCCCTCAAGCCGACCTCCTGCCAGCCGCATCCCATCCAGCCGCATCCCATTGGGGTCCGTGGCCTCCAGGGCGGTCGCCTTGAGCGTGAGCTGCGTGCGGGACGGGCATCCCAGCAGGCTGAGTATCTCCGTGACATAGGTCCGCACCGTGTGCTCCGACATGCCCGTGGCGGTTGCCACCTCGCGGTTGCTCAGCCCTTGGACAACCGACCGGTAGACGTTCTTCAGGCGTTCTGGGAGCGTGCTGACCGCGGAGATGAAGTCGATGTTGTCCGCCCGGGCCTCCGCATAACGCCGGAACCTGTCCGCCACGATCTGCATGGGGGCGGGCCCGAGGACGGTCCGGCCGTGAGCGGCATTGCGAAGGCACGTGACGATGTGGTCGACGTCCATGTCCTTGGTGAGGAAGCCGCGCGCTCCTGCCCCGATCGCCTCCTCGAGGCGTGTGTGGCTGACGAGGTCCGTCAGCATGACCACGACGACCCCCGGATGCCGGTCGGAGATGAGTCGTGCGCTCTCGATGCCGGTCATGTGCGGCATCTCCACCTCGAGAAGGGCTATGTCGATGCGGCGCCGATCCAGGATGTGCAGTGCCTGCGCTCCGTCCTCTGCGGTGGCGGCTACGACTATGCCCGCATGGTGGTCGAGCAGGCGCGCGTGCCGTCGTCGGACTGCAGCATTGTCATCGGCGAGAAGAACTCGAAGATCCGTTCTGGTTTGTGCACTGTCCGGTCCGTTGTCGTTCATGCGCTCATCCGCTTCCGAGATGGAGTCCGAGGAATCGATGAAGACGGGATATGGAGATGGCGGAGATACAGCCCTGGGTGGGCACGGCTCACCATACGCGGCTGCGCGCGTCCGCTCCAGGGCCGGTCCCGGCCGACTTGAGCCGGCGCCCGTGCGCCCGGGTGATCCGGGCGAGCACGGGGCACGACGTCGGCCGTAGTCCCGTGCGCGGCCGGCACTGCGGATCCGATTTTTGAGACGCTCGTCTCTCTGGCTGAGGGACCTCCGTAGACTTACATGAAACCCCTCTACTGGTTCCTTGCCGCCCTCGTCCTGTTCGCAGCCGGAGCGGGGCTCATCAGCGTCCGGCACCTCGGCCCCGCACCGGACGTCACGTGCCTGGAGGAGGGGCAGCCGTCCTCGGGCTTCTCCGTCGAGGTCAACGGCGAAGAGTGCCGGCTCAACAGCGAGGACTTCCAAGCGGTGTGGGACTACGAGAACAACTCGGCGCGCCCACTGCGCATCGCGGGCCTCGGGCTCGTTGTGGTCAGCATCGGCTTCGCGGTGACCGGCACCGTCTCCGCCGTCCGCCGCCGGAGCCGCAGGAGGACGGAGCGCCTCACCGCCGTCGGCTGATGTTGGCGCGACCCGCACCGGGGCGGAATCGTTCGGAGGATCCGGAGCCCCGCGTCTGAACTGCGCGGGCGCGGCCGACGACGACCACTGGCCGCAGCTCGACCGTCGAGAGGTCGTGGGCTGCGGCCAGTGAGTGCGAGTTGCGGCCAGGGGACTTAAGGCCCTTTGGACGGCGTCAGACCTCCAGCAGCACCTTGATGGCGCGGCGCTCGTCCATCGCCTTGTACCCCTCGGCGGCGTCCTCCAGGGGCAGGCGCATGGTGAAGACCCTGCCGGGGTTAATCTCGCGCTTGAGGATGCGGTCGATGAGGTCCGGCAGGAAACGGCGCACCGGCGCGGGACCGCCCAGCATGTTGACCTCGGCGAAGAAGAGCTGCTGCCCGTCGAGGCTCACGCCGTGGGCCACCCCGACGTAGCCGACGTGCCCGCCGGGCCGGCACGAGGCGATGGCCTGGTTCATGGACAGCTGGTTGCCGACAGCCTCGACCACGCCATGGGCCCCGTAGCCGCCGGTGAGCTCCTTGACCTTCGCGGCGCCCTCCTCGCCGCGCTCGGCGATGACGACGTCGGCCCCGAACTCGCGGGCGAGCGCCGCCCGGTCCTCATGGCGGGAGAAGGCGATGACCCTCTCGCTGCCCAGGGCCTTGGCGGCCAGGACGGCCGACAGGCCCACCGCGCCGTCGCCGACGACGGCGATCGTCCTGCCGGGACCGGCCGCGGCGGCCACGGCCCCGAACCAGCCGGTGCCCAGCACGTCCGAGGCCGTCAGCAGGGAGGCCACGACGTCGGGGTCCTCGGGCTTGCCGCCGGGCACCACCACGAGGGTGCCGTCGGCCAGGGGCACGCGCGTGTACTGGGCCTGGGTGTCACCCATAAAGCCGCCGTTAACGCAGCGGGACTGGAAGCCAGAGGCGCAGATCTCACAGGTGTTGTCGCTGGTGCAGAAGGAGCCCACCACCAGGTCCCCCACCGCGACGCCGTGCACCTGGGCACCGACCTCGACCACGGTGCCCACGTACTCGTGGCCCATGGGACGGCCCCCTGGAGGGAACTCGGCGTCGATACCGCGGTAGGGCCACAGGTCCGAGCCGCAGATACAGGCGGCCTCCACGCGCAGGACGGCGTCGGTGGGCTCAATGACGTGGGGTAGGGGACGGTCCTCGACGCGGACGTCGCCGGGACCGTACATGACGACGCCGCGCATGGTGGTAGGGGTGCTCACGGCTCTCTCCTCGGTGGGTAGACTCTGCGGTACCCCCAGGGTAGGAGGCGCTACCGGGGACCACCAGGGACTGTCAGGGCCACCCGGGCCCCGTGCGGTACAGACCTGCGCGCCAGCCGGGCCTGTACGCCGGGCCCGTGGGCCGAGGCACCTGGCCCGTGGGCCACCGGCCCGTCGACCGTGCCTGCTCCGACCTCTTGACCCGCACCGCCCGGACCACAGGCCCACACGCCACAGGCCCGCGCGCTCCCGCCGCGCGCCCCAGGCTCCGCACCCCGCGCCCCGCTCCCGCCGCGTACCCGGAGTCAGCCCCGGTAGCGTGACCGGCGGCCTGCCGCAACACTCCGCCCGTCCAGGGGCTGCCCGGAGGGGCCGGACGGTAGGTTAGGGCTATGAGCCTCCCCCCTCCCTCTGAGCGCCGCTGGCGCGACGACCTCTTCCTGGCCCACACCATTGCCGACCAGGTGGACCGCCTCACCGCCAGCCACTTCGACGCCCAGGACTTCGAGGTCGAGTCCAAGCCCGACCTGTCCCCGGTCACCACCGCCGACCGTGAGGCCGAGCGCATGATCCGTGAGCACCTGAGCCGTGCCCGGACCCGTGACGCTATCTACGGGGAGGAGTACGGCGGGCACGCCGCCCGCAGCGCCGCGGAGCACTCCGGGCGCCTGTGGGTGATCGACCCCATTGACGGTACGAAGAACTTCGTGCGGGGCGTGCCGGTGTGGGCCACCCTCATCGCCCTGGTGGAGGACGGCGAGGTGGTCGTGGGCACCGTCTCCGCCCCGGCCCTGGGGAGGCGGTGGTGGGGCATGAACGGCAACGGGGCGTGGACCGGCCGCTCCCTGCCCACCGCACGCCGCCTGCACGTCAGCGGCGTGAGCGACCTGGACGACGCCTCCCTGTCCTACTCCTCCCTGCCGGGCTGGGTGCGGCGCAAGCGCCTGCGCGGGATGCTGGGGCTCATGCAGTCGTGCTGGCGCACACGCGCCTACGGCGACTTCTGGTCCTACATGCTCCTGGCCGAGGGGGCGGTGGACGCCGCCGTCGAGCCCGAGCTGGACCTGTACGACATGGCGGCGCTGGTGCCCGTGGTCACCGAGGCGGGCGGGAGCCTGACCTCCCTGGCCGGGGTGCCCGGCCCCTGGGGAGGGGACGCGCTGGCCACCAACGGCCTGCTGCACGAGGCGGTCCTGGAGCACCTGGGGCAGGAGACCGACTGAGTTCGGCGTCACACCGGCCAACGCGGTAGCGACCCTCGCGCACCGGCTACTGTTCCTGACGCACGTTCCACACCACAGGGAGTCCCATTGAACTGGCTGCACGCCGTCGTCCTCGGCATCGTGGAGGGCATTACCGAGTTCCTGCCCGTCTCCTCCACGGGACACCTCAATATCGTGGAGAAGCTAATGGGCTACAAGATCGACGACAAGGGTATGACCGCCTTCACGGCCGTCATCCAGATCGGCGCGATCCTGGCGGCCATCGTCTACTTCTGGCGTGACATCGTCCGCATCGTCACCGCCTGGTTCAAGGGCCTGGTCAGACACGAGGCACGTGAGGACCCCGACTACACGCTGGGCTGGGGCATTATCCTGGGCTCGGTGCCGGTCGCGGTCGTGGGCCTGCTGCTCAAGGACTTTATCGAGGTCACGGCCCGCTCCCTGTGGGTCATTGCCGCGGCCCTGGTGCTGTGGAGCGCCGTCATGTGGTGGGCGGACCAGCACTCCGGGGGCCCGCCCGGGGCCGCGCACGCCTCCCTGGGCAAGGGCATGAGCCAGGTAGGGATCAGGGACGCCCTGGTCATTGGCTCCTTCCAGGCCCTCTCCCCGGTCCTGCCGGGTATCTCCCGCTCGGGGGCCACCATCTCCGCGGGCCTGCTGCGCGGCTTCGACCGGGTGACGGCCACCCGCCTGTCCTTCTTTATGGGCATCCCCGCCCTGGTGGCGGCGGGTCTGCTGGAGGCCGTCACCGCGGCCGGGGACATTGCCTCCGGGCCGGGCTGGGCCTCCACGGGCGTCGCCACCGTGGTCTCCGGCGTGGTGGCCTACGCGACCATCGCCTGGCTGCTGCGCTTCGTGTCCTCCAACAAGTTCACGT
>ERZ773009.1117-NODE-1117-length-19147-cov-5.678347_pt1 | contig 19147 bp, 14 predicted proteins | sample MGYA00580663_ERZ773009 | MGnify/ENA primary metagenome ERZ773009 (study PRJEB29015, sample SAMEA2737969) | human oral metagenome | biome: human oral; feature: human-associated habitat; material: dental | place: China | collected 2026 ... | reverse complement strand
CCACGCGCGTCTGAGCATAAGGAAGGAGGCTCCCGCCGCGGCGGGAGCCTCCTTCTGCTATGTGCATGGCAGAACGTGCCGAAGTATGCTATACTTTATACGTTGCCTCTCCAGACCGGCAAGGGAAGGAGGTGCATTTGCTGTGGAGGATATCGTTACAACCTTCCTTCTCTCCGTCACGGCAGGGGTGGTCTGCCACTACCTTTGTCAATGGCTTGACGCGAGAGCGAAAGGCAACAAGCCTGAGCCTTAATCCCAGCTCGCAAGAAAGAGGATAGAAAATCCCCCCAAGCTACCATCTTGGGGGGATTTTCGTGCATGTACTATGGAATCGTTACAACATTCCTGCCATCTACAGTATAGCATATCTGTTTGTTGTTATGCAAGTCATTCTATCGATGGCATAGAAGTGAAAATTTGATTCGGACGATAGGAAGAAGATATTACAAGTTTAGCGAAGCAGAGTCAAGGCGGCGTAGTGGGATGCCATCGTGCTCATCTGTGCTTTCTGTGCGAAGAGGAAGAGCTTCTGCTGCGTATCGCTGTTCTTGAATTCGCTCGCGGCCTTTGCCATGTCGGTGCCGTTGCTCGTCGTCGAGGCGGCCATGAGGTTTTCTTCCTGCGTGACGAAGTTCGCCGACTGGTAATTGAGGCGCTGTTGCGCCGCGCCGATGGTCGTCGCCTGGTCGAGCGTCTTATTGAGCGCCGTCGTAACCTTGTCGAGCGCGTCGGCGATGCCGGCGTCCGTGCCGAGGTTCAGCGTGGACTTGCCGTTCGCGTCCGTCAGGCCGAGCGCGGAAGAGCGCATGTCGCCGAGGTTCGTGATGCTCGTCGAGCCGTCGAGTGAGGCGACGTTCGCGGACTTCGAGCCGTCGAGGAGGTTCATGCCGTTGTACTGGATGCCGGCGTTGTCATTGAGCGTGGCGATCGTCTGATCGACCATCTTGCCGAGATCGCGGCGGTCGGAGTCGCTGTTCGTGCCGTTGGCGGCATTGAGGAGCGTCTGCTGCAGCTGGCCGAGCGCTTCGACGGAAGAGCTTACGCCGCCTTCCGCCGTCTTGAGCATGGCGTTCGTGCGCTGCGAATTGGCGTCCGACTGGCTGACGGCGGCGATGTTCGCATTCATGCGCATGTCGATGGCATAGGCGGAAGGTCCGAATACGGCGGACGGGTGCTTCGTGCCGCTCGAAATCTGACGCGCGAGGTTGTTCGATGTATGGTTGATGCGGTTCAAGGTCGAGTGCTGGATGAGGTTGTTTCCGAGTGTGATCGCCATGAGGCAGCACATCCTTTCGTTGGTGACGATATGTTCATTCGTATACGTTCATTATAAAAGAAATTGAAAAAGAAAGCAAGACTTTTTAACTAGAAAAAGCAAAAGTAGGCGCAGGCGGCAAAGTGTGGTATACTATAGGGCAAGGAAAAGAACGCATTTCCGAGGCGCGAGGAGGGGTGTGCCATGGGCAAGCCAATGACGAGTGCAAGAAATGAGGGAAAGATGGAGAGCAAGACGAGCCGTACGAGCCTGGAAACAGCGAAGCTGATCCGGCAGGCTTCCATAGAGCTGATGCAGAAGAACGAAAAGCTCTACAAGGAGTTGGAAGATCGATGAGCAAGATTCAGTTGGTGGTGGACGATGTGCTGTATTTCCACGAGGAGATGGAGCGCGCGTCCCGCATGGAGAAGGGCGTGCGCGACATGGGGCTCCTCGCCTCGGCGGTCAACGCGCCCTTCCAGAGTTTTGGCGGCGTGGAGCTTTATCCGACGTTGACGGAGAAGGCGGCGCGCCTTTGCTATGGGCTGGCGAAGAATCATCCGTTTTTTGATGGCAACAAGCGCACGGCGCTTCATTCGATGTTGGTGTTCCTCGCGGTGAACGGCTGTCCTCTGGAAGAGGAGGCGGATGTCCTGCGGGATGTCATCATCGATGTGGCGGCGGGCGATATGGCGCCGGAGGAACTGGCGCATTGGCTGGCCGTCAAGGTGCAGCATAGAGAGATGGAAGGGATGTGGCATGGATGAAGGCATTGCGGCTCTACGGGGCGCGCGATATGCGACTGGAGGAGGTCGAGCGCCCCGCGCGTGCGCAGGATGAGGTGCTGATCGAGGTCAAGGCGTCGGGCATCAGCTTGTCCGATGTCAAGAGCTACTACGAAACAGGCGCGGCGATCGAGCCGCAGATCCTCGGGCACGAGTTCGCCGGGCGCATCGTGGAGGCGGATGACGTCGCTCTCGTCGGGCGCGCGGCGGCGGCGTATCCGATGCTTTTCTGCGGGCACTGCATGGCGTGCCTCGACGGGCGGCCGCGCGACTGCAGCGAGATGGAGCTCTACGGCCTCGAGCGCGCGGGCGGCATGGCGGAATTCGTGGCGGTGAAGAAGAGGAACCTCATCTTTTTGCCGCCCGATGTGAGCTTTCGCGCGGCGGCTCTGACGGGACCGGCGGCGGTGGCGCTGCACGCGTTTCGCAAGACGGGCGTGGGGCCGGGCTCGACGCTCGTGATTTTCGGCCTGGGCTCGATCGGGATGGCACTGGCAAGCTGGGCGCGCGAGGCGGATGTGCGCAACATCGTGCTCGTGGCTCGCACGATGGAGAAGGCGGCGTTCGCACGTTCCCTGGGCTTCCTGCAGGCGGTCGACGTTGAGAGCACGGACGTCTACAACTACGTCATGCGCCTTTCGGGCGGCCGCGGCGCCGATGCGTGCATCGAAGGGCTCGGCGAGGGCGGTGCTCTTGAGACGGCGCTGCTTTCGGTGAAGCGCGGCGGACGCGTCGTGCTCATGGGCAGGCCGGAAAAGAGCCTTGAGATGACGGGACTCATGTACGATCTGCTCCTGCAGAAGGAGATCGAGCTGCACGGCGCCTGGAAGAGCAACCTCAACACGCGCCCGGCAGAGTGGCTCGACGCGATGAACGCGATGCGCAGCCATGCGGTCGACGCCGAGGCGCTCGTGACGCATGCGTTCCGCTTCGAGGATTACGAGGAGGCGTTCGCCCTCGTGCACGACAAGAAGGAGATGTACTGCAAGGTGCTCTTCGTGAACGGGGAGGAAGCCGATGAAAAAGCGCAGTAAGGCGCGGAAAAAGGCGGCGCGCGGCGGCTCGCACAGAGCGCCGCGCCAGCTCTCAGGCGGCTCGCCTGCCGATTTGCTCGGCGAGGCGAGCCGCCTCTTTGCTGCCGGGCGCTACGCGGAGGTGCGCGCGCTGCTCTCGCCTGCGCTTGCGGCTCATGCGGCGGGCGCGGGGGCGGCTGGGGCATCGCCTGCGGCGCACGACCTCGTGGAGCTTCGCTATGTGCTGGCGTCATCCCTGGTGCAGCTCGGCGACTACGCGGCGGCGCGCACAGAGATCGCGCGCATCCGCGAGAGCACGCCCGCGCATCCGGGTGCGGCAATGCAGGAGATCTACATCGAGAAGGGCGAGGGCAGGACGCGCACGGAGATGGCGCATCTGGAGGCGCTCATCGCGTGGCTTGCGGCGCGGCTGCAGGAGGCGCCGCCCACAGGGCTTGCGGACTACTACCGCAAGTTTCTCGCGGAGAGCTGGAGCCTCCTCGGCTCGGCGCTGACGCTCGCGGGACGCGCGAAAGAAGGCGTCGCGGCGTTCCTCACCGCGAGCCGCATGGAGGCGGACGGCGCGCAGAGCATCGCCGAGTACAGCAACGCGCTCTTCGCGCTCAACTACGTCGCGGAGGCGGAGCGCGCGCCGTTTGCGGGGCTGCTCGCGGGCTTCGACGCGCTGTTTCGCGCGGTGGAGCGCGTGCCGCTCGCGTCGCGCGCGCATGAGCGGCTGCGCATCGGCTATATATCGCCCGACCTGCGTCACCATCCCGTCGCCTTCTTTCTGCTGCCGCTCCTGCGCGCCTTCGACCGCGCGCGCTTTCGTGTCTTCTGCTACGCGAACAATCGCGAGGACGCCGTCGCGCGCGCGATGGCGCAGCAGGCGGGCGTCCTCTGGCGCAATATTCTGGGGCTCACGCCTGAGGCGGCGGCGCGGCAGATCGCGGCGGATGAGATCGACATCCTCGTCGACCTCTCGGGGCATACGAGCGACAACTGCCTGCCCGTCCTGGCGCGAAAGCCCGCGCCCGTGCAGATCACAGGGCTAGGCTACATGGGGCGCACGGGCCTTTCGGCGATCGACTATGTGCTCGGGGACGTGTTTCTGGATGAGGACGAGGGGAAGCAAACGTGCGCGGCAGGGGAGCGTTCGGCAGGCGAGAGCTGCTGTGGCGCGTCCGAGGACGGAGCTTCGTTCGACCTTGAAGAGCGACAGGGCGGCAGCGAGCGGGCGCTGCTGCTGCCGCACAGCCACTTCTGCTACCTGCCGTTCGTCGCCATGCCGGATGTAGCGCCGCCGCCATGCCTTTCGCGCGGCTTCATCACCTTCGGCTGCTTCAACAACTACAGCAAGGTTACGGACGAGATGCTGCTCCTTTGGCGGCGCCTGCTCGCTGAGGTGCCGGGCGCGCGGCTGCTTTTGAAGAGCCGCCTCTTTGGAAGCGAGGAAGGACGCGCGCTTGCCGAGGAGCGCTTCGAGAGGCTCGGGCTCGACGCTGCGCGCATCGAGCTGCGCGGCTTCTCGGCAGACTATCTCGCCGAGTACGCCGACATGGACATCGCGCTCGACACCGCTCCCTACACGGGCGGACTGACGACGTGCGAGGCGCTCTACATGGGCGTGCCCGTCATAACGCTTCGTGGCAGGAGCCACGGGGCGCGCTTTGGCGCCAGCCTCTTAGAGAATGCGGGGCTCGCCGAGCTCATCGCCGAAAATGCGGCGCAGTATGCGGAGAAGGCGAAACTGCTTGCAAATTCCCCCGAGACGCTCGCCTTGCTGCGCGAAAAGCAGCGGGATCTCCTGCTCGCCTCGCCGCTGATGAATTTCCGGCAGTATGTGAGGGAAGTCGAAGCGGCGTATGAAGAGGTGTGGCAGAGGCGGCAGGCGGCATCGGGACAGCGATGATGCCGTGGAGATCGAATCCTGTGTCGTGAGGGCAATGCGGCAGCCGATCGCATTTGCGCCCATCATGGGCACATTTTCGTTAAAGGATTTTCAGTCAAAGATTTTCCCCCGATTCGCGCGGATTCGTGTTATAATAATCTTCATCAGCTTGAACTTGGAAGGACGGAGAAGGTATGCGGAAAACGGCGCTGAGCTTGGCCTTGGCTCTGGCTTTGATCTGGGGGACGGGCGCTCCTGTGTGGGCGGCGCAGGTGCAGGCGGCATCGCCTGTGCAGCGTCAGCAGATGCAGCAGGCGACGGCGCGGACGCTCACGGGCGTGCGCTTCGGCACGAGCGAGGAGCATGAGCGCGTCGTGCTCGATTTGACGAGCCTGCCTGCCTACGAGGTTCATACGGAGAACGACGGGCAGACGATCGTCATCTTCCTCGCGGGCGCGCACAGTCAGGCGGTGCAGCCGGAGATTTCGGGCAGCATGGTCGAAAGCGTACGCATTGCGGCGGTGCCGCAGGGCGTTCGCATCGTCCTGGAACTCGCGGCGCCGGCGGCCTACGAGGTCAAGACGCTCGCTAATCCGACGCGCCTCTTCGTCGACGTGCAGAAGGAATACGAAATCGTCACGGAAGAGACGCCGGCACCGGGTTTGAAGCTCTCAGAGCTCAGGCGACTCGATGGGCGCGGCCGCCTGACGGGCTGGGTGCTTGAGGCAGATCCGGCGCGCTACAGCGTGCGTCCCGTGCTCGCGAAGGGCGCCGTGGCGGGGCGTTCTTCGGTCAGCGCCATGGCGGATATGACGGGTGCCGCTGCCGCTGTCAACGCTTCTTATTTTGCACCGAGCGGCGAGATTCTCGGGCTTTTGAAGATCGACGGCACGATCGTCGGCACGACGTATTTTCGCCGCAGCGCCGTGGGCTTTGCCGCCGACGGCAAGGCGTTCTTCGGTCCCGTCGATTACAGCGGGCAGGTGACGCTCGGCAGGACGAGCTTCCCCGTGGGCGGCGTCGATGCCGAGCGCGGTGCCGACAGCCTCGTGATCTACAACCATTACTACAGTCCTACGACGCGCACGAACGAGTACGGGCAGGAGTACATCGTCAAGGGTGGCAGAGTCGCCGCGATCAGCACTTCCAATACGTCGATTCCTCGCGACGGGCTCGTCATCTCGGTGCACGGTAAGGCGCGCGATGCTTTCGCCGCGGTGAAGGTCGGCGACACCGCGCGGGTCGAGGAAGAGATCGGCATGCCGTGGGAGAATCTGCCGACGGTCATCGGTGCGGGTCCTATGCTCGTCAGGGACGGCGCCGTTCACGTGACGGCGGCGGAGGAGGAGTTTCCGCCTGACATCGCGCGCGGGCGCGCGCCGCGCACGGCCTTCGGCGTGACGGCGGACGGACGCTACCTGCTCGCCGTCGTCGACGGGCGCCAGTCGCACAGCATTGGCTGCACCTTGCAGGAGATGGCGGAGTTCATGCTGCAGTTCGGCGCGGTCGACGCCATCAATTTCGACGGCGGCGGTTCGAGTGCGCTCGTCGTCGGCGGCAAGCTCGAGAACCGTCCGTCCGACGGGCAGGAGCGCGCCGTCGGCTCGGCACTCGCGCTTTTCGCACGATGAGTTCGCAGCTATTGGCACTTATGGAAGAATCCGCTATAATGGAGGGATATAAATGAAAAAAGCACTCGTTACCTGCGTTTTGCTCGGCGCCCTGCTGTTTGCCGTCCATGCCTTGACGGCGGAGGCGGCGACGGATGCCAAGGCGAGCATAGCCGGTACGGTCACATGGACGGCGCTGCCGGGCACGACGCTCGCGGCAGGCGCGGAGATCGTGCGCGTGCGCACGCTGACGGGCGAGGTCGCTGCGGCGCGCGCCGAGGACGGCTGCACGGTGCATGAGATGCTCGTTGCCGTCGGCGATGACATTGCCGCAGGCCAGGTCGTCGCGCGCGTGGCGAAACAGGACGAATAAAATGAGGGGAGCTCCCCTTTCGCCGTTGCCCAAATCTGTACGAGGTGATATACTTGCGTAATTTCAAGAAGAAGATGCTCGCGCTGTGCCTTTCCCTGTCGCTGGCGACAGGTGTGGCAGCGGCGGCGTCTCTGCCGCCGACTTTGCCGCTTTCGGAGGTATATCCGGGCATGCAGGGGACGGCATATACCGTGGTCGATGAATCGGGCGAGATCCTGCCGTTTCACGTCGATATCGTCGGCACTTACGACGAAGGTTCTTCGACGAACCGCATCATGGCGAAGGCTTCCGGCCCCGTCGTGGAGCGCACGGGCGGCACGCTGCAGGGCATGAGCGGCAGCCCCGTCTATGTGGACGGCGCGCTCGTCGGCGCGCTTTCGGCGGGCATCAAGGGTATGAGCCTCTACACGTTCTTCATCACGCCGATCGATGAGATGCTGCCGATCTGGAATATGCCCGACTATAAGGCGGCGCATCTGAAAAAGGAAAAGAAAGAGAAGAAGGATGAGGCTGCAGAAGCGAGCGAAGCGGGGAGAGAGGAGCCGCAGGATGGCGAAAGGCGCACGAAGCTCGAAGAGGAAGAGCTGCCCGAGCTCGCTGCGGGCTTGAACGGGAAGTCGGAGGCATCTGCTGAAAAAGCGCGAGGCAGGGACGCCGGTCGGGAGGAGAACGCCGGGAAGAAGCCGGCGCCGGAAAGGGCGGAGCCTGCCGAGTCGGTGAAGCCGGCGGCAGGGAAAAAGACAGACGAACCGAAGCGGGAAGAGGCGGAGCAGAAGAAGCCGGCAGATGGCAGGGAGAAGCCCGCGCAGGAAAAGCCGACGAAGCCGGAGTCTCAAAAGCAAAGACCTGCGGAGCCGAAGCCTGTGAAGCCGGAGCCTGAAAAGCAGAAACCTGCGGAGACGAAGCCTGCGGAACCGAAGCCTGAAAAGGAAAAGCCAGCGGAGCCAAAACCTGAAAAGGAAAAGCCTGCGGAGCAGAAGCCCGCGAATCCAAAACCTGCAAAGGAAAAACCGGCAAAGGAGAAGCCGGCAAAGGAGAAGCCGGCAGAGCCAAAACCCTCTGAGGAAGCGCAGCCTGCGGCGAAGAAGCACGAGAAGCAGGAGAAGTCGGCGCTCTACCTCGCGGGATTCGGCAGCAGCGGCGCTGCCTATATGGAGGATAAGCTTGCCTCTCTCGGCTTCAAGGCGGGAGAAATGCCTGTCTTTGGGACGCCGACGCCGGGCACTCATGTCGTCTATGACGCGGAGCTTGCGCCGGGCAGTGCCATCGGCGTCGCCGTTTCCTACGGGGATTTTTCCGTCGGTGCGACGGGCACGGTGACGACGGTCGACGGAAAGCGTGTGCTCGCCTTCGGACATCCCTTCCTGCACAAGGGCAATGTCAACTATTTCATGACGGACGCCAGGGTCGTCGGCACGATCAGCGGGCCGACGGACGGCATGAAGATCGCGAGCATCGGCAACATCATCGGGCGCATCAATCAGGACAGGGAAGCGGGCGTCGCCGGCATCATCGGCACCTTCCCCGAGAGCGTGCCAATGCGCGTGCGCGTCAAGGATACGTCGCTCGGCTACGACCGCAAGTTTACGGCGCAGATCGCCTACGATGAGGACTTCCTGCCGATTCTCGTACCGGGCATCGCCTACGCGGCGATGGGCAAGACCTCGGATACGGTCGGCGAGGCGACGGCGAACCTCAAGTTCACGATTCGCACGACGGCGGGCGAGGACGGCAGGATCGAGCGCTCGAACATGTACTACAACGCCGCCGATGTCGGGCAGGCATCCGTGGGCGAGCTGGCGCAGGTCATGGCGCTCTTGTGTCAGAACGCGGACGAGGAAGCTGATGTGACCTCGGTCGATGTCGACATCGAGATGGAAAGCGTAAGGAAGACGGCGTCGCTGATTTCCGCCGTGCCCGACAAGCCTTCGGTGAAGCCGGGTGAGACGGTGAACTTCCGCACGACGATCAAGCCTTTCCGCAAGGATAAGGAAGAGCTTCTGATTCCCTACCATGTGCCGGAGAACCAGGCGCCGGGCGTCCTGAGCCTCGACTTGCGCGGCGGCAGCTTCGTTCCCGTGACGGCGGCTCTTTTGCAGAGTGCGCTCGGCATTGACACGAGCGCCGAGGAGGACAAGACACAGACGACGGCGGACAAGGTCAGGCGATTTTTGGAACTTGGCAGAAACAACGAGATCATCGTAGCGCCTGCCATTGCCCCCAACATGCCGCTTTCGGATGAAGAGAAGAAGGCGGCGAAGAAGCGCCTGAAGAAGGCGGAGAGCGCGCCGCAGAAGAAGCCGGAGAAGCGCGTCGACCTCCTCGGACAGAAGACGAAGAAGAGGGGAAATCCGCTCGAAGCGAAGTTTGAAACGGGCTATGTCATAGACAATGTGATTCATGCTTCCCTGATGATTGAGGATGTGGATAAGAAATGATGACGCGGCTCCTGGAGAAAATCGGCGCCTTCGTGCTCGCATGGTTCGAGTGGGTGGGTTCCGTCATCTTGCTCCTCGCCGCCGCCGTCAAGGAGATGCGCCGCCCTTTGCGGCTGCGCCATCTCTTCGCGCAGATGTCGCATCTCGGCGTCGACTCGCTCGCCATTGTCGCCTTGACGATGCTCTTCACGGGCATGGTCATGACGCTGCAGATCGCCCATGAGTTCATCCGCTTCGGTGCGCAGACGACGATCGGCGGCGTCATCGCCATCGCCGTCGGGCGCGAGCTCGGACCCGTGCTCGTCGGCGTCGTCTGCGCGGGGCGCGTCGGCTCCGCCATCACGGCGGAGATCAGCACGATGAAGGTCACGGAGCAGATCGACGCGCTGCGCGTCATGGCGACGAGTCCCATCGGCTACCTCGTCGTGCCGCGCATGCTCGCGTGCATGTGCATGGTGCCTCTCCTGACGGTCTTCGGCGACGTCATCGGCATCTTCGGCGGCTGGTTCGTCGCCACGCAGTACGCGGGCATCGCCTCCTATACCTTCACGAACTCCATCCATGTTTTTGCCGTGCCGCACGACATCACGGGCGGTCTCGTCAAGGCGGCGGTCTTCGGCGTCGTCATCGCCGTCCTCGGCGCCTGGTACGGGCTGCATGCGCCGGACGGGGCGGAGGGCGTGGGGCGCGCTACGACGAAGAGCGTCGTGGCGGCGATCGTCTGCATTTTCTTTTTGAATGTATTCCTCTCATTTCTGCTTTATTGATGAGTTTTTCTGTTGGACGGGGTAGGGGCTATGATACGACTGGAAGATGTGACGAAGACCTTCGCCTCCTATGACGCGCTGCGTCATGTGAGCCTTGCCGTCGAGGCGGGCGAGACGCTCGCCGTCATCGGCGGCTCGGGCTCGGGCAAGAGCACGCTCCTGCGCCTCGTGATCGGCTTGATTCGTCCGACGGCGGGCAAGATCTGGATCGACGATGCCGAGATCTCGCGCATGACGGAAGCTGAGCTCGACAAGGTGCGACTCCGAATGGGCATGGTCTTTCAGTATTCGGCGCTCTTCGACTCCATGACGGTCGGCGAGAACGTCGCCTTCGGGCTCCGAGAGCACACTGAGATGAAGGAGGCGGAAATCGCGCGCATCGTGCGCGAGAAGCTCGATCTCGTCGGTCTTGCAGGCAGCGAAGCCATGATGCCGGGCGAGCTTTCGGGCGGCATGAAGAAGCGCGTGAGCCTCGCGCGCGCCATCGCCATCGACCCGGCAATCGTCCTCTACGATGAGCCGAGCTCGGGGCTCGACCCCATCACGTCGGCGAAGATCGACGACCTCATCATCGCGACGCAGAGGAAGCTCGGCGTGACGAGCGTCGTCGTGACGCACGATATGGCGAGCGCCTGCCGCATCGCCGACCGCATCGCCATGCTCGCGGACGGCGAGCTCATCGCGCTCGATACGGTCGAGGGGTTCAAGAAGCTCAAGGATCCGCGCGTAAGGGCGTTTTTCCGCGCGGTGGACACGCAAGAGAAGGAGGCGGGCTTATGACGACGGAAGCGAAGGTGGGAGCGTTCACGCTCTTGGGAATCGCGCTCCTGGCGGTGGTTCTCCTGCAGCTCGAAGGATTTTCCTTTTCGACGAGCCGCAATTATACGATATACGTAGGTTTCACGCAGGTCGTCGGCCTCGCTCCGGAAGCCGACGTGCGCTATGCGGGCGTCCTGGCGGGCAAGGTCAAGGCGATCGAGCCCGAGGGCACAGGCGTGCGCGTGACGCTCTCGATCAACCCCGACATACAGATTCCGCGCGATGCGCGCATCACGCTCTCGGCGAACAGCGTCCTCGGCGACAAATTCGTTCTCATCTCGCCGGCAGGTTCAAGGAGCACGGAGTATCTGAAGGACGGCGACTTCGTCATCGGCACCGATGAGACGAGCATTGATTCCGTCCTCGACAATGTGAGCGAGGCGATCGCCGACGTGCACGAGCTTCTCGGCTCGTTGAACGACATCCTCGGCAATCCGCGCATGAAGGAGTCGGTCTTGGGCTCGGCGGAGAACGTGCGCGACGTGACGGCGCATATCCGCGATGTGACGGCGGTGTTTGGTCGCGTCATGCTGCAGAACGAAGGCAATATGCACGCGATGATGGAGGAGATGCACGCGATTCTCGCGAACCTCTCCGTGACGACGGAAACCGTGCGACAGATGGCAGCTGATGTGTCGGACGGCGGGGCGACAGCGGCGAATCTGCGCCTGACCCTCCTCAACGTCGCCAAGGCGAGCGAGAACATCCGCCTGGTGGCGGAGGAACTTCATGAGGTCACGGGCGATCCCGAACTGCGCGAGGATCTCAAGACGACGATCCATCAGGCGCGCGCCGTCACGGAGAAGGCGAACGATACGCTCGACAACCTCAAGAGCATCGAGACGCAGCCTTCCGTCGAAGTCCTTTACAGCGGCAAGGATCGCGACTGGATCACGAACTTCAACGTCGATGTTTCCAAGGAGAGCAAGCCCGACCGTTTCCTGCGCGTCGGCGTCGAGGACATCGGCGAGGACAATGCGCTGAACTTGGAAGTCGGGCGCACGAAGGGCAGGCTCGGTGCGCGCGCAGGCCTCATCGCGGGCGAGCCGGGCATCGGTCTCGATGCGAATCTCGGCGGGCGCTGGCGCTTCTCCGCCGACGCCTACGATCCCAACGACTTCCGCCTGCGCCTTTCCGCCCTGTACCGCCTGCGCGAGGATACATATCTGATGGGGCAGTTCCGGGATCTCAACAGCAGCGAGCGGCGCGCCGCCTACTTTGGTCTGCATCAGTCATTTTAGGAGGAATCATTGTGAAGCAGTCAAAACATCTTTCGAGGAAGCTCACGGCGCTCGTGCTCGGAGGCATTTTCTCCCTGAGCCTTGCGTCCGCAGCCACGGCTGAGGCGCGTTCGCTGGCTCTTTCCGAGAGCGTGGAGCTCGCGCTTGAGAACAACCGCTCGATCAAGTCTTCCGTGACCGATGTGGACGCGGCGGATTGGGCGTACCATGAGGCGCGCCGCACGGCGGGTCCGAAACTCACGCTCTCGACGCAGGGCAACCGCGTCGGCGGCAGGGCGTATAAGCTGTACGACCATGACTACGCCTACCGCAGCGCGGCGGAGCTCTCCTTCCCGCTCTATACGGGCGGGCGCATCGAGCATGGCATCGAGGCGGCGCGCTACGGCGTGAACACGGCGGATCTCGCCCTTGAGAGCACGAAGCAGGCCGTGCGCTACCAGACGACGGGGCAGTATTTCAAGGCGCTCGAATATCGAAACCTCATCAAGGTCGGCGAGATGTCCGTCGCCAATTTGAAGAGTCACCTCGACAACGTGAACGCGCAGTACCGCGTGGGCACGGTCGCGCGCTCCGATGTGCTCGCCTCGCAGGTCTCGCTCGCGAATGCCGAGCAGAGCCTCGTAAATGTGACGAACAACTACGATGTCGCCATCGCCGAGCTCAACAAGCTCATCGGTCTGCCGACCGGAACGGCGCTCTCGCTTGCGGATGAGCTCGCTTACAAAAAGTACGATCTGACGCTCGATGACTGCACAGCGTACGCGCTCGCACACCGCGCGGACGGCATTGCGGCGGATCTCGCCGTGCGCCGGGCGAACGCCTCGATGGAAGCGACGCGCGGCGCTTCCCTGCCGCAGGTCAGCGCCGCTGCGACGCGCACGATCGGCGGCGACAGCCTCTTCTCCAACAATACGGATTCGGCGGACACTTGGTCGATCGGTGTGCAGGCGAGCTGGGCGGCGTTCGACAACAACGTCACGGCGGCGCAGGTGAATCAGAAGTGCGCGGCCGTGCACAAGCTGCAGCAGGCGGCAGAAGAGGCGCGCGAGCAGATCGAGCTCGATGTGCAGACGGCTTACCTGAGTCTCCTGGCGGCGGAGAAGAACATCAAGACGACGAACACCGCCGTCGAGCGTGCCGTCGAGGACTTCAAGATCGCACAGGTTCGCTATACGGCGGGTGTCGGCACGAATCTCGACGTGACGGACGCCGACGAGAAGCTCGTCACGGCGCAGACGAATTACTACGATGCGCTCTATAACTACAACCTCAGCAAGGCGGCGCTCGACAGAGCCATGGGGCTGCCCGTCGACCTCGATGCCGTTTCCTATCAGGCGAAGGTCGACGCGAAGGAGCACAAGGCGGCGAAGGAGCAGGCGGACATGGCGCTCTACCATACGGATGCAGCCGCTGAGAAGATGGCAGCGGAGCAGAAGGCACTCGATGAAAAGAGCCGCACCGGGCGCACGATGAAGCCCGATACGAAGGTGCCCGTATCGCAGGGCGCACCCGTGAGGACTGCGACCTTGAGCGCATCGGACGCGGCGGCGGAAGCGGGCAAGTAATAGGGCTCGCGGCGCAGGTCGTCGGCGCTTGACGGCGGCAGGACAGATATCAAGAATGAGGAGGAAGAGCCGATGAAGAAAGGTCGTGTAGCTCTCGCAGCCGTGTTCATCGCGCTCTTCCTTTTTGCGCTCGTTTTCGGCACGGTTGCCTACATCGCCCACACGGGCGCCTATGTGGCGGAAGCCGGGCGGACGCTCTCGGCGCGCGCCTCGGAGGTGCTCGGCGTGCCCGTCGCCATCGACGGCGTGCGTGTCGAGTCGCTGCATACGCTCGCGCTCGACGGCATTACGGTGCGCGACAAGGCGGGCGAAGAGCTCCTTCGTGCCGCGCACGCCGAGGCGGAGTTGAGCCTTTTCGCCGCTTTCTCGTCGTCGCCTGCCGCCGCCATCTCCCAAGTGACGGTGACAGAGCCCGTGCTTTACCTGCACCGGCGCGAGGACGGCAGCTGGAACGCGGCCGATCTCGTGCAGGAAGAAAAGAGCGAGAGCGATTTTCGCGGCAAGGTTCGCGTGCAGGACGGCGCGGCGACGATCGCTTTGCAGGGCGAGGAAATCGCTTTGACGGACATCGAGGCGGAGCTCGACTTTGCGTCTGCCGCTGCCGTCGCCGTCGAGGGCACGGGAAAGAGCAAGGGCGCGCCGCTCGCTGTCACGGGCGAGGTTTCGGCGGCGCGCCAGTCGCTTGAAATCAAGGCTGAGGCGATCGAGGCGATGGACTATCAAGCCTTCCTGCCCGCAGGCACGCTGCCGGCGGAGATCGAGCCGCAGGCGCTCTACATCGACGAAGCGGCGCTGAAGCTCGTGCGCGAAGGGGAAGACCTCTCGCTCGCGGGCGACGTGCGCCTCTCGCGCGCGAAGGCGCTCGTATACGGCACGGCGGTCGAGGCGTCGCGGGGGCTCGTCGTTTTCTCCGGCAAGGAAGCGCGCGTCTTTTTGCGCGCCTCTGCCGAGGAGCAGCAGGCATCCCTGCACGGCAAGATCGACTGGTACGAGGAGGCGCCGAGCTTCAACTTCATCGTGGAGTCCGCTGCCTTCGACCCGTCGAAGGTCTTGGCGCAAAGCCCCTTCGAGGGGACGGTGCGCGTCTTCGCCTCCGTTTACGGCACGATGCAGGACTGGAAGATCGACGGCGAGTTTGACGTTCCGGCGGGCACGCTTTACGGTACGGCGCTGACGGGCGCGAAGGCGAAGGTTCACTACGAGGCGGGACTCCTGACGGCGAGCGGCGCGGCATCTGCCCTCGGCGGCAGCTTCGAAGGGCGCGCAGCACTTCATACGGCGGACGGCTCCTACAGCGCGCATGTCGAAGCGAAGGGTCTCCGCGGCGAGGAGATCGCCGCCCTGCTGCCGGAGGCGAATGTTTCCCTGACGGGCAGCTACGGCGCCGACGTCGTGCTCACGGGCAAGGGCGCCGATACGGCAGATCTCCTCGCCTACGGCACCTTGTCGGGCGAGGGCGCGGTCTTTCACGGCGTCATCGCAGAACAGGTTTCCGCCTCCTTTTTCAAGCAGGGAGAACTTCTTCATTTCGATAACCTCAACGCTTCCTTCGCGGCGGGCGGCACGCTCGTCGTCGAGGGCGATGTGAAGGGCGGCAGCGATCTTGATCTGCGCTTTTACGGCACGGCGCTGCCGCTCGCGCTCGCCAATGCTTTCGTGCCCGAAGCGAGCGGCTCCGGCACGCTCGACATCGCCGGCGCCGTGCGCGGTGCGGCGGCGAACCCCGAGGTCGAGGCAGACTTCGAGGCGGCGGCGGGCAGCCTCTTTCACCAGCCCTTCGACGCGCTGGCGGGCGCCGTGCACGGCAGCGCCGACGGCATCATCATCGACCGCTTCTCCGTCGAGCGCAACGGCAGGGAGACGTGGATCGCCGAGGGCAGCATCGGCTTTACGGGCGAAAAGAAGCTCGACCTTCGCGTCGATTCCATCGGCGCGCGCATGGAGGATGTCGCGGCTCTCGTCGCGCCCGAGCAGCCGATCACGGGCAACGTCGACAATACGATCCGCTTCACGGGCACGCTCGACAACCCGTCGGCGGTCGGCTACATCCACTTTTACCGCGGCAGCTACAACGGCTACATCCTCTCGGGTATGGACGGCGACTACTATCTCGAAAACGGCGTCGTGCGCCTGCAGGACTTCCATATCTTCTCGCCGCTCGTCGACATGGATCTGAACGGCACTGTGACGCGTGAAGGCGCCCTCGATCTCTATGTCGCAGCGCACGACGTGAGCCTCGACCGTTTCGGCAGCAAGCTGCCTTACCCGGTCAGCGGCCACGGCACCTTCGACGGTCATATCGCCGGCACAATCGAGAATCCAGCCTTTGTCGGCGTGCTCGATGCCGCAAAGCTGCAGCTCAACGGGCAGGATATCGATTCGGTGCACGGTGAGCTCGTCTTCGGTGCGGATGTGCTGCGCGCGGAGAATATCAGCTTTAAGCAGAACGGCGGCGCCTATACGATGAATTGCACGACGAATCTCGCGACGCAGGTGCTCGACGGCACGCTGCGCGTCGAAAACGGCGACGTGCGCGCCCTCCTCGCCATCGCGAACCTCAAGAACGACATCTTGGACGGCAGGCTCAACGGCACGATTCGCCTTGCCGGTACGTTGGAAAACCCCCTGGCGGAGCTCAGTGCCGTCGTCGACGAGGGGACGGCGAGCGGCTATGAGATCCGCGACATGGCGCTCGATCTCAAGCTCGCCGACCACATCGTGACGATCCGTGAGCTGCGCGGCAAGCAGGGCACCGGCGTATTCGCGGCGAAAGGACGCATTCCTTTGAACGGCACGGCGATGGACGCGCAGTTTGCGGCGAACGGCATCGCTGCCGGCATGGTCGCGAAGGCGGCAGGCGCTGCGGCTGATGTGCGCGGTACGATCGACCTCGCCGTACAGTTCGGCGGTACGATCGAGAACCCGCAGGCAAACGCTTCCGTCGAGGTGAAGGAAGGCGGCATCGGCGCCTCGACCTTCGACGATATGACGGGGCTCCTGAGCCTCAAGGGCGGCGTCATCAGCATCGACCAGCTGCTTGTGAAGAAGAAGCTCGGCGACCGCAGCTACAGCGCGAGCGCCAAGGGCAAGGTTCCCGTGCGCAGCCTGACGGCGGCGGACGATGAGCGCCTTGCAGCGCCGGAGCAAATCGATCTCACGGTGTCGCTCGACCGCGCCGACCTCTCGCTCCTGCCGATTCTCTCGCCCGCCGTCGAGTGGGCACTCGGGCCGACGCAGGGCAAGGTGCGCGTGACGGGGACGCTCTCGCAGCCGCAGTTTGAGGGCGAAGTCAGACTCGCGGACGGTGCGGTGAAGTTCAAAGAACTCGCGACGCCCATCACGGAGATGAAGGCGCGCCTGCGCTTCGTCGGCAGCGGCATCTCCCTTGAAGAATGCACGGGCAAAATGGGGGCGGGATCCTACCGCATCGAGGGCAGGACAGCGTTCTACGGCGGGCGGCTGCACGACTACAGTCTCGACCTGCAGGCGGACGATCTCTCCGTCGTCAGCAGCTTCTACGACGGTCCCCTGTCGGCGGATTTCCACATCGAGGAAGGCGAGATGTTCGGTGAGACCATGCCGAAGCTCACTGGTACGATCCGCGTCCACCATGCGACGCTTTCCATCCCGTCCGTGCCTGATACCGAGAGCGCGCTGCCCGAGATGATCCTCGACGTCGGTGTGACGCTCGGCGACCGCGTGCGCTTCTACAATGCCTCCCTCTACGACATGCGGCTTTCAGGCGCCTTCCACTACGGCGGCACGACGCATCATGTCGTGCCCTCGGGCACGATCTTAGTCGAGCGCGGTACGATCACCTACAACAAGACGCGCTTCACCATCCGCGACGGCGAGGCGTACTTCAACCAGGTCGGCTCGTTCTTGCCGAGCCTCACGCTCAAAGCCGAGGCGCGCTTCGGCAAGACGCGCATCTTCCTGCACACGAAAGGCCCCATCGGCGCGATGGAGACGCGGCTGACCTCCGTGCCGGAGATGAGCGAGACGGAAATCTTGAGCCTCCTGACCTTCCAGACGTCCGATTTGACCAGTGAGCAGGCGCTCACATCGCTTTTGACTTTCGGACTTTCCATGACGATTCTCGGGGATTTCGAGGCAAATGTGAGGAACGCGCTCGGCCTTGACGAATTCCGCATTGCGGGCGAGGAAGTGTCGGCGGCGGATAAGTCTGGCATGAGGCCCGGTGAGTTGAATCGGAGCATGGAGTACAATCTCGAAATCGGCAAGTACATCAACGACCGCGTCATGCTGCGCTACAAGCAGGGTATCGGCAACAATGTGCGCTCCTTCGGCGTACGCTACGATTTCAACGATCGCGTGAGCGTCTATTGGAACCGCGACGAGGACGCGCAGTCCGTCGTCGGTTTGGAAGCGAACATCAAGTTCTGAGCGGCGAAGAGGAGGGAAGTCATGAAACTCGAAGAATACTTGAAAGAACTGGAAAAGGTCGAGCTCCTGCCGCTCGAAGAAGAGAAACGCCTCTGGCAGGCGTTCAAGGAGTGCGGCGAGAGGGCGGCGAGGCAGCGCCTCATCGAAGCGTACCAGCCGCTCGTCTTCAAAACCGCTTTGCCATGGCGCGCGAGCGAGAATATCATGGACATCATTCAGGAGGGCACGGTCGGACTCATCGAGGCGGCGGAGAGCTTTGACTGGCAGCGCGGCGTCGCGTTTAGCCTCTTCGCTGTCCATCGCATACGCGGCAGGATGCGAAACTATCTGCAAAAGGAGGGCAAGAGCGCTGTCGCCTGCATGGATGAGCCGCGTGCCGACGGCAGGGCGGCGTGGGAGCTCCTGCCCGATCCGGCGCTTCCCGTTGCCGAGCAGGCGGAGATCGGACTCATGGCGGAGGAGCTTCATCGCGCGCTCGCGCGCCTGCCGCAGAAGGAAAGGCTCGTCTTGGAGGGTGTCTACCTGAAGAGCGAAGCGGTTGGCAAGATCGCCGACATGCTCGACGTAAGCGCCGCGCATATCTATCGCCTGCAAAAGAGCGGCATACGCCGCGTGCGCGGCATGCTCTCGCGCTTCATGCGCTTTTGAAAGGAGGCAGCAGGATGGCCGGAGAAAGGGAAAGACTCTGCGCGCACATCCGGGCGGCGAAGGACTGGCTCGGGCGCGCGGAATCCTCTCTGGAAAGGGAGGAAGACATCAAGGGCGGCCTCAACCTCATGCTGGCGCAGGCGGAGCTGCAGCGCGCGAAGGAGACGCGCCGCAGGGAGCGCTTCGCGAAGCTCCTTGCGCCGGCGCTCGCGCTCGTCATTGCTGTCGGCGGCATTTTTGTCTATCGCATGTCGCTGCCGCCCTCGGAGAGGAGCAATGTCGCCGAGACGGCGGAGCGGCTCGCGGCGCCTGCCGCGCCGGTGCAGCCGCCGACA
>ERZ773009.1114-NODE-1114-length-19166-cov-6.168489_pt1 | contig 19166 bp, 19 predicted proteins | sample MGYA00580663_ERZ773009 | MGnify/ENA primary metagenome ERZ773009 (study PRJEB29015, sample SAMEA2737969) | human oral metagenome | biome: human oral; feature: human-associated habitat; material: dental | place: China | collected 2026 ... | reverse complement strand
GCATAGTCTTAAAGGCTTCTCGGTGGAAGAAGCGGCTAGCTTTCACGTAATCTGCTGATTGATCGATAAAATCGTCTAGCATTGCTTCGAGGTATGTCGAGTCAAACTGGTCGTCGCCCGCCACTATCCCGATAGCGGTCGCTTTGGTGTGCTCAATAGCGTAATTATATCCTGCGATGAGAGCGCCGCCGACACCTTGATTTGTTTCGTTGTCAACGACAATCAGTCGATCATTTTGCTTTTTTAATTTATTTAGAACCCCAATGGTGTCATCAGTGCTGGCATCATTAACGGCTATAACATGGTCAATGTACTTTGGTAATTTCTTGATCGTTTTAGTGATCATTTTTTCTTCGTTATAACAAGGTATAACAACTGCGGTCTCTAATTTTCTGTACATACCTTTCATTATACTATAAAACATGTATCGTTGTTGAGTGTGCTATGATTAATAAAGGCAGTATGAAAAATATTAGTTTCCAGATATTTTTGTTTGGTGTTGTTGGCGGTGTAACGTTACTGATTGATACGTTGGTGACGTACATTCTTTATCACGGCGCTCACTTGCCGGTGTTTTTAGCAAGTGGTATTGGTTTTTTGTCTGGATTTTTCTTTAATTTCCCCATGAATCGTAAACAGGTTTTTCGCCACAACGAACATGACCGTTTCTCACTAAAAACACAAATTATCCTCTATGTGCTGCTGAGCGTATTTAACCTGTTCGCTACTTCGGCGGCAGTTGATGCGCTCGTTAACTTCCATATATTAGAGATTCAGTGGGCAAAGGTTGTCATAACGGCAATTTTTGCGGTTTGGAACTTTCTAGTGTTTCGATTAGTTATTTTTACCAAGAGAAAAATATCGAAGAAAAGTAGCGGCACTGTTCCAGACTTGTTTATAGACTAAGCAGCCGTAAATAGTATGGCTGCTTAGTATACGATAAATCAATTTTACAGTAGTGAGTTACCAAAAATAGGGTAGAACATCCTAGACCAAGTATGTTCCATACCCTGATTTTTTGAGCGGTTTGGCAAGTTTCTCGAGCTGCTCGCGAGTAATCCAACCATTTTGAAAGGCAGTTTTTTCTGGACTACCAACGATTTGCCCAGTACGGGTTTGAACGACACGAACGAAGTCCTCGGCGTCGGTTAGGCTGCTGATAGTTCCTGTATCAAGCCAGACATCACCGTTATCAAGTGCTTGCACTTTTAATTTGCCACGGCGTAGGTATTCAGCGTTGACTGAAGTAATCTCTAGCTCGCCACGATCGCTCGGCTGAACGCCTTTGGCAATTTCAATCACATCGTTGTCATAGAAATAAAGTCCAACCACCGCAAAGTTTGACTTTGGCTGGGCGGGTTTTTCTTCAATTGACACTGCTTGATTGTCTTTGTCAAACTCGACGACGCCATAGCGTTCCGGATCAGACACCTCATACGCAAAGACGACACCGCCCTCCGGATCGGTACATGCCCGTAACGAATCATCAAGTGCCGCGCCGTAAAAAATATTGTCACCAAGTACCAAGGCCACCTTATCGTCACCGACAAACTCCTCACCAATGATGAACGCCTGGGCGAGACCGTCTGGGCTTGGTTGCACGGCGTATTGTAAGTTGATACCCCACTGTGAACCATCACCCAGTAGTCGTTGAAAGCCGTTTTGCTCTTCGGGTGTGGTAATAATCAAAATATCACGAATCCCAGCTTGCATCAGTGTTGTGAGGGGGTAGTAGACCATCGGTTTGTCGTAGATCGGCATCAGCTGCTTACTGATTGCCTTGGTAATTGGCCACAATCGTGTACCTGATCCACCCGCTAAGATAATTCCTTTCATAAACCTCCTTCGTGTTACATACCCACTATAACATATATTTCACCAAGTGATACAAGGAATCATCCTTGACTTTTTCCTCTAAATCTGCTAAAGTCTAAATCGTAAAACACGTATTGTATGAGATAGTCTTCAGCGAGAAGCTTCTATCTCTGAAAGGAAACTACTACATGCCGGAAAGAGACACATTTCATCACGGTAACACTGTTCTGTCTGAGGGACAGGCCACCGGCTCTCCGGAACAGACCTCGGTACCTAATACAGCAGTACAAGAGTCTGATCGGCAATATGAGGATTATGCCTTTCATCATCAGCTAATGTGCGAAGTTACCGAGGCGTTGGGCGGCAAACGCGACATTACTTACGTACCATTTGTGCCAGACAGTTTTGGTTATAATAATATTACCAGTGTTGACAGGAATAATGCGGCGGTGAAAGAGGCGCTCAAAACAGCGGGCGCAGTCATTTGTGTTGGTCGTGAAATTGTAGTTGATCCAAATCATGACCCAGCGTTTCCAGAGCGAAACACTACGGACACGGCATCCGCTCGGTCGAATGTTGCCACCTCAAGCGAGTTGTTTCATGAGGCATGTAAGCTAGGCAATGAAGATGTAAAAGTCATTCCTACCGCTTGGATGCACAACCGCTATATTGATATGATGTTTGCATTGCCAGTTCTGGCTGAGGCCGCTGGCGTGAATGTCGAGGACGTTACTCATATATCAGAGGAGCAGATGCTTCGGCTGTTGGCAGACAAGGATCTTGGTATTTTTAATGAAGTTGCCAAACAGATGCAGGTAAAATCCAAACTAGCGCACCAAGCGTTTCATAATATTATGGCCAAGCGTGGGGTCGATGCCGATAATAACTACGAGGTAGCAAAAGCATTTCTTAAAGAGTACAAAAGTTATCCACGAACTGGTGAGTCGGTACTTATGAAAGAGTCAGCCCTAGAACATGGCGTACCAGCGGATCGCGTGATAGAGGAACCCGATTCGGTTGATACGAATACTAACCTCCTCAATGTTGCGACTGCTATTGAGAATGGTGTTTATGGCTTTGAGTTTAGTGAGGAAACTCCGCTCGTGATCGTTGCTGGTCAAGATCACTTGCCGCGCACAATGTGGATTGCTGACAAGATATTTCCTCCGAATGTTCCACTCGTATTTGTTGAAAGTGATGCGGCGCTGCCGGATAAGGAAACTCTCCACGATTCGTGTAATCGTGAGCTTGCATCATTTAGAAAAGGCAGGGAGTGGCTTCGTAATGTCCAAGGTTCAGACTATCAAGATCACCTCGAAAAACTTGAACACGTTATTGGTGGTGGCTATTTTGGTAACGAAGATATACCAAGAAAAAATCTGGCTAAATTAGCAAAAGAGATTCAAGAGGAGGCAGCAGCCCGCTAGGCGTGGGCTGACTGCTGCTCGTTGTTGATATACTGACGAAGGTCTTCGGTCCAGTCGTGGCTAATGAAACCGGTTGCGTGTAGTTTGTCGAGACTCATATCGCTACCGAGCGGTCGAGGAGCAATGCCTTCTTTGCCAGCAAAGTACTCAGCGGTTGTCGTGGCAGTAACGGTGAGGTCGTCACGTCCAGCTAGGTTAAAGATACGGCGGGTGATGTCTGCCCAAGAAGCAAGCGGGCCATCGTTTGTGGCGTTGTATGTGCCGAAGGGTGCCCGTGTAGTTAACAGATGATCAATAATCCGAACGAGTTCGCTCGTGAATGTCAGGCGGCCAATTTGATCGCTAACCACCGTCGGCGAGATGTTCTTCTCGGCGAGTCCCAACATGGTACGAACGAAGTTTTTACCTTCGCCGATAACCCAGGTGGTGCGGAGGAGATAGAATTTTTCTAGCTGTTCAACAACGAGATCACCAGCAGCCTTACTCTCGCCGTAGACATTGAGTGGGCTAAACGGCTCATTTTCAGCGTGGGGTTCTTTCGTGCCGTCAAAGACGTAATCGCTGGAAATATGCACGAGAGTCATGTCGTGCTGGCGGCAGACTCGGGCAAGGTTTGCGACTGCTGATGCGTTTACTTTCCAGGCGGCAACGCGTCCTTCTGAAGCCTCGGCACCATCAACATTGGTGAAAGCGGCAGCATTCATAATGATCGAAATACCTGACCAGTCAAACGATTCAACTGAATTGCGGTCTGCAATATCAAGTTCGCCTACATCAGCAGATCGGCTGCCTGGGTATCGTTGTCGTAGTGCAGTACCAAGCTGACCATTGGCGCCGACGATAAAAATATGACTGTTATCCATGTTAAACCTCCATTGGGATTACGTTTGCAAGTAGCGGATGAGCAGCATCCTTTTCAGAAATAATTGCCTGGTCCTTGTTGATCGGCCAATCAATACCAAGCTCCGGGTCGAACAGATTCACAAAGGTATATTTAGCATCTGGTGACCAGTGAGCGTCAACAAGATAAGTATAAGCAACGTTGTCGTCTAATGTCTGAAAGCCATTCGCGACACCATTCGGTACGAAGATAGCCGTGCCTGGGTTGATTTCGTGGGTAAAGACCTGACCCAAGCTGTCGCCTTGACGTAGATCACACCAAGCACCAAAGACGCGTCCATTGGCGGTGGAGATAAATTTGTTCCACGGCTCGGCGTGGAGGCCGCGGGTAGCACCGGCTTTATCGTTAAAGCTGATGTTGTTTTGCACAATGTCAAATGACGGCAGTCCCAGTGCTTCCATTTTTTCCTTTTGGTAGTTTTCTTTGAACCAGCCGCGATTATCACCGTGGACAGGCATTGTGATTACAAATAATCCTGGGATTGGTGACTCAGTGACGGTGAGTTCGTTATAATTTGATGGGTCAAAGTTCATACTTCCTCCTCCAAGAACTTTTTAAAACCTTTTCTAATATCATCATTGAACACGATCTCGGGGTTAATTCCGTCAAGCGGTAACGTGACTATTTCAGCAACGTCATCGCCTGGTTTCGGTTGTGCATCGGTATGCAGGATTGCCCAGAATAGACTGGTGAGGACTGGTAGGTCTTCACCCTGGAAATGATAGGTCGCAGGTACTGAGCAGAAGTAGGTGAGCGGGCTATACCATTCTTTCGTTAGCCCTGTTTCTTCGGTGATTTCACGATGTGTAGCATCCTCAATGCTTTCACCCGCTTCTAGGAAACCACCGATACAATCAACCATACCCTTACCGGGATTAATAGCTCGCCGGGACAATACGACATGTTGTCTGTCAGATGTCAAAAAGAATACCCCAGCAGTTGGCAGGGGATTGTTAAAAATACTATGCTGATTATCGCAGACCCAAAACCCGCCAGATGTTTGATTCAGTGCTGTGCCGCATCGTCGGCAAAAGTTCATTTCGCGCTGAGAATATATATCTTTTGTAGCAACCATTCTCTATTGCCCCTGCTTTGCATAAGCTGCCTCAACGGCCTCTTTTTGCGCTTTCCACCAATCTTCGTGATCGCGGTACCATTCAATGGTTTGCAGTAGACCGTCGTGCATGCCAGTTTGGTTATCGGTGTATTCAGGCCGCCAACCTAGTTCGCGGCGTAGTTTGCTGGAGTCCATGGCATAACGCATGTCGTGGCCGGGGCGGTCATTGACGTGCTCGTACCAATCTTTACCTTTACCCATCAGCTCGCAAATCAGTTCAATCACCATTTTGTTATTGACGTGGTCATTATCAGCACCGATGATGTAAGTTTCGCCGAGTTTGCCTTTTTCCAAAATGAGATGAACTGCGGAATTGTGATCATCAACGTGAATCCAGTCGCGGACTTGCTCGCCAGTGCCGTACAGCTTGGGCTTGATATCGCTCAAGATATTGGTGATTTGGCGCGGAATAAACTTTTCGATGTGCTGGTAGGGGCCGTAGTTGTTGGAACAATTGGAAATTGTCGCTTTGACATTGAAGCTGCGAACCCAAGCACGTACCAGCATATCGCTAGATGCTTTGGTGCTGGAGTAGGGGCTGGACGGATTGTACGGCGTATCTTCAGTGAAGCGGTTTGGATCGTCGAGTTCCAAGTCGCCAAACACTTCGTCGGTAGAGATGTGGTGTAGGCGCTTACCGTGCTTGCGGATAGCTTCAAGAATTGTGTAAGTACCGACCACGTTGGTTTCGACAAACGGCCGCGGGTTGCGCAGAGAATTATCATTATGGCTTTCGGCGGCGAAATGCACGATGATATCATTTTCAGCCACTAATTTATCCATCAACTCTGCGTCGCAAATATCACCTTCCACAAAGTCGATCTGGTCAGCCACTGGCTGTAAATTAGCGCGATTACCCGCATACGTTAGTTTGTCGATAACGGTGATGTCGTATTCTGGCTTATGTTTGACGGTATAATGCACAAAATTCGAGCCAATGAACCCCGCGCCTCCCGTGACTAGCATCTTTGTCATAGCCTCATTATACATGAGATGATGAATATTGTATAATGACCATTATGATTATCGTCATTATCGCCGGCGGCTCAGGCACGCGCCTCTGGCCACTCTCAACCTCCACTCAACCCAAACAACTATTAGCTCTCACATCAGAGCGCACCATGGTCCAACAAGCCTATGACCGGGCCAGAAAGCTTGGCGATACTATCTACGTGGTGACCGAGGCGAGCCACGCCGGGGCGCTGCGGGCGCAGCTGCCGGAGCTGCCGGACGAGGCCTTTTTGATCGAGCCGGGACGGCGGGGGACGGCGCACTGTATCGTGTTGGCCCTGGATTATATCAATCGCCACCATGACCGGACTGAGCCGATTGCCTTTATTCATTCCGATCATAATGTACGTGACGTCCAGGGGTTTGCCCACTCGTTTGCTACAGCAGCGCGCATTTCTCGCGAGCGTGGTTGTATTACGCTTATTGGCATTGAGCCGACCTTCCCGTCAACTGGCTTTGGTTATATTCAGCGCGATGGGGTGATTGATGCTCAAGCGGGCGTCTATAATGTCGAGTCGTTCAAAGAGAAGCCTGATTACGAGACGGCGAAGCGGTATGTTGAGTCGGGAAATTATCTGTGGAATTGCGGCTACTTCGTTGGCTCGGTCGAGGTGTTTATGCGTGAAATGCAGCAGAGCGCTCCAGATTTGTGGTCGAATTATCAGACGCTGGCGTCAATTGCTGACTTTGGTAGCGAGGCTTATAATCACACATACCTGGCGCTAGATAATCAAGTGATCGATATCGCCCTGATCGAGAAGGCTCATAAACTAGCCATGGTGTCAGCCAGCTTTGACTGGATGGACATCGGTAATTTTAAGGATCTACACGACGCGGTGACCAAGGACGAGGCGGGTAATTACGCATACGGTGACAACATTCATACCATCGATGTCGCTAATACCTATATTCGCAATGAGCAGCCGGATAAGCCGGTGGCGGTGATCGGCCTTGACAATGTAGTGGTGGTCAATACGCCAGACGGTGTGTTGGTGGCGCGGCGAGATGTGGCTGCTAAGTGCGGTGACATCGCGAAGAAATTGCAAAAATAGCCCAGAAGTCCACGCAACCTAAACGGTTATGACTACAGGCGTACGTACCTAATGTGATGGGCTGGATTATGACCTATGAGCTAGTGTCTTGGCGGCCATATTGTTCATACACCGCCAACGTCTGCTCGGCCATTCGCTGCCACGAGAAGGTTTTGACATGCTGTTTACCCTTCTTGATGAGGTCATGGCGTCGTTTCTCGTCAGTCAGAAGTTCGTCAATTGCCCGCGCCATGTCCTCGACGCTATATGGATCAAAATAATGCGCCGCCTCGCCATGCGTTTCTGGTAGGCAAGTGGCGGTGCTCGAGGCGACCGGTGCGCCGTGTAGCATGGCTTCGAGGCCCGGCAGGCCAAAGCCCTCGCTCAGCGACGGGAAGCAATACACGGCTGCATGCTCGTACATCCAGCGCATTTGCTCGTCCGACACAAAACCGGTGAAGACGACATTTGTGATACCGCGTTCAGTAACGTATGCCTCATGGCGAGCGTAGTTACCGTCCTTTTTGCCAGCCAGTGCCAATGTCAACTCAGGATGTTTCTGCTGTAACAGTGCAAATGCATCGATCAGCCGCCGCAGATTTTTATGCGGTGTCGGCCGGCCAATATACATGATGAACTTTTTTCCAACCAGCTCTTTGACCGGATCATTGCCCTTTGGTAGCTCGTCGGCGGACTCAAGTGTCACGGTAATCTTGTCTGGACTGACCCCGGTAAAATCCACCAAGTCACGCTTCACAAATTCAGAAATAGTGATGATATGAGCCGACTTTCTGGCGACTTTTTTATTGACCCATTTATAAATTTGCTGCTTCACCCAAAAGACCACCGGGTTCTTGTCGGGGTTGCTGAATCGAACGGTGGTCAGGTCTTGCATGGTGGTAACGACCGGGCTGGCCCGGTACCACACGGGCTGCTGAACCATTGCAAAGTGCACGAGATCTGGGTGCAGCTCCTCCAGTTGTTTCTTAAAACCCCGTTGCTCGGCAAATGAGAATTCAGCAAATGGACAGGCGACTTTCTGAAAGCGTGGGTTATCAGCCTGCCAGCTGTCCATGTCCTTTGGTTTGAGCAAGATAATATAGTCATTCCTGTCGTCAATTTTTTGTAAGTAGTGAATCAGCCGTTCGACGTAACGGCCAGTGCTCGTCCGTAGTGTCCGAGCATCAATGGCGATGCGCATGAGCACCCCTCCTTTCGTTGGTCACAATTTTCTTTATAGCGAGTGTAAAGGCATGCTCGGCAAATGGTTTGGCGGAGGCGGCGATGGCCCGCGGCGAGACTCGCTGGTCGGGCAGTGTTTGAAGCGTTGCTACCAAGCTCTCAACTGTTTGTTCAGCGAAAAACCAGCCATTCTTACCGGGGCTGATATAATCCAGCGCGCCACCAGCTTGGTAGGCCACCACCGGCAGTCCAGCGGCCAAGGCCTCAACTGGTGCGACGCCAAAATCTTCGTGGGCGGTAAAGATAAATAAGTCGGCTTGTTGAATGGCGGCAGCCCGGGCCTCGTCACTGACGTAGCCAAGAAAGCGCGTTGATTCGCCCGCCAGCTTCTCTAGCTGCTCGCGATCAGGCCCATCGCCCATGATGTCGAGCGGCCAACCAAGTTGCTGACAGGCCTCAATCACCAAATCCAGCCGCTTCATCGGCACCAGTCGCCCCCACACCAGGCAGCGCGGCCGGGTGGGTAGTGTGACGGAGCGTGGCCTGGTTTTTGCGAGCGCCATAAAGCTGGTTGTTTGTACCGGCGGAAAGACGACGATACTGTCTCGGTCATAGAATTGCTTGATATCAGCTTGAATGGCGGTGGAATTAGCCAAGAAAACATCAACCCGCTGCGCCGCCTGATAATCACGTCGCCTGAGAGGTCGGACCAGTAGCCGCAGGCCCAGTCGCGCCAGCCACCGCGGTCGAAAGCTCGGTCGACGCAGGTATTCTTGGTAGTGTCGCCAATAAAAATGCGTCGGCGTATGACAATAACAAATGTGCCGTTGGTTGGGGCGGGTGGTTCGGATAAACTTGGCCTCGCCGTTACCAGAGCTGGAAATAATAATATCAAATTGCCCGAGATCTAGCCGCGTAAACCACCGCTGCCTGAGTACCGGCAGTAGTCGCCTGAGCTGGGCAAATGGCCAATACTGCAAATAACCAGTTACCACCTTGTTATCAAGCTTCTCTCGCCACCTTCTCGAGCAATACGAGGTATAAATTGGGGCGTCAGGATAGAGCCGGTGCAGCGCCAAAACAACCTGCTCGGCACCGCCACCATACAGCCAGTCATGAACGATCGCGATGGTCGGCTGGGCGCGCATCACGACTCCTTCTTAAAGATGACCAGGCAGGTCTTGAGGAGGATGGTGATATCCAGCCACAAACTCCAGTTTTGCACATAATAAAGATCCAGTCGCCGCCGCTCTTCAAAGCCGATACTACGTCGCCCCGACACAACCGCCAGGCCGGTCAGGCCAGATTTGACCGTCAGCAGCGTGTGCTTTTTCTCGTAGTTACTCAGCTCGTGCGGCACCAGCGCCCGCGGCCCAACGAGGCTAATATCGCCCTTGATAACATTAAATAACTGCGGCAGCTCGTCGAGGCTAAACCGGCGAATGAAACGACCAACCGGCGTGACGCGAAAGTCGTGATTGAGCCTATCACCGTTCTGGCGATATTCGTCGATCAGCTCTGGCTTGCCAATCATGGTGAATACCTCCTCGTCAGTCTTGCCGTCAAACTTGGCGTAGTGCGAGCGAAACTTATACACTTTGAATGGGCGATTAAACTGGGTCAAACGTCGCCGCTGCTGCCCATGCATCAGTACGGGGCCGCGCGGGTCGCCGAGCTTAACGGCGATTGCCACCAATAGCATGATCGGCGAGGTGACGATAATACCAATGGTCGCACCGATGAGATCCATCAGTCGTTTGACCACGCGTCCGTAGCCGGTAGCTAGCGGCGTTGGGTGAATATATGCCAGCGGCACGGAATTGATAATCTCGACCGTATGGCGCGCCGTCATCAGGCCATCGAGGGCCGGCGCTTGATAAAAATCGAGATAGTGCTGCTCGGCCAAGTTATAGTGCGCTTCGCTGCGGGTGGTGTCGGTCTGGATAATGGCGTCAATTTTATCGCGAGTCAGCGCCGATGCCAGTGTCGAGCGCCGCAAACCCTTGAGTCGTGGCGGAATGAGCTCATCTTTGGATACAATAGCACTGAGGTGAAAGCCGGTTGAGGGGTGGGCACTGATAAATTCAGCTAGTGTCCGCGTCGATTCGGCGTTGCCAACCAGCGCCACGCGCTTGATGCCGATGTTTTTGCGCAGCAGATGTAGCCTGACGATATTGGCAGCGCTACGCAGAATGAGCAAGATAATAAAGCTGATGATCAGCGCATAAATCACCACCATCTTGGCCGGAAATAGCGGTGTGTTGCTAAAGAAGCTAAAGGAAATCATCATCATAATGCCGCAAACTGCCGCCATGCCCAGCCGCCAAAACTCGCGCAGCGGATGAATGTAGTGCTCGCGGTCGTATAGCCCAAAAAATGAGAACAAGACAACCCACAGCGGCAGCATTAGCACAATCGACGTGATAAACTCCAGTGCCCCGATTTGCACATGGAAGGGTCGCGTGTCGAGTGATACGCGCATGATGTATGCCGCCGTGAACGCACCAACTAGCGCCAGTACGTCCAGCCCGATCAACACCAATTTGAAGTAAAAATCAGAGTTCTTCTTCATGACCTTTGGGGTGATTATACAAGAAAATACCAATCCATGCAAGGCAATGTACCGAGTTGATCAAGCTGCCAAAAAACCAAAAGTGGATAGCGATAGCTGCTGTGAGCAGTAGGGCAAATTGCCCCCATGGCTTTGACGAGCATTGGCCGCTGCGCCATAGCGTGACGACGAGCAGCGCTAGTAGCGGTATCATGCCGACAACGCCGATATTACTCAGCAGCAAAATGTAGAAAATATACACTGTATGATCGGTCGACACCGGTTGATGCAGCTGATGTTGGATAAAACTGCCGAGATTGCCAAGGCCAGTCCCAAAGAGTATGATGCGCGGCCTTGACGCCCAGGCTCGGAGCGCCAGTCGAGCGGCGTCGAGTCGGTCATTAGCCGAGGCGGCGACGAAACCCGATGGCTGGAAATTGGCTGGTGACGCGGGCTGGTTTGGTTGGGCGGCGGGCGGTGCCTCTGGTGCTGTAGTCTCGCTGGTTGGCGGTACCTGCGGTGAGGGCGTGCTGCCCGGCGTTGGGATGGTATTTTTTTGCGGTAATTTAATGCGGCCGAGCGACAACTGGTCAAGCATGCTCACTGCAGTATTATAGGCAATATGCGGTGTGTTGTGATAGCGAACCACCGCTGATACCAGCAGTAGAGTGCATCCAACCACAAACCCGGCCGTGATGATGCCGAGCTGACGCCACGTATCACGACGAATAGGCTCCACGGTGTCAATAGAACGAGACCCGCTTCTACACCGCTGCCACCAGCGGACGATACCATACACGATACCCGCACCAATTATCGCGATAAACGCGCCGCGCGAAAACGTGAGGCTGATTGCCACGCTGCTACCAAAAACGCTCCAGCCAGCCAGCCGCCGTCGCTCTCGCCAGCACAGTCCAACGAACAGGGCTGGCAGTAAGCTGCTTGCTAAAAATTGCGGCTCAGCAGCAAACAGATTAATCCTGACAAAGCCAAACACGCCAGCATGACAGCCCGAGCAGAGCGTACCAAACGCCGTTGGCTCAACGTGAGCAAAGATGAGCTGCAGCACCGCTAACACACCAAACACGATGCCGCTCCACAAGCCAATTGTCATGAGGCGCCGCCGATTGCCCGCCGATAGTGACCGGTACATCAGAGCAGCACATACCGCGGCCACCAGCAGCAATAAAAGCGATGCCGTATATAATGCGGTACGCGCTCGGACATAGGATAATAACAGCCCAACGATACTGGTGACAGCCAGCATACCAATACTCAGCCACCACCATCGCCCCCGAGGCCACAGTCGCTGGCGCACCATTATGCCAAGACCGCAGCCAACCACGCCGATCACCGCCACTTGATATAGTCCAATGCGGAATGATGGAAAATCGAGCATTGCCAGGCTGATGCTCGGCTGCAAGGACAGTGCGCCGCCAAACAGTACGGCGGCCAGCAGCCACACACGTATCGTCGATGATATTCGCTTCACCTCTTTAGTATAGCGCAAATAACTCGGGCGGGTTATACTAAAAGCATGCAGCCAACGAAAAAACAAAAAATACTGCTGGATTTTATCGATGGATTTATCAAGGGCAATGGCTATAGCCCGACGCTGCGGGAAATTATGCGGGCTTTGGGGTATAAGTCAGTCTCAACGGTGGCCAAGCATGTCGATAATTTGGTGGCAGCCGGCATGCTCGATAAGCGTGATGGTGAGATACGATCGCTGGTGCTGCGGCAGGAAAAGCCAGCAGCGTGGTGGCATAATTTAGAGAGGGAGATTAACCGGCGGGAAGCGGCGGATGATGAAAAGTCGCGCTCGGAAGCAGCAATCTTGAAAAAAGCCCTGGCAATCGTCCGCCAGTAACTTTACAACCGCTGTAAAACTCGCTATAATACGACAGGTATTCCGGGGTAGCTCAGCGGTAGAGCGGTTGGCTGTTAACCAATAGGCCGCGGGTTCGAACCCCGCCCCCGGAGCCATGAAAAGGCACTTCTAGGGAGGTGTTTTTTCTTTGTTCCTTGAAATACAATTCGGTACCACGCGAAATTCCACGCTGGGCTGACGCTGGTGGAGGCTAATTTTGCCATGATCAAACCAAAAGTGCTGGTTATCCCGAACAGTTGGACGAGCAGCCATATGACGACTGGCTGTAAAACCCATAGGCCGGTGAGGGTGATGCAAATAAACTGGACGATTGGCTGGCGGTCGGTTTTGAAGGTGAAGCGCCTATTGAGAACATAACTACAAACCATTCCTGCGGTGGTTGAAATGATGACGGCCAATAGTAGCGGTGCGGTGAGCCATATCAACAGAGTGTATATTGCGATGTCAATGGCGGTATTAAGAACGCCGATGGCAGTAAAAGTGGTAAGTTGTTTGCGAATAGTCATGCGGGTGAGTATAGTGGGTGGGGCTGTAAAATAGCTGTAAAGAACTAAGAGCCTCGACTATTTTAAAGTGTGACTCATGCTAAGTTATCGCTCTTCTGATTGATGTATAATCTAGAGAGAGGTAGATATGAAAAAAAGTGCACAAATACGGCTATTGAAAGCTCAGATTGATAAGATTGATGACCTTGAAGAGGGTGAAAATTATGATAATTATAAATCATGGCACACACAAACTGAGCTTTTATTAAAAGATATATTAGGTGAAAAAGCTGGAGAAGTTCGGGAGTTCCATTTGCTCAGTGGTAAATATGGAGCTGTTATTAGCCCTAATCCTAATATTAATGCTAAGCGAAGGACTGAAGCTTATCTTAGAAATTTAAATAAGTGCCGTAGTCTCTTAATTGGTATTCTAGAATTTTTAAAGAGTAAAAAGGTGAGTAACACTGAGAAGCCGATAAGCACTCAAGCTTTAGGGAATTTGCATAAAAATGTTAAACAAAAGTGCTCTAAACTGTATACAGATGGGCATTATCCAGAAGCTGTCGAAAAAAGTTTTAAGGTTGTTCGCGATAGGCTCCGCGAACTAACTACATACGAAACTGGATCTGAAGCATTTGGTAAAGGTGGGCTGTATATTAAAGGCGCGTCAGCAGAAAATGTTGACAACGATTTCCAGAGTGCCGTCAAATTCTTGACTATGGCTATTGATCGGTTTCGTAATGAAAAGAGTCATACATCAGACGGTAATATAAATGATCCAGTACGTGCCTATGAGTATCTCACGTTGAGCAGCTTAGCAATGCGTCTATTAGATGATAGTGAGGTGAGAAAGAAAAACGAACAGTCAAAAAGGCGAAATTCTGATAAGTTTACGACTTCAAATCGTCAACAAACAATTGCTTTAGATATGCTACAAATATTTATACTTAGGTTATTTGGGTCAATGACCAGTCTTAAGGGGTTGGCGGTCGTTCGTCATATGGGCGGAAGCACAATACATCCTCTCGGTAGTGTAAGTAACCCCGAACTACTCAAAGAGCTTAATGATATAGATTCTGGAGAGCTTGAAGCTAACCTTGATGATATGGTGTCGCTTGGCTTGCTAACACATGAATATAGCAGTCGAGGCACTCCTAAATACAAACTGGCAAAACGGGGGTGTGACATTATAAAACAACATCCCGAGCTAAGTACTGGGAGATGAACGTGCCGATATCTAGTGAAACATATATATGGGTAAAGATTACTACTCAGCCCAGTAATATAAATTTTTCAACAACAGTTTCCCTAAATGGCGAAAAGTGGAATGTTGTGTTTTCTAATAACTACATAAGGGCTGAGTCACAAAAAACATATCCTCTTCCTCAGAATAATTCAATTAGTGACGATAGGGCTATAGAGAATGTTATGAATCGGATTGTTGGGCATATCAGGAATTTGGGCTACTTCAGTATGGAGTTAGATATGAAATGGGGTTATGAAGGAGGTTATGGTGGGGTACATGTTTATGCTGAGGGAGTAGATATTTTTCCTTCAATTCATCAGAACAGTTCAGCAAAATACAGTGAACATAGTCTGGAGCTGGCAGAGCGAATAATAAAGGACATCAGAAGTAGTCGTAAAAAGGGTCTCAAGACAATGCTAAATTATTGGAGGAGAGCGAAAGAATTAGACAATCTTGGTTTTGATTCAGAAGCTTATCTAAACTATTTTAAAGTTATAGAATGCCTATCTGAGCTCAATAACCCTCAATATAAGACAATAGTTGAACGGTTTAGCCCCGGAGGAATACCACAGAAAACCTTATGTAAAAAATATAGAGTAAAAAGAGAAGCAGACAAGAGACGTTTAAACGGCCAAATATGTTTTGTGGCTAAAGCGCTTAGTGCCGCTGGAAGTGATTCACGCATAAGAAGAGGGCTTTTTATGAAAGTGCTTGATATTGTGTATATACGTCATCATTGGAATGTAGCTCATAAACTATTTCGTTCTAATCCATATGACAGCTATGATGCGATAGGTCAGCATAGTGATGAGTTTAGTCTTGTAATGATCGAAAATACTTATATTAGCATAATCACACAGCTTTTAGTACTCCTTTATGTTAAACCTGGTCAATACGGGCTTTCCATGAATTGTAATATGCCCGTGATAGTATCCTTATCGGGAAAAGATAGGGTATGATCACTTTCTATACTCTACCTTGTAAGGGTTGGTATTTTTGAGAACCGTTAACGTGTTATTAAGTATGAAGTTTGTTTAAAGCAAAATTACAGACCCCTCATCTATAGTTGCTGACATGAACATGAAAGCAGCAACCATACCCCAACCGCTGGCTCGGTCGCGACACCTCGCCGCTACTGAGAGCCAGCCGGCGTTTCGGGCGATTGCCCGTCCATTCATTGATGTTGTCGTGCCGGTGCTTAATGAGGAAAAAATCCTCCAGCAAAGTATCACGACGCTTGATGAGTATATGGCGAAACGCTTGCCGTATCCGCTACCAAATCACCATCGCTGACAATGGCAGTCAGGACAAGACGCTGGAAATTGCCAAGAACTTAGCGGAAAAGCACCAATCGGTGCAGGTCGTTAGCTTGGCGGAGCGCGGTCGCGGGCGGGCGCTCAAACAGGTCTGGCAGAATAGTCCAGCGGACATCTTGACCTATATGGATGTTGACCTGTCGACAAGCCTGGACGATTTTCTGCCGATGATTCAGCCGTTGGTGGCGGGCGAGGCTGGCGTGGCGATTGGCTCACGGCTAACTAAGGGTTCCAAAACGACGCGTGGGCTGAAGCGGGAATTCATCTCTCGTTGCTATAACAACATTATCAAATGGACGTCGCGCACCAAATTTAGTGACGCTCAGTGTGGTTTCAAGGCGATCCGCCGTGATGTTGCCACAAAGTTCTTGCCGAAAATCAAAGATAATGAGTGGTTTTTTGACACTGAGTTGTTGATCAAAACCGAGCGGGCGGGCGTGCCGATTCATGAACAGCCGGTAACCTGGATTGAAGACACGGATAGCCGCGTAAAAATTGTGAAAACGGCCATCGATGATCTGAAAGGGCTGTACCGCGTCAACAAGGAACTGGACAAACGGTCGTGGTTTGAGAAGTGGACGCTACCGGTGCTGTTGGCACTGACTGGTGTGCTATATCTGTTTGGCGCATTGCATAATGGTATGGCCAATAGTTACTATGCGGCGGCGGTGCAGGCGGCCAGCCAGGATTGGACGGCGTGGCTGTTTGGTAGTTTGGACGCGGCAAATTACGTGTCGGTTGATAAGCCACCATTAGCGACAATGGTGATGGGGCTAAGTGCTCGGTTGTTTGGTTTTTCGAGTTTCTCGATGTTACTACCGAGTGTGCTGGCGGGGGTTGGTTCGGTGTGGTTAGTGTATGGGGCGGTAAAACGGCAGTTCGGTTTCACTAGTGCCGTGATTGCTGGATCAGTATTGGCAATGACGCCGGTGGCAGCGCTAATGTTTGGTTTCAATAACCCTGATGCGATTTTGACATTGATGCTGACGGCTAGTGGCTACGGGTTTTTACGCTCGCTGGAAGGGAAACGACCACTGTTGTGGCTAGGTTTGGCGGGGCTATTCACGGGGTTGGCGTTTAACACTAAAATGCTGCAAGGATTGATGGTACTACCGGCAATGGTGCTGGTCTATCTGATGTTTGCCAAGCCGCCGATTGTCACGCGGTTTCTGCACGTGATGTTTGCGGGTGTCATCACCACGATGTCGACGCTGTGGTGGAGCGTGCTGGTTTGGTTGACGCCAGCTGGTAGTCGGCCGTGGGTGGGTAGCACCAATGATAACAATATCTGGAGCTTGATTTTTGGCTATAACGGCTTTGGTCGATTGCTTGGCGGACGCGGTGGCGGTGGTGGCTCGGGTGGTGGTGCGCCACCAGGTGGTGGAATCGGCGGTACTACAACACTTCAAACTGCTGGTAGCACCACGCAAACTATGGCAGATGGCGCCGGTATGATGCCGGGTGGTATGGGCGGTGGCCCAGGTGGCGGACATGGTCCAGGCGGTACGGGCTTCGGTGGGCAAACGGGAATCTTTAGGATCTTTAACAATGATTTTGGGCCGAACATTGCTTGGTTGCTAGTCTTGGCGCTGGCGGGCGGTGGATTGATGCTATGGATTTTGCGAAAAACACCCCGAACCAATCGTGGGCGGGCGGCAGTAATTTTCTGGATGCTGTGGCTGTTGATTCACATCGTGATTTTCAGCATGACTAGTGGTGTGATTCATCCGTACTACGTGGTGGTGATGGCGTCAGCGGTGGCGGCACTCGTCGGTATCAGCCTGCCGTTTCTGTGGGGCGCGTATACCAGACGTAAACCGTATGCGTGGCTACTGCCGGTGCTGGTTGGTGTGACGGCAGTGATAGCGGTGATTATCCTCGGTTACGCTGGCACGATGACGTGGCTGATATGGACGGTTGGGTTGCTGGGTCTTGCGGGGATGATTGGACTGCTGGTTAATCTCTATGTGCCGCGGCGGTGGCTACAAAACTTGGCGATTATCACCGCCATATCCGCCTGTACACTTGCCCCGACGGTTTATACATTGGCGACAGTCAACGTCGCGCACACCGGTAGCATTCCGACGGCTGGGCCGAGTTCCACGGCGATGCGGGGTAGTAATAATGAATCGTCGCAGGCCAATAGCCAGTTGGTGCAGTATCTCGTAGAGCATCAACATGGCGCAACCTGGTTGGTGGCGGTGGCGAGTGCCAATGAATCAGCGGCGATTCAGCTGACCAGCGGCCATCCAGTGATGGCGGTCGGTGGATTTAACGGTAGCGATACGCCACTGACGCTGGAGCAATTTAAGCAATTAGTGAAGGTCGGCAAAGTTAGATATTACGCTAGCAGCTCGCATAGTCGCGGTGGCGGTGGGCCAGGCGGTGGCAACAATGAAATCACGACGTGGGTCAAGCAAACTGGCACGGTCGTCAATTATGGAGGTAGCGATGTAACATTGTATGAATTATCGAGAGAGTAACGTAACGAAAGGAGAAATTATGGCAATTTTACAAACCAAGCAAGCACAACTCACCACGCCAGAAGCGGTCTATGATCAGCCGCCCGCACCGCGTCCAAACGGCACAAACTCTGGCAAAAGTGGCCTCAGCGCCGGGGCAATTACCGGCCTAGCAGTCGGCGGCGTAGTGGCCTGTGCGCTCAGCTTTGTCGTCGGTATGCAGGTCGGTGGCTCGCAAAATGGCAGCATAAATAGCCAGGCTGGTGGCCCGCCGGGCATGAGTCGAACCCAGAATAGCCAGCTAGGCGGGCCGGGTGGACAAACGGGCGGCGCACCAGGCGGTAGCCAGAACCAGACTGGTCAAAGCTCCCAAACGCCAGCGACCAAGAATAATAACGGCACCGCGCAAAACAACCAAACCGCTCCGTCAGGGCAAACGGATTCGGCGCAGCCGTCAACCACCAACACTGCGCCGCAGACCAATTAATCAGCGGCGAATCATCACAAAAGCAGCGTCTACCTCCTCGGGCGCTGCTTTTTCGTGCGGTAATCTGGAAGGTGACCGCGGGCGCTACCTGGGTGATAGCAAGTTCTTGGCCTCGGCGCGCGGGTGAAACTAGCTATTGAGCAATATCCGCGCCGCAACCTTTTACAGCGAAATTACAGACCGTCTGGCTATCATATACTCACGATAACCATAAGAAAGGATGAGTATGAAGACGAGACAATCA
>ERZ773009.1108-NODE-1108-length-19224-cov-7.118055_pt1 | contig 19224 bp, 18 predicted proteins | sample MGYA00580663_ERZ773009 | MGnify/ENA primary metagenome ERZ773009 (study PRJEB29015, sample SAMEA2737969) | human oral metagenome | biome: human oral; feature: human-associated habitat; material: dental | place: China | collected 2026 ... | reverse complement strand
GGGCGGTGCGAGTCCAACGACTGCGGGGAGGGCCGGCCAAGACGGCGGGGCCGGCTGGCCGCGGTCTCGGGCGCACGAGTTGAGAGCGCAGGTCGCGGCCAGGGGACGGACGGCGATGATGATCGGAGCGGTGCGGCTGAGAGCGCTGAAAGGTCTTGCCCCGTCAGGGGCTGAACGACAGTGGTCTATCCTGGGGCGCATGAGTACCAGGCCCTCGACCTCCAGACGTGCGGGCCTGAATCGGGGGGCAGTTCTCGACCAGGCGGTGCGCCTGTCCCGGGAGCACGGGGTGGAGGGCTGGTCGATGCGCGACATCGCGCGCTCCCTGGACGTCGTACCCTCGGTCATCTACCACTACTTCCCGCAGAAGGACGACCTGTGCGACGCCGTCGTGGAGCGGGTCTGCTCGACGATCGGGCTTCCCGACGCCGACCTGGGCTGGAAGGACTGGTTCACCGCGCTGCTCATGGCCTACCGCCCGGTACTCCTGCGCTACCCCGGCGTCACCGACCGGCTGGCCGCGGGCAGGATCACCGAGTCCTTCCTGCCCGTCATCGACATGGCCATGACCAAGCTGGCCGAGGCCGGCTTCGGCGCCCTGGCGCCGCTGGCCTACGCGATGATCTTCAACGTGACCGCCTCCACAATCGGTATGCGAACCATGCGGGCGCAGCGCACCAGGAGCGGGGGCCGCGCCTACGACGTATCCGCCCTCGTCAGGCGGCTGAGCACGATGACGGCGAGGTCCGAGGGGCTCGATGTCATGGTCAGGAACTTCTTCGTGCCCCTGACCGATGAGGAGCAGGGGAGCCGCATCAGCGAGGAGTACTTCGAGCTCATCATCGCCTCGCTGCTCGACGGTGTCGAGCACGTCCTGCTGCCCCGGGCCGCGGCTCAGTCCGACGGAGGCTCCTGAGCGCTCCCCAGGGCGGGGCGGGCGGGGGAGCGGCGTCCTGCGCGGGGCTCACTCCCCGTCTCCCAGGTCCAGGGTCGCTCCGGCGGCGGCGCGCACGACGTCGTCGAGCCAGTCGGGAATGGGGGTTCCCTCGGCCAGGTGGGGGCGGACCAGGCCGTAGGGCACCGCCTGGCAGGCGGCCACGACCAGCTCCATGCGGTGCGGTGTGACCCGCCCGTAGCGTCTGGCCACCAGCTCGCGGATGACGGCGTCGTAGGTGTCATTGACGTGGAGAGCCTCCTGGCGGACCCCCTCCGGCCCCGTCCGGGCGAGCGCGGGCTGGCGCCACAGGGTCATGGCGAGCGCCTCCTCGCGGTTCTCCCGGCAGTAGCTCACGACGTAGACGGCGCTGTCCACCAGGGCGGGGCCGGCGTCCTCCCGGGCCGCGAGCTCGAGCAGACCGGCCTGGAAGCGCCTGATGGAGCGCAGCCACAGGCGGGCCAGGAGCTCGTCGCGGGAGCTGAAGCGGTGGTAGATGGACCCCGTCGTCACCCCGGTGGCCCGGGAGATGTCGGCGACGGAGGCCTGTCGGCCGTGGAGCGCAACGGCGTGCAGGGCGCCGTCGAGAATGTCGTCCGCCGTGTACTTCGAGGGTCGTGCCACACGGCGACCGTATGCCCAGCGCGGCCGCGCACGGAACAGGGAGCCGCCTCGAGGACGCGGAGCCGGGCCGGCCGGGCCCCTTTCCGGCGTCCCGGGGCCGGCGACCGTCCCGGGGTCTCGGCCCTAAGCGCCCACGAAGTCCGCGAGCCGCCTGATGCCCTCGGCGAGCTCCTCGCGGGACGCCGCATAGGACAGGCGCACGTGCGTGTCGGCCATGGCGGGGCCGAAGTCGACCCCCGGGGTCAGAGCGACATGCGCCTCCTCCAGGGCCCGCGAGCAGAACGTCGTCGAGTCCAGGCCCGTGTCCGAGACGTCGAAGTAGACGTAGAAGGCGCCGTCGGGCTCCGCCGGCACCGGCAGCCCGATCTCCTTGAGGCCGTCCAGGACGATCCGGCGTCGGACCCCCAGCTCGACCCGGCGCGCCTCGCAGGAGGCGAGGGCCTCGGGCGTGAAGCAGGCCAGCGCCGCCATCTGCGTGGGCGTGGAGGCGCACAGGAAGAAGTTGACGGCCAGGTTGTCGGCGGCGTCCAGCAGCTCCTCGGGCAGCACCAGCCAGCCCAGGCGCCAGCCCGTCATGCCGAAGTACTTCGAGAAGCTGGAGACGATCATGGCCTCTGGGTCGGTCTCCAGCGCCGTGCGGGCCGCGCGGCCCTCGACGTCGGGATCGGCCAGGGACAGGTAGATCTCGTCGACGATCCGCCACGCGCCGCGGGCCCGCGCCTGCCCGCAGATGCGGGCGAGCTCGTCGAAGGGGATGGTCGTGCCCGTCGGATTCGACGGCGTGGCGAGCATGACGGCGCTCGTGGCCGGGGTCCAGGCCGCTGTCATGGCTCCGACGTCGAGCTGGTAGCGGCTGGACGCGGTCGTGGGGGCCAGGACCACCCGGCCTCCGAAGGCCTCGACGAGCTGGCGGTTGCACGGGTAGCACGGGTCGGCCATGACGACGTCGTCGCCGGGCTCGGTGGTCAGGGCCGTGGCCAGCAGCAGCCCCGCCGAGGCGCCCGCCGTGATGAGGATCCTGCGGGGATCCACGCTCACCCCGTGCCGCGACGCGTAGAGTCCGGCAACGGCCTCGCGCAGGGCCGGCAGGCCCGCCGCGGGCGTGTAGGGCAGTGGGCGCCCGTCCATGGTGGCGCGCATGGCCTCGTGCACGCCGGGCGGAGCGCCGAAGTCGGGCTCGCCCAGGCTCAGCTTGGCCACGTGGCCGCCCGCCGCCTCGATCTGGCGCGCTCGTGCGCCAATGGACATCGCGTGGAAGGGCTGGGCGCTGCGGGCGCGCTGAGCGAGCTTCATGGACACTATGGACACTCCTGTGCGGGCGGGAGGCCCCGTGGCGGGGCCCTCGTCCACAGCGTAGGACGGCGGCGGTGCGCGTGTCCGCCGCATCGGGGCGCGATGCTGCTGCGGCCGGTGCGGTAGGGTTCGCACGTCGGAGCGGGCGGGCCTCGCCGTCCGGTTCCGCAACGCCCCCATAGCTCAGCGGTTAGAGCAGCGAGCTTATACCTCGTGCGTGCCTGATAAGCACATGGTCCTGGGTTCGAATCCCAGTGGGGGTACCACGATAGCCTTACCCAAACCTAGGTCATGAGTAACACGGTCTGGGTTGGTTGATGAAGATACGAAGCGCTCACCACCACTGGTGAGCGCTTCGTCGTTGCAGACGGTGTTGGTGACCGGGCAGTCCACTTGGTTGTCCCGGTTTTCTCGTGTGTTGTCCTGCAACAAGGTCGCACTGCGGTGTCGTGCGACGTTGTGCATTCGTCGGCTGGTCAGCCAGTCGAAGGGCCGCCGCAGGTCGGCTGCCAGGTTGGCGTCGCTGCTTGCGTCGGCCAGCAGGCGCGGTGCTGCGGCCCGCTGCAATGGCCCGTCATTCTCCCCTATCGGGCAGTCGCCAGCTGCTGCGTCGGCCACGCTCCTGCCTCTGCCATCATTCGTTCCATTGTCCGGCAGGATGACTCGGCCGTCCTCATCCACCGCCGGGTTGACCAGCACCCGCTCGAAGAAGACTTGGTTGAGCAGCTTCTTCAGGTGGGCAGGCGCGGCGGTGTAGAGGCGGTGGCAGTCTTCGAGGAGATCGAGGGCCTGGGTGAGGCGCTGCCGCACCTCGGTTATGTCGGCTTGGTAGGCGGCCAGCTGGCGCTCGATGTGGTCGAGCTCGCTCGTGAGCTGGGTCTGTTCCTCCCGGAGCAGTTCCAGAGGGACGGCGCCTTCGTAGTGGGCGTGCATCAGGCGGCGGCGCTTGTCCTCGATGTTGGTGCGCCTGGTGGTGAGGGAGCGGATCGTCCGATCTTTGTCGCGCTCAAGGCGCCGTAGCTCCTCTCGCACATACTGCTCCACGAGCTGGCGATCCTGGCGGCTCAGCTGGATCGTCCGGTATAGCGCGTTCATCTGCTCTTCGACGACGTCGATCAGGACGGCGCGGAAGGCGCAGTCGTGGGTTCGCTGCCGCCTGGCACAGATGAAGTAGGGGTAGAGATCGCCTTTGCTGTTGCGCGTGTTCTGCACCAGCAAGCGGGCCCCGCACAGGCCGCAGTACACCGTCGTCTTGAGGTGGTGGTTGTGTTGACGCTCCCGCTCGCCGAAGCGATGGGAGTCCAGCACAGCCTGCACCTGGCTCCAGGTTTCTTCGTCCACCAAGGGCTCATGTGCCCCGGCGTACTCCACCCCTTGGAAGGAGATGACACCCTTGTAGTAGGGGTGGCGCAGCATGCGATGCAGCTGGGCGCCCGATACCGCCTTGGCCGGCTTACGGGCCGTCGGCACGGTCGTCAGCCCCCGATCGTGCAGGTGCGCGGCGAGCCTCTTCGTCGTCCACTGCCCGGTCGCATACTCCGTGAAGGCGAGGCGGATGAGCGGTGCCCGCTCCTCATCCAGGGCGATGGTGCGGACTTCTCGGCCGTGCTCGTCTTTGGCACGCACGTTGATGTACCCCAGCGGTGCTTTGCCGAGGGTGCCGCCGTTTCTGGCTTTCTCGCCCATCCCCTTGATGACCTCATTGGCCAAGTTCCGGGAGTAGAACTCCGCGATGCTGCTCATGATGCCGTGCAGCAGCATGCCGCCAGGCGTCTGGTCGATGTTCTCGCTGGTGGAAACCAGCCGGACGCCGGCTTCCTCGAAGGCCCGGTTAATCTCCACATCATCGGCTCGGTTCCGTGCTAACCGGTCAAGCTTGTGGACGATGACGTAGTCAATCCCACCATCTTCCTTGAGGTAGGCCAGCATCTTCTGCAGCTCCGGGCGGTTGGCACTACGAGCCGACTCGCCCCGGTCGGCGAACTCCTTGACCACCAGCGCGCCCATGGACTGGGCTTTGCGCTTATTCGCTTCACGTTGAGCCGGCAAGGAGAAGCCCTCCTCACTACCACCACGCTGAGCCTGCTCCCGGGTGGAGACACGGATGTAGGAGACAGCGCGTTTGGGAGTCAGTTGCGCGGCCATAGCGGTGAAGGGATCGGGGGCGAGTGCGTCAGGCATGGTGCACCTCCTTGCTGAGTTCGGTGGACTCGCTGGCGTTGCCGGTTCGACCGCCCTGGTCGACGTCGCTGGGCTGGCCGGACTCCCCGACCTGATCGACTCCACCGGTTTCACCAGGCTGGGTGGACTGGCTGTCCCGCTCGCGTTGTCTGCGCTCTTCCTCCCTCATCGCGTCGAGCTGTCGCATCCACGCACCTTCCTCGTCGTTCCACCAGGCTGGTGGGGTGCCATCGCCGGGGTGCCAGGTATTGAGGTAGACCAGGTGGGTGCCGCTGGCTGCGAGCTGCTCGGTTACCGCGTCTGCTTCAACTCCGGTGAGGTTGGGGGTGGGCCAGCCCGCCGTGATGACGTACTCCACTCCACCGCGCTGGCAGGCACCCAGCAGCATGCCCAGCCCATCCTGGCGCTGTTGTCTGTCGTGGAACTCGGTGACCAGGTTGAGGCCGGTCGTTTCGGCGTAGTCCTCCACCAGCTCCCGTTGCCGGGCCAGCTCGAAGGGGTAGCGAGCCGCCCCGTAGAAGATGGCGATCGGCCCAGTGCCCGTACCACCGTCGCCTCGTGCGGTGGCCGGTACCGCCTCCCAGCACGGCCGGGTGCTCATCTCGTGCGTTCGTTGTTGTCTGTGTTGTCATCGGTGTCCTCCTCTCGTCATATATTGCTATTTCACTGGTTTATGTTTCTCCTCTTTCTATTGACGCTCAGATGGACGGAAAAGTCCAGTCCGGTTTTATATTCCCCCGATAAGCGATCTCACTGGCCCCGCGCTAGCCGGCTGTGCCGCGCTATTGCGCCATTTTCTGTCGATGCTGCATCATTTTTCTGCATCAGTGTTCTCTTTGCGAATAAAAGCGCACTGAGAAGGTCAGGGTGGGTGGAGTGTTTTCGCTGTGTCATGGGCCGCGCTGGATCAGGGCGGCGAGCTGCTCGGGGGCGGCGGTGATCTTGAACAGCTCCGGGGTCAGCGTCTGGTCGGCGGCGATCTGCTCGGCCAAGCGGCCAGCTCGTGCTTGGTTGGTTAGCAGCCAGACCACCTGCGGGTAGTAGCCGTGCTGGGCCTGGAAGGTGCCGCTGGCCAGGTGAGCCTGGTAGTCGTGGCACTTGGCCAGTAGCCGCGCTGGATGCTCGGTGTCCAGGTCGACCTCGAGGAGCCAGTGATCTTCTGCGCCGGTGTCTGTCGCCGTGATTGCTTCCAGATCCGGCTTGAGCCAGCCCAGCGCCCCACCGAGCCGCAGCCAGGAGCGCCAGCAGGCCGGCTCAGTACGCAACCGGGCCAGGTGCCCACCGACGGCGTGAATGGCCTGCTCGATGACGACCCGCGCCTGCGTGATCGCCAACGTATGAGCGAGGAACAAGGCCGACGGCTCTTGAAAACGTCGCCGCGCTCCGCGGCCCTCGTCCGTCAGGCGCTGCCCCGCTGCTGTCAGGTACCAGACGTATCCTGCTGAGCCTGCCCGCGTGCCACCGATCCGCCGCGCCAAGTGAGCAACCAGCCCCAGCCCGTGCTGGCGTCGCAGCCGCCGACTGGTCTGGCGCAGCGCCGAACGGGCCGAACCGTACTGCCCAGACAGCTCGGTGATCTGCGCCAGCTGGCGGGTCGTGGCATAGCGATGGGCCGCCAGCAGGGCTAGGAGTGCCCGATCGGTGGTATCGAGCCGCTCGGCGATCGCCTGCAGCTGGGCGCGGCCAATCCGGGCCGGAACCTGGCGCTGAGACTTCGCTGCCTTTGTCTTCGCTGCTCCCTTCATCGTCGTTGGTGTCGTCGCGGACGTCGGTACCGCCAGACCGGTGCCTGTCCCGACGCTCGCGTATTCCGATATCGCTGTGTTCATTGCGGTTTCCTCCTATGTGATCGTTATGTGGTTGATCGAGTCGCTGCTGCGAGCCAGGGGCTGTGAGGCTGGGGCCGTTGTCAGTGGTAGGTGGGATGGCCATAAGGGGCCATCAGTCGCCTCCCGTAACCGCGCCTGTGCCGCACCACTGCGCCGATAGCCCCGCCTGCTCGCTGCTGCGATGCGTCTGGCGATTCGTCTCCCGACGCGTCGCGGCGCTCCAGTGGTGGAGACAAGCGCAGGGGCCAGATAGGGGCGATACTTCGCAGCGGACTTCGTAGCCCCAGTGGTGGTCTGACGCGCTGCGGAGAACACGCTCAATCCCTCCGCCCGTCATGCTGTTCCTCCGCTCTGCTTATCTGGCCTGCGGCCGAACACCACACCAGCCGTCGAATGAGGTACGCCGTTCGCTGGCCCAGTGCCGTCGCTCGTCGCTTCTCCCCCGAGCTCATCTGTCGCGTCGTCCGTTGCTATCTGAGTCACGTCATCACCGGTCATCTCACTGTGCTGTCCGAGCCGCGCTAGCAGGGCGGCCTCGATCTGCGCGGCGTCCTGGCCGTAGCGCGCCTGGCTGCTGGCGCGCAGGGTCAGGGCATCCTGCACCGGTGGGGTTGGTGGCAGGGTGGTGGCTTGGCACCAGGGGTTCTCCCGCCCGTGGTGCATGGTGCGGGCGTAGACGCCAAAGCGCGGCAGCAGCTGGAAGTCGGCCGCCTCCAGGCCAATCGCCTGACGGGCCAGCTCGGCCGCGTCGGCCGCGCTCAGGGAGAAGATGATCTTGTTGCGCGCATTGGCATCGATCCCCGCTTTGAGCGCCGCGGGCAGCTGGCCTCGGTACTGGTGCGCCAGGTGGAAGGCCGCGCCCAGTGACCGGGCCTGGGCCAGGGCGTCGGCCAGGCTGCCCGGCAGCGACAGGTAGTCCTGCACCTCATCAATGAAGACACTGACCACATGCCGCCGCGACGGCTCCACCGCTGCCCGGGCCAAGATGAGTGGCCAGAGCTGGCCCACCAGCAGCGAGCCAAGTAGCCGAGCCGACTCCGCCCCCAGCACTCCCTTGTTGAGACTGACCAGCACAATCCGCCGCCGCGTGAACACCTCCCCCAGGTCGAACGACGGCGCAGCCTGGCCCAGCGTGGCCCGCAGGTGGGGGCGGATCAGGAAGGGCTGCAACCGTGTCAGTACCGGCCCAACCCACTGCTGGCGCTGTGCCTCGCTGAGTGCCTCATAGGCCGCCCAGAACTGCCCCGTCCCCAGCGGATCTGCCCCCGAGGCCGCAATGAGCCGCTGACGGTAAGCCGGATTGGTCAACAAGAGGGGCAGATCGACCAGCGTCGCTCCCGGCGTGCGGGCGAGCGTCACCAGCGCCGCAGAGAGCACCTGCTCCACCCGCACACCCCAGGATTCAGCAAACACCCCCTTAAACGTCGCCAGCACCGTATCTGACACCAGCTCCGGCGACGCACCACTACCTGGCATACCCCCTCCCACCGACGATGATGACGACGCCGCACCACGCGCCGTCTGCGTCCGGGCCAGCGGATTGATCCCCACTGGGCGGCTACTGGTCGGGTCGATCACCACCACGTCACCCCGTCGCTGCTCAGGGATCCGCGCCAAGATGTCTGCTACCAGATCCGTCTTCGGATCGATCAGGAGCACACCCCGACCAGCGGCAATGTCCGCCAACGCCAGATGGGCCAAGGCAGTGGACTTACCAGCCCCCGTCGGCCCCAGCAGCACCGTGTGAGGCACGTAAGATGGGAACTAGGTGACGAGTAGTGCTGTTTAGCATTCCGATTAACGGCATTGTTGCTAAGAAGGCATTCAAGAGCTCCGTGAGCAAGAGAGCATTGCGGAGCACGACGAAGAAGTCTCTAGACGGAATTATTCGTAAGCCTTCGTTTCCTAAATCGGTTGACGGCATACTTCGTCGCCGATCTATCAAGAAGCCAGTCGCTAAGCGTCCGAGCCTTTACAGCCCTTCGAAACAGTCCCTAGACGGTATCCTCAGAAAACGAGATACCAGGGTCATTAATGGTGTGTTAGGGAGAGACCCGAAGAAGAAGTTGCCGGTTCCACGCAGAGGCGAAGCTTTCGACATCAAGCAAAGGTATGCAAGCGAGATAGAACTCGCTAAACTACAGGCGGAAAGGCGCGAATTCCATACTCTCGTTAAAGAACCAGGCGGGGCCACTACGGGGACAACCTTTGTGGCGGATACTAAACATGCCAAACGAATCGGACTCAGAATGGCGGACAAATGGCTTGGATCCGGCAAAAAGATTCGAGAAAAATTTGGCTCTACTACATATACCTTCGTGAAGCAAGCTGATGGAACTGTGCACGGATTCAGAAACGCAGCAAAGAAAAAACGGATTAATCGCATACAAGCAAACTTCGAAGTTTATCAAAGCCTTCCGACTTCAAGGAGACCACTCCGTTACATTGGAGCAAGCAAGAAGCCCGGCAAGATGCTCATCGATTTTCATCACAACTTTGAAGTAATCAATTCTCCGAAACGACCTAAATAAACGACACAACTAACATATAGTCTCCGACTAAAGGGTTGTAATCATGATGTCGTGATAGTATAATTATCATTGATATGCTTATGGAAACTACTGATATCAGATTCCCTTTTCGAGTCAATGGCTGTACTGTCATAGAACAGTATACTGGTTCGGATTGGAAGTTTGGTGATGATTACTTTAGCACGAATGATTTATTTGTTCCTGTATATCCTAAGAACAAGCCTGCTGATTTTGATCATTCAGAGACATTTGGTAGCAGAGACACGCCGTGGTATATTAAGGTGTCTCTAAACGTCTTCCCCGAATCAAAGGAAATTCGAGACGCTTTATATACGTTATCTACATCGTTCTTTGAGGGAGACGACTGGTGTATGGTGGTGTGTTCACCATCTTTTCTCGAGGATAGCGCCCGTAAGATATCGTTGGACCCGGCGCTGCATCAATATCCCGAAATAAAACCTCTCGTGCTGGAGTGGCTTGACCTAACGGCGATTTATGACTTTGCACAGGATGTTCTTCTTAATGCAAACATTTGGCCTTCTATTGATAACCCATATGGTGACTACAGTAGTTCTAGCTGTATTGGAAGTTATTTTTGACGATACCGACAATAGTTACTTGAGCGACGAAGAATTAGATAGACCATTTCGAGGACAAGAAATAGTCGTTGATGATGTCATATCAACATAGACTTTTCATCAACGTCTGTGGCGTGACTATATTTGCTATGTGCTCAGCTGTTGTATCAGCAGGCACGTTTTAGGAGCGCGCGCAAATTGTCGCACCCTTCGTCGCAGCGCTGGTCGGCTCGCTGGTGACTCAGTGGCGCACCACGGCGGTAGAAGAGCGCCCAACCGGGTGCATGCTTGCTCTGGACGAGGTGGCAAACATCGCCCCCATCCATACCCTGCCCGAACTCATGTCCACGGTCGGCGGCGACGGCATCACGGTTGTCCTCGGCGTGCAAGACATCGAGCGCATTAACGCGATCTGGCCCGGCCAGGGCTACGGCATCGTGGAGGGAGGTAGCCAGTTGCTCCTGGGAGGCTACCGCGACGCCGCCTACCTGCAGCGTGTATCCGAGCTCACTCTCCTGGTCAACCGCTACCACACGAACGTCACGTTCGATCACGAAGCGCTTAAAGCCATCCCAGGCATCACAACGACTGACCTGGTCGAATCGGCAACACGGCGAGCGCATAGCGTCGAGCGTGTCTATCCGCCAGTCCGTGGACTGTACGACCGATATTACGTCATGCCCAGGGAGCGCATAAGAATGTTGATGAAGGGGCAACAGATCGGCGAGATAGACGACTCATTCGAAGAGTGGGCGCAGCACTACGACAGCGTCGTGTCGGTCGACCACGTCGGTACCCTGAGGCATGCCCTTGAGCCACACGAGCTCTTCGAGTTGCCAGACGGCGAAGCGCTCGCCATCTCCGGCACGACCATGGACATGCTCAAGCTACCCGACTGGTGGGAGTCGCCCTTGTGGCGGGAGGTGCTTGGGAGAGAGGCGTAGGCGCCGACTCCGTGGCACGAGACAAGGCTACTCGGCATGGCAGGCCGTCGAGGGGCGTAAAACAGATAACGGAAACAATCGCTGCTGCATCTGCCCTCCTCCTCTATGTGGCTTGCTTCCGCCTGCCGCATAGTTTCGGAAAACTACGGTAGAACGGTAGTGGTGCGCAACTACATACGTCTAGCGCTATGCTTGTGAAGGCGTCTGCCTTGTCAGGTGCTGTCGAAGTTCCCGACGCCTCTACTCTCGTATGTGTGACCAGGTTAGGAGAAGGTCGTGTCCAACAAAGATCGGGTGTATCGTGTCATCATTCCAGAAGGAACCCACCTCGCACATTCAAATAACACCGAAGGTGCTTTCCGCGGCGCGGTTCTTGACGACGAAACCAACCAGGTACGCGGACAAGCCGAATTGGTCGAAGTAGATCGTGATGAGGATGATGAGATCGAAGCATCCGGCGGTTCGCAAGGTTCGGTTGATGTTGCAAAATTGCTTACAACAGCGGCTCTCTCCGTGGCAGCGCCTCTTGCTGCCGTTGCGGTAAAGCCCATACTCGAGAAGCTATGGCACGAAAAGTGGCAACCCTCACTACAAGCGCGATTGCACTCTTCACGTCGCAGCAAGGACACCAAACAACTTGAGTTGACTCTACAATCGCCCGAATTACGGCAGATGACTCCTGCAGAGATGTCGATTGAGATCTTTCGTGCCGTCGATGAGCCTCAGTCGGTCATGACAAGCGAAGAAGCTCAAGCGCGCTATATTGCGATGATAATCGGTCTTGGAATTGTGGCAAAACAGTATCGCAAACTGAAGGATCCTCAAATTAGTGAAATACGTGAGCGACAGGAACTCCAGGATGCGTTCAACTATATTGCGAATAAGTCGGTAGTTAGTCTCGCCAACCGGGTCTTTAAGGCGAATGACGGCTTGGCTCGAGAAGCAGACGTGTTGCTACATCAGCTCCTTGAAGTGAATATCGCTAGCAGCGATCCACTCCTCCCGCTCAAAGCTACACACCTTCGAGCGATGCTGCAGTTGTCGTCATAAGCAGAGATTGGCATCCCTCCTCGTAACGGGACGGTCATTCAATCCATAAAACATGAACCAGTTTCGTCGAGATGTCGTTTCTTGGCGCGCAGGAGGTCGTCGAAGGGCACCCGCTGACTAAGAACGTTATAGAGATCGCTTCCGTTCATCGTGATGAAGCACGACCCTTCACGGTAGGCGTTCTTGAAATCGGCCGAAAATCCATTTACTGCGATGAAAAGCCCGAGCGTATTGCGGCCCTTTCGTCGCACTTTGGTGGCGAATACGTCACCTTCGCTGCGCCCTACTGGCTTATTGAGCCATTTCGCTTCAACGATGTATCCATCGTGATCAAAGGTAAATGCGCCGTCTATCTGTTCATTTTCTAGCGAATAGTCCAGGGTTGGATTCAGGTCGTACAGATCGGCTAGATCGGCGATGAGACGCTCCAGCTCTTTGCCTGCTTTCTGGCGATCCGGATCTTTTTCGAGCGCAGTGAATGTCGCGAGAAGGCGTTGATGCTCAGCATCAAACAAGTTTCGACGCTGCTTGGCTTCGGCGTGTGCACGCAGCTCTTGCTCAAGATACTGTCGTTGTGCCGCTTCTTTGCGGAAAGGGGCTATAATCTGCTTAAGGTGCGCGATGGCGTTGAGCGCTGCTTGCTTCTGTTCCGCTTGGCCATCTCGGCGATAGTCGGTTAAAGAATCGCGGTGCGTGTCGGCCAGCTCGACCATTATCTGGATGAGCGTGTCGTGACACCGTTCCTCTGCACTCTGGGCGCGGCTAATAATGCTGTCGACAGCCTCGCGCTTGGTTAGGGCCTGGAACGCGATATTGGCGACCAACTCTGGATGATCCTGAAATAGGCGTCGAACGCCTTTCTCAAACGACTTCTTGTACCACCACCGCGTGGCAAGAACTTCACCTAGTGCTTCCCAGGCTTCGAGGCTTAGCTTTTTCACGAGCACAGTGTAGCGCTCGGCACCGACCATCCCACACGTGGTGGGTACCAGCCAAGTTTCCCGGAGCTGCAGCTACCCCTCGATCCCTCCCACCAACTCCTCCACCCGCATGTCCAGCACCGCCGCCAGGGCGATCAGGGTGCGCAGGCGCGGGTTCATCGGGGTGCCGGGGCGGGACTCGCCCTTTTCAAACTTTTGGTAGGTGTAGGTAGAGATGCCAGCGGCGTGGGCCAAGGCTTCTTGGCTCAGGCCCTTGGCGATGCGGGCGCGCTGCAGTCGCAGGCCGAGCTGGCGGGCGATGAGCCACCACTGCTCGTCTTGGCTGGTGGAGGAGGAGTCGCGCACGACCACCAGCGTCAAGCGGACACCAACTTGGCACCACCATACATGTATGGCAATCTAGAGATGTCAGCCGAGACGGAGGGAGGTGAGCAGCATGGGTGGCTGCTGAATGAAGGCCCCGTACAGCGGGGCCTCTATCCGATCGTGGTCGCACCTGTGGGCCACGCGGCGTCCGTCAAGCGGCCTGCGCTGGGCGGGCGTCGTCATTGCCCGTGCTGACTGTCGACTTGTCTATGCCGGTGCGCTGGCCGGCTGAAGTTCTCTGAGAAGCGTTGGCTTGCGGCCGCGCGTCGGCTGCTTGGTCGAGCTGGGCCACTTGCTCATTGTGGAGCGTCCAGGCGAAGACAAGCCCTGCTCTTGGGAAGAGCCAGCCGTCGTAGCGGTAGCGCACCACCGCTGACTGCGGTTCCTCGGAGACGCGTCCACCATCACCACGCGATGCGAAGTCCATCAGGCGGACTCGCTCGATCGCGTCGGCGTCGTAGGACAGCTCCACGTCCAGTCCCTTGGTCGGGCGATCGATGTTGAGATGGAAGACATGGCCGTTGCGTGGCACCAGTGAACGGAATCGGAAGGCGATGACGACCGGCTGGTCGTCTGTGATGATCTCGGTACCTAGGTCGACGACATAGATCTGCCCTGCATCCTCCACCTGCCGCGTGAACGGCACCGACGTGCCATTGACGGTGAACTGCTCCAGGGCGAAGACCTCTGGATCGGAGACAGCCAGGCCAGGCACTGGGCGGCGGTACCACACACTCGTCTCCCCACGCTCGGCCACTAGCTGGTCGTAGCGCTGGCGGTCGGAGACGACGGCGAACTTGCGGAAGCGGTGCCGCGGCGTGACGGTGTACTCCCAGCGGACACGTAAGTCGAAGAACGGGGTAGGAGCACTGCTCCTACCCCTTGGTATACCAAGGGTCGCGTCGACGCGGGCGTCGTACCAACGCTCCTCAGCAGCCATGGCTTGGTGGCGAATATCGGCATAGACCTCACGGCCGAAGGCTGGGTCACCGAAGCGCAGGCCCAGGCTGGTGCGGGCCAGATCATCCAGCAGTTCAGGCGTCGCAATGCGCGCGACGTCCTGGCGATCGAAGCGGAAGGCTTCAATGACGGCATCGCGCAGGGCCGGTGCTTCATCACGGATCGTCTGGCGGAAGCGCTCGGTCACCGCCCGCTCCTGATCCCGCCGGAAGGCGTACTCGAAGAACGTTGACAGCAGGCCCGCACCAAACAGCGTCCCACCCAGCTCGCCCAGCGGCAGCGCGTGCAGCCACTGCCAATCTCCCAGCCGCAGCGGAGCAAGCCAGGCGTTGAGCATCATGAGGAGGATGCCGGCAAGCGTGAAGGAGACGGCCAACAGGGCGGCTTTGAGCCGACGGAGGCGGTGGTGGGGAGAGGGAATGCTATCGGACATTACATTATTAATTTTAGCACTTTTATAGTACACTTTGAAAGGTTAGTGTCTCAGGGCTGCAGAATGTTGCAGTTTTGTCACGACATGACAGGGGTGGCCCACGGGAGCGTTATCTTGTTGGCGTGCTACTTCATATGTGGGCAATGACGACCAATGACGACATTTGCGCAAGGGCAAGCATCCCCTAAACTGCAAGGTATTCGTTAAACCGTCAGATACATCAGTAAAGCAAAAAGGAACGTTATGCGTCTCACGCGAGTTAAAGTCGAAAATCACCGCCGTCTCCAGGATCTTGAACTGGAGGTTCGCCAGCACATGGTGCTTATTGGCCCAAATGACGTCGGCAAGTCGTCGCTGCTGCGCTGCCTTGACCTCTTGCTAGGTGCTAGCACAGGGCAGCTGTACAACCAGATCACACCTGAGGATCTTCGCGAATCGGGACGGCCCTTTGTTGTCGAAGCCGATCTTTGTGGCTTCTCGGATACCGAACAAGCGTTATTTCCGGATGAGATCACGGTCGACCCAAACGGCGAGAAAGAGCAGACGCTAACGATCCGCCTTGAAGCCAGCTTCGATGATCTTGAAACACTCTCCATAACACGCACCGTACCGAACAAAAATACCGGACGTCAGCTATCGCGGAAACAGTTACAGGCCATCGGGTGGACGCTGCTCAATGCCAATGATCGTGCACGCAGCATGAGCAATGACCGGCGTTCTTTGTTGGATGACGTGCTAGCTAATGTGGAACTTGGCGACGAGCAAGCCGACTTTGAAGACATAATTGAAGAGATTGGCGAAAAACTCCAAAACTCAGTTGCCCTGTCTGAACTCCGCGGTGCGATGGCTGATCAGCTCAGTACAGCGTTGCCAGAAAGAGTTGCACAAGACGATTTGACTTTTGTTCCTGGAGCTGCTGCTGACAAAAACGTACTGAAGGGGGTGCGCCTTGAAGTCAACAAAAAGTCGATCAGCGAGCAGTCAGACGGCAAGCGTGCCATCTACGCGATCGCCTTGTACGACCTGATCTCAAATGGCGCGAACATCGTCGCCATCGACGAGCCTGAGATTCACCTCCATCCTAGCAGTCAGCGTAGTTTGGCCCGGCTGCTGAAGAATGGGAGAAATCAGAAGATCATCGCGACGCACTCGCCGGATATTGTGAGCGCGTTTGATCCTGATTGCATTGTCTCTGTCAAGGCCCGTGGCAAAGTTGTACAGCCAGCGCAGGGGCTACTCAACAACGATCAGCGGCTGATACTCACCTGGTGGGCAAAGGACAAATTGGAGCCGTTGACAGCGCGCCATATCATATTTGTGGAAGGCATATCGGATCGCATTGTTGTCGAGCGAGTTGCAGAACTAACTGGGCGTGAGCTAGATCGTCTTGGAGTGACGATCATGGAGGTAGGTGGTTGCAAGAATATGAAGTACGTGTGGAGTCTGTTTGGCGCAGACGGGTTCGATATCCCTACCTCTATACTCATTGACGAGGATGCAATCTCGGCTGTTTCCAAAAACTTTGACATTCAAGAGGCTGAATTCGGTCAGAACTCTATCTGGGTTTCAAGAAAAGATCTCGAAGATGAGTATGCGCAAGCGCTCGATCGCAGCACATTGGTGCCTGAGTTAGTTTCATCAAAGCTATTTGAAGACCAAAAGCGCCGAGAGCTAGATACTAGATTGAAGAACGGGAGTCTCACTAATGCAGACGTTGCAGAGTTTTGTCGTCTTAAACCGAAAAACCGTCATCCAAGTCATAAGGTGCCAGCCGCGTCGATTGTAAGCAGGCTTCTTGATAGAAAGACTGCATCGAAAATAAAGAGTATCATGGACTTACTCAACGATATTGAGAGCGCCTGAAATGCTGGACATAACGCCAAAACAAGCGCAAGTCCGAGATCACCAAGGGCTTTCGCTCCTCATCATCGCGCCGGCAGGCTGCGGCAAGACCGAAACCTTGGCATTGCGTGTGAAGGGGTTGCTCTCTAAACAGGTTGTCAAAGCACCTCAGCGCATCCTGGTGGCCACGTTCACCAAACGTGCGCGCGATAACATGCACGACCGCTTGAGCCACTATCTCACACCGCGTGAGATGCGTGAAGCGGTCACTGTGTGCAACTTCCATGGGCTATTTGCCAGAATTATCCAAGCCCATGGCAACGTTATTGGCATCGACCCAACGGTACTGACGATGCCGCAGAGCGATTGGGTTGGCGAGCGTTGTCGTGAACGAGGCCTGGGCGGGAAAATGATCAATGACGTACAGAGCAAGATCGGATTCGCAAAACGCCAAGGGCTGACCGATGAGCAAGTCTTAGCGGAACTTAAGCGTTCTGGCAATCAACACGCACTGTCGGTCGAGAAACAGCGGCGAGAAGAAGGATGCTTGACCTACGATGATCTGCCGCGGTTAGCAGAGTTGATCCTCGCCAACGACGAGGTAGCAGCGCTCTACCAGCGGCACTTTGGGGCGATCATCGTCGACGAGTTCCAGGACTTGACACTACAGCAACTGAGGATTGTCCAACGCATCGGCTACAAGAAGACCACCTATGCGGGTGACCTAGCTCAAGGCATCTACGCCTTTGCTGGCGCTCAGCCTGAGCATGTCAAAAAAGAACTCGAAACCGAATGCTCCGAAACCATCGAGTTTGCTGAGTCGTTCCGCTCATCGCCAGCCGTGCTAACTGCAGTCAATTCACTCAACAGACTGACTGGTGGACAGGCGCTGACGGCGGCCAATCCAGGCTCTTGGCCAAGCGGTGGGCTGGCCGCTTACCGACAGTTCGATCATGCAGAGAAAGAGGCGACATACATTAAAAACCTCTGTTCCTGGATCCTATCTGAAGGACGCGCCCCGCAGCAACGAATCGGTATTTCTACACGCCTTAAGCGGAGACGCCAACTTGTCGACGAAATGATTGCAGCTAGCAGTCTCCTATACTGTATTTGGGATGACGGCGTACTCGATAAGTCTATAGCGCAGAAGATTCGCAGCATGTTGAGAGGGCTGTCGCTGTCCGAGTTCCACAGCGCAGATAATCCGCTAGCATTCCTTCGTCAAGCCGTTGCTTTTGACAATGAGCAAGATCCCGATGAGCGAACTGCGCTATCCAATGCGCTCAACTGGTGCTTCGACCTCTTGGATAAGAACGTAGACCCAGACACTATCCAAAAGCGCATCCAAATTGGTGACAATGAATCACTCATTACGCGCAGCGGAGTCCATCTACTCACTGGTCATGCCGGTAAGGGGCAGCAGTTTGATTGGATGGTTGTCGTTGGTCTTGAGGAAGACTACCTGCCCAGTTACCAGGCAATACAAGCTGGCGACAATTCTGCCATGATGGATGAGGAAGCGCGGACACTCGCTGTTATGCTCTCCAGGGCACGGCATGGTGTGCTGGTGACTTCGAGCGATGTCGTGCCGGACGACTACGACCCAAAGCGCAGAAAACAGCAATCACGTTTTTTGGATAACCTTTGTCCTGTTGTGAAGAGGGATCGTCAACAGATCCATGACTGGCTTACGGATGTGGATTGGAGGGCTATCGCAGAGAAGTGAATTTGGAAGATCGCCATAAGAACCCACTGACGAATAATCACTGAGCCCTGCGTTGCTGCAGGTGACAGGGGTTGGCGGCCGCCTACAGTAGCGCTAGTCGGAGAATCTATATCAGCGCTTTGATGTAAGCAATTCTATAGCTCTCTCTAAGGTGATGGTGCCAGGAGTATCATTAGAGCTTAGAGGAACTTTGACTTTGCCGTTTGCAACACATACATAATATGTGCTATTACTATAGTCCATATTTACGGTAATAAGATCACCAGAGTAGAAACCTAGTGGCCTGATTGGCACCGTTTCACGTAAACGACCGATCAAATCATCTAGGATGTTATTCAGAGCCTTTACCATACCAATTTTGTCGCCATTAATTAAGCCGGGCATTAAGTCTTCGCTCTGGGGAAACCTATCCCTGTCGCCTGCCCGTCCGGTCGACAGAACTAGTTTCGTAGTGTCTTCGAAAAATAAAGTTGAACTAACGTTTTTAAGTTGTTTGAGAATTCCTATCAACGCCAGCGCCGAATTGCGATCAATGGTACTGGTGGTATTTTCTCCGTAAGTAGGTTCTTCCAATGCTGCGTCTTCATCGCTGTATATCACCATGCGTTCAATACTATCCAACTGAGGCATAGGGGGAAGCTTGCATGTGGCGTGAGATGCAACACATATAGTGTGAATGTGTATTGTTGAGTGTAGTTATCCACGACGAGACACTATGGCCAACGTTGCCGTTTTCAGAGAACTTAGCATGGGGTGCCAGCCGCCGTATAACAACCTTCATCCGGCCAGCGGCGAAGGCTATCCGGCGCCCCAGATTGCTCTGGGCGCTCTTCGACGATGGCGGCACCACGCTCACCGCCGCTGCCGTCACTCCTTGCGGGCAGCCGCCAGGTGGCGCCCGACGGTCATGCCACTGAAGCCCAGCCGCTTGGCGATGTCAGCGATGGTCAGGCCCTGCTGGCGGAGGAGGATAGCCTGGGCACGGTCGTCGT
>ERZ773009.1100-NODE-1100-length-19298-cov-8.353479_pt1 | contig 19298 bp, 8 predicted proteins | sample MGYA00580663_ERZ773009 | MGnify/ENA primary metagenome ERZ773009 (study PRJEB29015, sample SAMEA2737969) | human oral metagenome | biome: human oral; feature: human-associated habitat; material: dental | place: China | collected 2026 ... | reverse complement strand
GCACAAAGATAATAAACTCCTCTCAATTTGTAGAGATTTTAAAAGTCTAGATGACTTCAAGATATTATTGATTAAATTTGCAGCATCAGAACTACTGTCGCCTAAGGATTACGCATTTTCCCCACTGCGACATATTTACGAAACAAGCATCACACAGCAACGACAAGGGCGCATTGGCACCATCCCATCCAGCACACACGTTGCAGTTGTTATTCTATCAAACATTGAAAACTTATGAGAAAACTACTACTCGTATGCTTAACGTTATTGCTTCACCTCACAGCCATAGCACAGGATTGGACGGTGAACAATAATAAATACCCCAACAAAACAACCGTTTATATGAAAATAGACGGATTAGTGATTGGATATATCTATGACGTGGGCGCGTTTATAGATGGGGTTTGTCGTGGCATCACTACGAATTCCGTTTTCGTTAATCAAGACGGCACCACAGGCTGTTTCGGAATGGACCTATGGGGTACGGCTGCCGACAGAGAAAAAACCATCACTTTCAAAGTAAGAAGGGCGGGAACTGCTGGCCCTTCTAATACCGTCTACACCATTAACAAGACACTCAGCTATACTGGCAGCCAGCAAGGTTAGCCAGATAAATGCGTTGCATTCAACATCATTTTGGCAGTGGACATAGAGTTACCCATACCTATTGAGATAGGTGTGGGCGAAAAAATACCTTTGCGACCACTGATAAAGGTTACACCAGCCAATGCCACATTACCCGACGTTCTTGAATGGGACTTTTCCAATTCAAGTTCATATATTAACGTAACAAACGACATACTAACGGGCTTGAGCCAAGCAAGAGAAGCATACCTTGGCCTTCATGCCGACAATCTGTCAACAAGGTCCTTCATACGGGTTATCCAGCGTATTAAATCTATTAAGGTAAAACCCGGAAAGGAAACCATAACAGTTGCAGTGGGCGATGCCAACAAACTGGCTAGCGAACTACATAATGCCTTTATCATCGAGCCAGAAAACCATGAGGAATATGTAGAATACGTGTCGTCTAACCCATCAGTGGTGCAACAGGACCCTGCTTACGGATTAGACCCAATTAAGGAAGGCACATCTGTTATTACCGCCATTGTGAAAGATAGCAATGGCAGTCCGCGCCTGCAAGCTTCGGTTAAGGTGAAAGTGGGCGTGCCCGCACAACGCATAGAGATTAACTACCCCACTGCTTTCTACGCCAACGCCGGCGACGACATCTACCCGCGACTGAAAGCCGTGACGAAGGTTTTGCCCGACAATGCCACTAGCAAACAACTGGCGTGGACATGCAACAACCCCAACGTGGAAGTAAAAACCGCCAATGGAGAAGTAAAGGCCATTGTGGTGAAAAAAGCAGGGCGATATATGCTGAATGCCATACTGAACGACGAATATAACCAAACGGGACAACAACTCAGCGCATCAATACCTATTAATGTGCAGAACCCCGTGAAGGACATCGCCATAAAGGGCGACATGAACTTTACCTTTACCACACTGAACAACAACCCCATCGACATCAAGCCAAACGTTAGCTTGGTGCCTGCCGATGGAGACCTCATCAGCGTGAGCTTCACATCGGGCGGACGAAGTGTTGTGGGAACAGGGCTATGGGACGCCCAAGGAATGCGAGCCGACTTTGTTGCCAAGGCCTACGGACAAGACGTGATAACGGCCAACGTTACCTATTCAGACTACACCAACTACTTGGGAACAGGCAACGTGCCGCAAAGAACCGTTACCCGTACGTTTAAGGTGAACATCAGGCAGGGTGCGCTGAACATCAGCGTTACGTGCGAGCCTCTGGTTGTTGGCCGTGAAGCCCAAGTTACACTCACGGCACAACCCGCAGGAACGCAGTTAGACTTAACAAAAGTAAATGTTACACTCACTGCAACAGGCGGACAATATCCTACATCATGGCCACTATGCGAAGTAAGACACACAAGCAACAAGGTAAGCGTTACACCCAAATTGCCAGGAGCTGTGGTGCGCAAGGTGTTCTACGAAGGACTCGAAGTGAGCAGCGACAACGACAATGTGGCCATGCCCGTTAGCTTCGCACGCGGATGGCAATGGCGCACGTTCTGCGGAACGGTGGCTCCAACAAACTATAACGCCGTGCTGGGTACGCATGTCGAGGAAATTCGAGCACAGGAAAGTTTATTGCGATACGACAGCCAACAAGGATTCTTTGGGCAAATAGCCGAGGAAGGCATCAAGGCGCAGACTTGCTACATGGTGAAAACTGCCTACAACTACACCCCGCTGCCCAACGCCAAACTAGACAACGCACTGACAGATAGCCGAACAGCATACACCCAAGAGCTATCTCAGGGCTGGAATTGGATTGGTAACCCGTACTTCTTCGACCGCGCATTGAACAACGTGTTGCGCCATGCACCTAACTTCACCATCGTGAAGGGCGACCGCATTGTATCGAAGAACAACGGTTTTGCTGAATATGATGGCACAAGGTGGCGAGGTACACTTGCCGTACTGAAAGCAGGCGAGGGACTGCTGTACTACTCGCAAGACTTTAAAACACTGACATGGCAAGCCGAAAGCACAATGCCAGCAGTAAATGCCACAGCCGGAGCAAAGTATAATGCGGAACAGGAAGAGCCGCAATGGGCTTACGACCACACTCTATTTGAAAACAACGCATCAATTGTGGCTTCGCTTACTAACGGCAACCCACATGCAGACTATCGTATTGGAGCCTTTGTGGGCGACGAATGCCGAGGTGAGGGACGCGCCATAGCCGGCAAACTATTTATCTCGGCCCACTGCAAAACGGGCGAAACGATTAGGTTCGTGTTATTCGACACACGCACGGGCACGTTATATAATGTACCGCAAACAACACTTGCCCGACCATTGGTGGGCGGATTAACCAACCCGCTGCCTTTGAGTTTGGGAGCAGTTACTACTGGGGTTGGAATGGTGCACAACGACGATGCCAACGCAGAGGTGTTCGACCTGCAAGGGCAACGCATAGCTAAACCGCAACGGGGTGTGAACATTATCAGAGATAAGAATGGAAAGACGAGAAAGGAAATGAAAAGGTAGTTGGGGGAGTTATGGAGTTCAAGGAGTTAAGGAGTTAAGGAGTTAAGGAGTTAAGCCAAGTGTATAGGTGGCGTTAGGCTAATAGGACAAGTCAGACAAGTCGGACAAGTCCGAGAGCTAGAATGAACTAGAAATCTAGAAACCGCTTAGACGACTTTAAAAGGCGTTAGCCATTTTTTCACCCTTTCACCTTTAAAAGGCGTTAGCCATCTTTTCACCCTTTCACCTTTTCACCCTTTCACCCTTCCCTCCCCACACCCTATGCTTCTCCTTAAAGAAACTTACAGACCTATGAAACATATATTTACAACCTTGCTGCTCATGGGGACAACAGCCACGGCCACAGCGCAAGACATATCGCAGATTGCCAAGAGCGACCCGCTGCTCATATCGGGATCTGTTGGCACGCGCAACACCTATTACCAATCTACGGGCGGTAGCGGATACGCATCGCCACTGAGCAACTCGGTGTACGCCAACCTCAACATCAGCCTGTTTGGCTTCAGCATGCCTTTCTCGCTCTACTACACCAACGACAACTTGGCGTTCAATTACCCGCACCTGTCCTTCAACATGAGCCCATCTTATAAAAATTGGCGGGCACATATCGGACGAAGTAGCATGAATTACAGTCCGTATGTGCTTACCATGTCGTTCAACGGCGTTGGGCTAGAATACACGGGAAGCAAGCTAAGAACCGGTGCTTTCTATGGCACGTTACGCTCGGCCGTTAACGACGACCCGAACATGCCCAACGCCCGACGGCCGCAATACAAACGTTTAGGCTGGGGATTTAACGTGGGGTATGGCAGCGAAAGAAACTACGCCGACCTGTATCTGTTGCGTGCCTACGACCGCCCTAACTCGCTTGACCAGCGGTGGCACAGCGTTGTTAACCCCCAAGAGAACCTTGTGGTGGGATTTCGCGGAGGACTGGCCATCCAGAGTTGGCTCAGCTTTACAGCAAACGTGGCCGCCTCGGCCTTCTCGCAGGACATAAACGCGCCGCTTGTGGAAAACGCGCAGGCACAACGTTATGAAGACTTGTTCAACGTGCGGTATAGTTCAATGATGAGATTTGCCGGCGATGCCAACCTCAACTTTACGCTGCCACAAGTTAACCTGTCGCTGTTTTACCGCATGGTGCAACCCGACTACACCTCGCTTGGAGCATATTATATGACCAACAACTACCATAGCTTGGGCATAAACGCCAGTGGAACGCTATTCAACACTCTCTCGCTGTCGGCCACATTCTCCGGACAATCAGACAACCTGAGCAAAAGACAGCTTTACACCACCAGCGGATATGTGTATGCACTGAACGCTTCGCGACGCTTCGGCAACCATTTTAACCTAAGTGCAGGCTACAACGGATACCTGCAAGACCAACGCGACGGTACGGCACACGTGAACGACACCAGCCGCGTGCATCGCATCATGCACTCGCTAAACGCGGTACCGGCAGTTTTCTTCAACTCCGAATTGATGCAACACAACATATCGCTCTCGGCCAACTGGGTAAAGAACAAAGACCTAAATATTCTTTCGACCGGCGTGGGCGATGTGCAGACACTTGCCTTGGGGCTTAACTACGATATTAACATAGAGCCGTGGGACACCGACTTCAACCTTTCGCTCAGCCATCAGCAATCCAAGAGCGAAGCCAGCACCTACACGAGCGACATCGCCTCGGTTGGCGTTAACCGCTCGTTCCTTAAAGACCGAAACCTCAACATATCCCTCACGGGAACACTATGCTACAACGAAGTAACCATGCAATCCAAAAGCCTCTCGATAGGGTTCGACACCTCGATAGGCTACACCCTCAAAAAGATGCACGTGTTTTCGTTGTCGGCAGGCGTAAACAAGTATGGCGACGTCAATCCCTCGCGCACCCGCTCCGGACTAGATGCCACCGACATATCAGCATCGCTTAACTACGCCTACACTTTCAGCATACTGGAACTTAAACGAAAATCTAACGAAAAGAAACTATGACACCACATAACACCAAAGCCCTTATGAAGACAACAAGACGATATGCTGCCATAATCGTTGCCCTAGTGATGGGTGCAATGCACTTGTTGGCGCAAGAGGTTATGGTTACCGTAACCCCAATACAGCAGACGTTGCCCCCACAGGTACACCTATATACAAGTCAACCGGGGCGATACTTCACGGTTACGTTAATAAACAGCTCGCCTGAAAGTAAACGCGTTTACTTGGGCTTGCAGGTAGAGCAGATAGTGCCGGCCAACTTGCTAGCACTCTCTACCCCACCCAAGCGACAGCCACAAGAGCCTATCGTGCTGGCACCATCGGCCACGAGGACACTTTCGCCTAACGAGTTGGCCAAGATGTTCAACTATCTACCCGTGTCGGAAATTGCATCAACGCCCGGCCTGATAGACAATTATAATAATGGAGCCTTCGGACTACTGCCCGAAGGCCAATACCGCATACGCCTAACCGCATATAGTTGGAATCCCGAACAATCAACACCTCGCGTGATGAGCAACCCCAATGGCGGCACATGTATCTTCAACGTATGCTACAAGGCACAGGCACCCGAATTTCTACAACCGCAGGCCGACTTCAACAAGCCCATGTCTGCAGTAGAACTATCGCCAGAGAACGCACTCTTCACATGGAAAGCACCAGTGGTGTCGTGCGCAACAGCCCAACGGTTTAAATACAATTTCAAGGTTGTAGAGGTTTTGCCCGGCCAAAATCCCGACGATGCCGTAAGAAATGGCGTTCGCTATCAGGCAAACAACCTCACCACACCCACCTGTATCATTCCCCTCAACGCCATACGCACCCAATTCAGGCCCGACGTAACCTACATGGCCTTCGTTGAGGCTTCGGCAATGGGTGTAACCAGCAATTACCTCAATTACGTAATGATTGAGAACGAGGGGAGGAGTAACCTGCGCCTTTTCCGGTTCGTAGACAAGAAAGAAAAGCCCACCAAGAGCGCAGACAAGACCACTGAGAAAAACGAGGAGAAAGACTCTATCAACATCAGCGGCGAAACGGGCGAAGAAAAGGAAACCACCGCGAAGACCTACCAATTTAAGAATCCGCAGATACTTACACCCACATTCTACGACGACACCAACAGAAAGGTATTTAAGGAAGAAGACATTGACGTAAGCTGGCGCAGAGCATGGCACACTGGCGGCAGCGGCCTAAGAGCCGACACGGTGAAGTTCCAATACGATGTAGAACTATTTAAAGGAAAATCCAGAGAAGTTGCCTTCAAAGGTAAGCCCATCTTCAAAAAAGAAAAGCTAGACTCGCTGAACTGCAAAATCAAGTGGAGCGACTTTATGGGCAAAGTAGACGAAGGCGACATGCTCGTTCTACGCGTTGTGCCCAAATGCACAGACAAAAGCGACATCGAGCTGATTGGCGACGACAACGTGAAGGACTTTGTGCTAGACCAAAGGCTCACCCAAAAACTAACCCTATGCCCCAATGGTGTTGAGATAACCAACACCACCCCCATCAACAAACTTGAAAAAGGTGATGAAATCACTATCGGAGAGTTTAAGATGGTGATAGACGAGATTGAAAAACGCGAAGGGAAAAAATCTTTTGCGGGCAAAGGGCGTGTGCTGTGGAATCCCGGAATAAAGGCCAAGGTACGCGTAATATTCGACGACCTGTTCGTAAACACAGACAAAGCCGTTTATCAAGGTGTTGCCAAAACCGAGGTAGACAAAAGCAAGTTGGACAACACCACAGTCCAAAAGTTGCAAGACCTGTTTTCAAATGCAGGAATAGACAACCTTATGGGCTCGCTCGGAGAGAATAACCTGGCTAAAGTTGCCAACGAGATAGACAATCTTAAACTGGGCGGTTTCCTCGACCAAATAAACACGGGCGCAATCGCCGCAGTTAATCTTATCTCTGGAGAAGAGAAAGACCTGTTGCTGCCTGCAAGAATATCACTACCGCGCAGAAGTAAAGATGCAGCAAAAAACAGCATCGTAAACGTTAACCTTGTGGGTATGGAGTTTGCTCCACAATACGCCACGATGAACCTTCTTGGCGGAATGAAGATGCCCGAGGGAGACACCACCGACCCTTACGTGTTGTTGGCAGCTCCACGTGTATGCGTAAAGCCCGACAAACTTTTCCCTAACGCAGGCCACCTCTCATTATTGAAAGACGTGACCTGTACGGACAAGTCGGGCTACAACATCACTTTCAAGGCTCCAAAGGATTTCCTTAATCCGCAAGACGGCTGCTATATGGTGTTCGGGAACGACTCTATTGGCGGTCTGCATGCACAGATGGAAATGAACATCCCCCAATTGTGCAAGGACAACAACGGCGAGGTGGTTGAAGGCGAACACCCCAAACTAACCATCGCGGCCTACATACACGATTGGGACGACTGGACTGCTGAGGCCAAGATGGAGGCTTTCCAACACAAAAGCGTGCCAGGCTTCACCTTCAATCCTGGAAACGTAGTAATAGACCACTCTGCCAAGGCCAACGCCCGCGGCATGGTAAGTTTCCCGGAAGGCTACGACAAGGCCAAAGCAGGAATTACCACCAGCGAGCTAGCATGGCAAGGCATATATATAGGTAACGTGGAAGTGAAACTGCCCAAATCGTTCAAACTGCTCAAAAGTGGGAACGATCGTGCCAAGGTTTTGCTCAACCACTTCTTTGTAGACAAGTCGGGTATCAGCATGTCGTCTGAAATCAACAACTTGTTCAGTGCAGGCTACAAGCCCGATGAGAATGGAAACAACGTGGCTATCGGCGGATGGGGCTTCGCAATAAAAACCATGGGCATTAGCGTAGTGCAAAACTCGTTTAACAAATTCTTCTTTGAAGGACAGTGCGCCGTTCCGCTTATAAAAGACAATGCCGGAAATGCAAGGTCCATCAATTTTGAATGTAACGTACACAACCTTAAACAGGCAGACAGGACACAAAGCTATCCCTTTGTATTTAAATCGCAGCTGGATGGAGACGGCAACCTCGACTTTATATTGGCCAAACTTAAGCTAGCACAAGACCAAACCTACTTCCTTGTAGAGTCTAAGCTCGACAAAGACGGAAAAGACGATACGGGTGTGGAACTATGCTTAGGCGGAGAGCTGAGCATAGGCGTGGTAAAGAAGCTATCTAAGAAAATGGGGCTAACCCTGCCAGGCATCCATTTCACGCAAATGCGACTCTCTAACAAACCAGAAGGATGGGAGTCGAAATACGAGAAGGAGATGCAACACCAGGCTAAGAAGCATCTTGAAGCCGGAACACAACTATATAAAGCCAAAGAGGTCGCATTCAAGAACAACTCCTTATTCTTTAGTTTCGGGCGTTGGTCTCTCGCATCTGCTCAAAAGAAGATTGGACCATTCGACTTTACGCTCAATGAATTTAAGTTCGGCACTGATGAAGAAGACGGAGAAAAGCTTGTCACTTTAACAGTTGGCGGAGAAGTTGCCATTGTTGATGGTTTCATTTCGGGCGGGACCGCTGTCACCATCCGAGCGAAATTAGACGGCGAGAAAAAAGACCTTAAATATAAAGACACCCAGCTTAACAGCATCAAAGTGGGATGTAACATCGCTGGTGTTGTTGCAGACGGAGAGTTTAGCGTTATCCGAGCTGACAAAAGCGCGGAAATCAGAGACGAAGGCTACCAAGGCACACTTAAAATGGCGTTCCCTGGAAACATTTTCTCATTCCATCTAGAAGGCAGCATCATGACGCACACCGAAACTGTGGACGGAAAGGAGACACACGTTAAATGGGGACACTTACTTGTTGGTGCAGGTTCAACAGCCCTAACAATCCCACCTGTATCTTTTGATGATATATCTGGCGGCTTTTATATTAACTGTAAACCTGAGGCCACCGACTTAAAAAAAGTTTCGTATGAAAAAGGCATTATCGGATGGCGGTTTGGCGTAACCCTTGGAATTACGGGTACAGGCGGAACGGTAGCAAGCGCCAAGCTCGACCTGGTTACTGCTATTGGCAGGCGCACCGACGAAAACGGCAATAAAAACATCTACCTCTCTAGCATTATTCTCAATGGAGAACTAAGTGGCCTGGCAAGCCTAGTAAAAGGAAATGTGAGTATTGTTTACGACTACAATTATAAAACAAAAGCCAAAACTTTCCGTATTAACATCACGGCAGAAAGCGGCTTCGGCGTAAACCTAAGCAAAGACGAGGTCATGCAAAAGCTTGCGCAGGCTGCGGGAACCGCGGGAAAGGATGCAGGGCAAATCCCAGGCATTGATGCGATACCAGACGATGCAAATTCTGTAAAGGAAGCCTTGCTGCCCGGTTCGTCTAAATTACACCCCGTGCCAGAGCAAGGCCTAACCGGTTTGGAAGAGAAGAACAACTCATCTGGAGGAGTCAACAAAGAAGAAGTTGACGACAAGAAAAAAAGTTTTGCCCGCTATCAGGCAGGGGAAAGCATTCCTATCGAGTTCTATATATGCAACATTCCCAATAAGGAAGGAGAAGGAAAAACGAAATGGCATTTCTACTTAGGCAACCCTGTTGAAGAAGGAAAGAAATGTCAGATAACCTATATCAAGTTCGACTCCAAAGTGGTTAAAGCCGACATTGGAGCCAGTGCATACCTCTGCCTGGGCAATGACGGATTCCCCGGCGGAAAGATGCCAGACATTCCTCTGGACATTAAAGAATTCCTTAATGGCTCTACCAAAGGAGCTGGTGTACAGTCGGCCCAACTCTCAGAAGATCTCTTAAAAAATTCGCGAGAAACCATAGAAAAGGCATTCACTAACACCAAAGAAAAAAATGCTTGTGGTGTGATGTTAGGAGCATGTATCTGGGGAAAGATACAGCTTGACCTTGGCGTGCTTTATGGCAAAATGGGTGCTATTGGCGGATTTGATATAGCATTGAGCCAATTGAAATCCGCATATTGCGCCAATATCAATGGCGAAATGGGGCACGGCGGCTGGTATGGTGTTGGCCAAATATACGCTCACCTCTATGCCAAGCTTGGCCTAAACATCAACCTGGGCTTCTATAAAGGTCAGTTCGACATCTTGGATGCTGGTCTTGGCGGCATTCTGCAATGTGGCATGCCTCATCCATCTTGGGCCAAAGGGCTTGTACGCTGTAAGCTAGAATTGCTTGCCGGCTTAATCAAAATCAACAGGGCATATAAGTTTGAGTGCGGAAAGGTGTGCGACGTGTTCTATGGCAATGCGCTCGACGACTTCAAGATGTTCAATGGATGCACCATTGGGTCAGAAAACCAAAAAGAAGGATGGAACGACGACAATAAAGTAAGCTGCGTTATTGACCACACCGTTTCGTTCGACACGCAAGTAAGCCTTAACAACCAAATATTGGTTGCAGACCCAAATATAATGAAAAATTATACTGACCTAGGACTAGAAGATGCACAAGCTGCTGCATTAGCCAACAGATGTTTCATGTTTAAAGTTAACCGAAACTTCGAGTTATACGAGTATAGCAATAGTAGCGGCAAAGAAGTCAGCAAAATATACAAGGCAGAAGTGGTGGACTACAATAAAGAAAATAGTTCTACCATGAAGCTTATGATTTACGACGAACAAAAAAGAAGTCGCATTATGCATCTCAAACCAAACATGTACTATAAGCTTGTACTAACTGGCTATGCAAAAGAACTATATCAGGGCGCGTGGGTGAACCCAATAGACAGAGATCCCAAACTGAATAGGCCGACATCAAAAGCATGGTCAGACAGTAAAGAAATCTACTTCTGCACCGACGGCAATACCAACCCGCCTACTTCTAAAGACATAGAGGTGGCCTTGGCATTCCCATCAGATAATGGCAAACTTGATACTGGCAACCCTATCCCTGCATACCTTGAGGATGTGCAAGCCCCCGTTGTCGCGTTAACGAAAAAGTACGACCTGATGACGAGCGGCACATCAGAAAGATCCTTATGGGAACTACAAGATGAGAACAAAAAGATTCTAGAAACAAGACGCAACAGAAATGTGGTGGTTGAAGGCAATCGCACGCAATATAGCCTCATGTCCGAAAGTCCCTTCACCGAGGTTTCCACCAACAAAAAATATTTTATCGTGTTTAAACGCATCAAGCCACGCGTGGAGCGTAAGATTACTTATACCACTTCGCGCAACAACGAAGGCCTGTTCGTTGAAGACACCACTAACACCCAATCCATTAAGGAACAAGTATCGAAAATTATTTCACAAACTAAATTAGACGAAAAATCTAAAGAACGACTCATAGATAAATTAGTGTCTACCGCCTCAAAAACATCAGCTATATACAAACGTATAGACGATGGCACTAAATATGCACTAAGCGATGCCCCCAAAGGCAATGCCGGTTCGGGCACTAGCATGGAGGATGCAATAAGGCAGGGCATTATTGACGACATCAGGAAACGAGGCCGGGTGGAATCTGCCCAAGACTTTTTAGGCTCTCTTGGTTTAGGAGGCGGCAGACGCCCCAAACTTCCAGGGAATGGAGGAATTAATGGAGGCAATGGCGGTAATGGCGGCATCGTACCCAGACCAGACATTATTCTCCCAGGAGAGTTTGGACAAGGACTAACACATAACTACCACGTTCGCCCAGGCCAAAGAGGAGGGCGTGTGCAAGTGAATGCCGACTTCGACAGAAATGTTGGCCGCCAGTTTGAAGCGAACCTAGCCAATAGCATAGGCAAAAATGGGTTGTCGCAAGCATCGACATTCTCTGCTAATGCAGCTCCTGCCATCAAAGCAAGCTCTTCTTCTTCAATGCTGTCCACCAATGCAAGATTAGGGAATGCAGAAAATGGAAGAAGCGAGCTAGGCCGTGGCGGAATAAGAGCCGTTGGCAAAGGCATGCAGAACACTTTGCGCAGCAAACGAGTAGAAGAGCCAGACGAACTTTTTGCACATGGCCCACAGAAGCTGAATCGCGGAAGAAAATTCTCAATCGACAATTCAAATAAAATTGAGTTAACAGAAGGTATATCAGGAGAAAAACAAAATTTCGATGCCTACTACATGGGCGACTCCAAGTCGGATGTATACAGACGCTGGAAGAAGAAAGTAAGTACCTCCGTACAAACCATAACCGTTTACGATACCACCACCGTATTCACACTCAACGTAAACGTAATACCCGGAAACTGGAAGGATGGTTTCACAACAGGCTATCTTAAAGGTCAGCAAGCTGGTTACTCACAGCCATTCGTAAGCCAGAAACTCAACTATGTGGAATGGGCAAACGACGATTTCGTGCCGTCGGATAGAGATATAGCAAAGACATTGGGTAATAATTGTCTAAACAACGACCCCGCCAAGTATCTGTCTTTCATCGGAGATGTAGCATTCTTGGGGAATATTAAACTTCGTTGGGCCGACTTTGGTAAATATGGCGACGAACTTGGAAGCGATACAGAGCTTATTGGTCAGTCCCTTATCTACACAACGCCCTTAGGCACGATTCATGGCGAGTTCAATAAAATGAATACTTATTCCGTAAGTAGCAGGTTTAAGGAATACCGTAAGCTGTCCGTCTACGATGAGGGAGCTCGCTGTGGTAAAGATGCCAGCTGGACAAAGCAATGGCCTTTATTCCATTACCCTAAGTCAGAAGCAAGAACTGAGCAAGCTAAGTATTGGAGCGAACTTAATAAGTTTAGCGACCCCATCACGCCACTATATTACAATAAGGTTTCTGCAATAAATGGAGATCAGGATCGTGTAGATGGACTCCTTCGCATGCTGCACGAACCATATGTGTTGGCTAATAGATTGTCTATTGCCATATACGATAAGTATTGGGAATATAGATGGTGGCGTAACCACAAATGGGATGGCAGCCTTTCAGACTATTTTATAAGCAGATTAAGAAAAGTCAATGAATGCTATATTAACAACGGAAAAGCCACCTCATTTCTCTCCGTTAGTACAGCACCATACTTCGAAGGGACTTCAGGCGTTTATTCGTCTGTTAAAAGGGGTTCCAAACTAGAAGTGCCCCTATACCAAATCGCGTTTATTTGGGGTTCAACTGGTTTAGCAAGATATCAAGTGGAGCTTAGGTTTACGGGCAAACACGCAGGCTTGAAAGATCATTGGCGTGATAGCAAAGATATATCGGATAAGATATACGAGTACATCGCCGAATGGGAACCTGGGCGTAAGTGCAAAACCAAAAGTTACAGGGGACAATGGTATGCTGACAAGGCCAACAACGACATGAAGGCTGCAAGCTTCACCATATTCCGTGTTAACGCATACGACACATGGGGCATGTATGGCGTAGATACCAACAGCAATGGTGCACACACATACGAGTTCATACTCAACAACCCTCTCCAAAAGTTTAAATAACAACAAAGCGTCATGAATAAGACAATTAAAATACTACTGGCTCTGCAACTGCTTTGCTTAGCAGTTCCTGCCACCTCTCAGTCTAAAAAGAAGGTTAAACAAAAGGCTGTACCCACTGCTACGCCAAGCGATGTGGCCACCCCCAACAGCATGGAGTTGCCCAAGGCCTACAACGACACGCTGCCCGACTCCACCAACAATGCCGTTCCTAACCTCGCATCCATCAATCTCTTCATACGATGCTATGCCGACAGCGTGGTGTTGCGATGGGCACCAGAGAACTATGTACATTGGAAACACCTCAACAACGTGGGGTATAACGTCTATCGTGTGGACCATCTGGGCGACACCATCGCAAACGTTACCCTCGTAGAAAAGCTAAGGCCCCTCTCCATGCAGCAGATGAAGGCTAAGTACGCGCCCACCGACTCGATGGCTATGGCAGCCATGTCCTTGCTTCATGGTGGCGGCGAAATGAAGGTGCCGTACTCCGAGTTCAACCGCGGCACAATGGGCAGCCTTATGGACTTACACCAAGAACAGCAAACGGCCTTCGGCTTTGCCGTGCTTATCAGCGAATGGCGACCCGACCTCGCATCAGACATGGCCATGCGCTTCATCGACAAAAACCTCAAAAAGGGAGAGAAGTACGACTACATCGTGGCGGCCGTCAAGGGCGACTCCATTCTGGGTGTCGACTTCAAGTCGGGCTATATAGAAAACGTATCGCTCATGCCCATGAAGCCTATGCCATTCAACTGCCTACTGGAAGACTCGCTGATGCAAGGCAACAGCGTTATGCTAAGATGGAACACCGACCGCTTCTCTACATTCGAGATTGAATGCCGCCTTAAAGGCGACAAGCAATGGCAACGCCTAAACAGCCGACCCTATATGCCTATGGCCGGACTAGACCCCAACCAGAGCGAGGGACTTTACACCGACAACGTGCCCAAACCCGGACGCTACGAATACCGCATCATCGCCCACGACCTCTTTGGCGAACTTACCCAGCCCAGCGAGATACGCGAAGTAACGGTTGGCGACCGCATACCACCCACGCCCCCGCAGATAAAGAAGGTGGTCATCAGCCGCCCAGGAAAAACCTCCTACGAGAAAGTGATGGCCACCATACACTTCCACAAGGATAAAATCGAACCCGACCTCAAAGGATATCTCCCCGTATATTACAACGAGCGGCACACGGGCGACACCTGGAAATCGCTCTCCAACAAGATTATCGCACCCACCGACTCTACCTGCACCGTAGAAGTTACAGGTCTGTCAACGGGCATGATTGCCATCGTGGCCTACGACCAAGCCGAAAACATGAGCTACTCCATCCCCCGACAGATACGCATAACCGACACCAAGGCGCCCAAAGCACCAACCAACCTCGAAGCCAACGTATGCGAAGATGGACGCATACTGCTGTCGTGGGACCCCGAACCCGACGACGACGTGGCTTACTACGACATAGCCTACGCCAACGACACCACTCACCAGTTTGTCTACGTTAGCAGCGGGCAGGTGCGTGTACCATCCTACATCGACTCGGTTTCGCTAGACGTTAACCAAAGATACATATATTATAAGGTGCGCGCAGTAGACTTTGCCAACAACGTTGGCCCCTACTCGCTGCCCTTGCAAGTAGAACGCCCGCAGATGTATCCGCCCACCGTTTGCCACCTCGACTCGGCTTGGACCAACGAGCAAGGCGTGCACATGCGCTGGGTTACGGGCAACGATGCTGGTCTTTCGTTCCACAACATCTACCGGCGTATGGAAGGCGACAAGCTATGGACATTGCTCGATGTCATCTACCAAGATGCCGTTAAGGCGAAAGGCAGCAACATTATGCTGCTAACCGACAAGCCGGCCTACGACCACCGCCGACGATACGAGTACGCCGTCGAGTCGTTCAGTGCCGGGGGTGTATCTTCGGGCGTATCTCTGGTGTACTCGGCCCTCTTCCAAGCCCCAACATCCATCAAGGTTCCTGTGAAGCTCATGGCCAGCTACGATGCCAAAACCAAGGCAACACGATTGGCATGGGAGGCCAATCCCCCCAAAGACGGCGACTTCTATTATTGCATCTACCGCAAGGCGCAGGGCGACATCTTCCGCTTCTTGCTCTCGCGTAATGGAAACGAACCCACACTCGACGACTATAATACGCAGCCTGGCGACACCGCCGAGTACTACGTTATGGTAAAATACAAAGATGGACGAACCAGCCAACCCTCTAACATCGTTACCGTCGTGGCACCGAAACAATAAAAGAGAAAGGATGAAAAAGTGAAAAGGTGAAAAAGTGAAAAGGTGAAAAGGTGAAAAAATGGCTAACGCCACCAAAGCATTTGGCTTAACTCCTTAACTCCTAAAAGTAAAAAGGTGGCTTCGCCTGCCTATAAACGGGCAAGGTAAAACTAGAATAACTAGGAAACCTAGAAAACTTAGAAAACCTAGAACAACTAGAAAACCTAGAACAACTAGAAAACCTAGAACAACTAGTAACCCTTTCCACCCAATAGCCCGCCCACCAAAACCCAAAACAATAACAGCATGAAACAATTTATATTACCACTCTGCCTAGCCGCCATACTCCTTACGGCATGCGGGCAAATATACGAAGACGGCCCCGACCGCGACGTGGGCACCACCAACATGCGCCTATCTCGTCACAGCGTTGAGATGTTCATGGACGATTACCTCGTGCTACATCCCATCTTCACACCCGCAGGCGCCTACAACGCACAGATGTTCTGGCTCTCATCCAACACGCAGGCCGTACGCATGGAGGGCGACACCCTCGTGGGCGTACGCCCAGGAACAAGCATGGTAAAGGGAATATCCGTGCAGCGCCAATTGCAAGACAGCTGTAAGGTCAACGTTGTACACCGATGGGCCATCACCCCGGCCGACTTCCAAACAGACATGGTACTTTATGCCAACGCCAAATACAATGGCCGTGCATACAACGACAGCCTATGGGTGGCCGCCTTCTGCAATGGCGAACTGCGCGGACTGGGCACACCCCGAACACACAACGGTACACCATACACCGAACTGCGCATTTACAGCAACCGACAGCAAGGAGACAAAATTACCTTCAAGTGTTACAACCACGTAACCCACGAAATTATCCCCATGTCCCAAACCATCACCTTCGACGGACAGGCACACGGCAACCTATCTTCCCTCTTCGAGCTAAGCGCAACATCAGATAACCTCTAACCCCCGAAAAGATGAAAACCCTAGCATTCCGCATAACATCCCTCCTCTTGGTGACCACGCTTGCAAGCTGCACGCTCTACTTCGACGAGCAGGCACCACCACAAAACGAGCTGCACAACAACACCGAAAACCACGTAGAAAACGCCGTATCGTCGCTCAACTACGAATACCAACCTGGTGTGATGCCCTTCACGCCCAACATCCTCAACCACCTAGTGGCCGTTCAAGCAGACACCGTGCTTTTCTTCATGGACACCACACCAGCCAACCTCTTGCCCCAACAAGGCCAACTCGTGTCGTGTGGCGTGGCCGACAAGCTGCCTAACGGCATCAACGGACGGGTAGAAAAGCTTGTAAAGAGTGCAGGCATGTGGCAATGCACCGTGCGCCGACTGCCTTTAAAACAGATTTTTAAGAAACTAAACATCGAGTTCCACGGCGCACCGGCATGGAACCCAACGCCACAAACTGCACCCATGACCGCCACTAGGGCGGGCGACGAGAAAGACAAAAACGGAAAGAAAGAGGATGAAAAGAAAGAAGAAGCCAAGCCCTTCGAGAAAAATATCTTCGTACGCGGCTTTGACCTCGAGCTAGGCGCGAAAGATGGTCAGGACTTTACTGCCAAATGCAAATTTTATAAGGAAGACAAAACCCAAGGAAAAGAAAAAAAGACCGAGAGCAAAGAAAAGAAACCCAAAGTAAATTCCGAAACACAAAAGAAACTCACCAACGCCGGCTTCTATCTCAAGATGCAAGCCCAAAACAAAGAAACGATACACCTTTCCTACGAAAGCGAAAGCAACCGTCTGTCGTGTTACATCGAGGAACAAAGTATCTTGCAGTTCGAACAGCAAGTAAAGAAAGGCACAACCACCCTTTTCAACGACTCGATTGACCTCATGCCCAGCGAAACAGACGAAAACAAGGTTACCCTGTTCGAGTGGCCCATCAAGGTTCAGCTCACCTATGGCCTAAAACCTAAACTAGGCATCAAGTTCAACGCAGCCGGAAACATCAGTGCCAAACTGGCCAGCAACCGCCGACTGGGCTTTGCCTACGCCGACAACAAATTCCAAACCATCAACGAAGGCGGCAGACAAGACAAAGACTCGCCCATCACACAGGTAGACTTCAACGGGAATGTAACCACCGACGTGGGCATCACAGGCCTATTAGGCCTTAGCTTCGGCGACAACGTCAGCTGCGGTATTGAGGCCGATGCCAAAACGGGTGTGGAAGTGCAGATGAAACACTTCCAAGAAGACGGCACGCTCATGATTAACGACAGCAACTACGTACGCGCATTCATGGACATATCGGGAAAGGCCAACGCCGCCCTCAAAGCCTTCGGCATAAGCAAGGCGTTTGAAAAAAAGCTTGGACAGATGAACGTTTTCAGCAAAAAGTGGCTGTTCTTCCCCACGCTCACCGATTTTGTTGTCCATCCCAAAGAAAACAGCAAGGAGCCTACATTCGAAGCCAGTTTCACACTCAAACCTGGATTGTACAGCAAGGCCGGCGTTAAGCTCCACCCCTTCCTCCGCGTATATCATGGGGGCAAACAGCAGGCCGAAGTCAGGCCTACAACCACACCGCAAACGCTCGACAAGCAGGATGCAACCTTCAACTTCGTTGTTGAGGGACTAGACAAAGACAAAGAGTACGAGATGATTGCCGGCATTAGGGTAGGCAACGATGGCGTGCGTTACATCTTCGACCGCAAAACGTTTGCACAAAAAAGCACTTGGATAGGAAAAAACATCAACATCGCCCTCAAAAACTTCGTGCAACTTTATGGCGGCGACAAGCTCGACTCACTTTCTAAACTGCCTCACGAGTACGTCTTCATGGTCGAATCGGCCATCAAAGGCAACACCCCCATCAAGGAATGGGGCGTAAACCTCGAAATTACCAACGACAAAGGCAAAACCCTTGCACGCCAAAAATATAAAGCCACAAAAAGCGCACTGAACAAAACCTTTGCGCTCCGCTTCAACATACGCTCAACTTTCGCAACAGACTGTAAGGTGAAGATTACCCCCTATGCCATACAAGAAGACGACAAAGAGGTGAAATTCACCACAGCAGAATACGAACTCAAAGCAAAGAGCGACAACAAACTAGACGAAGCCAAGAAAGCCGATATGGTGTTTGGAAAGTAAGGAGGTTGACAAGTCAACAAGTTGACGAGTAGACAATGTGAACCTGTACAGAGGTTGCGGCGCAGGCATGCCTCATTTAGTTCTTCTAGGATATCTAGGTTTTCTAGTTGTACTAGCCCCACTAACCTTGCCTGTTTTTCACCAAGCGAAGCCATCTTTTCACCTTTTCATCTTTTCACCTTTCCACCTTTTCACCTTTTCACCTTTTCACCTTTTCACCTTTTCACCTTTCCACCTTTTCACCTTTCCACCTTTCCACCTTTTCACCCTTTCACCTTTTCACCTTTCCACCTTTTCACCTTTTCACCTTTTCACCTTTCCACCTTTTCACCTTTTCACCTTTCCACCTTTTCACCTTTTCACCTTTTCACCTTTCCACCTTTTCACCTTTTCACCTTTCCACCTTTTCACCTTTTCACCTTTTCACCTTTCCACC
>ERZ773009.1099-NODE-1099-length-19303-cov-17.970179_pt1 | contig 19303 bp, 16 predicted proteins | sample MGYA00580663_ERZ773009 | MGnify/ENA primary metagenome ERZ773009 (study PRJEB29015, sample SAMEA2737969) | human oral metagenome | biome: human oral; feature: human-associated habitat; material: dental | place: China | collected 2026 ... | reverse complement strand
ATTTCGCTGTAACCGGCGCTAAATTTTAAAATTTAAAGAGAAAATTTGAAAACGCTAAAGCAATTTTTTGAAATTCTACGTCCGCACTGGTTCGGCAAGGGCGCGGCGAAGCTGTGGGCGCTGCTGCTGCTCGCGCTTGGTTTTAGCCTCGCTATCATCAAAATCAGCGTGCTGATGAATGCGTGGGATAAGCGCTTTTACGACGCGCTAAGCGAGCTTAAGGACGAGCTCGTTCCCGCGCTCGTGGGCGAGTTTTTGCTCTACACGGCGCTCATCGTGCTTTTTATCGTCTGCGGCAGCTGGCTTCGCAAACTGCTCGTAATCGTCTGGCGCGAGCGGCTAAGCGCGATGATGGAGCGAAAATGGCTACATAACGCAAACTTCTACCGCACTAGCCTTGATGGAAATTTTAGCGCCCGGGGCGGTTCAAATTTAGAAAAACCTGGCGACGCGAATTTAAACGAGCGCGCAGAGTATTTCGCAGCCGAGGCGGACAGCGCGGCTTTATATAGAGACGCAAAGGGGCTTGAAATTTTACCGAGCACGGCGGAGCAAAATGCGGCAGGGCAAAGCGGCGCAAGCGAGAATGAAATTTCATCTAAAACTCGCGCAGATCGTGAAATTTCAAAAAGGGTCTCGAAGCTAGACAACCCCGATCAGCGTATCGCCGAGGACAGCTTGCTGCTCGTGCAAAAAAGCGTCGATCTCGTAAAATCGCTCGTCTATAATCTCGCCAAGCTCATCGCCTTCGTCGCGATCTTGTGGCAGGTCTCGAAGGTGCTGAAATTTGAAATTTTCGGCATGCACTTTGCGATCGAAGGCTTTTTGCTCTACGTCGCGCTTATTTATACTCTTCTTTGCTCGCTGATTACGCATCTCATCGGGCGCAGGCTTAGGGGGCTAAATTTTGCCAAGCAGCGCGCCGAAGCCGACTACCGCTCGGATCTGCTGCTAGTGCGCGAAAACGCGGAAGCCGTAGCCTTTATGCGCGGAGAGGATGCCGAGCGCGGCCGCTTCCGCGCGAGCTTCGGCGAGATCATGAGAAATTGGCGCAGCATTATGAGTACGGAATTTCGCCTCGAATGCTTTTCGGCAAGCTACCTAAAAATCACGAATTTGATCCCGATCTTTGCCTGCTTGCCGCTGTATTTGTCGCGCGCGATGAGCTTTGGCGACATGATGCAGGCGCGCTCGGCGTTTTACAGCGTGCAGGATGGATTTGCGTGGTTTATGGACTATTATAAGCAGATCATGGAGTGGGCGGCGAGCGTGCAGAGGATCTATTAGTTCATCTCGCGCATGGACGGCGAGAGCGCAAATCTGCGTACTTGCGTCAAACAAAGCGACGAAAATTCCGCTCGTTGCGAGGGCTTGTCAGTCTTCACGCCTGCGGACGAGCCGCTGATCGAGGATCTACGCTTTGAGCTTGCGCCCGCGCAGTTTGTGATGCTGCGAGGTAAGAGCGGTGCGGGTAAAAGCACGGCTCTGCGCTATGCAGCGGGTCTTTGGCGATACGGTCGCGGCGAGATCAGTCTGCCGCGCACGGGCGTGATGTTTATCCCGCAAAAGCCCTATCTAGCGCCGCTTAGCCTAAAAGAGCTCATTTCCTATCCGCAGTCGCCGCGCGCAGACGACGCGGAATTTTTAGAAATTTTACGCCGCGTAGGACTTGAGAAATTCGCTCGCATGCTAAACTCGCGCGCCGATTACGTTAAAATTTTAAGCGGCGGAGAGGCGCAGCGGCTTAGTTTCGCACGTATTTATTACCACAAGCCGAGCTTTGTTTTTGCCGATGAGATCACGTCCGCGCTAGATCCTGCCTCGGCGCGCGAGCTGCTACTTGGTCTGCGCGTGGATCTACCAAGGCTCGGCATGCTAGCGATCGTGCATCAAACGGGGCTTGAGGACATATTTGAGCGGACGATAGAGCTTTAAATTCGGCCCTTTAAATTTCACGGCCCAGGGATTTCGCCTTTAAATTCATATCTTTTTAAATCCAGATTTATTAAAATTACTCATTTATATTAAGAGGTGATAAAATTTAGCCGAGACGCTTCGCGCGAAGCCGCTAAATTTTAAAACGAAGCAAGGAGATTTTATGCTTAAAGCGGGGATTGTTTATAAATTTGCGCTCATCGTGCTGCTAGGCTGCGCGCTTTGCATTTTGGGCTTTTCGGGCGCCTACTTTGCGCGCGGCGAGTACGACGAGACGTGGATGAGCCTGCATAAGATCGCGGGATTGGGCCTGCTTTGCGTCGCGATCTTGCATATAATCACGAGGCGAAAGAAGCTCGTAAAGCTCTGGGGCGAGTTTTTGGACGTGGTTTTGAGCCGCAAAAATCCCGGTTTTTGCAATATGGATCGCATAATCGGCGCGATCGAGCGCTATAATATCAAAGAAATCGCTGGTAAAATGGGCTTTAGTGCGGACGAGTTCGTTGCGATTTTGAAATCAAACGGCATCAAGCTCATAAGCGCAGATCAAGACCTGCGCGAGCTTGCGAAGTTTAACGACGAAAAAATTTTCTTCATCTTGGTGCTTTTGATCGAGGCGAAATTCGGCAAAGCGGGCGAATGCAAAGTCTAAATTTTAAAATTCCAGCTAGATCCGCTTCGCAAATTTGCCGCTTTAAGAAATAAAAATCGCTAAGGAGTCTAAATTTAAAACCGAAATTTTACCGCGCTACGTAAAACGTTCAAGATCAAAATTTCATCCAATCTAAGCCAAAATTTTAAAAAATCTATCTTTAATCTTTGAAATTTATTATTATTTAATCAAGAGAAATTATAATATAGCATTTGCAAATCATTCGCAAAATTCTAATTTTGAATAGGGGAGAGTGATGTTTAAGAAATTTTATCTTTCAAATGCCGCGATCGCGCTAAGTTTGTGCGCCGCATTACAATTAAACGGAGCCGAAAACAACGCTACGTCCGAAAATATCAGCGCGCCCGGCGCGGGAGCCGTAAATTCCGCAGCCCCTAAAAACGCTTCCGGTGCGAACGCCACGAGGCTGGGCACCATCGTAGTTACCGCGACGGGCTTTGAGGATATGCTTAAAAACGAGGTTCGCAACGTCTCGGTCATCACTGCGGAGGATATGGAAAACCGCGGCTACCGTGATCTGCGCGAAATTTTAGAAAAGGCGCCAGGGGTTAGCTTTCACGGCGATACGGTCGATCTGCGCGGACAGGGTCAGAAGGCCAATACCTCCGTTAAGGTTCTTCTTAACGGAGTCGCGCTCAATATGATCGACACGACGCCGACGAGTATCCCGATAGATCTCGTTCCTATTGAGGATATAGAGCGCGTGGAGATCATCCCCGGCGGCGGTAGTGTGCTTTACGGCAGCGGCACCAGCGGCGGCGTGATAAATATCATCACGAAAAAGGGCGCCAGATACCCATACGCCAATGTCTCCACCAAGATCGCGTCGTATAATTATAAAGATCTAAATTTAGGGCTCGGCGGAGGCGTGAGCGATAATCTGTTTCTAAAAACCGCCGTTAAGGGCTTTAAGCAGCGCGGATACCGCAAGGGCGAGAAAAATACCGGCTACTACGGTTCGCTCGGGATGCATTATAAAATTTCGGACGATCAAAGCATCTCTTTCGATCCGAGTTTTTATCGCGCCAGAACCTATTCCGTGCCTACTCTGGGTCTTGCCGAGCTTAAAGCGGATCGCCGCCAACAAGGAGGCGAGAGAACCTTTACTAAAAGCACGCGACTAAATTTTGACTTGGATTATGCGGTGAAATTCGGCGATAGATTTGAAGCAAATTTACAGCCTTATTACCAAGATATTAGAATTTTGCAAAAGGGATTTGTGATGAAAGACCGCAAAGAGGGGGCAAATTTAAAAGGCAAGCTCGACTACGACAGCGGCGAGTTCATAGCGGGATACGATTATCTCAAAAACAAGGGCTTTCGCAAGATTGACTTTACCACTTCGATGAATCCTATGGTGAGCCTTTCGCAGCTTACGATCTTTGATATGCAGAAACTTACCCACTCAGTCTATGCTTTAGAAAAGCACAATTTCACCGAGGCGTTTTCGCTTAGTGCTGGCGGGCGTTTTGAGCGCGCCGAATACAAAGTAGATCGCGAAGTCTCTACGACGGTGCGTAGGATGGGGCACATCTTTCACACACAAGAAAACACACACGTAACGGATGATAAAAACAACTACGCTTTTGAGATCACGCCGAATTTTAATTATTCCAAGGATGGCAATCTATATTTTAAATTTGAGCGTGGCTATATCTCGCCGGGCCCTAATCAGCTCATCGATAAGCTCGGTCGCAACGGGCCCTATGTGCTTAATAACCTCAAATCCGAAACTTTTAAAACCTACGAGATCGGTCTTAAAGACCTGATCTACGGACAATACGTGAGCGCTACGATCTTTTGGACCGATACGAAAAACGAGATCGTAAACGAAACCCTGGGCAGCTCGATCACCGACGGTTGGCATTTTATCAATATTGACGAGACGCGCCGCAAGGGCGTGGAGCTGTATGCGGAGCAAAGCCTGCTTTCAAATTTAAAGCTCAGCGAGACCTTTTCATACGTGGACGCCAAGATCCAATCCGGCGCGAATAAAGGCAAGCAGGTTCCGTTGGTGGAGCGCTCGAAGTTCGTTTTGGGGCTCGATTACGAGCCGATTAGAAATTTAACGCTGATGAGCGATTTTAAATATTTCTCATCATCGCACGACGTCAACCACGATAGGATCGACTCGCGCACGATCGTAGATCTGGGCGCTGCGTACCGCTTCGCAAGCGGATTTTTGATAAGCGCGGGAGTCAAAAACGTCTTTGACGAGGAGTATAATTACAACCAAAATTTACGCTCGGACCTCTATACTCCGGCTCCCGGGCGCAATTACTACGCGGAGTTTAAATATACCTATTAGCGTGCGTTTAAATTTAAGCGAGGTTTGAGCTGCGAAATTTAAAATTTATGGGCGAAATTTAAAATTTCACCGCAGCGTGCTTTGCCGCCGCGAGATTAGATTTAATAAAAGGAGCGAAGATGAAACCGGACTATAAAAACTGGGTGCCTAAGGGCATGATCGCGAGCTTTGCCGCGGGCGCGGGCGTGGCGTTAGTTTTGTTTTTGATTTTCGGTGTTTGCGGCACCTTCGTAGGCGGCGTGTTAAGATGGTGTCTTGCGGGGCTTTTCGGCGCCGCGGCGCTGGTTTTGATCGGCTTTACGATCTACTGCGTCGTGTGGTACCGCGCGTTTGATTACGGCGGCAAGCGTCAGCTCTCGCGCGCGATCGTAGAGGGCACGGCGAAATATGTGGATCTGCCCGAGGGCGGGCGCGGGCTGGACGTGGGCTGCGGTAGCGGCGCGCTAACGATCGCCGTGGCTAAGCGCAACCCGCACGCATCAGTGCTAGGCGTCGATCGCTGGGGCTTTGAGTACGCGTCTTTTAACAAGCAGCTGTGCGAATCAAACGCGTGTGCAGAGGGGGTTAGCAACGTTAGCTTCGAGCAGGCCGACGCCACGCAGCTGCCCTTTGAGGACGGCAGCTTCGATGCGGTTACAAGCAACTACGTCTATCACAACATCATGCGCAAGGACCGCCAGGCGTTACTTTTAGAGACGCTTCGCGTGCTTAAAAAGGGCGGCAGCTTCGCTATCCACGATATTTTCGCGCGCGTAAACTACGGCGATATGGACGCTTTCATAGCGCGACTTAAAGAGCAGGGCTATGAGCGGGTCGAGCTAATAGACACGACGCAGGGGCTTTTTATGGACCCTCGCGAAGCCAAATGGCTGATGCTAGGCAGTTCAAAGCTTCTGGCGGGTAGAAAATAGAAAGTCTTTATTCGATTTAAAATCGGTAGCTAACGCGAATAAAATTTTAAAATTATTAAAAATTTTGGAATTCTAATATTTATGAAATTTTAGAATTTTGCAAAATTTTAAGAAAACACAATGTAGCAAATTTTAGAATTCTGCCTAATTTTAAATTTTGAAATTCCACCTGACGCACTACTGCGTTAGTATCGCGACAAATAGCTTGAGCTGCGTTTTGGCTATATTTGCCGTATTGAAGCGGCACATTTTTCGCTCCCGCCGCGTGCCAAATCGGATTTAAATCCCACCGCTTAGAAAATCCGCGAAATTTTTTATAATTCTATAAATCTAAAATTTTATAAATTTTAAAATTACGTATCGTTATGCCACTATCGCGGCAGAGTACTTTAACCGCGCCTACCCGCTGAATATCCGCGCGGCTAAATATCGATAATACCGAGGTGCGAGAGCAAAATTTTAACCCCGATTAAGATCAAAATCACGCCGCCTAAAACGAGCGCCTTTGAGTGCAGGTATTCGCCCGTTAGCTTGCCTGCGTAGCATGCCGCGACGCACAGCGCGAAGCAGACGAGCCCGATGACGCTACAGGCGTAGAGGATGTTTATCTCGCCAAAAGCAAAGGTCACGCCCACGGCCATCGCATCGATGCTGGTAGCGATCGCGCCCAGCACTAGCTCCTTTGTGCTTAGACGTAGAGCTGGCTCGTCCTGCTCGCGGCGGGATTCTGCGATCATCTTAACGCCTAAAAACGATAAAATTCCAAACGCGACGAAGTGATCGATCTGCGCGATAAATTTTACGAAATTTATCCCCAAAGCATAGCCTGCAAGCGGCATTATAAATTGAGCCGCCGCGTAGAAAAACGCGACGCGCGCGATCTGTGCAAATTTAAAATTCGGATATTTCGCGCCGTTTGAGATACTAAGCGCGACGCTGTCCATCGCAAGCGCGAAAGCGATGAGTAAAAGCTCCATATTTAGCCCTTTTGGTATTATAAAAGCGTTGATTATACATTAAAATTTTCGAAATAAAATAATCAATCTTTAATTAGGGAAAAACTTTGCTTAAAAAATTAATCTTTTGTTTATTGCCGCTATTTGCGACTGCTAGCTGGGAAGAGGTCGCCGTAAAGGGGCTGGACGTGATGCTTAGTGCGGGCGCGGGCGATAGCGAAAATTTTAAAAACTCGCTAAGCACTCTGATCGAACGCGCTGCAAATGAATACGAACGCACTGGCGTACAGGATTACGAGCTTGATTTGCCTAGCTACATTACCGAGCGCGCGGGCAAAAAAAGCATCGCCGTGCAGAATATGCAAAGGCTGGCGAGCAAGAAGCTAAGTCTTGCCGTAGAGCCGATCAAAAAGCTCGTACTCGCTAAAATAAAAGATATGTCCGAAGCCGATACTAAGGCAGTAATGAGCGGCGAAGTGTTATTTAGCCACTATCTGCGCACCAATGCCTTTGATGAAATTTACGAAATCATTCGCCCTTTGGCGCGTGAACTAGGAACTGACGCGAGCTTTGTTAAAAGCTTTAAAAGTGCCGTCGGACGCGAGCCTGGAGACGATTTTAGTAGCGAATTTAGCAGCGCCTTCATCAACGAAAGCTTCGATTTTTTAAGCAAAAACGAAAGGGAGTTTCGCAAAAACTCAGGCGCGATTTTAAACGCGATAAAGACGGTCAGATAGGCGCGCAACCACGATAAGATCTCAGCGAAATTTTACTTTAAATTTATGAAAAATTCTATCTCGGAGCTCGCGGAAAATTTTAATTTAAAACCCGCTTTAAATTTTATCTCAAATCAGGCGTGCGAGCGCGCAAAAAACACAGCGCCCGGTGGTAAGGTAAATTTCGCTCCCGCTCCCTACCTCAAAAGAAATTTCAAATTTCAAGACGCGGCCGCCGAGTTAAATTTTATGAGCGTGCGAAATTTAAAATTTTATCCCGCTTCGGCTGGTTTCGCCGCACGCAATCGTGCCTCGGTCAGTTTTGCCGTGCACAATCTCGTAGCGCCCTATTCCGCTCCGCGCGTCAAAAATCTTGAAAGAAAATTCGCTTTAAGCTCCGTGGCTCTTTCGCCAAATTTAAAGTCCGCACAAATTCCGAACTGCGTCGAAAATAAAGCTTTAAATTCCGCAAAAGCTTACAAAACAGATCCTTGCGAAAATTCCGCGAGAAATTTCAAACGAAATTTTATATTAAATTGTGCGGAAAATTTCACTCGCAACGGCGCAAATAGCGCGAGTTTGCTAAATCGAGCGAGCGCCGCAAACGGGCCAAATTTAAGCCCCGCAAAAAACCTCGCCGCTATTCATACGCGACGTTTCAAAAAAAAATTTACCGAGGCCCTTGCAAACGATCCATGCTCCGCTAGCGCGCCGCAGAGCTTTGGATTGAAAAATTTTAAGGCGCGGAATTTTGCGAAGAAATCCAATTCGGCACAGAATTCTAGCTCCGCTCGAAGCTTAAATTCCGCGCAGAATTTAGATTTCGCGCAAAGCTCTAATTCTACGCAGAGCCCTGCTGCCGCGCAAAATTCTGCCTCTACGCAAAACTGCACGCAAAGCTCGAATTCCCCGCAGAGTTTCGGGCAAAATTCTAGTTCCGTGCAAAGCCGCGCGCAAAACCCCGTTCCGCCTAGCAGGCTGTGGGATCTGGGGCTACTTTTCGTAGCGATCGTTTGGGGTTGTACCTTCGTGCCGGTTCAGCGCGCGCTGCATAGCGGCGACGTTTTTAGCTTTTTGTTTTGGCGCTTTTTGGCGGCGAGCATTTTTACCTACCTCGCCTGTCTGCGCTTCGGCGTCAAATTTGACCGCGGCACGATAGGGCGGGGCGTGTTTTGCGGGCTGATGCTATTTTGCGATTTTTCGTGCCAGACCATAGCGCTTGATTATGCGCTATCATCGACGGTGGCGTTTATTTTGGGGCTAAATGTCGTCATCGTGCCCTTTTTGATGCTTGCGTTTTTCGGTAAAAAGGTCGGTGCGAGCGCCTTTGGCGGTGCGGTCGTGGCGCTTTTGGGGCTGTATTTTTTAAGCGGAGCAAGCGGCGCGGTGGGATTTGGCATAGGCGAGCGGTTGACGCTAGTTTCGGCGTTTGCATACGCGCTTCACATCGTCTTTACCGGCGTTTGCGCGCGCAAAAGCAATCTCTACGGCTTTGTGATCGTGCAGTTTATCTGCGTCTGCGTCTGCGCGCTGATCGCGGCGGTTTTCACTCCTCACGCGCAGTTTGAAGGCGAGATAAGGGTGGTTGGAAATTTGATCTTTTCGCCGAGTTTCGATTTCGTTTTTGCGCTGGTTTTAACCTCGATCTTTGCCACCGTTGCGGCGTTTGTGATCCAAACAATGGCGCAAAACCGCGGCGTAAGCGAGATAAAGACGGTGCTGATTTTCGCGCTGGAGCCCGTAAGCGCGGGCATTATGGGGTATGCCTTCGGCGAGAAGCTAAGCGCGCTTCAAATTTTAGGCGCGGCGCTGATACTCGCAGGCATCCTGCTTAGCGAGCTGGGCGGGATTTTAGGCGCGAAGTTTGCTAAAGATCGAGCTTGCGAAAAAGCAGACCGAGGCGACTAGGATTATCGAAGCGCCGCTGGTTAGATTGAGCTTAAAGCTCAAAACAAGCCCCGCCGCACAGAAAAGCGCCGATAGCGCGCAGCTTATCGCCATCATCGAGCCTAAGTTTTTTGAAATTTTTTCGGCGATAAAGGGCGGGATCGTCATCAGCGAGATCACTAAGATTAGTCCTACGATCTGAATCGACGCGACCACCGCGAGGCTCGCCATCACTACGAGGACGTAGTAAAAGACGCTCGTATTTACCCCGCGCAGCAGGGCGAATTCCTTATCGAAGCTGATCGCCAAAAATTGCCTGTAAAAGCACGCCGTAAGCGCCGCAAATGCCGCGCCGCAAATGCCGATGAAGATCAAATTTTCATGATTTATCGCTAAGATCGAGCCGAATAAAAAGCTCATCAAATCGGATTTGTATCCAGGCGTAAGATCGGCAAAGATTATCCCAAGCGCCATTCCGAACGCCCATATCGCGCCGATTACGGCGTCGAAGCGCTCGGTGTTTCGCAGCGTGACGTAGGCGATGAGCAGCCCCAAAAATAGCGCAAATACGCTAGCTCCTAGCACGGGCGAGATGCCTAAAAATAGCGCGATGCCGATGCCGCCGTATGCGCCGTGCGCGATGCCGCCTGCTATGAAGCTCATGCGATTTATCACGACTAAAGAGCCCACAACGCCGCAGACTATGCTGACCAAAAGCCCGCCGAGTAGGGCGTTTCGCATGAAATCATAAGATAAAATTTCAGCCATTTTCGCCCTCCTTGCAGCAGCATTCGTTAAGCGCGAGATCAACGGCGCAGAAGTGCCCGTGCTCGCGTCGCAGGTGATCTAAAAATTCCGCTCTGCCCCCAGGATCGATCTCATGAGTATGCGCCGAGCCGTTTGCGACGTAAAGAGCGCGGTTTGCGTAGTTTAGCGCGAGCTGCACGTCGTGGCTGATTAAAATTATGCCGCAGCCGCTCTCGTTTAGGGATTTTAAAAGCTCGTAAATTTGAACCTGCCCCATCGTGTCGATGCTCGCTAGCGGCTCATCAAGAAGTAAAATTTTAGCCTTCGCGCACAGCGCTCGCGCGATGTAAACGCGCTGTCTTTGTCCGCCACTAAGCTCGCTGATACGGCACTCTGCAAGGTCCTGCATGCCTACGCGCTCCAGGGCTTGCATAGCTTGCTCGCGCTCGGATTTGGAGTAGAAGCCGAAAATTTTCTTATCTATCAGTCCCATCAAAACGACTTCGAGCACGCTGATGGGAAAGCTTTTGTTTATCGCGATGAACTGCGGCACGTAGCCCATTTGCGCCCTGGCAAGCGCAGGCGATCTGCTTAAAATTTCGATCGTGCCCGAGCTTGGTCGCAGCAGCCCCAAAAGCAGCTTCAAAAGGGTGCTTTTGCCGCCGCCGTTAGGCCCGAAAATCGCCAGAAAATCGCGCAGCTCGTAGCTTAAGTTTATATCTTTTAAAATTTCGCGTTTTTCGTAAGCAAAGTTTAAATTTTTTATCGTCACGTCCGCCATGAACGCCCTTTCGCCTAGATTTTGAAAGTATTTATTATAGCCCAAATTCGGAAAAATTGCCAAATTTTGCTATTATTACAAAAAATTTAAAGGCTAGCGGTGGAGAAAATCGGCGAAAAATCAGATGAAAATAGCTGGGATAAAAAGTCCGAAAGTTACGCTAAATTTAGCGGCGAGCTAGGGGATTTTGGCAAGCGGGTGTTTGAGATACTGCGCGGCTGGAGCGTGAGCTTTGCGGGCAAAAGCGTGCTCGACGTGGGCGCCGGCACAGGGGTTTACTCGCTGTATCTCGCGTCGCTGGGCGCCAAGGTCACGGCGATCGATAGCTCGGAGGGGATGCTGCGCGAGCTAAGGCGCAGCGCGCAGGAGTTTGGCATCAGCTTGCAAAACGTATTAAATTTAAGCTTTGCGGGGTTTTGCGAGCGGCTGAGCTGCGATGGTTTTGCAGACGCGGCGGGCGAAAATTTTAAAATTTATCCGCGCCCGCAAAGTAAAATTTCAAACGCGCAAGCTCAAGAAAGCGCCACACAGGCTTTAAATTTAAAAGACGCTGTGAGCAAAAGCCGCGAGAGCGAAAATTTTAAAATTCCCGCAGTTTTTGACATCGCGTTTCTTACGATGAGCCCCGCGCTAAAAAGCACGGAGGATTTTGAGGCGTTTTTGGCTTTGGGCGAGCGCAAAATTTATCTAAATTGGGCGAGCGAGCGCAATTCGTCGATGCTGGCGCCGTTGTTTGAGCGCTTCGGCACAGGAGCTAAAAGACTTGCTACCTCCGCCGAAAAGTTTGAGGCGCTGCTCGGGGCGCGCGACATCAAATTTAAAAGCGAAATTTTAACCGAGAGGCGCGAGCAAAAACGCAGCCTACAAGAGGCGGTGCAAAACGCCGCGTGGCACCTGCATATGGACGGCGCGGAGGCTAGCGAGCGTGAGATCGAGGAGCTTTTGAAAAAGCGGGCTAAAGGCGGGATGATAAGCGATGAGATCGAAGCGAGCTTTAAGTTGTTTTATATTTAGCCTGGCGCCGGTTTTGGGGCTTTGCGGCAATCTTTTTACGCCGCTTGAGATGCCTAAATACGACCCGCAAAAGGCGCGGCTGGGCGCAAAAATTTTTACCGACGTAAGATTTAGCCGTAAAGGCCGCTCCTGCGAGAGCTGCCACAATTTTTATTTAAACGATTCGGGCGCTTCGGTGCGCGACGGACGCGTGCCTACGCTAATAAATTCTTATTATTTTGACCGCTACTTAGGCGATTATAATTTCGCGGGCTTTGAAGCGCGGATCGCAGCGTCGGTCTTTGGCACGAACGAGCTTGATGCGAGCGAAGATAAAATTTTAGAGCTTATTAGGAAGAATTTAGCCTACAAGCAGGCTTTTGAAAGTGCTTACGGCGAGGCGAATATGGCGAACTTCATTGATGCGCTGGCGGAATTTTTAAAGTCCAAAACGGCGATAAATTCCAAATTTGACCGATTTTTGCGCGGCGAGGTTAAGCTAAATGATGCCGAATATAACGGATATGTGCTTTTTGTGCGGCTATGCTCGGCATGTCACAACGGCGTTAGCCTAGGCACCGGCAGCTTTACCAAAATTCGCCCAAGCGCGGAAGAGGAGGATGCGCCTAGGCATAGGCTCACTTCCGATGGATTTGAGCTGCGCCGCGTGCCTAGCTTGCGCAATATCACGCAAACCGCGCCTTACGTAAACGGGCAGACGGATTTGCGTCTTGCGGTGCGGCAGATCGCAAAGGATCTGCTAAAATACGATCTTAGCGATGGGGAGCTTGATGCTTTGATGAGCTTTTTAGCTACGCTTAAAGGCGATATGACGGAGGCGCAGGATGAAAGATAAGATAATGTGGGCTTTGATGGTGGGGATTATGATATTAGGCATAATCATCGCCGGGAATTATTTCTCGTCGCTAAGAGATGTAGCGAGATTTAGCACGATTTCGCGCGAGCTAGCTTTGATCGATAACGCCGATAACCGCTTAAATATATTATTTGATGCAAAGATCGCAAGAAGGGACTTTTCGATTGCAAATGCCGATATGCGCGGCATCTATCAGGTGCTGCAAGCCTTACAAAAAGACAAAATCATCGATAAAATCGGACTTAGCAGCGATGTGCGCGCGATCGGAAGCGCTTTTAGCGATAAAATTTCACTTTTGGACGAGCTTGGGGCTTTAAATTCGCAGAATTTAATCCTTTTTCAAAGTCTGCAGCAAAAATTTTTATCCAGTGGCGCAAATGCGCAAAGAGCAAATCTCTACTCTCAAATTTTAGGGCTTAATTATAAAAATCGCTCCGAGATCTCTGCTTTAAAAAGCGCGTTAGAAAGCGCAGATGCGTCAAGCCCCGACGAAGCTGCGTTTATAGGAATCGCGCGGCAAATTTTAAGGAATTTCGAGCGTCAAAATATCATCGTAAGCGATAATCTCTCGTTGCTCAACGAGCGCTTCGCAAGTCTGCGCGAACGATTTTCTTACGCTAGCGAGGAATTCTACGGCTCGTTTATGCAAATGACGATGCTTTACACGGCGGTGTTTTTGTCGTTTTTACTGCTTACTTACATCATAAATTCCGATGCTTTGCGTAGTAAACGCGCCCTCGCGCCCTATCACGCACTATGCGAACAAGCAGGCGAAGCGATAGTTTTAGCAGATCAAAACTTTAAAATTTTATACGCTAATAAAAGCGTGCTTAGCTTAAGCGGCTACGAACAAAGCGAGCTGGAAGGAAGCGATCTTGGAGTTTTGATGCCCAAAGATAAAGGGATCGAACTTCCTGCGATGGTAAATAAAAGCGCCAAAGATACGCGCCTGCTTCGTAAAAACGGCGAACTAACCGATGTGAGCCTAAGGCTAGCAAATATCGCCGCTGCATCCAAGCCGCCGTTATATGCGCTTTACGCTCATGACATCGGCGAGCGCGAGATTATGAAACTAGCTCTTGCGAGCGCAAAGGAGAGCTTAAACAATCAAGTCTATATCGATCATCTTACGGGCCAGGGCAACGAAGCAGCGCTATATGAGCTAATAAACGCCGAAAAAACGGGCGTAGCGATCTACATCACTATCGTAAATTTTGCAAATTTACGGCTTTTTTACAAGGCGGAGACGACGAATGAAATTCTGCGCTCCTTTGCGCGTACGCTTGCGATGTGTATCGAATCGCACGAGATCAAAGCCAGTATCTTTCGCATCCAATCGGATGAGTTTTGCCTATTTTACGAGGGACTAAATGTCGCGCGCGACGTGGAGATCATAAACAAATATTTTACCGACAAGGTCTTTAATCTCCATACCACCGAGGGCTTTGCCTCCGCGCCTTTAAATATCACGATGGGCGTAAGCGAGCGTGCAGACGTAGCGGGCGGCGCTAATAGGGTCTTTCAGGCGGTTATGGCGATGTATGAGGCGCAGAGCAAAAACGAGCACGTGGGCTTTTACTCGCGTCCAAATGCGATTGAGGAAAAATATCTGCAAAATCAGATTATGATCAACACTATTCAAAACGCGATCAAGAAAAATCAAGTCTTTGTGCTTGTTCAGCCCATATTTGATATTACTCACCGCGATCCTAGTGGTAACACCTACGGCACCGAGGGCGGTGATTATGTCCCGTTAGTATATGAAATTCTAATCCGCCTAATCGGCCGCTCAGGCAAAACACGCTGCCCGGGTGAGTTTATCGATATCGCAAAGCAAACCTCGCTTTACATCCCGCTAACTCAGGTCGTAATAAACGAAGCCTTTCGCTTGCTAGACCGCTTCGCAGGGACTTGCTTTAGCATAAATCTTTCATATTTTGACATCGCAAACGAAGGCATCAAGGAGCTTTTAGAGCGCAAGCTTGCATCCAGCCCAAACGCTTCAAATTTATTTATTGAAATTTTAGAAAGCGAGGAATTCGACGATTACGAGAGCCTTAGAAGCTTCATCGCCGTAGCCAAAAACTACGGCTGCAAGGTCGCAATAGACGATTTTGGCAGCGGATACTCCAACTACTATAGAATTTTAACGCTTGACGTGGATTACATAAAGATCGACGGAGCGCTCATCAAAAACATCGCAAACGACAAAAACTCGCGCGCCATCGTCGAAACGATCGCTAACTTCGCGCGCAAGCAGGGCTACGAGCTCATCGCCGAATACGTAGAAAACCACGAAATTTCAATCATCTTAGAAGAGATGGGGATTAAATATATGCAGGGCTACTTCTACAGCAAGCCGATGGAGCCTTCGAGGATAAAATTCTAATCTCATCTCGTCGTAGCTTTATAGCCCGCCTTTTTAAATTTACGAGCCAAAGATCGCCTTCGTAAGGTGATAAATTTTGATTTAGCAAGCTGCTGTTTTAATACGGAATTTATCTTGGCAAATACTACGCGGTTTTATCGCAAACTTATAGCGCGCACCTTATAGCTAGGATTGCCATGCCTTAAATCCGCCTGCAAATTTTAAAATTTTATGGCGCAAATTTCGATCTATTCGTTTTATAACATTTCGCGCGAGCTTTGAAAATAAAAATTTTAACGAGCTTTGCTCTAATTAGCGATAGAGCCTTCAAATGCAGGCGAAATTTTTAAGTGCAAACTTCCCACTTCAGCAAGAATGGGTTTAAGCTTTAGCCCATTAGCTCAAGCAAATTCGCTCTAAGCCTTCATACTCCCCGTATCCTTAAATCTTTGATGCCACGACAACGCCTCGCTTAGGATGTGCGGAGTATGCCCCGCACAGGGCTGCGCACATGCCCGCTCGAAATAATCTCTCAGCGCGTCTTGGTAAGTGGGATGCGCGATGCTTATCATCGCGCGAGCCCGCTCACGAGGGCATTTACCGCGCAGATCGGCGATGCCGTATTCGGTGATGATGACTTGAGTGTCGTGCTCGGTATGATCAACGTGACTCACGAATGGCACGATAGCGCTGATCGCGCCGCCCTTAGCGAGTGACGGGCTTAAAAATAGCGACAAATATCCGTTGCGAGCGAAGTCACCGCTACCGCCGATGCCGTTTTTCATCTGCGAACCCATGACGTTAGTGGAGTTTACATTGCCGTAGATATCTGCCTCTAGCATGCCATTCATCGATACGACGCCAAGCCTTCTGATGAGTGCTGGCGAGTTGGAGACGTCTTGTGAGCGCAGTATGATGTGCTTGCGGTAGAAATCGATGTTTTTTTGAAATTCCTCGACGCCTGCGGGGCTAAGCGATAGCGCTGTGGCACTTGCAGTACCTACGACGCCTCTTTTGATGAGATCTAGCATGCCGTCTTGGATCACCTCGGAGTAGCACTGCAGCCCTTGGTAGCCAGCATTTTGTAGCGAGCTAAGCACGGCGTTAGCGACGTTGCCGATGCCCGATTGTAGCGGCAGTAGCTTCTTTGCGGGAAGTCTGCCGCAAGCTTCCTCGTTTTTTAGAAATTTTACGACGTTGCGCCCAATCGCACTTGAAATTTCATCCACGGCAGTAAAATTATTGACGCGATCATGCGTCCTAGCCTCTATGACAGCGACTACTTTGGCAGAATCTACATGCATGTAAGGGCTGCCTACGCGATCGCCTACCTGCTTGATAGGCAGATCCGCAGTGTGCGGCGGCAGGCGCAGATCCGTAACGTCGTGAATGCCCTCCAGCTCAAGCGGCTGATAGTAATTCACTTCTAAAATCACGCGATCGGCGATATCGAGCCAGGCTTGGTTGTTGCCTAGCGATGTGGACGGCACGAGCTCGCCGCTTTCTTTAATCGCTACCACTTCGATCACAGCAAAGTTTAGATGTGGAAAAAAGCCCGCCTTAAGCTGAGCAGCAAGGCTTGATAGATGCACGTCCGTGTATCGCACGGCGCCGCTATTTATCGCACGGCGCATATCGGCATCCGTAAAAAACGGCGCGCGAAAGCTCACGGCACTTGCTTTTGTCAAAACTCCGTCTAAAAGCGGATCGGTCGATGCACCTGTAAAAATTTCGATTTGATAGGGCTCGCCTTTTTCGTGCAGCGCCGTCGCTCGTTGTGCCAGAGCTTGTGGTAGCGCTAGCGCGCAGCCCGCCCCAACAAAGCCGCTAAAGCCCACCGATGCGCCGTTTGGGATCAGCTCGCAGGCCTCCTCGGCGCTCATAATTTTTGATTTTAGATATTCGTTTTGCACGCGTGAGTTCATTTTTCAGTCCTAGCCGTGATTTGGGCGAAATTATAATATTTTTGCGCTAAATTTCAAAATCTAAAATTTCGTGCACGAGCTAGGCTATAGAGCAAAATATGGGGGCGGTCGGTTGGGATACGCCTCAAAACGCCTCCGATCAGGCTTTTTTGCTTCGGCGGTTTGAAATACACGCTTGCACAAGCGCTCGGTAGATAGGATTTTAAGCGCGATTAGAGCTTGGTTTGATGGTCTCGCCACGATACCATCAAACGTTCATCGCGCGCCGAATTTTGCGGAATTTAGGCGCAAAATTTACGCATAATTTGCGAGCTGCGATATTTAAATTTAAGCTTCCTTTTGCAATTTAATCGCTCACCGCACTTAAATTTAAATCCCCGCCTCGCAATTTTAAAATAGGCGTTTTGAAATTTATCGCTCGTGGCGTTTAAATTCCGCGTCTAGCGAGCTTTGAGTCTACATTTGAAATTACATCGCTTGCGGTGCACGCATTTGCCCGCCACACCTGTATTTTAATCCGCATTAATTGAAATTCCCTCTGCCTGAAATTCTTGCCTCTTCGCACAAGACGGCAGTTTAAAATTTCAAATTTCGCGCTTGTTTTGGAGCGGCTCGATATAGATACGCAAAATTTTGATAAATTTTACGCTCTCGAAATTCTAAAAATTATATCGTCACGATTAAATTGCAGATTTTGTTTAAATTCTAGTTCTTAAAATTATAGCTCCAGCCGTTGCACGAGATTTTTAATTCAAAGGGCTTTACCCCGCAAATTCTAATCTCTGCTGAGTCTAAAATCGACGCCGCTTAATACATGAATTTAAACGCGTTTTAGAATTTAAAATTTAGTCCGCCTTGTTACCATTTTCGGTCGAGCTTTACTAAAATTTCGGCAAATTTTATTTTGCTAAAATTCCAAAAATTTTATCGCCGCAAAATAGGGTGAAATTTTATCTCTGCGGCTTGCCGTCGCCGAATTTTGCGACTATCTCCTCGCTGCAGCTCTCCTTGGGCGCCCAGCCATCGCGCTTCATCCGCGCCAGATTGTCGCAGGCCTCCTGTGAGCCGCCCTCGCAAAGCTCGTCGTATATCACGAGGCTGCGGCACTGCCCGCTCGCGAAACTCTCCAGCGCCGCGGCGTTGCCTAGACAGGCTCGCTCGCGCAGATCGCTCATCGCGCGCCCGCTCGCGCCGCCCATTTTATCTCCCTGCTTCCGCTCGGCGAGGGTGGCGAGCTCGCACGCGTTTGCGAAAAAGCTCTGCGCTTTGAGGCGGTTTCGCACGACGCCGCGACCGCCCAGCTCGTATCTCATCGCCGCTTCGTAGCATGCGGCGGCGTCCTTTTTACTGCACTTTGCTAAAAGCGCGCTAGTTTTTGCGCTGCTAAATTTAAACTCTTTGGCTTCGCTGCCCGCGTTTGCTAAACTAAGCGCCAGCGCCGCCGCCAGCGCAAGCTTTAAAGCTTTCATCTCTACTCCTTTTGATTTTGTTTATTCGCTCGCTCGCCCCGATTTACTGCTTCATCGCGTGCCGCGTTCGCAACCCGCTAAAATTTCAAAGGCTCGCGCGCCCTATTTGCGATCGAAGCTTGGAATTTTATCGCCTCTACCGCGCTAATTTTTCGGCAGTAGATCGAGCACCGCGCAGGCACGCTTGTTATGCATTTTACATGCCTTATCTAGCGCTTTCCCCGAGAGCTCAAAGCTTTGAGGGGTGCCAATCCCTTGGAGATATTTGACCGACAGCTCGTAGCACGCTTCGCTACTGCCGGCATCGCACTGCTCGCGAAAAAGCTCAAACGACGCCACGACGTCCTTTTCTACGCCGAGGCCGCGTCCGAGCGCATCTGCGTAGAAAAAGCACGATAGCTGATCTTTGCGCTCGCAGCCGCTTTTCAGACCGCGCGCGACGCGCTCGCAGGAGCTTTCATCACTTTTTACGATGCAGCTTTGCAGATCCGCCCGCGAAATTCCGTCCGTTTGGATGACCGCATCGGCGCTGCTTTGTGAGCCGGCGCTTGCTTCGCCGCTCTTTATAAAGCGCGCGCTTGCGGTCTCGCCGATACTCGTTGTTTTGTCCGTTTTGCCCGCCGCAGAAATTTTATCCGCTCGCCCGCTTTCGCCGCAGTTTGCCGCAATGGCGCAAAATAGCGCCAAAAATAGAAATTTTTTCATACCCGCCTCCGTTAAATTTAGCGCCATTTTAATTAAAAATGCTGAATTTAAG
>ERZ773009.1096-NODE-1096-length-19329-cov-4.185898_pt1 | contig 19329 bp, 17 predicted proteins | sample MGYA00580663_ERZ773009 | MGnify/ENA primary metagenome ERZ773009 (study PRJEB29015, sample SAMEA2737969) | human oral metagenome | biome: human oral; feature: human-associated habitat; material: dental | place: China | collected 2026 ... | reverse complement strand
AGGGGAAGAAAAATAGATGAAGACCTTTATACCACCCCAATTAAAAGGTAATATAAAGCCTCGTGATATTAGTCATATAAGGGTATCAGTGAACACCCATACAAGGGCATTGACGAACACTCTTATAAGGGTATTAACAACGGGTATACAATAAATCCGAATCGGAAACGTTATTAGAGTATATAACATAAAAAACAATAAATAATAATTTTTTAAGTACATATAAGTAAAATATTTGATTATGAAAAGATATATAACGATAATCCTCTTATCATACATGTGTTTCTTTTCTATGTATGCGCAGCACTCAGCTAAGGATTGTTTATATGATCTTTATAAAGTCCTTAGTACGTGTCATAATAAAGATTACATTGGGATAGGAGACTGTAATTATTCTATTAGCTCCCTTTACCAAGGAAAGAATGAGCGAATAATTTTTGATGCGATAAAAAATGCGTGTATATTTAGCTATGGCAACCCCCTTGACTCTGTTGTAGAAGTTAATTTAGGGAATAAAGTACTTTATTTTATGGTGAATACAGAATCACCTCGTAGCTTTAAATATTCTGATATTAATTCTATATATGATGGAAATGGGCTCAGTCTTGTAGATAGAGATGATTATATGAAATTTCCAGCGATTATTAATGACTCTGACGGCTTTACTTACGTTAGAGAGGGGCCTTCTAAAAAGTATAGGGTTAAAGGTAAAATATTGAAAAATGATATTTTTTTGTATACGCCTGTTTTAGACGGAGATTGGTATAGGGTCTACTCTAAAAATGGTAGTGCATACCTTGGATATGTATATCGCAAACGGATTCTACCTTATGATAAATGTCCTATTAATATAAAAAAGAAAATGGAGAAAATTATGTTTGACTAAGTATCCCATATTTTTGATGTTTGTAATTAATTAACGAAACCTATAAAGGGAAAAGACTAATGCATAGAGGGCTTTCCGTATACAAGTTAATCAAAAATTAATGATTATGAAATTATACTCTTTCTGTATCACATTCATGTTGTCACTGCTTAGTTGCTTTGGACAAGAGACACATATCATTGAACCGAGCATTCTCGAAATCAGTTATCACACAAAGTTTCTTAACAGTTATGATGACTATGCACTTAGGATAGGGAAAAATGTAAGTGAATACTTTAGCTATCATACTTTGCGCTTCGATTCCTTAGGAAGTAACCCTGAGACAGCTTTGGCGATAATTAATGAAAAGATAAAAGCTGCTCGCAATAATAATAAGACTACCCATAAGGTAGAAAGTCCTAATAGTCGTGATTATCTTTACAGAAATCTTGAAGAAGGCAAAATGACAACCTACACACAGGTCTGGGACTCTTATTATAAGATAACAGAGGACATACCCACACCAAAATGGTCTATTCACGAAGACAGTACACGAAATGTCATAGGCTTTAATTGCACGATGGCGACCACACATTTCCGTGGACGAGACTGGAAGGTGTGGTTCAGTGAAGAGATTCCTTTACCGCTCGGTCCGTGGAAATTAGGTGGACTACCAGGTTTAATCTTAGCTGCACATTGCGATGGTTATTTAGACATAATTGCAAGTAACATAAAAAGAGAACAGTTGCCACCTGTAACGTTTTATAATTTCTGGGAGAAAAAGTATAAGGATATAGACCGGCTCTCTTATTTAAAAAAGGCTTCAGACCCTACGATCTACCCAAAGAATACAACCATGATTCCCAAAATGGAGTTAGAATAAAGATATTACGGATGAAGAAATATATTATCTTATGTTTACTTATCCTACTTGTACAGTCAATAAGTGCACAGAGGATTGTGGAAGGTGTCGTTACTGACGTAGGAGGACACCCTGTGTCTGCAGCTATTATCAAGACTGTAGATGCAACCACAAAAAAGACATTACATTTCTGTCAGACAGATGCTAAGGGGAAGTTTACCATTACAGCACAAGAAGGTAATATTCTATCTATTTCAGCAATAAGCTATAAAAGACAGGAAATAAAGGTTTCAATGGATATGCCTGCACAGCATATCACATTAGAGGAAGATACGAAAACGTTATCGGAGATAACGGTGAAAGCAAAACCAATTAAGATAAAAGGCGATACGATTCAATATCTACTCACTACCTATAAAAAAGAAGGAGACCGAACATTAGCTGACGTTCTTGCACGTGTCCCTGGCTTTGAGGTGAATAAAGAGAATGGCGAGATACAATACGAAGGTAAGTCTATCAGCAACTTCTATATAGAAGGTATGAATCTGATGGGAGGAAAATATGGCTTGGCAACAAAGTCATTGCCCCAAGAGGATGTAGCAACAGTAGAAGTAATGAAGCATCATCAACCTATCCGTGTGTTAGATGATTTTACTTATTCTGACGATAACGCTATCAATATCAGGATGAAACAAGGGGCTAAGGCACGCTGGATGACGACCTATAGCGGTGGCATAGGACTAAAGAGTCATGGAGGATTGTGGAATTTTGAAACCTTTGCCATGCGCCTAAAGCCTTCTTTTCAGACAATTCTCACCTATAAGACAAATAATATAGGTAAGAATATAAGGAGAGAGACGGACAAACTTTTAAGTTTTGATGAGCTACAAAGTCCTTTGTCAGCTATGCTCACCCTTCCTTCTCCATCGCCTTTATTGCTCAAAGGACGTTCATTATTTAACCGCTCACATGCTGTTAGTTTGAATGCGCTACAGCGTATAGATGAAAACTCTCAGGTAAGTGTGCAGGTTACATTTGCCAATGACCGTAATGAGGCTACCTCTTTGCGCCATTCAGACTTTTATACGAATAGCGGTATAAAGACAATAGAAAACAGAAAACAGTATTTGGAGAAAAGTAATGACCTCTTTGCAAAGATAAAATACGAGAATAACGCTAAAAATCATTATCTTAAAAATGAACTTTCTGGTGACTTTTCTTGGAACAAACAATGGCTGAATGAACAGGGGACTCATCCTCATAAGATGATGGGTAACTTGCCTGTTTATACGCTAAAGGACAATTTTAGTATCATGAAGAAGTATGGCAAACGCCTTGTTACTCTGCAATCAAAGAATATAATGGATGTACGCCCGCAACAACTATATGTCGATTCGCTGGTGCAGTCTATTAATCAACATTACTATGAAACGAATACGGACGTAAGAGGAAGTTTTAGAATAGGTAGATTTATTCTATCAGGACAAGTAGGAGTAAATGCAGGAGAACACCGCTTCACTTCTGATTTAGTGGGAGTTCCAGATAGCGTAAGGCTGCTTATGGGTAAAAGTAGTTTTACCTTTGCGAGTTTCTATGCCACACCAAGCGTAGAATATATAGTGAGAGACTTAGACTTTATGTTATCTGGCGATATGTCGTACAACCATTATAAGTATAGTTTAGATAATGGTCAGTCTAAATTCTTATTCTCCCCTAACCTCCAGATCAGATGGAAAGCTACAGCAACATGGACTTTCTCGGCTAATGCATCCATTAATACAATGCAGATTAATGCTGCCCAATTTTATCCAACTTTGGTACTGCAAGATTATCAATATATGAATAAAGGTCTGGCAGACTATAATTTAAGCAAAGAGAAAAGCGTTGGAATAGGTGTTCTTTATAGCGATGCTCTGAAAGGTACTTCTATACGATTACGCATAACAAAGTCGTTTGGAACCTCTCCTTATACATCAACCCAAGATTATGTGGGCAACTATATCGTAGAATCATTGACACAAGGAGACACGAAGTACAATAGCTGGAATATGTTCCTAATGGGTTCGCAAGGCATAGGCTTCTTAAAAGGAAAGCTAAATGTAACGGCTTCATATAATACCATGAATAGTTATATGGTACAGAATAGCCAACGAATGCCTTACGACACAAAGAACTTAAATATAACCTCTAACCTTGATATTGGTTTAATAAAGGGTGTCGATATAAATTATAAACTTACTTATGGATTTCACCAGATGAAGATGCCTGCTTTCGGAAAGACGTCTAATCTAAATAGTTGGAAGCATATGGGAAGCCTTAGGCTACCCCTTTGTAAGGTTTTAAGTCTGGAAACTTTGACGGAATACTATCATAACGAGATTGCACAAAAGGAGTTTAAGGATATGTTCTTTCAAGACTTCACTTTGATATTTAAAGCCAAACACTTTGACCTGAGTCTTGCGTGGAACAATGTCTTTAATAATAAAAGCTATAGCTATGGAATTAATAATACGCTTTCAAGCAGCTTTAGCAATCAAGACATTAGAGGAAGAGAACTGATGCTTAGTTTCTATTATAAACCTTGATAACGAAGTTGATTGATACTACATAAATAAATTTAAAACAAGTTGAGATATGATAGACATCATTATAATACTACTGATGAGCTTACCACTGATTGTTCTCGGAAGCACTATTGGACCAGATTCTGCTATCAATTTTGGGTCAAGAATACCGAAAGCAAAACTTAAAAGTGAGGAAGGACTTAAACGATTGAGGAGAATAAAGATAGCACTAATATTGGCAGGTAGCTTCATCCTTGTCGGTGGTTTCGCTTGCCTTGCCTTTCATTGGGAAGATTATCAACTTGTCGTCATACTCATTCCAGAAGTCGCAGCTATCGTTTACATGCTGTTACAGCTGTACAAGATAGAGAAGAAGGGGAAGGGTTTGCTCGTACTCATGCTCTCTATCATTGTGATATTAGGTGTGCTTCTTCTCATAGGGACCCTCCCAATCACAGCCACCGATAACAATACGACGATTCGAAATGACACGTTGTTTATTGAAGGAGCGTATGCTAAGGAAATACCGATAGCAAGTATTACACAAGTAGACGACAACGCAACGGTACCAGACATAGAGATGAGAACCAACGGAACGTCACTTGGCGAGAATAATGTGGGGCATTTCCAGACAAAAGAAGGGAAGGATGTGCTATTATACTTACATTCAGACGATACGAACGTGACGCATATCAAGACAAAAAACAACGAAGATATCTACATTAACTTCAAAGATTCAGCCCTGTCGGTTGACTTCCCTAATAAGCTGAAAGCCGCATTTCGTCGACCAGTCAAAGGCAAGTAATGCCGTTACCTAAAATTGTCTGATAAGAAAGTATTCAGCGATTTAGAGCCTCTAACAGTAGGGGCTCTATCAGCTTTCACAGCCATATTGGTTTGTGAAAGTTGTCCTTGTACAATCATAATAAAGTGTAAATGCGTTAAACCTCTTATTTCCTGCATCTATTACAGTGTTTTTTAGTATCTTTGCAGAATAAATCCTTGCCAATAGGCAATGGACAGAAGTATCAATTGACAATAATAAATCATACAGAGATAATCATGTTAATAGACTACAAGAAGGTAAACATATATCAAGATGAACGCTTAATTCTGAAAGATGTTGACTTTCAGGCAGAAACAGGAGAGTTTATCTATCTCATCGGCCGTGTTGGTTCGGGCAAGAGTTCGCTATTGAAAACCATCTATGGCGAATTGGATATTGACAGCGAAGATGCTGAAAAGGCTGTTGTTCTCGACGAGAGTATGCCTAACATTAAGCGTAGTCGTATCCCTGCACTCCGCAAACAGATGGGTATTATCTTCCAAGATTTCCAACTCTTGCATGACCGCTCTGTAGCAAAGAACCTCAAGTTTGTCTTGCAGGCAACGGGTTGGACCAGCAAACAGAAGATTGACCGACGCATTGAGGAAGTATTGGCACAGGTGGGTATGACCGATAAGAAGAACAAGATGCCAAGTGAACTCTCTGGTGGTGAGCAGCAGCGTATTGCCATTGCACGTGCCTTGCTGAACACTCCTAAGATTATTATTGCCGATGAGCCTACGGGTAATCTTGACCCAGAGACGGCTGCAAACATCGTTAGCATCCTCAAAGACTCATGCCAAGCAGGCACAACGGTTATCATGTCTACCCATAACATCAACCTCATTGACCAGTTCCCTGGTAAGGTTTATCGCTGTCATGAGGGCGAACTTCACCAACTCACCGACAAGAAAGAAGTTTGCGAATTAGCAGAGGAGACGGCTCCAGTAGAGACGATTGACGAGCCTGAACAAAACGATTAAGCGCATAGAACTCAGCATATATCCACATTTAGAAAGATTGAAGATGATGAAAGTAATGAAATTTGGAGGTACATCCGTTGGTTCACCAGAACGTATGAAGGGTGTAGCTTCCTTGATAACAAAGTCAGGAGAACCTACATTTATCGTGCTCTCCGCAATGAGTGGAACGACAAACACACTGATAGAAATATCTGATTACCTCTATCGCAAGAATCCAGAGGGAGCAAACGAACTTATCAACAACCTCGAACAGAAATATCTTGGGCACGTTGAAGAGCTTTATTCTACTGAGGAATACAAGCAGAAGACACGCCAGTTCCTGAGTGAAGAGTTCAACTATCTGCGTACCTTCACAAAGGATTTGTTCACTTCATTTGAAGAGAAGAGCATCGTTGCACAAGGTGAAATCCTCTCAACCAACATGGTTGTGAATTATCTGCAGGAGCAGGGAATCAAAGCGACATTACTTTCTGCACTCGACTTCATGCGCACCGACAAGAATGCGGAGCCTGACGGACAGTATATCAAAGAGCATCTGACAGCGATTATGGATGAGAATCAGGGCTATCAGATTTATATCACACAGGGCTTCATCTGCCGTAATGCTTACGGTGAGGTGGACAACTTGCAGCGTGGTGGTTCTGACTATACTGCTTCACTTGTGGGTGCAGCTATCAACGCAGAGGAGATTCAGATATGGACAGATATCGACGGAATGCACAACAATGACCCACGTGTCGTTGAGAAGACCGAGGCTGTACGCCAGCTGAACTTTGAAGAGGCATCAGAGTTGGCTTACTTCGGTGCAAAGATTCTCCACCCTACTTGCGTTCAACCTGCTAAGTATGCGGGTATTCCTGTTCGTTTGAAGAACACGATGGACCCAGATGCAGAGGGTACAATCATCGACAACACATTGGTGAGAAGAAAGATTAAGGCGGTTGCAGCTAAAGACAATATCACTGCTATCAAGATTAAGTCAAGTCGTATGTTAGGTGCATCGGGCTTCCTGCGTAAGGTATTTGAAATCTTCGAGAGCTATCAGACTTCTATTGACATGATTACTACCAGTGAGGTAGGTGTGTCAATGACCATCGAGAACAATAGCCATTTGGCTGAGATTGTTGATGAATTGAAGAAGTATGGTACCGTAACCGTTGACACAGAGATGTGTATTGTCTGCGTTGTTGGCGACCTTGATTGGAGTAATGTTGGCTTTGAGACATTGGCAACTGACGCAATGAAGGACATCCCAGTACGTATGATTAGCTATGGTGGCAGCAACTACAACATCTCGTTCTTGATTCGTGAGGAGGATAAGAAGCGTGCCTTACAGTCATTGTCAACCGTCCTCTTTAACTAAAGAAAGAACTGATAAATTAACAATAAGTATTTATTGTAGGCACAAACGCCCTCGCCTGGTCATCACTGGGAGCAGACTATTGGACATGCGAGGGCGTAGATTTCCTCTACAACTCAGATAAACACCACTTCAGGAGACAAAACACATGGTACAGAAATTCCCTATAGATAAGTTCAAGAAGATTGAAACTCCGTTTTATTATTATGACTGTGACCTCTTGAGAGAGACACTACAGGCGATTAATAAAGAGTTGAAAAAGTATGAAAACTTTATCGTCCACTATGCTATTAAAGCCAATGCGAACGCAAAGGTGCTGAATGTTATCCAGCAGACAGGTATGGGAGCTGACTGTGTGAGTGGTGGGGAGATACAGCGTTGCTTAGACTGTGGCTTCCCAGCAGACAAGATTGTCTATGCAGGTGTGGGTAAGTCAGACTGGGAAATCAATCTCGGATTAGACCATGACATCTTCTGTTTCAACGTAGAGAGTGTGGCTGAGTTAGAGGTTATCAATGAGTTGGCAGCGAAAAAGGGTAAGACGGCAAACGTATGTTTCCGTATCAACCCTGACGTGGGAGCACATACACACGAGAAGATTACCACCGGATTAGCTGAGAATAAGTTTGGTATTGCCATGCAAGACATGCTACCTACCATCCTTGAAGCAAGCAGGATGCCGAACATTCACTTTATCGGTTTGCACTTCCACATCGGTTCACAGCTGCTCGAAATGACTGATTTCCGTCATCTCTGCAGCCGTATCAACGAGATACAAGACGGTTTAGAGCAGGAGAATATAAAGATTAAGAATATCAATGTTGGTGGTGGATTGGGTATCGATTACGACAATCCTGACAACCATCCAATCCCTGATTTCAAGTCTTATTTCTATACCTTCGCACGCTATCTGAAACTAAGAGAAGGACAGAAACTCCACTTCGAATTGGGTCGTGCAGTCGTAGGACAGATGGGAAGTCTCATCACTCGCACCCTTTATGTGAAGCAAGGAACAGCAAAACAGTTTGCGATTGTCGATGCAGGAATGACCGACTTGATTCGTCCTGCTCTCTATCAGGCAAGCCATAAGATAGAAAATCTATCAAGCGATGGCGCTTTACACGCTTATGATGTGGTTGGACCGATTTGTGAATCGAGTGATGTCTTTGCAAAAGGAATTGAACTTAACACCGTTCATCGAGGCGACTTGATTGCGATGCGTTCTGCCGGAGCATACGGAGAAATCATGGCTTCGCAATATAACTGTAGGAAACTGCCTCTAGGCTATACCTCAGACGAACTATAATCCATAACGTAACGAATAAATGTTCACTTTTGATAATACGACCATCATCATCTCAGTAGTGTTGCTTTTAGTAGCATTGCTGACTTCTTTTCTCAATCCTTTCTTTCGAAAAGTAAGGATTGCAGCGTATGGTGTGCCAACTTCCACAGCCGAAAGTGAAGAAACAAGTAATGAAGATGAGCCTGTAGAGGAGGAGAAGGAAGCAATAACAGAGCCAATTATCACTGAAGATCAACTCCCTACTTACCCTCCTATCACGATTATCTTCACTCCCCATGACAATGCACAGGAGCTTGCAAAGAACCTCCCACTCTATCTGAATCAGGACTATCCAGCAGACTTTCAGGTGATTGTTGTGGCGCCACAGAATGATCATGAGACGAGTGATGTATTGAAACGCTTTGCATCTAACTCGCATCTATACACTACCTTCATCCCTGAATCATCACGCTATATGAGCAAGAAGAAGCTTGCCATTACGCTTGGTGTTAAGGCAGCAAAGTACGATTGGGTGATAATGGCTGACATCTGTTGCTATCCGATGGGTGATAATTGGCTGCAAGCTGTAGCCCGAAACTGTAAGGAAGGGAAAGATCTCGTGGTGGGTTACACTCGTTATGAAGACGAAACGCCTGCTTATCGACACTTCGAAAGACATTATTTGGCACGCTATTTTATGCGTGAATATCAGCATAATAAGTCCTATGCGTGTCCGTTTAATGCTTTAGCTTTCCGCAAAAGTCGTTTCTTAAGTCAGGAAGGATTCCGCGGAAACCTCAAATATATACGTGGAGAATACGACTTCATGGTAAATAAATATGCGAAAGGTAATAACCTTGTGTTTGAAAATTCGTTTGAGGGAACACTCATAGAAGAGGCACCAACAGAGAAGGTTTGGCTCGGCAAACACCTTTTCTATATGGAGAATCGCCAACACTTGGAACGTACACCACAGCATCGTTTCCTCCCGTATATCGACCAAACGGCACTACATGGTAATTACTTCTTGCAGTGTATTGCACTTGCAGTCTCTCTCCTATTGGGTATGTGGACCATTTCTGTTGCTGCAGGATTATCCCTTATCATCTCTATCATTCTACGCTTAGTCATTGGAAAGAAAGCACTGAGACGTTTCGATATAGAGATTCCAGCATGGAAGATTATCCCATACGAGATTGCTATCGCATGGAAACACCTTGGTTATAAGTTGAAATACCATCGTGCAGACAAGTATGACTTCATATCTCACAAACTATAAATGCGCATCATCCATTACATAGACAACATAAAGGCAGGCAATCTGCTTTCTGATTACCTTCTACGACTCACCACAGCGCAGAAAGAATATGCTGATGTCAAGACGGTTACACAACAAGGGGATTTCAAAAAACTCCTTGCTGACTTCCAACCTGACATCGTTCATATTCATACCTGTTGGGAATATCAAGCTGCCACACACGCTAATTGGGCTACTAAGAAGCAGTGTGCAGTAGTGTTCTCACCGCATTGGGAACTCAACGAGAGAGCAAGAACGACAGAGCAGAAGTCTACTAAGAAGGTGAAGACACTTCTCTATCAAGCGGAGATGGTGAGAGGAATGGATGCGCTCCTTGTGAGTAGCGAGCAAGAAAGGCAAGACATTCTAAAGTTAGGCTGGACGAAACGCATTGATATCGTACAAGACAGCGTTCTTAATAGTTCGCTGAGCGATGACGACATGGCGCTGCAAACGATTTCTTTCTATCGCAAAGTGCTTGACACACGCTATCAATTCGCCATGACAGCAATGGAGAAAGATGCAATTCCGAGCCTGCTACACGTTGGTTTAGCACAAGAGACAACCCATAACCTCTTGCCCAGCGACCAACTTCTGAACCTACGAAGTCTGAATCCAGAACAATGGCGAAGAATCTTCCTCTATGCTGATGACGAGGGAATAAGAGAGATTGTGGACAACTGTATCAGCCGTCTACAACTCAATGCGCCCACTATCGACACTGCTGCTATTCAGCGATTCCCACTCTTGTCACCAAAGGAAACAACCTCAGTTGACACAGATAAGCTGATAGGAAACCAGCCCATGACACGACAGCGACTCGCTAACTACTCCAATGAGGAAGATGCTATCATCAAGAAGATAGCAACCATCATTGCAAACACACGACAGGTAGAGCGAAAGAAGAAACTTTCCCTACGTCTGTTGGCTGATTTATACACAGTTATAAAGTATAATGACTACGACGAAGACCGACTCGCAGACGTGCTCCGCCACCTCCGTCTCTATCGCTATTCACGTCGTATGATACAGCTCCTTGCCGAGAAGGTGCTTCTTAAAGAGGGATTCATGCCCGTCCCTCCACGTGATGACAGGAAAACAAAGGGTATCAAAAGAAATAATTTCGTACAAAGACATTAACGCATGACACAGAAGAAATACGATTTAAAAAAAGATGAACGCTATTTACAACTATTAGCAAAGTCGTTCCCAAATATTGCTGACGCTGCAACTGAGATTATCAACCTTGAGGCTATCGCACACCTACCAAAAGGTACCGAACACTTCCTTGCCGACATTCATGGCGAGTATCAAGCGTTCCAACACGTACTTAAAAATGCCTCTGGTAACATTAAGAGAAAGGTTAACGAGCTCTTTGGTGAAAGACTAAGAAACATAGAAAAGCAAGAACTTTGCACTCTGATTTATTATCCAGAACAGAAACTCGAACTCGTTAAGAAAGAGGAAAAGGATATCAAAGACTGGTATCATATCACCATACATCGACTGATAGAGGTTTGTCGTGATGTGTCCAGCAAATATACACGCTCAAAGGTTCGGAAGTCTTTGCCGGATGATTTCTCTTATATCATCCAAGAATTACTGCACGAACATGCAGACGACAAAGACAAGACCGACTATGTGAGTGCTATTATCAAGACGATTATCTCTACTGGACGAGCTGATGACTTCATCATTGCGATTTGTGAGGTTATCCAACGATTAGTCATCGACCAGCTGCATATCTTAGGTGATGTGTACGATCGTGGACCGGGTGCTCACATCGTTATGGACACCTTGAAGAACTATCACAACTGGGATATCACTTGGGGAAACCATGATATCTTGTGGATGGGTGCGTGTGCTGGTAACGATGCTTGTATCTGCAATGTGATTCGCATAGCCCTACGTTATGCAAACATGGCTACCATTGAGGATGGATATGGTATCAACCTTATTCAGTTGGCTACCTTTGCGATGGACGTGTATGGTGATGACCCATGCGAGGAGTTCATGCCAAAGATATCGAAAGACAATCCACTCGACGAACGTAGCAAGACGCTGACAGCACAGATGCACAAGGCTATCAGTATCCTTCAGTTTAAAATTGAATCACAGATGATCAGTCGTCATCTGCTTTGGAAGATGGACGACCGTCGTTTGCTCAAGGCTATCGACTATAAGAAGGGTACGATTACCCTTGATGGTAAGGAATATAAGATGCGTTCATGCAACTTCCCAACCATTGATCCAAAGAATCCAGAGCAGCTTACAGAGGCTGAACAAGCACTCATTGATCGTCTTCATCAGTCATTTACTGGCAGTGAGAAGTTGCGCAGTCATATCCGTTCTCTACTCCGCCACGGTTGTATGTATAACGTCTTCAACCATAATCTCCTTTATCATGCCTCTATCCCACTCACGAAAGCGGGCAAACTAAAAGAGGTTGAGATTGGTCAAGGTGTGAAGTTGAAGGGTAAGGAGTTGCTTTATCAGACTGGTATGAAGATTCGTTCTGCCTTCCAGACAAACAATGAAATGCAGACAGAAGAAGAACGTCAAGATGCTATCGACTTCTTCCTCTTCCTATGGTGTGGACCTGATAGTCCGCTCTTCGACAAGGCAAAGATGGCTACTTTCGAACGCTACTTCATTGAAGAAAAGGAGACTCATCATGAGGAGAAGGGCTACTACTTTGGTATGCGCGACAATGAAGAGATTGCCGATATGATTTTAGATGAGTTTGATGTGCCACAGCCTAACCGTCACATCATCAATGGTCATGTCCCTGTTCATGTTGTCAAGGGTGAGAATCCTATCAAGGCAAACGGTAAACTGATGGTGATTGATGGTGGTTTCTCACAAGCCTACCACAAGGAAACGGGTATTGCAGGCTACACCCTCGTCTATCACTCACGTGGTTTCCAGCTCGTACAACACGAGCCTTTCACATCAACAGAAGATGCCATCAAGCGAGGAACAGACATTGTTTCAACCATTCAGATTGTTGAGATGAACCAACAGCGCCTGCGCGTTGAGGACACCGACAAGGGTACAGAACTCCGTCTGCAGATTGAAGCCCTCAAAGAACTCCTCTATGCTTACCGCTGCGGCTTCCTCACCGAGCATGAACGTAAGACTCCACCAAAGGTATAAACAATGTCCTTTGAACATCTTATCCTTTGAACATTGAGGTTTGAACTTTGAACTTTATGATTTGAACTTTCCCACATCGGTAATCATAATTATGAATTGAATTAAACCTCACACAGAGTACACTCCTCTGTGCGAGGTTTTTTATGTTAACCATTGATGTCTGAACTTTAAATCATACGCTCATTACTAACTTTTCATTACCTTTGCAAAAGCAAATAAAAGTCTATGAAATATCAAACAAGCAGAAACTTTAAAATCACAATGGCATTGGTTTCAATTGCCGGCTATCTAACGAACGAAGTGAGGCGCGCACGCTGCCGCTCTCCAAAATAGCAGCTGTAAGCATTCGGAAGAAGCTGTTTTACTCTGTATTAACCATAACAACGAAACAGCAAACCAAAATACGACTCTACCTGGAACAGCCCGAACAGTTGCAGAAAGCGTTAATCGGGCAATAAAATATTAATTTTTTTTATTATGACAGAATTTAGAACTATGCGGCGCAAACGCCAACAATTAACAGAAACGGAATGCACGGAAATATTGAAAAAAGCAACCTCCGGAGTACTTTCTTTGCTTGGCGATGACGGCTATCCTTACGGCGTACCTATCACTCCTGTACTTATGGGACGTAAACTATACTTCCATTCGGCAATAAAAGGGCATAAAGTGGACGCTATTCGCAACAGCGACAAGGCATCGTTTACGGTAATCGACCGAAACGACGTGAAGCCTAAAGAGTTTACTACCTATTTCAGAAGTGTGATATGCTTCGGAAAAGTTCGCTTGATAGAAGATGGAACGGAGAAGATGGAAGCCCTCTGTAAATTGGGCAGACGGTACAATCCCGACGATGAAGAAGGGCTCAGACGCGAGATTAAGAAAGATTTTTCACACCTTGTCATGATTGAATTCACCATCGAACATATCAGTGGGAAAGAAGCCATTGAGCTTGTGAGAATGAAAAAAAAACGATGATATTTACCTGAAGTGCCTCTGAAAGCCGGATAAAAAACTTTCAGAGGCCCTTCATTTTTATTATACTCGTAGAAAACAACGTAGTTCTATAAACGTTTGAATATATAATTTGCCTGGTAAGATTATCATTGACATCAATAAGGGTTCTGTCAATGCACTCTTTAACAATCAGGACGTAACAATCCTTCCACAGAAGAAACAGCAAGTTGACTTCCATCTTTTTTCACCATACGAAAGAGTGAGAATGAAGATTAATGGTTACTCAAGTCAAGCCTTTGAAGGTTCTATCAATGGTGCACTGAAGTATGAAGCAGCTGCTGCAAATGATGAAGGTGGCGTTAAAGGAACCTGTACTATTGATCCTGCTGCGGGAACAGCTGTTTATGCTAACGTGACACAGGCTGGTCAGCTTAAATATCAGTATTTTACTAATAATGTTGAGGGTCCTTAAGAGAATGGCTTCGTAAGGACATCATACATTATCACTCCAGAAGATGCAGGTGTTTATTTCTTGGCTAAGACACGTTTGAATAAGTTGTCATTCCAGTTTCTTAAAGAGGCTTCTGGTACTATCTATAAGAAGCCAGTTTCTGAAAAGGTGCTTCCTCTTAATCTTTCGGACGTAGAGTTGAAGATTGGAACAAGCTATACAATTTCACAGACTATCTATTATTCTGCTGATTATCTCTTCGATGATGGTACAGTAGGTACATTGGTTCCAAACTTGAAGGTAGGTCGTACACCAAAAGCACTCGTGGTGGATAGGAACCGTAAGGTATGTATGAGCCTTACAGAAATTAGAGATAAGAAGTGGGCAAGATTTGTTGGATGGAAATGTATTTCAAGTGAAAATCAAGACGATAACGGTTTGAAGAATACCATTGACAAATATGATGGATACGCACAGACGTGGGATTTCAAAACTACAGATACAAGTGCAGGTGTACTTAACTGGAAAAGACAAAAGAGTAATAGGGAGGAATTTGAAGCCTTTTGGGCTGCAGGACAACTGACACCGGTAGGCTCTCAAAAGTGGTATGTACCTGGTGCTGGTGAGTGGGACACTGCTCTTAAATATCTTGGAGTAGCTGACCCTAAACAAGGGTTTGTGTACGGTGGTACAGCAGTTCAACCGTGGGCTGGTAGCTTGGGTTATCGTCTTCAGGAGATTCTCTTCTATCAGGCAGATGGAGTTCCATTGACAGAATGGTATTGGGCTGCTAACGATTGGAAAACGGATGGTCAAAAGAAGGGTGTCACTGTAACAGCCGGTTCTGCAGGTGCTCTTTTCGGTGCTGCAACAAAAACTCAGCCAACCAAGGTTAGACCATTTATCAACTACTAATCCTTACGAAGGATACATTAATCAAGAAAGTAGAAACTTAATGTTTGGTATCTTGAAATATAATTACAAAATAGATAAATAAAAGTCAGGTAAAGAGCGAGAAAACCTACGGTTTTTACGCCTTTCTAAGTTATTTGATATCAGCGAATTACTGAGATGCTTTTCAAAAGGTGCTTAATTAGCCTTCAAAAGGGCGTTAGTAAGAGGCTTAAAGGGCATCTTTTATAAGCCAATTAGGCGTCTTTTCGAAGCTTAAAGGGCATAAATAGATTTTTAGGTGTTAGAAAAAAGTTTACAATACATTGCGCATAGACAAGTTCTTTATTGTTTATTCTTTGCTTTCACTATGTATTAAAACAACCTACTCACAAAAGAATATTAGGCAGAGAGAGATTGATTACAAAATGTTAAAGCCATTATATTTTATGTCTCTCTGTTGTGTATCTGAAATTATCTTCCTACATTTACATCCTAAAGCAAAAAAAAACATCATTCATTTCTATCTAAGAGTAAAACGACTTTCCACTTACAAATTACAATATAAAAAGTAATGGTACACTATCAGATAAGTTAAGAATGAAACCAAAAGACTTACTTCAATGGATGGAGAGACAAGGATGCATAGATTTAAGAACGGGAAAGGGAGAGCAGACTGATTTCTCAAATCCACCATTCTTAGGTACAGGTGGTATGTCTGCCGTGTGACAATTTATGAACCAGAGGAATTTGTTATAGATGCAGAAACTAAAGAACTTATCAATCATGGAAAGACGTTAAATCTACAATAATGTTTTTATATTTACAAGATAAATATTAAATAAGATACAGAATGAAACTATATACTTTGTGTTTATTGCTCTTAATAGCTTCACTGTCATGTGTTGCACAAAAGAACAAGAAAACAACAACAATGAAGACAACAGAAAGATTCGATGTACAATATTATAAAAGTATAATCAAAAAGAAAAACAGCTATGAAGGTGCTACATCTGCTCAATATGTAGAGCGGAATGGTACTGAGACCTATGTGTCATTTAACGATGATGGATTTGTCTTACAAGAAATCAAGCCATTTACTTATGAGATGATTGTTAGGAACTATTATAAGAATAGTATTATTAAATCTAAAGGGAAATTCCTTTGCCATTCAAGTGTCAAAATTGGTATTTGGTGCGAGTATGACAAACAGGGGAACCTTATAAAAGAAACCGATGAGGACAAGAAGTTTGAGAAGCTACGCCTGAAACCTATAAACATCCTGCGCTGGCTTGAGAAGGAAGGGTATATAGACAGAAAAACTGGAAAGGGTCAGGAGAAGTTCGTAAAAGAGGGTGATGAGCCTAATATTGACATCTACTTTTGGCTGTCGACTCGTGCTGAAGGGTCAAAGACTATCCCTGCGGGGTGGTCTATCGATATTACAGAACACGGAATGTGCACTACACATAGTTTCAATGCGGAAACGGGTGAATACTTGGGAAAGACAACACAGGTCGTATATGAATAAGGCATAGCCTCCTTAACCTTAGAACTATAAATAGATAATGACAAGAATAAAAGTATGAAACATCTCATTCTAATATTACTAACTGCGTTGTACTGTACTTGCTGCAATGCGCAAAAAGACAAGGAGGCAACAACAATGAAGACAACGGAAAGATTCGATGTACAATATTATAAAAGCAAAATCAAGGAAGTAAATGGTAAAGATGGAGACAATAGCTTTGCCATTTATGTGGATAGAGATAGTACACAGGTTAAGGTGTATTTTGATAAGGATTATGATGCTTTGGTAACAATCCCTCCTTTTACTTACTACAAGGAAGTAAGAATATTCCATAAAAACGGAGTTCTCAAGAAGTCGGGAAAACGCCTATTCTGTTCATCTATCGATATTGGCATTTGGCGCGAGTATGACAATCAAGGCAACCTTATAAAAGAAACCGATGAGAACAAGAAGTTTGAGAAGCTGCGCCTGAAACCTATAAATATCCTGCGCTGGCTCGAGCATGAGGGGTATATAGACAGGAAAACGGGAAAGGGTCAGGAGAAGTTCGTGAAACAAGGGAATGAGCCAGGTATTCGCATAAGTTTTGGCAAGATAAGTGCGTCCAATGCTAAATTTGAAAAAGATTCTGTTCTTTGGACGATTACCATAACCGATAAAGGAGGTGATTTAACTTATACATGGAATGCCAAGAATGGAGAACTACTCAGCAAAGAAATATTGCAAGCCATAGAATAAAAAGGTTGAATGAACTAAACAGAGTTTATGTCTAAAATTATAACTCACGGAGCAACGATGTATTGTTCCCTTGGCACAGAGAAACCCAACCTAACTGTGACGAGTCAAACATTCCGTAGGATAGCTGATGCACTTGTTGGTACAGAAGGTGGATAATAAAGGGATGGTAAATATTCCAAGTTTGGGAGTTTGCAAATGTAGCTCCCCGAATCCTCCTTGTACTCCCCACCCACAAGGTTGACAGCAAACAACACAGAAAGACAGTATTAATGAACTGCTAATAAAATTATAAAAATGATAAGACGAATAATTACATTACTTACATTACTTGCTGCAATAAGTAGCTGTAAGGCACAAGGTAATAATAATATCAAACAGAACAAAACTTTGGAAAGAACAACCGAGAGATTTGATACATCTACCTATTATATGGAAAGGCAAGGACTTGAATATCAATTTGAGCATTACTTGCGAGGTAAAGTGAGGCAGTTTGGGGGCAACAATGGCTCTAATTATATAGAATATTCTAAAAAAGAGAAAGATTTGTTTGGTACTTATAAGGAGTATTACAATAAAACGGGATCTCTAAAGTTAGTGGGAAAATATTATTATAATGATTTTGATTGTGGTATTTGGAAAGAGTATGATGAGAATGGTTATTTAATAGATGAATACGACCAAGATGCCCCTTATAAGAACTATCCTTGGGAAAAGGTGGAGAAGTTTGTCAAAGAAGAATTGAAGCAGGATTTGTTTGATAAGAAAGTCTCTATCCATCGTTATGTGAGCAAACATAGTAAAATCCCTATATGGCGAATTCGGTGGCAAGTTGGCATTAAGGTTTATACAATTAAAATAAATGCTAATACCGGCAAGATAATTAATCAAGTAGAAGGGAAGGTAGAGAAATAGAACGGGAAAGTTTACAGCGTCTTATTGTAAAGAAGTTGTTTCAAGGAAGTAACTGTGCTGGCTTTGGGGCTTGATGATTCAACCTGTGCGTATGGATTATTCCATGCGTTAGGGTTATACCAGTCTTTTAGTAGCCTCAATCAGCATACTTTTGAAATAAATAAAACAGACAATGTTATGGATTATTCAGACGTATCTGACAAGCCAATGCCTGTAGTAGCTACATAGCAATTCCAATGGAATATTCTTCATGAGAACTTACCGACGGTAACGCAGTGGAAAGAGAATAAGAGAAAGGGAGAGGAAAAGGAAAAAACAAATCAACAAATAACGAAAAAATCACAAGAGGATGGTAAGGCTAATAATGATTTCACTGGCAACGCTTATGATAATAAGCAGTTGTAAAGCACAGAATACTGATAGTAATAACATCAAAAATAGCAAGAATATGGAAAAAACAACAGAGAAATTTGATTCATGGACATATTACACACAAAGACAAGGAAGTGAGTATGTTTTTGAAGATTACTTACGAGGGAAAGTACGTCAGTTTGGAGGAGATAATGGCTCTGAGTTTGTTGAATATGCAAGGAAACAGAATGAACTATTTGGTACTTACAAAGAATTCTATAATAAAACTAAGACACTCAA
>ERZ773009.1094-NODE-1094-length-19383-cov-5.477649_pt1 | contig 19383 bp, 21 predicted proteins | sample MGYA00580663_ERZ773009 | MGnify/ENA primary metagenome ERZ773009 (study PRJEB29015, sample SAMEA2737969) | human oral metagenome | biome: human oral; feature: human-associated habitat; material: dental | place: China | collected 2026 ... | reverse complement strand
GTGGGGATTCAAGAAATTGGAGGCGTACTATGGCAAGTACGATGAATGAGCCGGCGATCCGCATGCACGGCATCTATAAGAGCTTCGGCGCGAACGAGGTATTGCGCGGCATTGACCTCGAAGCGCGGCGCGGCGAAACGCTTTCCATCATCGGCCCTTCAGGCTCGGGCAAGTCGACGCTGCTTCGCTGCATCAACCGCTTAGAAGATATCGACAAGGGCTCGATCGAGGTCGACGGCGACTTCCTCGCCGCAGAGAACGAGGCAGGGCATACGGAGTACGCCCCGAGTGATAAGTGCCGCGCCATCCTCCTGAAGATGGGTATGGTGTTCCAGCAGTTCAACCTCTTTCCGCACATGACGGTGCTCGGCAACCTGCTGGAAGCGCCGATGCAGGTAAAGGGCATGAAGCGCGAGGAGATCGTGCCGACGGCGGAGGAGCTTCTGCGAAAGGTCGGGCTTTATGACAAGCGCGACGCGTACCCTGCGCGCCTTTCGGGCGGACAGCAGCAGCGCGTCGCCATCGCGCGCGCCCTCGCCATGCGCCCCGAGATCATGCTCTTCGATGAGCCGACGTCGGCGCTCGACCCGGAGCTTACGGGTGAGGTCTTGAAGACGATGCGCGAGCTGGCGACCGAGCACATGACGATGGTCGTCGTGACGCACGAGATGGCGTTCGCCCGCGAGGTTTCCCAGCATGTAGTGTTCATGGCGGACGGCACGATCGTGGAGCAGGGGAAGCCCGGCGAGCTTTTCCCAAGTCCGCAGGAAGAGCGCACGCAGGCGTTTCTGCGCAACATGCTTTGAGGGTTTACAGGAGGGTTTCGCATGAACGTGTCGTTTCGTTGGCTTTTCTTTTTCATCTTTCTGCTCGGTGTGTTCTGCCAGAGCCTCTTTTCTTTTTCAACGGCGCAGGCGGCGCCTCTCGCCGAGATCAAGAATGTGCGCATCCACGCCGATAAGGACAAGGTGCGCATCGTCGTCGACGCCGACGGCGAAGTCGACTATCGCACCATGACGCTCGCCTCGCCCGGACGCGTCGTCGTCGACCTCTCGGGTGCGCGCCTTTCTCCTTCGGTAGCTAAGAGTCAGGAGATCAAGAGCCGCTTTGCGACGAAGGTGCGCCTGGGGCAGTTCAATAACAGTACGGTGCGCATTGTCGTGGAAACGGAGATGTATAAGAGCCACAGCAATTACGATGTGTTCTCTCTGGAAGGCGGCTCCGTGCCCTACCGCGTGGTCATGGACTTCGGCAACCTTGCGGGCAGCGCGGACAATGCCTCCTCGGCGAGTGGCAGTGCGGGCGATGCTGCTTCATCGGACAATGCAGGCGCTGACGCTTCCTCGGGCGGCTCGAATATCGACTTTGGACGGGGCGCACGTCCGTCCGAGGAGGCGGGCGAGCCGGAGTCGCCTGCTTCCGACTCCGGCGCCTCTTTGCCGACGCGCCCGCAGAGCGAGAGCAGCGGGGAGCCGGGCGTCAGCGGCAAGCGCATCGCCATCGACCCCGGTCACGGCGGCAGCGATACGGGCGCCATCGGCCCGACGGGCGTGACGGAGAAGAGCATCGCGCTTCGCATCGCGAAGCGGCTCAAGGTGCTCTTGGAAGAGCAGGGCGCGGAGGTCATCATGACGCGCACGCAGGATACGGAAGTCTCGCCAAAGGGGGCGAATGCGACGGATGTGGAGGAGCTGCAGGCGCGCTGTGACATCGCGAACCGAAACAACGCCGACATCTTCCTCAGCATACACCTCGACGCTTTCTCGGCTCCCGAAGCGCACGGCACGACGGGCTACTATTACGAAAAGGGCTCGGCGAACAGCAAGCGTCTCGCCGACGCGATCAAGCGCAATGTGCTGCGCCGCATCGGCACCTTCGACCGCGGCACGAAGCCTTGCAGCTTCTACGTCTGCGCTCATACGGACATGCCCGCCACGCTTCTTGAGACGGCGTTCGTTTCCAACCCGCGCGAGGAGCAGATGATGAATTCCGACGAGGGTGTGGAAAATGCGGCGCAGGGCATTGCCGCCGGCATCGCCGAGTATTTCCGCTGAGTTTGACGAGTTTTTGAAGAGACATCATGCGCAGGAAGGGAGAGCTTCATGGAAAAGACGGCAGGACTTGAGGGGATTCTCGCAGGAGAAAAGGAGCGCAGGGAGCGGCTTTATCGCCGCGCCCTGCCGGAAAAGCGCACGCTGAAGGAGGCTCTGGGCTGTCTTTCGCGCGAGGAGCTTGACGATATGGCGTACAACCTCTGTCTTGAGGAGACGGACGGGCTGACCTTGCCCGAGCTCGTCGATCTGCTGCTGCCCGCCGCCGTGCAGTTTGCCGAGCGCTGGCTGCCGTCGGCGTTCGAGGAGCAGTATCAGGCTTTCCGCCATATCCGGGAAAAGGACGGGCTCGCCGATGACTTCCGCGATGACGATGAGCGCCTCGACTACCTCTGCGGGCTCGGCATTGTGGCGGTCGGCGCGGATGAGGGCAAGCTCTGCTGGTACATGCCCGAGGAGATCGCAGCGGTATTCAAAAAGCTCGATTCTGCCGCCTACGAGGACGCCGCGCGGCTCAATACGGAGATCATGCGTCTCGCGACGGGGCTTCTCTTCTACTACGGCTTCCTCGATTACGACAAGCTTTTCGCCATGGTCAACGCTTATCTCGAAGAGGGGCAGCGCCTTGACTTCGCCGCCTTCATGGGCGTGATGCTCAACGGCTCCTGTTGGCACAAGGAAGTCGTCGGCACGGAGCGCGGCATGTGTTACCATACGCTTATGAGCGCGCCGTGGCTTGAGCGTGAGCAGCAGGAAAAGGAGAGCTTGCCATTCGCCGAGCTTTCGTACAGCAAGGTCTACGATGCGGGCGAGGAGGGCTACATCGAGGCGACGCTCGCCTACAAGAAGCTCGCGCAGTTCTTCATGAAAAAGCTCGACATGGAAGTGCTGCAGGCGGCGGAAGCCGTCGGCAAGATCCTCCTGCTGTTCCAGAACGGCGGCAGCATGAAGGATGTCGCCGCCTTTCTTGAGACGCTGGGCAAGCTCGCCACAGAAGAGGACGAGGAGGAGCTGACGAAGCTCGTCATCGAGCTGCACGCGACGACGCGGCTTTGGCGTCTCAAGGGGCATACACCGCGTGAACTCAAGGAGAAAGGGCGCGAGATCGCGCGCAGGATGCAGGGATGAGCGCGGGGGAAGGGCGCGAGGATCTTCTGGCGGAGGGGGGCGGCCTCCTGCGCTTTCTGCGCCCGACGGGGGCGCCTCTTTCCGTGCTCGTCGTCGAGAGTCTCGCCTACCTGCCGCAGCTGCGCGAGAGGCTGCCTCAAGCCGCCCTCTTCGCAGTGACGGCGGAAGCGGCGCACGCCGAAGAGGAAGCGTTTGACGGGCTCGACGTTTCGTGGTCGTTCCTCGACTATCGAGAGACGCCGCTGCCCTTTGCGCGCGAGAGCTTTGACTACATCCTCGCCGACCGCTGTCTGGAAACGGCGGGCAATCCGCAGGACATCGCCGCGGGCTTCGGTCTCTTCCTGCGCCCGACGGGGTACCTGTTGACGAGCTTTTCGAACGTGCGCCATTGGAGTGTGCTCGAAGACCTGCGCGAGGGGCATTTCTATGCCATCGTGCGCCGCCTTTTCGCGCTGCCCGAGATGGAAACCCTGCTCGCGGCTTCCTTTTATAAGGAGGTCGACTTCCTGCCCGTATGGCGCGAAGCGCCTCAAGGCGTGATCGAGCGGCTCGAAGCGGCGGGATTTGGAAATCGCGGGCGCGATCTGGAAGCGAAATTCTGGCTCTGCGCTGCGAGGCGCACGTCGGACGAGGTGGCGCCGCTCAAAGAGTGCTTCACGCCCGCCGTGCGGCGTCGGCTCGTAACGCTCCTGCGCCGTCTTGAGTACGGCATAGAGGTAGAAGAAAATGCGGCGGCACTTTGGCAGCTCTGCCGCGAGGAAGGAATATTTCCCGAATACCTGCTCGACTTCGCCGCGCAGACTGTCGTGCAGCAGGCGACTCTCCTCGCTGTGCTGCTGCGGACGGTGGAGCCGACACTTGCGGCAGAGATCGCGCGGGCAGCACAGCGCAGGTTTTCGCACGGCGCGGTGCAGGCGGTGCTTCGAGACTTTGCGGCAGGCAGGCGCCTGGAGGAGGGGCGGGCAGATGAGAGATGAAAGAGCAATCGCCTTCATCACCTGCGTCAACGATGAGGCATGGTACGATGAATGTCTGCTCTACCTGAAGCACCTGCATCTGCCCGAGGGCTTTCGCGCCGAGTACATCGCCGTGCGCGGCGCCGCCTCGATGGCGGCGGGCTACAACGAGGGCATGGCGCGGACGGCGGCGCGCTACAAGGTGTATCTGCATCAGGATACGCTGCTCGTCAACAAGGATTTTCCGCAGGCGATGTTGAATATCTTTGCAGATGAGAGCGTCGGCATGATCGGCGTCATCGGCTGCCGCTCACTGCCGGCGAGCGGCGTCTGGTGGGACGGGCTGCGCTGCTACGGGCGCGTGCTCCATGCGTGCGAGGCGGAGAGCATCGTCGACACGCACATGAAGGAGCAGGAAGGAGCGGTGATCGAGGTCGAGGCGGCGGACGGTCTTCTGCTCGCGACGCAGTACGACGTGCCCTGGCGCGAGGATCTCTTCACGGGCTGGCATTTCTACGACGCGTCAGCGTGCATGGAGTTCGCGCGCTGCGGCCTGAAGACGGTCGTGCCGAATCAGGAGAAGGGCTTCTGGTGCATCCATTGTCCCGTGGAGAAGCCGCTTGCCGCGAGCTATAAGGCGTATCAGAAAATCTTCCTCAAGGAGTATGGCAGAGAGCTCTGCCCTGAGGTGTAGACGGAAGCGTTGGAGCGTGTGCTTTATGGACGACAAAGAGAATTGGATCGGGATTGCCAACCGCTTCGCGAACCAGGGCGACTTTCGCGGCATGCGCGCTTCGGCGAAGGAAGTGCTGCAGCTCGTGCCCGAGGACGCCGACGCCTACGCCATCATGGCGGAGGCTTCCTTCTACATGGACGAGCGCGAGAAGGCGAAGGAGTTCATCGCGCACGCTGAGGCGTGCGAGGCGGGGAACTTGCGCGCGCGCCTCGTGCGCGCCGCCTTCTTCGCCGTGGATTTCGCTTTGGAGGAGGAGATCCGCGAGCTTCTTGCCATCGTGCAGGCGACGGAGGAGACGGCGGAATCGCTGTGGACGGAGTCCGTGCGCTACGTGCGCTTCAAGGCGCTCTCGTGGCTCTCGGACGCGTGGCTCCTCGCGGCGGAGCCGGAGCTTTCTATGAACACGCTCTTTGCAGCGAGCGAGATGCTCGCGGGCGCGGAAGCGGCCGCGTGCTACAGCAAGGCGCTCTTCTGCTCGAACTATCGCACGCGGACGCCTGCGGAATCTCTGCGCCTGCATCGCGGCTATGAGAAGTTCTTCGAGGGCGGAAAGCTCTACCATGCTTATCGGGAAAGCCCGCGCGATGCGGGCAGGGCACCGCAGGGCGCCTCGCTTTCTGTCGGCGAGGCGATGGCGGCCGCCGCTGCGGAGGCTGAGCGCGAGCGGCGCGGCGCGGCGCTCGTGGCGCAGCAGGCGAAAAGGGAGCGCGAGCCGCTTTCACGCCTCGCGCAGAAGGCGCTGCCCCAGCCGAAGGCAGAGGAGCCTCTGCGCCTCTGGGCGTGGGAGGCGCGCGCGCAGCAAAGGCGACAGGAAGAGGAGCGCGAGTACGAGGCATTCAAGGCGGAGCTGGAACGGGAGCGGCTACAGAAGGAGCAGCGCGAAGCGCGCGCCGCCGCGCGCCTTTCGCCGCTGCCGATGCAGCGGCCGCCTCTCGCCGCGCAGCCGACGGCGCCGCCCCGCGGGGAAAAGCGCGCGCGCACCTTCAGCCGCAAGCTGCGCATCGGCTACATCTCGCCCGATTTTCGCCTGCATGCGGCGGCGTACTTCTTCATGCCGCTCGTGCGCGATTTTGACGATGCGGCTTTTGAGGTCACCTGCTATGCGACGGGCAAGCGCGACCGTGTGACGGCGCTCTTTCGCCGCAAGAACGTGCGCTGGCAGGACGTCTCGCGCCTCTCGGCGAAGGAGACGGCGCAGCGCATCGCCAAAGACGGCATCGACATCCTCGTCGATCTCGCCGGACATACGCAGACGAGCGGTCTGCCCGTGCTCGCGCAGCGCCCCGCGCCCGTGCAGATGACGGCGATCGGCTACATGGCGACGACGGGGCTGCGCGCCGTCGACTACTTCCTGTCGGACATCTACTGCTCGCCGTGGGATATGGGCGCGCGCGGCTTCACGGAGCAGGTGCTGCGCATGCCGCACAGCCACCTCTGCTACGCACCCGTGCTGCGCGCCATGCCGAAGCCCGCAGCAGAGGCGCCTTTCGTGAAGAACGGCTACGTCACGTTCGGCAGCTTTAACAACTTCGCCAAGGTCTCGGATGATATGCTCGCGCTCTGGCGCGGCGTGCTTGAGCGCATGAAGAAGGCACGTCTCGTCATCAAGAGCAAGATCTGCAGCATACCGGCGGGGCAGAAGATCGTGCGCGAGCGCCTGCAGCGCTTCGGCATACCGGAGGCGCAGGTCGAGCTTCGCCCCTACAGCCCCGACTACCTTGAGCAGTACAGGGACATCGACATCGCGCTCGACACCGCGCCTTATACGGGCGGCGTCACGACGTGCGAGGCGCTCTACATGGGCGTGCCCGTCATCACGAAGGCGGGCGGCACGCATGGCTCGCGCTTTTCGACAAGCATCTTGGAAAATGCGGGGCTTTCACAGCTCGTAGCGCGAGGCGATATGGAATATGTGCGAAAAGCCGTGGAGCTTGCGGACTCGCCCGACATCCTGCGCCGCCTGCATCGCGACTTGCGCGCGCACGTGGAAGCCTCGCCGCTGATGGATGCGAAGGGCTATATGAAGGACTTGGAGGATATATACCGCGAAATTGCTGAGGACGTTTGAATTTGCAGGATGCACGGAAAATGCCGGAAGAGGGGGCGAAAGCAATGGAGGATGAAAAGATCGCCGTGTTCCACAATCTATTGAAGGAAAGCGACAACATCGTATTCTTCGGCGGCGCCGGCGTTTCGACGGAATCGGGCATTCCCGATTTTCGCAGCGCCACAGGAATCTACAGCAAGATGCTCGCACAGCACGTTTCTCCCGAAGAGCTTGTCTCGCATACGTTTTTCGAGCGCTGCCCTGAGGAATTCTTCGATTTTTACCGCAAGCGGCTCGTTTATATGGAAGCAAGACCGAACGATTGCCACAAGGCGCTCGCCGCGCTTGAGCGCATGGGAAAGCTCAAGGCCGTCGTCACGCAGAACATCGACGGACTGCACCAGGAAGCCGGCTCTTCGCGCGTGCTGGAACTGCACGGATCGATCCGGCGCAGCTACTGCATGGACTGCCATGCGTTTTACGATGAAAGATTCCTGCAGGCGAGCGAGGGCGTGCCGCATTGCACGAAGTGCGGCGGCATCGTTAAGCCGGATGTCGTGCTCTATGAGGAAAGCCTCGACGCCGCTGTGCTCGACGCCGCCGTACGCGCGATTTCTGCGGCGGATCTCCTCATCGTCGGCGGCACATCGCTCGTCGTCTATCCGGCGGCGGGACTTCTGCGCTGTTTCAAAGGCAGGCGTCTCGTGCTCATCAACAAGACGGCGACGAAGGCGGACGAAAGGGCGGATCTCGTGATTCACGATTCCTTGGGCAAGGTGTTCCGCGAGGCGATGATCGGGCTGATATGAAAGCGTGAGCCTTCTCTCGTGATATTGACGAAGAAATTAAGAAAAATTCAACATTTCTTTCCCGCATCTTTGATTATTTAGAAAAATGTGTTAAAATGAAGATGCAGGCAATAGCCTGAATTTGGAAGTCGTATTGCCGTGGAGAAAGGAATGGAATTTGCATGGCGACATTACTGGAGAAAACGAGGAAGATCAACCGTCTGCTGCAGCGCGCAGAGAGCGTCGAGTACGACAGCATATCGCGTGTCCTGAGCGCGGTGATCGATGCGAATGTCTATATTGTGAACAAGGCGGGCAAGATCTTCGGACATGCCTTCATCGATGATTTCGAGTGCGACCTGATGCTTGCGAACGTCGTGCAGCAGGGGAGTTTTCCCAAGAGGTATGTGAGCTGGCTCTTGAAGATGGACGAGACTTCGCCGAACTTGAAGTCGAAGACGGGAATCTGCGCCTTCACGGAGGATACGGACTGTCGATTTGAGGGGAAGAACACGACGATCGTGCCGATCTACGGCGTAGGCGACCGCATCGGCACATTGATCATCGCGAAGTATGACACGGATTTCACGGAAGCCGATCTGATCCTTGCCGAGTACGGTGCGACGGTCGTCGGCATGGAGATGCTGCGCGACCGCACGCAGCAGATCGAGATCGAGGCGCGCAAGAAGGCGACGGTGCAGATCGCCTTGGCGACGCTCTCCTTCTCGGAAGTCAAGGCGGCGAAGAGCATTTTCGGCGAGCTGGAAGGCTTGGAGGGACTGCTCGTCGCCTCGAAGATTGCGGATCGCGCGAAGATCACGCGCTCCGTCATCGTCAATGCGCTGAGAAAATTCGAGTCGGCGGGGCTCATCCAATCGAAGTCGCTCGGCATGAAGGGGACGCACATCAAGGTGCTCAATCCCTATTTGCTCGAAGAACTTCAACGGGTGGAAAACTGAAGAAGCAAGGAAGGGGACAGCTTCATGCCGAGGCATGAACCTGCCCCTTTTTCTTGCCTCGTATAGGACTATTTTACAGTCGTTAAAAAAAACTGAGAAATGGAGTGAATCATTTCCGATTTTATGGTAGAATAGAAAGTGCAAAATTACGATGGATAAATTTGTTAATCGTGATGCATAGATTTGAGCAATGATTTTCAGCCTGTACGCGAAGCGCGTTTGCTTTTTGCTTCGCCTTTTTGAAAAAAAGAAGTTCGGCGGGAAAGGATTTTTTCTCATTTCGTCGAACATTAGAGAGGTTAAGGGAAAGGATGTGGAACACCGCAATGCTGGAGCAAATCGTAGGCAACAGGGCGCTCGACGTCATGCAGCGCGGTATGGGGGCGGCGAACCTTCGACAGGAGGTCATCAGCCACAACATCGCCAATGTCAACACGCCGAATTTCAAGAAGAGCAATGTCGTATTTGAGGATCTTCTCGCGAAGGAGCTTGACCTCGATGCTGAGGGCGGTCTCAAGATCGTGCGCACGCATGATCGCCACATGCCCATCTCTTTCCGGGGCAGGGCTTTGGCGAAGATCGAACTGGACAAGTCGTCTTCCATGCGCTACGACAACAACAACGTGGACATTGATGTCGAGATGGCGTCTCTGGCCAAGAACAGCCTGTATTTCAATGCTTTGGCCAGGCAGGTTGGAGCCGGATTCTCTCAAATGAGAAGCGTCATTAATGGACAGTGATCGGTCGGACGCGTGATGCAGGTTTTCGGATGATGCAAGGAGCAAGGAGAGTAGAAAAATGAGCATGTTTGGAGGAATCGATGCTTCCGCTTCCGGACTCACGGCGGAGCGTCTGCGCATGGACGTGATTTCAAACAATATCGCGAATGCGAATACGACGCGTTCGGTTGAGGGTGGTCCGTATCACAGGCGCTACGTTGTTTTTCAGCCACGCGAGAGGGGTAAGGAGGACTTCGCTTCCACTTTGCGCCAGAAACTCGACAATCAGGCGGGCAATGGCGTGCGTGCCATGAAGATTGAAGAAGATCGGTCGCAGGGTCCGCTGGTTTACGATCCCGGTCATCCCGATGCGAATGCGGATGGCTATGTCGAGCGCCCGAACATCAATATTGTGCAGGAGATGGTGGACATGATCACGGCTTCACGCGCCTACGAGGCGAATGTGACGGCGATCAATGCCGCCAAGGGCATGGCGCAGAATGCGCTCAATATCGGCAAGTAAAGAAAAAAGGCTGCACGGCGCGTGCGGTCAGTCAGCAGTTACGGATTGAGGTGGAAAGAACATGCAGGTGGAAGCGCTGCAAATGACGCCGGTGCAGATGACCGGCCAAAGTCATCTGGGGGAAACCGAGCAGAGGGAAGTGAAGCCTTTTCATGAGTTTCTTACGGATTCCCTTGGCGAGGTCAACGGGTTGATCAAGGAATCCGAACGACTCAATATGGAGCTTGCGGCAGGACGCATTACGGATGTGTCCGAGGTCGTCATCGCGAGTGAGAAGGCGGGCATTGCCACGCAGCTCACGATGCAGGTGCGGAACCGTGCGGTCGAGGCCTATCAGGAAATCATGCGCATGCAGGTCTAAGCCTTGGGCAGGAACGATCAGCCAAAGCCGGGCAGGGCTTCGGCAAGCGTAACGGCAGTACCCGAAGGAGCATCTTTTTTGTGGATATGGTGTATCTCTTCGATATCTACTTCGTACTGAGCGAATCTGTTCATCAGCCGAGCCATTTTGCGATTTATAGCCCAGAAAATATTTACTCCCACACTGAAATTCGACGCCCAGAAGAGCGACTTGCCATCAGAGCGAAGCGTCTCTAATACCGATGGCAGAGCCGATGCCCAGCCCGTGGTACCGCATACTACCTTTACGTCTTGCTCCCAAGCGCGTTTGATATTGTCTACCGCCGTCTGAGGAGTAGTGAATTCGAATGCTACCGAGGCAGACCGAAAGGCATCGCTATCGAAATCGGCCACGTTGTGTGTGTCGATTATCGATACTATCTTGTGTCCTCGCTGCTTCGCAATACGCTCGAGCAGTTGCCCCATTTTTCCGTAACCTATTATAGCCAAGTTCATTGCACAGTATTTTTTTAGATAGTAATTTTATCGATGAATCATCTTACACCCATGAGCCGACGTACTCCCTCGATAGTCTTAGCTGCACTATGGCGTGCTTTTTCGGCTCCCTCCTCGATAATAGTTTCGAGATACTTATCGTTTGCCTTTATATCGTTGATAGCTAAACGTATCGGGGTAGTAACTTTGATAATATCTTCGGCAAGTTGCTTTTTGAGATCGCCATAACGAATTTCGGCGCTATTCCACTGTCGGTCGAAGTGCTCGACCACTTCCGGCGCAGATACTACTCGCATTATGGTGAAGAGGTTTTCTATATAATCGGGCTTAGGCTGATTCGGTGCCGCTACTCCACTATCGGTAAGTGCCCGCTTCACTTTTTTCTCTATATCTTTCGGCTCATCGATGAGATAAATGGCGTTGCCTTCGGACTTGCCCATCTTGCCCGAACCGTCGAGTCCTGGTATTTTTACGAGCTCTTGCCCAAAACTGAACGGCTCGGGCAGTGTGAAAAAATCGGTACCGTATCGGCTGTTGAACCGCTGTGCGTAGTTGCGAGTCATCTCCAGATGTTGCTCTTGGTCTTTGCCCACGGGTACGAAATCGGCATTGTGTATCAGTATATCTGTAGCCATCAATACGGGATATGTGAGCAGACCTGCATTTACGTTGTTTGGATTCTTACGTGCTTTGTCTTTGAAAGAAACTGTCTTCTCGAGTTCGCCCAGATATGCCTGCATATTAAGTAGCAGGTAGAGTTCGGCTATCTCCTTTATATCGGACTGTACGTAGATAGTCGATTTCTGCGGGTCGAGACCACACGCAATATACTCCGCCAGAATGTTTTTCACATTCTCCTTCAACATTTTGGGGTCGGGGTGCGTCGTAAGCGAATGCCAATCGGCGATGAAGAAAAAACATCTGTGATACTCCTGCATCTTCAAAAAATTCACCATAGCTCCGTAATAATTACCCAAATGTAGATTGCCTGTGGGGCGAATACCGCTAACGACAGTTTTTTCCATCTATTACTATTTTTGTGTGTATAAAATTATTAGAAAAATCGAGAAACAAAGGTAATATTAATAACGACAAAACGACTAAAGTCTGATAGTAATTTTTCAAATAATAGTCTTTTGCTATCTAAAAAAACATCAGTCTACCACCTGATAAGCCTTATAATGTACTTGACGGTCGAAAATAAATTGAAAAACAGGTATTCTGCAGCATTTATAGCACCTATAGCATACATATCTCTGATATTTTTCTTCACACCTCGTTCCATCTCTTTCATATTTGCCGACAATCCATTACTACCATAGTCGTTATCTGTGGATACGAGTACCTTATTGACTATTATCATCTTATTATTCAAAGAAATTCTCATCCAATAGTTTGCATCTTCCGAATATCGCTGCTGTTCGTCGAAAAAACCGGTATTAGTCAATACTTCTCTACGGAAAATTACTGTTGAGGTTTGCCCCACTACTTTACACAAAAGTCGACGCAGAGTAATGATGGCAAATCGACCATCGTTCGACTTTCGGTAAGGAAATGTTATCCGTTCTCTATTTCTCAACGCTGCCACAAAGTAATATTCCTCATTTTCGAGATAACGAACCTGATAGTCAATTTTATTTTTGTCCCACTCGTCGTCGCTATCGAGAAAAGCGATATAGTCGCCCTCGGCTTGCCTAAGAGCCGCATTTCTCGCTGCAGACACGCCTCTATTTGGCTGGCTTACAACGGTAATATCCATTTGAGGATTGTTTGCCATATAGTTATCTACTATCTCACGTGAATTGTCGTCGGAACCATCGTCGACTATCAATATCTGATAGCCACACCTATAGGTCTGACGCTTTACCGAATCCAATGCCCGCACGATAGTAGCGGCAGCATTGTACATCGGTATCACAACGGATATTACAAGCTCGGTACTTTTCACGATATAGCGTAAACTACTCTATTGAACTCTATTGATGTATATTATTCATCGACCTACATAAAAAAGGCGATGCAAAGATATATCATTATGGAAACGAACACTCCACGCAAATAGTGCCATTTATCGAACATATTAAGCAAGAAAACGGCAATAAAATTCGGTATCATCGAGACTAAGATAAGGTTGGTAAGCACGTGCGATACGCGGAAAAACTCCAATACGTCGCCCAGCCTGTCGTCGCCGTGATAAAAACTCTTGTAGAATATCGCAGCAAAGATAAGCGGCACTACAAGCCCCGCCAACACAGCCACAAAAAACTGTACAACAGGCTTTTGCATAAAACCTTTTGTCTTATTTTCTTCCATCATTTATCAGAAAGTTAAAGTCTTTAGGAGGTTATAATCGGTAAGGTCTGTCTGGACGGGCTGTACCGAGATGAAGCCCTCGCCCAGAGCCCATTCGTCGGTATCGACTGCCCCGGGTTCTTCGTTGCTGAAAGAGCCCGTAAGCCAAAAACAGTGTTTATCGAACGGTGTGAGGGTCTTCATAAACTCGTTGCTCCACAAACCGGGAGCTTGGCGACATACCTTGATACCTTTTATCTCACCCACAGGAGCGTTTACATTGAGGCACACCCCCTGCGGCAACGACCAGGCAAGCACACGCTCTACGATATGGCGGAAGTGAGGCAAAGCCTGCGAGAAGTCGGCATCGTCGGAATGGTCGCAGAGCGACAAACCGATACTGGGAGCACGGTGCAGAGCTCCTTCGATAGCGGCACCCATTGTACCCGAATATATGACGTTGATAGACGAATTGGAGCCGTGATTGATGCCCGAAAGCACAAGGTCGGGTACCCGCTCTACATCGGGCAATTGCTGCGAAAAGGCGAGCTTGACGCAGTCGGCGGGCGTGCCTGTACACGATATTATCCGCAAACCGTCTTCTACTTGTATGTCGTCGTACAGCAGCGGACGTGTTACGGTAAGAGCACTCGACTGTCCGGAGCGTGCTTTGTCGGGAGCCACCACGAGTATTTCGCCCAACGGTCGCGCCAATTTTATCAGTTCCGATATTCCTTTCGAGAATACTCCGTCGTCGTTAGTAATCAGTATCAAAGGTTTACTCATCTTCTCTTCGGTTTTCTTTTGTGTAATATATTAGAAATAAAACAACAAGCAATTTACCACATATTATCGAACATAGTCCATAACATATCGCCGAGGCTCCAAGCACGTTGCAGAGCGGTATTGGCACACGAATTGCTGTAGGAATCGAGTATCTCTGTTACCTTGCCGTAATCTTTGGCTCTATACGCCTCCAAAGCGAGCCGGTCGGTCTCTGCGGCACCGTCGATAAACTCTTTCTGCAAAGGTACAAACTCTTTTTCTACCACAGGCGACATATCGCCCCAGCGTTTGGCAGCTATTGTTCCAACGCGGTTGAAGACCCACCAAGCGGCATTGCGAGAAAAACCCGTCTGGCGACCGTCGGTCTCATACTCTTTTGGCAACGAGGTAATACCCATATACAGAGGTACGTATATCGACGAGGCGACGTTGTCGAGAGCAAACCAAAGCAGCCCGCCTATGGGGTCGGGCATATCGCTACGGCACTGAATAATGGTGGCGTAGATGGTGAAATATACGGCAATGGTGCGTTCGCCCCGCCAGTGCCAACCGCCGTTGATTTTCATAAGTTTCTGCTCGTCTGCCTTCATAAACGGGTTTGCTACGGGCGAGATGACGGTTTTGCCGTCTTTGTCGGTAACGGTGAGGTTTTTACGCATATCGTATTCTGTACCTTGATAATAATCTTTGAAAACCTCCATCATCTTCTCTTTGGTAACCTTAGCATCGGGTTTTACCGAAAACGGGTAGTTTTCCTGATTGGGGTCGAGTCCCAGAGATGGAGCCATCAGATCGAATACACGCCATTCGCGACGGCGACAGGCAAGGCTCATTCGGGTATCGGGAGCGTAAGCGTAAGCGAAACGAAACGGTTCGCCCGATTTTTTGTTCCAGAAACCCATCTCTTGGGCAACAGAGAAAATATTGTCGGAGGCAGCGAAGTAGTCTTTGTTGCGGAGGTCTATCTCTCTTATCGTCGAGGCATTGGCATTGACTGCAATGTGGTCGTCGGGGACACGTTGTGCCACCCAGACGGCACCGACTTTGCCTTTGCCCGGACCGACTATCTCAAGGTGCCACACTTCGTTTTTGTCTGCTATGGTGAGTGCTTCGCCGAAGTCGTTCCAGCCGTAGCGTTTGAGCAGATCGCCTGCCAGAGCTATCGCCTGCCGAGCCGTAGAGCAGCGTTCCATCATCAGTTCGCACAGAGCGGTACAGTCGATAAGACCTGCGTCGGACTGTAGCTCTTTACGTCCCGTAAAAGTAGATTCGCCTATCGCCAGCTGATGTTCGTTGAGGCACGGGTATGCGGTAGAGAAATACTTGTATGTATGAGCCACTTGCGGTATCTCGCCTGTACGGACGAAGTCGTACTTTTTCATCTTGCCGTACTCGTCTTTTTCGGGAGTCACGCGTCGGAATATTGTTTTGGTAGCTCCCTTAGCGTGGTCGGCAGCGGAGACTATCAAGATATTCGTCCTGGTACGTCCGCTATCGTCTGTATGCGAGGTCATTACAGAGCCGTCGGCAGAGGCTTTTTTGCCCACCGTTATCGAGGTGCACTCTAAGGTAGGGTCGGCATCGGCATTGTTGTCTACAACGTTATACGACTGAGCATTAGCCACCGACAGACCCGATGCGATAAATATTATCGACAGAAATATTTTTTTCATTGGTTATACTGAATATTATTAATTTAAGAAACGAGCAGCAAAGGTAACAAAAAAATCGTAGGTAGCTCACAACTCCCGTCCACAACAAAACTTTATCGGCAAATACTGTTTATTTTCTTGCCACAACGGTCTATCTACGTAAAAAAGATGTAATTTTGCAGGCAATGAAAAGAAGTATATTACTGATTTGCTGTATATCAATAGCGATAATATCGTACGGACAAGATTTCGACGGAATAATGACTCCCCAAAACGAGTCGGGAAATACGTTCCGTAGCCAGTCTACACAAACCCGACAAATCCCCATATCTGTGAAAAACTGGACTATCGACCAACATCTGGGTACCGCCGATACATGTGCCGTAGATACGGCTATCAGTGGCTATCAAGACAACAATCCGGTATATCGTTACTCGATAGCAAACTCGTGGACAGGCAATCTGGGGTCGCCCGTAGAGTCGAAGATATTTTTCGACCGCACGCGTAAGACTCGTTTCATATCGTCGAATCCATACGATGCATATACCATCAATGTCGGAGACGTAAGATTCTTCAATACCAAGACTCCGTATGCCAATATTGTCTATCGCACGTCGCTGCCGATGTATAATGAAGAAGACAATTTCAGAGCATTGTATTCAATGAACTTCAACAAATATTTGAACGTAGGCGGGCTATTCAACTTCGTTCTTGGGCGAGGCAGATACAAAGACCAGACGGCACGTGCCGTCAATGGAGGGCTGTGGGCATCTTACAGCGGCAGACGGTACGAGTTCAATACGGTAATGATGTTCAACGACTTTCGCAATCGCGAATATGGCGGACTCCGCGGAGTAGACTCCATTACCTCCTCATCGCAGTTTCGGTATCTGCCCACTATTTTCGCCGACAATATCAATGCCGTATCGACATACAAAAGCGCTATTTTCTACTACAACCACAGTTATAGCTTGGGAGTAGAAAAAGAACGCAAGCTCAAAGACGGCACCATAGCCACCGATTTCGTGCCTATTACCTCGTTTATACATACCATAAAGTACGAAAACGCAAGAAAACGTTATACCGAAGATAAACGTAATGCTTTCTACGACAGCACATACTACTCCACAGAAAACACGAGAGACTCCATACGTTACCAAAACCTACGCAATACATTTGCGCTCAGACTCGAAGAGAAATTCAATACGCTACTTCGGTTTGGGCTCACAGCCTTCGTCGAACACGAACTGACACGTAACACAAGCTATTCGTCGGCAGAGAAGTATCTCGATTATTACTCACAGAACATATTTGTCGGAGGAGAACTATCGAAAAACGAAGGACAGACCATAAAGTACAAGATAAGAGGCAGATTAGCAGTTGCAGGAAAAAAACTCGGCGACTTCTCGCTCAAAGGAAAGCTACAGACAAACTTAAACATACTGCGAGATACATTGAACTTCGACGTAGGAGGCTCTATCGAAAACTCGACTGTGGAATATTTTCTGCAGAAGTTTCGCTCCAACCACTTCAGATGGGACAATACGTTTTCAAAAACATTCGATATACGCCTCAATACAAGACTAAAATCGACAAAAACGGGATTATCGATTGGCTTCGACTTGGCAAACATCAACAACTACATATATTTCGACTACGATGCTTTGCCTCGCCAACACACAGGAGTAATACAAGTAATGGCTTTCGACTTGGAGGCAAAACTCAATTACCGCAAAATACACCTCGACAGCAAACTTGTATATCAGATATCGTCCGATAAAAACATATTGCCACTGCCCGACCTATCGCTCTACTCCACTCTGTACTACAAGAGTAAGTTTTTCGGGGTACTTCTGTCCGAATTGGGCGTAAGCTGCCGATACCATACGTCGTACTACGGCAATACCTATATGCCTGCCACAGGGCAATTTCATCTACAGAATAGCACCATACTCGGCAACTATCCCGACTTGAGCGTCTTCACCAATTTCCATCTAAAACGTATCCGATTTTACTTTCAATATGCACACCTGAATATGTATCTCTTCGGCGGCAAAGGATACAAACTTATGCCTCAATACCCTATCAATCCGGCTACGTTCCAGATGGGACTTTCGTGGACTTTTTACAATTAAACGAAATATATAGCCAAAGAGAGCAGTACTGCCCCAGAGTGCTATTCGTCGGCTACGGAGACAGTTACGCGGTCGACATTGCCGTCGGCGAAAGGGTCGTATTTAGATACGGCTACTCTAAGACGGTCGATAGCGGGGAACTCCTTTTTAATACTCTTGTGGATACGATAAGCTACATTCTCGAGCAGATTGGCAGCAAGGCTCATTTCGTCTTTTACAATTTTGTAAACAGTCTCATAATTGACCGTATCGGCTATATCGTCGCTTATAGCCGACCGCTCGGCATCGATATCAAAAGACACGTCTACCGAGAAGTTGTTGCCGTATTGTCGCTCATGGTCGTATATGCCGTGATAGGCTTTTAACCGTATATTTTCGAGATGTATTGTCATAGAATAGCTATATAATATCAGTTCAATATCTTTTCGATGAATGGCATTACCATTGCCGTCATTATTCCCATTATACCGATGGCAAGTCCGCTAATAGCGCCTTCGGTAGCCCCCATTTCGATAGCTCTCACCGTACCCAAAGCGTGCGACGCTGTGCCCATAGCGAGTCCTTTGGCGACCTTGCTCTTTATATTCAGATATCGGAGTACAATAGGTCCTACCGCTCCGCCGAATATTCCACAGATAATGACGAATACTACGGCAAGTTCGGGGATACCGTGGTTGTTTTTGGCTATACTGATAGCTATCGGTGTAGTAACTGACTTAGGTGCAAGTGAGAATAGCATTTGGGTATCTGTTCCCATAAGTTTGGCTATACCCACTACACTCACTATACCGACGATACAACCTACAAACACAGCCGTCAGTATCGATATTATATTGCCTTTGAGGTAATAAATCTGTTCGTACAATACATAGCCGAGAGCTACTACACTGGGACCGAGCATAAAATTGAGAAACCTCGTATTGTTTCTGAATACGGAGTAGTCGATTCCGGTTGTTTTAAGGAATACGATTATTATTATCATCGAAATGAGCAGAGGCTGAATGATGGGAAGTTTGAGTCTTTTGTATAGGAAAATCCCCAAAAGATATGAGCCCATAACCAACGTAAGGGCAAAAAGCTCGCTTCGTAGCAAGTCTGTCAACAGGTTGCAGATATTCAAAGCCGACCTCCTTTATGGCGTCGTTCCATACGGTCTTGGACGAAAGCTACTACTATGATAGTAAGTATTGTACTTACCATTATCGATATCATTATAGCCCATATCGACCTCGACAATACTTCGGTATAAACCATAAGCCCCACCGAAGCAGGCACAAAAAATATAGCCATATTCTTGGTTATTACCGTAGCTGCATCTTTCACATATTCCGCCTTGACAATCTTAAGGATAAGGCTTACAAACAACAGCATCATACCTATGACACTGCCAGGGATATATCCCCCTATAATATTGGCAACGGCCTCGCCCAGAAGGTAAAACAATAGTATAAAAAACAGTCCTTTTATCATAAAAATCGAAGTGCAAAAGTACATCTTTTTACCGAATCGTAAGACAGACGTAATATTACTCTTTTCATATTGCTTAAATATTTACCGAATATTAATAATAGCGTAATATATTATAATGAAAAATACTACAGCGGGAGAAAACACAGACATTATGTCGGTGTAATAATAGATACGGTACGTCTCCAAGGTGTCTCCGAGCTAACTATAAGGTAAAATATCGAAAAAGAGCATTTATTTCTGTCAAATTGTCGCGAAAATCGATAGTATTCACAATAATCTCATCACC
>ERZ773009.1089-NODE-1089-length-19412-cov-6.148990_pt1 | contig 19412 bp, 10 predicted proteins | sample MGYA00580663_ERZ773009 | MGnify/ENA primary metagenome ERZ773009 (study PRJEB29015, sample SAMEA2737969) | human oral metagenome | biome: human oral; feature: human-associated habitat; material: dental | place: China | collected 2026 ... | reverse complement strand
GAATCTGTACGCTGCATCTCCGTTGCTCTTTGTGCCGTCGGCACCTCTGTAATATTGGCTTTACCTCCGTCCTCTCCGTGACTCTGTGTGCCTTATATATAAGAGTTTTATTTTATCAATCCATTTTAAGGAAAACTTTATTTCTTTGTTCTTAATAGACGAAAGCGTTTGTAAAAAGTAATCTTTTTGTGTTTATTTTTGTTAAATACTTGATATATGATAAGTATTGTTTGCGTGTTATATGTTATCTTTATATTAAGAAACCTACAAAAGAACGGATGGGAACGTGAGAAATCATGGATAACTTTTGGACACACCTATTATATATATAAGGCTGCCCCACATCTGTTTTTGTGCAGACCTAAGTCAGAACAAGATTATTATCAAATATAAAATAACTAATGAGAAAAGGAAAGATTCTACCAGTAAGTGTTTTCCTATCTTGCTGCTCTTTGACCGCTTTTGCCAGCAGTCATGTCACTTCGGCTGACAACTTTGGCAAGAACGTAGTCGTTGCTGCAACTAAGGCAAATACCGCAAAGGTATTGGGAACACAGCAATCAAGTGGTGACGTGAAGGTTACCGGAACTATCGTAGACAATGCTGGCGACCCAGTTATCGGTGCTACTATCCGCGTGAAGGATTCGCAGCATGGTACGACCACCGACCTCGATGGTAAGTTTGAGATTATGACCCATAAGGGTGCTACGCTTATTGTCAGCTATATCGGTATGAACACTCAGGAGGTGAAGATTGCAGGTGATGCTCCATTGAACATCACATTGAAGGCTGAGGCTCATCAGATTGAGGAAGTTGTGGTAACCGCTTTGGGTATCAAGCGTTCAGAGAAGGCGTTGAGCTATAACGTTCAGAAGGTAGGCGGCGAGAACCTTACAACGGTTAAGAACCCTAACTTCATGAATTCCCTCTCTGGTAAGGTAGCCGGTGTGAACATCAATGCATCTTCAGCTGGTATGGGTGGTGCAGCCCGCGTTGTGATGCGTGGTCCTAAGTCAATTACCCGTAGCAATCAGGCTTTGTATGTAATCGATGGTGTGCCAATCAACAACACCAGTCAGGGTGAGATTTCAGGTGGTGCGTTCAGTTCACAGCCAGGTTCAGAAGGTATTGCCGATATCAACCCAGAGGATATCGAGTCAATCAGCGTCCTCAGTGGTCCTGCTGCTGCTGCCCTCTACGGTTCAGCTGCTGCGCAGGGTGTCATCATGATTACCACGAAGAAGGGTAAGGAAGGTAAGGTAAGCGTGACTGTAAGTAACAGTACACAGTTTGCTAACCCATTCATCATGCCAGAGTTCCAGAACTCTTACGTAAACCGTGCAGGCGAAGTGAAGTCATGGGGCGCAAAGACACCATCAGTCTATGGTAACTATGAGCCAAAGAACTTCTTCAATACAGGTACGAACGTTCAGAACAACGTAGCTCTGACTGCAGGTACAGACAAGAACCAGACCTATATCTCAGTAGGTACGACGAATGCAAAGGGTATCATTCCTAATAACAGCTACGACCGTTATAACTTTGCATTCCGCAATACAACAACGTTCTTGCACGACAAGATGACCTTCGACTTCAACTTCAACTACATCAAGGAGCATGATAAGAACTTGACAGCTCAGGGTCAGTACTTCAACCCATTGACCGCTGTTTATCTCTTCCCACGTGGTGAGAGCTTCGACGCTGTTCGTACATACGAGCTTTACGATGTGACAAGAGGTATCAATGTTCAGAACTGGAACTTCGGTGATGCGTTGAGTATGCAGAACCCATACTGGGTAGCTAACCGTATGGTTCGTTCAAACAACCGTAGCCGTTACATGATCAGTGCAAGTCTTAAGTATAAGATTTTCGACTGGATGGACGTTGTGGGTCGTTTGCGTTGGGACGATGCAGGTACAAAGCAGGAAGACAAGCGTTACGCTTCAACAACCAACCTCTTTGCTCACTCAAAGTATGGTTTCTATGGTTATGACAAGGTGAATGACCGTTCACTCTATGGCGACTTGATGTTCAATATCAACAAGACCTTGAACGACTTCTCAGTATCAGCCAACCTCGGTGGTTCGTTCACACGTAACAAGTATAACGTAACAGGTTTCCAAGGCGGTTTGAAGGCACCATCTAACTTGTTCACGCCAAACGCAATCGATTACGGTTCAGCAACCGCTGACAACCGTCCAATCTTCACAGACCATGCACACAAGATTAACTCACTCTTCGCTAACGTAGAGTTGGGCTGGCGCAGTATGCTGTTTATGACCGTGACAGGTCGTAACGATTGGGACTCTGCTTTGGACGGTACAGACAATGTATCCTTCTTCTATCCATCAGTGGGTATGTCAGCAGTTATCTCTCAGATGGCAACACTCCCATCATGGATTAGCTACATGAAGGTGCGTGGTTCATGGGCATCAGTAGGTTCGGCTATCTCTCCAAACATCACCTCACCATGGCGTTATCAGTATAACCCAGCGTCAGGTACATATAGCACCGTAACTTATAAGTTCCCATCAAACTTCCGTCCAGAGCGTACGAACTCTTGGGAAGCAGGTTTGACATCACGTTTCTTCAATAATGCACTTACTTTGGATGTTACAGTTTATCAGTCTAACACCCGCAACCAGACCTTCCTTCGTCCTATCACAGGTAGCCAGGGATTCTCTTCAGAGTATGTACAGACTGGTAACGTAAGAAACCGTGGTATTGAACTTTCATTGGGTTACAGCCATACATGGGGCGACTTCGCATGGAACACAAGCTTCACCTACAGTGCTAACCGCAACAAGATTGTTGAGTTGCTCAACGATCCTAACGAGGTTATCAACCAAGGTGGTCTGAATGGTGCTAACATCATCCTTAAGAAGGGCGGTACGATGGGCGACCTCTATATGACCAGCGACTTCAAGCGTGACGCAGAAGGCAATATTGCTATTAAGGATGGTAACGTATCACAGGTGAACCTTACCAACCCATCTTATCGTGGTTCAGTACTTCCAAAGGGTAACATTGGTTTCTCTAACGACTTCTCTTGGAAGGGCTTTAACTTCGGATTCGTTGTTACAGCACGTTTCGGTGGTATCGTAATGTCACAGACACAGGCGTTGATGGATGCTTACGGTGTATCAAAGGCATCTGCTGATGCACGCGACAAGGGCGGTATCGCAGTAAACAATGGTTTGGTATCAGCTGAGAAGTACTACGCTGTAGTAGGTGGTGAGAACCCAATCTGGTCAGAGTATATCTACAGTGCAACCAACGCACGTATCCAAGAAGCACACCTCGCTTACACCTTCCCACGTCGAATGTTGGGCGGTATGGAGCTGACACTCGGTTTGACAGCTAACAACCTCCTCATGCTTTACAACAAGGCACCATTCGATCCAGAGGCAACAGCATCAACAGGTACCTACTATCAGGGCTTCGACTACCTCATGCAGCCAAGCCTTCGTACACTTGGTTTCAACGTGAAGCTGAAATTCTAAACATTTAACCACTCATTTAATCGAAATATAAATGAAAAAGATTAATATATATAAGGCGGTCACAGCTTGTACATTCGCAAGTGTGCTGCTATGCTCAATGTCGTCTTGTACAGACGGATTCCAAGAGGCAAACCGTCCTGGAACGGGTGCTTCTCTCGAAGACCTGTCACGCGACAACTATCAAACCTCTTCTTTCCTCGTACAGATGGAGAACGAGGCTTTCCCCGAGCAGGAGAATGCTTACCAGATGAACGAAGACCTTATCGGTAACTACTTGGGTCGTTACATGACCTATGCTAACAATGGTTTCGCTGAGAAGAACTTTGCTCGTATGAATGCACCTACTGGTTGGGTACGCTATCCGTTTAAGGATTCTATGACAAAGACGGTGTCTGCTTTCAAGGCGATTGACAATGTGACAAAGGGCGAAGGACCAGTTTATGCTTGGGCATTGATTCTCCGTGCACAGTCGTTCATGCGTCTTACAGATATGTACGGACCACTTCCTATCGGTGCTGATGCTACTGACGGTAATGCTTACTCTTCTCAAGAGGATGTTTATAAGAGCATTATCGCTGACCTCAACAAGGCTACAGACGTCATCAAACCATTGGTTGCTTCAAACCCTAATGTTACTATTGCTGAAGAGTTAGACAAGGTTTATCAGGGTAAGATGGCTAAATGGTTGAAGTATGCGAACTCTTTGAAGCTTCGTATTGCTATCCGCATCCGTTATGTTGAGCCAACATTGGCAAAGCAGTTGGGCGAACAGGCAGTACAGGACGGTGTCATCACAAGCAATGACGACAACTGCGCTATTGCTTATACACCAAACGGACAGTATAAGACATCTGTAGAGTGGGGTGATAGCCGTGCTTGTGCCGACCTTGAGAGCTTCCTCACAGGTTACAACGACCCACGTCTGACAAAGTTCTTCAGCCCAGTAGAGGGTGGTTCACGTACAGTTATTGGTTGTCGTGCCGCTGCGAAGATTGGTAATAAGACCACAGCAGGTAAGGCTTACTCAGCTGCAAACATCAAGATAGACAGCAAGGGCGTATGGCTCACGGCTTCTGAGATGGCTTTCTGTCGTGCAGAAGGTGCGTTGGCAGGCTGGAGTAACATGGGTGGTACTGCTAAGAGCCTCTATGAAGAAGGTGTGAAACTCTCCTTCGAGCAGTGGGGTGCAGGTTCTGCAACAGCCTACTTGGCAGATAATACATCAACCGAGAAGAATTATGTTGACCCAATCAGCGAGTACGGTGGAGATGTTAGTGCTGTCAGCAATATCACTATCAAGTGGGACGACTCAGCTACTGACGAGCAGAAGATGGAGCGTCTGATTACTCAGAAGTGGATTGCAATGTTCCCTAACGGACAGGAAGGCTGGAGCGAAATCCGTCGTACAGGCTATCCAAAGGTGTTCCCTCTGGCACAGTCAACAGACTATAGCATCCAGGTTGCTAACCGTATCCCATTTGATATTGATGAGGCTACCAATAACAAGGCAAACTATATTAAGGCTGTACAGCTGTTAAAGGGTAATGACGACTATGCAACCAAGATGTGGTGGCAGCGTTAAACGATATCTATCATACAATAAACATTCGATAAAAAATGAAGAATTTAATAAAGATATTCTTGCTTTCAGCCTGCGCTGCAACGGCTTTCACTGCCTGCAGCGACTGGACTGAGACAGAGGCAAAGGACGGAGCTGACCTTACTCACACAAATAAGTCTGAGGCTTACTATGCTCAACTTCGCGACTATAAGAAGACTGACCACTCTGTAGCTTTCGGTTGGTTCGGTAACTGGACGGGTACTGGTGTTACACATGAGAACTCTTTGGCGGGTCTTCCTGACAGTACTGACTTCGTTTCTCTTTGGGGAAACTGGAAGAATCCAACAGAGGCTATGCTGAAGGATCTCCGCTTTGTTCAGAAGACAAAGGGTACAAAGGTGCTTATCAGTTGCCTTGTATTTGACATTGGTGACCAGATTACTCCAACTAACACAGACAAAAACCTCACTTGGAAAGAGTGGCGTCATAAGTTCTGGGGATGGGGCAATGATGAGGCTTCACAGATTGCAGCGACTGAGAAGTATGCAAATGCTATCTGCGATACTATCGCAAAGTATGGCTATGATGGTTTCGACCTTGATGCTGAACCTTCATATGCTCAGCCTTTCCAGACCGATAAGGAGCTTTGGCAGAACGCTAAGGTGATGGAGGCTTTCGTAAAGACAATGGGCAAGCGCATCGGTCCTAAGTCTGGAACTGATAAGATGTTCGTTATCGATGGTGAGCCTGACGCTATGGCTGCTCAGTATGGCGAATACTTCAATTACTTCATCCTTCAGGCTTATAGCTCTTCTGGTAACAGTGATTTGAACAGTCGCTTTGCTGCTCAGGCTACTCACTTCCAGCAGTATCTCACACCAGAGCAGGTGGCTAATAAGCTCATCGTCTGCGAGAACTTTGAGAACTATGCTGGTAAGGGTGGTGTAAACTTCCGCTTAGACAATGGTACAACCCTTCCTTCTCTCTTAGGTATGGCTTACTGGAACCCTGTTTACAATGGCGTAACCTATCGTAAGGGTGGTGTAGGAACCTATCACATGGAGTACGAGTATACAGTATCTGGACAGACAGGCAACTATCCTTTCTTGCGCAAGGCTATCCAGATTATGAATCCATCAATCCAATAATCAAGACATTCAAATTATGAAATACAATATTTCTAAGCTTTTCATCGGAGCCGTGGCTATGGCTTCTCTGACACTGCTGGCTTCTTGTGAGAATGCAGAGTATTCGCCTCTTTCTAATCAGGCGTATATCGCACAAACCAATACTAACGGTAACTCAAGTCAGAATATTACTATCGGTACGTCGGCTGTCACTTCTTCTGTGAACGTGCGTCTCTCTGACCTTGCTACACAGGACTACACCTTCGAGGTGGTAAGTGACACAACGGCACTCGCTGAATACAACCAGCGTAACGAGACTTCTTACAAGCCACTGCCTGCAACTCTCTACTCACTTTCTTCTAACGAGGTGAAGATTGAGAAGGGTAAGTCGGTTTCTTCTGATGTGACACTGACGATTAACCCATTGACACAGGCACTTAAGGACAGCGGTCAGAAGTATGCTGTTGCCCTCCGTCTGAAGAGTAAAGATGGCAAGTATGACGTCTTGAACTCTGGTAGTTCAATGGTTTACATCCTCGATCAGGTTGTTTATCAGGCTGTGCCAATCGTTAACGCTGCACACAACATCCACTTCGCAATGCGTCAGACCTATGACCTTTCACAGTGGACTGTCGAGATGAACGTGAACATCAGCAAGCTCGGTAAGGGTCTTGGCGAACTTAACAACCAGACACTCTTCGGTGCATGGGGTAACGATGGTGGCGAGATTTATACTCGTTTCGGTGATGCTCCTATCGAGGGTAACCGTCTGCAGATTAAGACACAGGGTACGCAGATGAACAGTAAGCAGCTCTTCAACGCTAACCAGTGGTATCACCTCGCATTCGTTTGCACAGGTACAAAACTCTACCTCTATGTAAATGGTGCACTTGATAACTCTATGGACCTCCCTGGTAAGTCAACTAACCTCAGCAACCGAATCAACTTCGGTAACACTGACTACCTGAAGGCAGACGTGAAGGTGAGCGAGTTACGCTTCTGGACAGTGGCTCGTACACAGGCTCAGATTGCTAACAACATGTATGCTTGCGATGCTAAGAGCACCGGCTTGGAGGCATATTGGAAGCTCAACGAGGGTCAGGGTGATACCTTCAACGATGCAACAGGTCACGGCAACACTGGTAAGTGTGTAGCTGTTCCAACTTGGGAGCAGAACGTAAGAATCGATGGTAAATAAGTCAAAAGGAAACTCAAATATGAAAATAAACGTATTCAAGTCAGTGCTGGCAGCCTCTTTGGTTGCTGCCACACTGGCATCTTGTCAGAGCGAGCCAGAAGTTGGTAGCACGCTCTACCCAACTGCAGAAGAGAACTACTCTGCAAAGGCTTACCTCTATACTGGTACCAGTGACGGCAATAAGCTGTTGCTCGCTGGTGAGAAGTCTGCATCCGCTGTTACCTTGACTGGCGATAGCGCAAAGTTCTATGTTCGTCTTTCTTCTCCAGCAGAGAAGGATGTAACAGTAACATTGGCTGCCACATCTGATGGTGTTGAGGCAAATAGTAGCGAAGAGGTGATGAGCACTGACGCTATCAGCCTTAGCAAGACATCTGTAACGATTGCCAAGGGTCAGCAGGTATCTGAACCAATCGTCGTTAAGTTGGTGAATGGTGATGCACTTAAAAACTTGACTATGTTGAAGAACGGCGTTACATCTGTTGTTATCAAGAGTGTTGACGGTGCTGAAACAGCAAAGACAAGCACGAAGGTAGCAGTAGCAACCAACTTCTCTTTCAACAACATCAACGCTTCTGGCACCCTCGACACCGACAAGCAGATTGCTCTGACCGACTACGATATGTTGACTTCACTCAGAGGTTCAAATGCTAAGAAGTTGAATGATGGTGATTCTAATACCTATATTTACACATATTTGTATTATGATCCACAGTTCGTCATTAAGTTTAAGAGTGCTAAGACCTTGTCTGGTGTAGGTATTCTTAGCAGCTTCACAAGCTACGGATATGGCGTTAAGAAGGTCACAGTAGAAACCAGCTTAGATGGTAAGGCATGGACAAGCATGGGTACTGCCACCACATCAACTCAATACGATGACGACACTACATTCCCAATCGTGTTCAGTTCTCCAGTGAAGTGTCAGTATGTAAGACTTTCCAACCTCGAGACCTTTGATACAGGCGACTATCCTCTCTTCGCTATCAGCGAGATTGGCGCTTACGAATAAACATCAACTTATATCCGCTCATAGTAGCGCATACAAACTCAGCCTCCGAAGTATCCCGTACTTCGGGGGCTTTTTTGTGGTTCTTCCGTTAAACCCGATTCGGAAACAATACCGTAATAATTAAAAATATACATATTTCTAATCTCGCGAATGACATAGATTACATTACAATAAACATTAGCGTAATTAGCGCAATTCGTAGTTTTAATCAAAAAGTTGACTGCGAATTACGCGAATGACACGAATTAGTTAGCGATAAGTTTAGCGTAATTAGTGAAATTCGTAGTTGGTATTACTTTGCAATACTGATAAGAAAGACCGCTATTAGATTCTGAAAAATCTTTACTTATTCTCGCTTAATCCCCCTTCAAAGTCACGACAAAATCCATTTTAAAAGTTACTCTGCAACTAACAGAGAATCAATAGGTTATAAAATCATAAAGTGAAAGGTGCTTAATTGGATTCCAAAAGGGCGTTAGTAAGGGTCTTAAAGGGCATCTTTTGCAAGCTAAAAGGGCGTTAATTCGAACGCTATTAACGCCCTTCTGTTTTTCAGTCTGTGAATTATCTTTACGAAAGTTGACGAGTAGACAAGTTAGACGAGTAGACAAGTTGCTTGCGAAGGAGACAGAGTAACAAGGTAAGTTTACTCGTCTACTCGTTCACTTGTCTACTTGCAACAAAAAACCGTGCCAAGGTCCGCAAAGACCTTGGCACGGTATGTGACTAACGCTATGGAATTATTATTGCGTCGATTTAGTAGTTTGACTCCTCAACCTGGAAGAAGCTCTGTGGGTGGTTACATACAGGGCAAACAGCAGGAGCCTTCTTGCCGATAACGATGTGACCACAGTTGCGGCACTGCCAGATGCAGTCACCCTCACGAGAGAATACTACGCTATCCTCGATGTTCTTCAAGAGCTTGCGGTAACGCTCCTCGTGGTGCTTCTCAACCTTACCAACGCTGCGGAACTTAACAGCCAACTCTGGGAAGCCTTCCTCCATAGCATCCTTTGCCATCTGCTCGTACATATCAGTCCACTCGTAGTTCTCACCAGCTGCTGCGTCAGCGAGGTTTACGGTTGTTGTAGGGATATCACCACCATGGAGGAACTTGAACCAAATCTTAGCATGCTCCTTCTCGTTGCGTGCTGTCTCCTCGAAGAAACCAGCAATCTGCTCATAGCCGTCCTTCTTAGCCTTTGAAGCATAGTAGAGATACTTAGTGTGTGCTTGGCTCTCACCAGCGAAAGCGTTCTTAAGGTTCTGCTCAGTCTTAGTACCCTTCAAAGCCTCTGGGTTGAACTCCTTGAACTTCTCAGCCTTAACGTGGCATACTGGGCACTCTGCTGGAGCCTCTGTTCCCTCGTGGATATAACCACAAACGGTGCAAATAAATTTCTTTTTCATAATGTTCTTGTATTTGTATAATGTTCTTGTATTATAATAATGATATGTGTACGAATTACGAATACTATCGCTTTTATACCCACTGACAATCAGTTGGATATCTATTGTGTTCTTACTCTGTAATTATTACAATCTTTCTGGGTGCAAAGGTATTAATTATTTCCGAGTCTGTCAACTTTAATCGTTCTTTTTTTATACCAAGCGACCTATTTAGACAACGAATAATTAATGAATGAATAGTAATAACAGAGCGCATAAAAAGCTAAAAACCTCTGTGTCTCAAGTTCCAAATAGGATGTTTCAAACCCCAAGTTAACTACGAATTACGCGAATGACACGAATTATTATACTTTGAACTTTGAACTTTGAGGTTTGAACTTTATGATGTGTACCTTTAATGACTACTAATTACGCGAATGACACGAATTATGTTTCAATAAGGATTAGTGTAATTAGCGAAATTCGTAGTCATTAAAGGTACACATCATAAAGTTCAATGTTCCAAGTTCAAAGTTCCAAGTTTCGTGTTTTTAGTTAAAAAAATCTTAGTTAAATAATTGTAGTTTATAAAAATATGGTGTATCTTTGCCACTCAGTAACAAAAACAACTATTAGCTAAAAACCAAAAGGAGTTCGGAAACCAAGTAAACCTAAGCTTGGGGACGAGCGACGAAATCTATAAAATGAAAAAGAAGAAAGCCAAGATTTTACTTGCTGCCTTGTTATTGGCAGTGGGAGAGACCGCATTCGCTGACGGAAAGGCAGTGAATGGTATTCGACAAATCAATCCAACAACGGTAGAGATTACTTATAGCGACGGTGGCGTGATGACAGTAGACTTCTATGGTCAGAATGTCTTTCGCCTTTTCCGCGACCCAAAGGGTGGCATCGTTCGTGACCCTGCGAGCAATCCTCCAGCACGTATTCTCCTTGACAACCCACGCAAGAACGCAGGCCGATTGACCGTTAATGCGACCGATGCCGATGTGGCTGTGTCAACCGCTGAGGTACGTGTGCGTTTTGACCGCAACACAGGTTTGATGACTGTCACCGACCTTCGCAATGGTAAGGAGGTTATTAAGGAGGTGAAGGGAGTTGACTTCCAAAAGAATCGCACCACCGTTACCCTCGCCAATGCAGCAGGAGAGTATTTCTATGGTGGCGGTGTACAAAATGGTCGCTTCTCACATCGTGGCAAACGCATTGAGATTGTCAATACCAACAGCTGGACCGATGGCGGTGTTGCTTCGCCAGCTCCGTTCTATTGGTCAACAGGCGGTTATGCTGCCATGCCTTACACCTTTGCTCCCGGTGCCTACGACTTCGGAAGTACGGATAAGAACACGGTGACAATCAGTCACGATATGCCTTATCTCGACCTCTTCCTAATGGTCGATACAACCCCAGTTTCTTTGCTTCAAGATTATTATCAGCTGACTGGTAACCCCGTCTTGTTGCCAAAGTTTGCTTTCTATGAGGGTCACCTCAATGCCTACAACCGTGACTATTGGAAAGAGACAACCGAAGAAGGTAAGGGCATCCTCTTTGAAGACGGCAAGCGATATGTAGAAAGTCAGAAGGACAATGGCGGTATCAAGGAAAGCCTTAATGGCGAAAAGCAGAACTATCAGTTCTCTGCGCGTGCCGTTATCGACCGTTATAAGAAAGACGATATGCCATTGGGTTGGATTCTTCCTAACGATGGTTACGGAGCTGGATATGGGCAAACTTCGACCCTTGATGGTAATATAGCCAACCTCAAGAGCCTTGGCGACTATGCGCGTAAGAACGGTGTAGAGATTGGTTTGTGGACACAGTCAAACCTCCACCCAGTCGATAGCATCCCTGCACTCTTGCAACGCGACATCGTGAAAGAGGTGCGTGATGCAGGCGTACGTGTGTTGAAGACCGACGTAGCATGGGTCGGTGCGGGCTATTCCTTTGGACTCAATGGTATTGCCGATGTGGCTAATATCATGCCTTACTACGGCAGCGATGCGCGTCCGTTCATTATCACCCTCGACGGCTGGGCTGGTACACAGCGTTATGGTGGTGTATGGTCGGGCGACCAAACCGGTGGCGAGTGGGAGTATATCCGTTTCCACATCCCAACTTATATCGGCTCTGGACTCTCCGGAATGGGTAATATTACGAGCGATATGGACGGTATCTTCGGTGGAAAGAACCTCTCAGTGAACATCCGCGACTTCCAGTGGAAGACCTTCACACCCATGCAGTTGAATATGGATGGGTGGGGTAGCAACCCTAAGTATCCACAAGCTTTGGGCGAACCAGCCACAAGTATCAACCGTTCTTACCTCAAACTCAAGTCAATGCTTCTGCCTTACACCTACTCATGTGCCCATGAGGCGGTGACAGGCAAGCCACTCATGCGTGCGATGTTCCTTGATGATAGCAACGATTACACCCACAGCAGTGCTACACGCTACCAATATATGTATGGTCCTTCGTTCCTCGTGGCACCTATCTATCAGAACACGGCAGCCGACAAGGAGGGCAACGATGTGCGCAATGGCATCTATCTACCAAAGGGAACATGGTACGATTACTTCACGGGTGCTACTTACGAAGGTGGTTGCATACTCAACGATTACTTCGCACCTATCTGGAAGTTGCCTGTCTTGGTGAAGTCGGGTGCTATCATTCCGATGGTTAATCCGAATAATAACCCTTCTGAGATTGACAAGAGTCGTCGTGTCTTCGAACTCTATCCAGACGGTAAGACTGAGTTCACACTCTATGATGACGACGGTACAACACAGAAATATCTCGCTAATGAGAAGGCTACAACCCGCATCACCTCCGATCTCAACGATAAGCAGGTGCTGACTGTAAGTATCGACAAGACCGAAGGATCGTTCGATGGAATGGTGAAAAACCAGTCGACAACCTTCTATCTGAACACCAATGCAAAGCCTAAGAAGCTCACAGTCGTTATCGGTGGTAAGAAGATTCGACTCTCTGAGGCTGAGCAGGGCGATAACACATGGCAGTATGTTCAGGCTTCGAATCTCAACCGTTTCTCAACCGCTAACAGCGAGATGGAACGTCTCTTGGTAACTAAAAATGCCCAAATCATCGTGCGTTTGGCTTCCTGCGACATCACAAAGGAGGCTGTAGAACTCCGCGTGGAGGGTTTTGTTCGTCTGAATAAGTCTAATGAAACTTTACGAAAGAAGGGTGCCTTGACCGCTCCAGAGCTCCTCGAGGCTGATGTTCAATCGTATAGTGTCACTCCAAAGTGGAAGTCTGTGCAGAATGCTGACTACTATGAGATAGCCTTCAATGGTCAGACTTATACCACAATCCGCCACAACTTGCTCCTCTTCGACGACCTCCAGCCTGCCACCGACTATGATTTCAAGGTGCGTGCAGTGAACAGTGAGGGTGCAAGTGAGTGGACGCCGCTACACGTGAAGACGGCTGTCAACCCATTGGAGTATGCTATCCAAGGACTTACTGCAACCTCTACCGCCCGTGATATGGAAGGTTTCGAAATCCATCGACTCGTTGACTTCAGTACGACTGGCGACATCTGGCACACCTATTATTATACGAAGGCGGTGCCATTCGACTTCACTGTCGACCTCCATAGCACCAACACCCTCGACAAACTGCAGTATGTTCCACGTGCAAATGGCGGTAACGGTACGATTACGAAGTGCGATATCGCTGTCAGCAAAGACGGTAGAAACTGGACAGAAATCGGCCCGCAGCAGTGGGCTCGAGATGGTAGAACGAAGGAAGTGACGCTCTCTACCCGTCCTGTAGCACGTTATGTGAAGGTGAGCGTGAAGGAAGCTGTTGGCAACTTCGGTTCTGGTCGCGAGTTCTATGTCTTCAAAGTGCCGGGTACAAAGACTATTCTGCCGGGTGATATCAACCTCGATGGTAAGGTAGACGAGAACGACTTCACCTCTTATATGAACTATACAGGACTTAAGAAGGGCGATGCCGACTTCGATGGTTATATCTCTGGTGGCGACATCAACGGCAACGGTCTCATTGATGCTTACGACATTTCTAATGTTGCCATGCACCTTGAGGATGGTTGGAACGACGATGACGTAGCCCCTGTTGGCGGTAAGGTTTATTACGAATACAACCGTAAGTCTTACGCAGCAGGCGACGATGTCATCATCAAGGTGAAGGGTAAGGACCTGCAGTCAGTCAATGCCTTCAACCTTATCTTCCCATATAGTCCAAAGGAATTGCAGTTCATTAAGGTTGAGACCGACCCATCAATGGTTATGCGCAACCTCACCTACGACCGTCATCACAGCGATGGTTCTCAGGTACTCTATCCAACCTTCGTGAATGTGGGCGACCACCATACATTCAATGGTGATGCCGACCTCCTCGTCATCCGTATGAAAGCCCTCAAGCCATTCACCGTTAAGCCACAGCCAGCCAAAGGCTTGTTGGTGGATAGAGAGTTGAGGGAGGTGGAGTTAAAGTAGAACCAACCACAAACAAACCAGCCCCCCCCCCAACCCCTCCCCCAAAGGGAGGGGCGTGAAATGCGGGATACCCCTTGTGGTTAGTTAACAAGCGAACGAGTAGAGGAGTTATTTGTGTAATTACAAGTATCTTGTCTACTCGTAACGTTATTAAGTTGGTCTACTCGTAACGTTATTAAGTTGGTCTGCTCTTAACGTTATTTAGTTGGTCAACTCTTATCGTTATTTACTTGTCCTCTTGTTACTCTGCTCTGTTTTGTCAGATTTTTTCACTTAGTTGAAAATCAAGTGATGCTCATTAAGGGGCTAATTAACGCCCAATTGGCTTCTTAAAGATGCCCTTTAAGTTTGCAAAAGACGCCCTATTGAAGTCCAATTAAGCACCTTTTACTTTGCTACTTTATAACCACTTGATTCCCTGTTGGTTACAGAGGCACTTTTTAGATGTCTTTTTTCGTGATTTTAAGGGGGATTTAGATGAGGATATGTAGTGATTTTTCGAAGTCTTATGGTGGTAATAAGCAGGTGGGATGATAAGAGAAAACATGAAGAATCAACTCATGATTCGTCGTGATTTTGTGTCTACTAAAATAAAACTATAGTCCAAGTTACACGAATACCCAAATTAATTTGTATATTTGCGACTATCTTTTGAGCGACTTGGTGCCTCAATATAGCAGCACAGAGGCTAACAGGTTGCTTGCAATGACAAAAAACCTAAACTAAACATTGTCAATCAAATATTTATAAAATGCTACGTCTAAAGTGCTGCTGAACTAAAAAACCTAATATGAATAACCGATTTCTACACGGTGTGCTTACTGCACTTGCCCTAACGGCATCGGCTACGAGTTTTGCTCAGACCAATACCGTTATGACCCTTAAGACGCAAATCGCTCCCAATTCGGAGAACGAACCACGTCCAGTGTTCCCTGTACCCACTGATCGTCAGTGGAAATGGCAACAAACAGAGTTCTATGCCTTCTTCCATTATGGTATGAATACCTATACCAATAAGGAATGGGGTAATGGTGATGAAGATGTAAATACTTTTGCTCCGACAGCAAAACCAGACCCAAGACAGTGGTTAGAGGCTGTAAAAGAGGCTGGTATGACGGGCGGTATTGCTGTTGTGAAGCATCACGATGGTTTCTGCTTGTGGCCTACGGAGACTACAGATCATAAGAGTTCGAACTCATCAAGCCCTAATGCACAGGTGAATATCGCTGAGCTCTTTGCTAAAGCAGCACAGGATTTGAAGATGAAATATGGCTTTTACGTATCTCCTTGGGACCGAAACAGTGGTCTTTACGGTACGGACAGCTACGTGAAGGACGTCTTCTTGAAGCAGTGTGCGGAGCTTGCAAAGTATGGCTCAGACCAGTTTGAGATGTGGTTCGACGGTGCAAATGGTGGTAATGGCTACTATGGTGGTAAGAATAAGACCATCAATATTGACCGTGCAACCTACTATGACGTACCAAACCTCCGTGATTCTATCCATAAACTCAGCCCGAATATCATCCTTTGGGGTGTCGGTGGTGAGGCACGCTGGATTGGTAATGAGGACGGTTGGGCAGGCGAAACCAACTGGTGTAATGAGAATCGTGGAACTGCTCCTGAGCGCAATGGTATGTATGGCACAGAGAACGGTTGGTTCTGGCTCCCTGGCGAGAGCGATGCTAAGTTTACAGACAAAGGTTGGTTCTGGCATCCTGGTTGTGAACCAATGTCGGCAGAACGCACGTTCCAGATGTACTTAGAGACCGTTGGTCGCAATGCAACCCTCATTCTGAATTGTCCTCCAGACCGAAGTGGAAGAATACCACAGAACCAAGTGAATCGTCTGAAGGAATTCGGAACTATGTTGAAGAGCCGTTTCAAGACCAATCTTGCCAAGACTGCTACCGTTGAAGCTACCAGTACACGTGCCAACGGAGCGACACGTACCTATGTTGTTAACAACCTCATTGATGAGAATCCAGATACTTACTGGGCAGCAGAGGACGATGTAAAGGATGTTACCCTTACTTTCAAATGGAACAGCCCACAGACTGTTCGCTACGTAACCTTGCAGGAGTATGTAAGACTTGGACAGCGTGTAAAGAGTTTCTCAATCGAATATACCACCGATGGCAGCACATGGAAGCCACTTGCCAACAAAGTAAAGCAAACCACTATCGGCTATAAACGTATCATTCCGCTCAACGGAAGTACCGCAAATAGCTATGGTTCGGGCTATGAGGCTAAGGCTATCCGCATTCATATCAAGGATGCTAAGGCTTGTCCTGTAATGAGTGAGATTACAATTTATTAATCGTTTGACTTGAGAAACAATATGAAAAAGAATATATTAGCTACCTGTGGTTTGTTGTTCTGCACCTCTTTACTCCATGCACAAACCACAGAAGAGGTTAGAATAGATTTTGAAAATCAGAACTATAAGGCGTTAGGTGTCTACGACACTTGGCTGAAGTCGCCTTTCCGCAGCCAAAACAAACAAGCTGCTGTATTGGAAGGAAACGTGCAAGTAGTAAGCAATATCGATAAAAACTACGACGAGATACTGAAGGCTACACCAAATGCCTCTAACAATGTGTTAGGCTTCCAGCGTTCACGCTTTGGCTCAAACACTTTCGGTGCACGCATCGACCTTAAGCAGCCATTCGCTTTGACCAAAGAGACAAAGTACGTACACGTGATGATTCACAAGCCAAAGGCAGGTCGTACGATGCTTATCGGACTCGGAAAGCGTACGGACCGTGCGGGTCAGAGCGTTGACACAGAGCAGTTTTGGGAGCTTTCAACAAGAGAGGTTGAGCCAAATAAGTGGGTTGATGCCGTTTTCCCAGTTAAGGGAGCAGGTGGCATCGAAATTCATAGTCTTGTAGTTGTTGTCGATTGCGAGGACACCAATGGTCTGAAAGATGATTTCCTTGCTTATATCGACAATATCGTCGTAAACAACGAGGCTTTCACAATAACCAATCGTGAGGACTATCCGATGAATTATAACAAGGATGCGAAGTGCTCGCGTACAGACCGTGGACTCAAGGGTATCAGCCTTGGTGACCAGACATTCAATGTCTATGGTGACATTACCACATCAACTCCAGCTTACACCTACCTCAGCAAGCAGGCGTTCTTAGCTAAACCGGGCGAGACACTCAACCCAGCTGTTCAGTACAAGGGTATCTGGATGCACAGTTATGTTTATCTTGACTTGAACAACAACGGTCGCTTTGAGCCAAAGGTAGAAGGCGGTCAGATTGTTCCCAACGCTGGTAACGAGTTGTTGGCTTACTCTTTCCTCGGTGGAGAGGACGAGAATTCTGGCTTCAACAGCGCAGGAACAGAGATTTCTGGTAATGGTCGTAACACCCTCGTTATGCCTGAATTTACCCTTCCAAGCGACCTTCAGCACGGTTTCTACCGTATGCGTTACAAGGTAGATTGGAACTCTGCAGACGCAGGAGGTAGCATCGAGAACAACAATCATATCCTTAACAATGGCGGTGGTGCTATCGATGTGCGCCTGAATGTTCATGGCGACAATGTGAAGATTTACCAAGGTGCACTCAATGGTAAGGTTGTTGCAGAAGATGGTACTGAGCTGAACGGTATCTCTATCCCATTCGGTAAGCCTTACACTATCAAGATGAAGCCTGAACATGGCTTTAACTTCAGCGGTCTGAAGGTGCGTCATGGCTACAACCTCACTGGCGATAGCATCAGCCATGGCACCTATCAGTATGTTGATGAGCTGATTCCACGCGAGCGTTTCAATGCTGATGGAACCTTCACCCTCCCTGCTGAGATGATTGATGGTGACGTTTCACTTGAGGGTATCTTCATTGATGCGAAGACAGCTTTGACCTACGAGGTTTACTTCAACAATGAGTTTGTATATTCAACCGTTGTCAATGGTGCGAAGACAGGTGCTGTGACGATTCCTGAGGGACTTAGCAGAGACTACGTTGAACTGACAGCTGATAAGCAAACAATCACAAGTCTTCCAGCTACAGTACGTATTAACGCTACATGGACAGCCCCAATGAAGGTGGCTACACCAACTGACACTACTTGGTATAACCTCAAGGTGAGCAACCAGCCAAGATGGGTTTCGTCGGGAAACTATACACCTAACGTTTACTTCATTGACGAGACTTACATCACTACTGATTATGCTCTTTGGGCATTGACAGGTAATCCTTACAGCGGTTTCCGCCTCATCAACAAGGCAATGGGTCCTACAATGGTCCTCGCATCGGCTTCTCCAAAGGGCTCTGCTAAGGCTGGCGGTAACACTTACGCTACCCTTCTGCCTGCTGACAACCTACCTGCAGGATACACCAGCGACTGGACTGTGACAATAAGCCCAAATGATGATGAAGGTTTCTATATCTGTAATCCAGAGGGCTTCGGCTTGAACTATCGTGCTGACGGCAACCTCGCTTACTGGACAGGTGGTAAGGATGCTGGCTCTACCTTCGTTCCTACAGAGGTCAAGAAGACTTCTACAGGTATCAACGCCCTTATCTTCCAGAATGAATCAGCTACCACTTACGATCTCTCAGGCAAGGCAGTTAGCAAGAGTCATAAGGGTGTTGTTATCCGTAATGGCAAGAAGATGCTCGTGAAGTGAGTGGTAGAGAAGTTAACAAGTAGACAAGTTGACGAGTAAACAAGTTGCTTGTATGGTAAGTTGACGAGTGAACAAGTAGACGAGTAGACAAGTTGCTTGCGAAGAAAGACAAAGTAACATGGTAAGTTGACGAGTGAACAAGTTGACGAGTAGACAAGTTGATTGCGAAGAAAGACAAAGTAACATGGTAAGTTGACGGGTGAACAAGTTGACGAGTAGAGGAGTTAACAAGCAACTTGTTTACTTGTCTAACTTGTCCACTTGTTCACTATCATTCAGAAGGGCGTTAATTGGCTTTCAATTAACGCCCTTTTGGTTTGCAAAAGGTGCCCTTTAAGCCCCTTACTAACGCCCTTTAGGAGTCCAATTAAGCACCTTTTACTTTACTACTTTATAACCACTTGATTCCCTGTTGGTTACAGAGTTGCTTTTTAAGTGGCTTTTTTCGTGATTTTGAAGGGGATTTAGACGGTAATAT
>ERZ773009.1088-NODE-1088-length-19421-cov-5.727306_pt1 | contig 19421 bp, 9 predicted proteins | sample MGYA00580663_ERZ773009 | MGnify/ENA primary metagenome ERZ773009 (study PRJEB29015, sample SAMEA2737969) | human oral metagenome | biome: human oral; feature: human-associated habitat; material: dental | place: China | collected 2026 ... | reverse complement strand
AATTCGTAATATGTATTCTAATTTCTTTTATATTTTAGTTGGTGAAAGGGTAGGGGAAAGGAATAAAAATGTGTTATTTCGGAGTCTTTGTAAGTGTTTTATTCTCAATTAGTTGTGAGAATGCGTTTTAAAAGGTGCTTAGTAAGGTTTCAAAAGGGCGTTAGTAAGCGTCTTAAAGGGCATCTTTTGCAAGCCAAAAGGGCGTTAATTTGAATGGAATTAACGCCTTTCTGAATGATAGTGGACGAGTGGACAGGTTAGACAAGTAAACAAGTTGCTTGTTATGGAGGGAAGTAGACGAGTTAACAAGTTAGATGAGTTAACAAGTTGCTTGTATCAAAGACAAGGTAACATAAGAACAATTTTTTCTTTATAGCATGCAACTCGTTCACTTACCTTGTTATCCTGTCTTTTTCACAAGCAACTTGTTCACTCGTCTACTCGTTCACTCGTCTACTTACCATGTTACCCTGTCTTTTTCGCAAGCAACTAGTTTACTTGTCTACTCGTTCACTCATCAACTTGTCTCAGACACCGAGAATAGGAAGCATATTCTCCGCAAGTTTGCGGAGAATAATCGTTTTTTTCTCCGCAAAGACTTGGCATTATAGCAAAAAAGTTGTAAGTTTGTTGCACTAAAACATAAGTCTATGAAGCATCAATATATATGGCAGAATACTGATTTGCGTAAGATGACATGGCAAGACAACGCCCTTAGTTCACTTATCTCCGATGTTAGTCTTCGGCGTGGAAGCTTACTCGGTAGACTTTCTATGTTTGGATTTAAAGAGCAGGGAGAATCTATGCTGGACTCGCTAACGGAAGAGATTATTCATTCATCTGAGATAGAAGGAGAAAGCCTTAATAGAGATAGTGTGCGTTCGTCTGTCGCTCGACAGTTAGGACTCGAACATGATGGTTTGCCCAAAACCGACCATTATATCGAGGGTGTTGTACAAGTGATGCTCGATGCTACCCAGCATTTCCAAGAATCACTTACCAAAGAGAGACTGTTTGGCTGGCATTCTGCCCTATTCCCAACAGGATATAGTGGAATGTATAAGATTACCGTGGGCGATTGGCGAAAAGGTAAAGAGGCGATGCAGGTAGTGTCGGGAGCTATGGGGCGACAGAAAGTGCATTATGAAGCGCCACCAAGTAGTGATGTGCCACAGCTGATGAAACAACTATTGGCATGGATTGATGACGCAACACTTGGTATTGATCCATTAATCAAAGCGGCAGTAGCCCACCTCTGGTTTGTAACGATCCACCCTTTCGATGATGGTAACGGACGAATCTGCCGTACGGTAACTGAGATGTTACTATCACGGGCTGACAATACCTCAAAAAGATATTACAGCCTTTCGTCTGAGATTCTCAATCATCGAAAAGACTACTATATACAATTAGAGAAGGCACAACACGGCGGATTAGACATCACAGAATGGATTGTATGGTTCCTTGAAACACTCCGTAAGGCTTTAGATACTGCACTTGAAAAGACGGAAGGCATCATCAGAAAGGTGCGCTTTTGGGATGAACATAAGGACCTTCAACTAAACGACCGACAAAGAAAGGTGCTCAACATGCTCCTCGATGGTTTTGAAGGGAAGCTGACTTCCTCTAAGTGGTACAAGATAAATCACTGTTCACAAGATACCGCAACTCGTGACCTCAACGACCTTGTTAAAAAGAATATATTGAAGAAAAGTAGTGAGGGAGGACGTAGCACCGCCTATGAAATGCTGATATAAGGCAGAAAAGAAAAAAGAAGAACAACAACGACAACGACAACAACAAGAAGCAGCCCCTCCCCCTTGCCCCTCCCCCAGGGGGAGTAGAATGCGAGATACCCCAATGAATATGAAGTGAACGGGTGGACGGGTAAAATGGAGTTAAAGGATCTTATACTTTGTTCACATGTTACTCTGTCTCTCTTTGCAATCAACTTGTCTATTCGTCTAACTCGTTTACCTGTCCTACTTACCTTGTTACCCTTTCTTTTTCGCAAGCAACTTGTTTACTCGTCTACTCGTTCACTTGTCCACTTACCTTGTTACCCTGTCTTTTTCACAAGCAACTTGTTTACTCGTCTACTCGTTTACTTGTCCACTTACCTTGTTACTCTGTCTTTTCCGCAAGCAACTTGTTCACTCGTCTACTCGTTCACTTGTCCACTTACTATGTTACCCTGTCTTTTTCGCAATCAACTTGTTCACTTGTCTACTTGTTCACTTGTCCACTTACCTTGTTACTCTGTCTTTTTCGCAATCACCTTGTTAACTTGTCTACTTGTTCACTCGTCAACTTACCTTGTTACTTTGTCTCCCTTTGCAAGCAACTTGTCTACTCGTTCACTTGTCCACTCGTCTACTAACTGTTTATATTTGTTAAATATTAAAGTTAACATAAGTATTATTAGCATTTGAGTTGTTTGGAGTATAGGTGTCATTAGACCAATCTTAAAGAAGGAATACGAAGAAAGGTGTAAATGACTGTTTGTTAAAGAGTTGTGGGAAGAGGGATGTAAAGCCTTCAATCACGGCAAGACAGTTATAGCCTAAAACCTAAGGAAAGCGAACAAGATGTCCCAAATAACCGATGCCTTACTATATAATAAGGTGTAACAAGATGGAATATTGACAATACCTAAAATCAATTGAAACAAAATTAGGAAAATAAATAATAAAAGTTTAAAACCTAAACCTGATGAGAATCTTTAAAGAATCAAAGCAGAAGCATCTGTACTTCTCGGCTGCCTTTGCTCTATCATTAGCATTGGCACCAACAGGTGTCTACGCAGGTACAAACACCAGCACTGCAGTACAGGCAGTACAGCAGAATGGTAATCACAAAGTGACCGGTCGTGTCGTTGACTCAACCGGCGAACCGCTCATTGGTGCTACCGTCCTTGTTGAGGGTACCACTAATGGCACAGTAACGGATATTGATGGTAACTATACCCTCAATACCCCTGCAAACGCGAAGCTCGTCTTCTCTTACATCGGTTATGCTGCACAGACCATCCCTGTTGGTGGTAAGGGTACGATCGACGTAACATTGAAGGAAGAGGCAAACACCATGAACGAGGTTGTTGTTACCGCCATGGGTATTATGCGTAAGGAGAAGTCTCTTACCTATGCAACGCAGCAGGTGAAGGCAGAGGACCTCATGAAGGTGCAGGATCCTAATGCTGCTAACTCACTCGAAGGTAAGGTAGCAGGTATCACTATTACGCCAAGTGCTGGTGGTGCTGGTGGTGCTTCAAAGATTGTTCTTCGTGGTAACCGTTCTATCCTCGGTAACAGTTCTCCACTCATCGTTGTTGACGGTGTACCAATGAGTAATGGTATTCGTGGTCAGCAGGGTATGGGCGCAGAGGGTTTCGGCTCAACTGGAACTTCTGAGGGTTCTGACCCATTGTCATTGATTAACCCAGACGATATCGAGTCAATCAATGTCCTCAAGGGTGCTAATGCTGCTGCGCTTTACGGTTCACGTGCAGCCAATGGTGTTGTGATGATTACCACCAAGCGTGGTCGTGAAGGTAAGGTTGATATCAACGTAACCTCAAACATCACTTTCGATTCTCCATTGTTGACACCAAAGATTCAGAAGACTTATGGTGCAGCTTATGACCAGACAACAGGTGCATTGTCATTGAACAACTGGGGTGGTAAGCTCGCAGACCGTGCTGACAACGACCTCGTAGTACGCACTCCATTGGACGAGCGTTGGGTAGGTTATCCAGAGGAGCAGATTGGCACAGACGCAAATGGTAAGCCAATCATGGCACGTCGTCATAACGTTTATCTCCGCAATCGTGCAGGTAACGATGTAGACAACTTCTTCCGTACGGGTGTCACAACAAATAACTCAATCTCACTTTCTGGTGGTACAGAGATAGCACGTACCTACGTGTCAGTGGCAAACAGCCATGCAACAGGTATGATGCGTAACAACTCATACAACCGTAACTCTATCAGCTTCCGTCAGACTTATAACTTCTTCAAGCGTTTGCACATTGATGCATCGATGAACTATACTGAGTCAAAGACAAAGAATCGTCCTGGTGGTGGTACGGTAGGTAACCCTCTCTACCATCTCTATACCGCACCTCAGAACATTGATATGGATTACTATCGTGACCATTACATGAACGCTGAGGGTAAGTGGTTGTCAAATCCAGGTTCATATTACAAGCTCAATGGTTCTAACTTCGCTTGGGCAGCTGGTCAGCGCACAACTCTGACTGGTCCACAGCAGGAGTGGGCATACCTCTCTCATCCTAACAACAACCCATATTGGTTGATCAATTCGGGTAACAGTCAGCAGAAGGAGAGCCGCCTCTTCGGTACCTTGCAAGCAAATGTTGACATCTATGATGGTTTGACTTTCCAAGCACGTGTCAACTATAGCCAGATTCGTTTCAAGAATCATGCAACTCGCTTTGCTACCACCTTCCTCCCTGCATCTATGGAAGACTACGGTCGTCTTTGGGATTCAGACGAGAAGACAACAGAGTTCTATACCGACTACCTCTTGTCATATAACAAGACCTTCGGTGACTACTCAGTATCAGCAACAGCAGGTTATGTAGGTCATACTATCAAGGGCGAGTCAAAGGGTACAGACGCTGTTGCAACTTACTACGACCGTCTTATGCGTAAGCTCCCAACAATGGTTAACTACTTCGAGACCAGCGCAGGTGGCTATGGCGTAACAAGTACTTCAAAGAGTTCAAACTGGGACCGCTCATACCTCTTCACAGCACAGTTAGGTTGGAAAGAGACCGTTTACTTCGATGCTTCTTATCGTCGCGACTGGTATCGTCCATTCCGTTACTTCAAGCAGTTGGGTAAGATTGATACCGATAACTACGGTTACTTCGGTGTAGGTGCCAACGCTATCGTAAGTCAGTTGGTGAAGTTGCCAGACTGGTTTAACTTCTTGAAATATCGTGTTTCTTACTCATCAGTAGGTAACTCTATCCCAAATAAGGCATACGGTGCGATGAGCCGTAACCTCCAGACAGGTGCATTGTCAGGTAACAAGTTGCTCGACTTCTCACCAGTACCAGAGGAGACAGGTTCATTCGAGACAGGTATCGAGTCATTGTTCTTGAACAATCGTTTGAGCTTCGACTTCACCTTCTATAACACTATCGTTCGTCACCTCTACATGGAGCTTGGCTCATTAGGTGGTAACACCGAGTTGCTGAACTCAGCAAAGGTACGTAACACTGGTTTTGAAACAACTGTTGGCTACGACTTCAAGTTCGGTAAGGACCTTCGTTGGCGTACATCTTATAACCTCTCATACAACGACAACAAGATTCTTGAGACAGGTTATGATAAGGACGGAACATCACGTAAGTATCAGCAGACTGTAGGTGAGGCAAAGGTAATCTACCAGAAGGGTGGTGCTATTGGTGACATCTATGCAGGCGACTTCATGCGCGATGCAAATGGTCATATCGTATTGACAGCTAAGGGTGAGCCTACATTCGACAAGACAGGTTCAAACGATCGTTTCCTCGGTAACATGAACTCTAAGTGGCAGATGGGTTGGACCAATACCTTTAACTATAAGGAGTTCCAGCTTTCATTCCTCATCAACGGTCGTATCGGTGGTAAGGTACTCTCATTGACAGAGTCTTATCTCGACTATATCGGTGCTTCAGAGCGTACAGAGGCAGCTCGTCTCAGCGCAGAGCGTAACAACATCGTTGCAACCAACTATGGTAACGTACCAGGTATGGAACTCAATGATGGTAGCGGTCGCATCGTTCCTATCCAGTCATATTATCAGGCATTGGGCGCATCAAGCAACCCATCAACCTATCTCTACAACGGGACAAACTTCCGTCTTCGTGAGCTTTCATTGGGTTACACCTTCCGTGACCTCTTTGGTATGAATCGTAACTTGACCCTCTCATTCATCGCTCGTAACCTGTTCTTTATCTATAAGGATGCACCAACAGACCCAGACGTATCTCTGTCTACACAGAATGGTCTCGGCGCATTTGAGAGCTTCAATATGCCATCTTCACGTTCATTCGGTTTCTCATTGAAGGCTAACTTCTAAGAGAAAAGGAGTGAGAAAGGAGTGAAGAGAGTGAAAGGGAGTGAGAAACAAATGTAATGTTTGACGTCTTGCTCCCCACGTAACACAACCGTTACAACATTCTTTTAGCTCCGAATAAGCTTAAACAATACAATAATATTCAAAAGATAAACAACAATGAAAAGTAAACATATAATTGTACTCATGGCGATGGCATTGCCAACATTGGGTCTACAGTCATGCCTTGACTATGACAACCCTGGTGATGAGTTCAACTCAACAACCAAGAATGTTGAGAAGGTGACAAGCCGTGGTGACGTGGATAAGATTCCTTTCCGTCAGGCTACAGACGCTGCAGCAGCAGATGAGGCACTCAATGCAATGCAAGACTTGCTCGATGCTGGTGTTGGTGGACAGTTCTCTATGCGTGGTGGTAAGAATGGTGAGAACCCTGGTCCACATGCTTATCAGTATCAGTATTCTCTCGGTGTTGACAACTATGCTGAGTACACGGTTGTTCCTCATACTTTCTTCCAGTATTCAAAGATTCGTTTGGCATCGTCATATGCTATCGACCAGAAGTGCTATGGTGGTGCATGGGGCTCATTCACAGAGATGAAGACCTCGCTTGTGCCTATCTTGAATAATGAGAAGGTAAATGCTGTTCCAGAGTTGAAGGCTGCTTATTTGACTCTCTTCAACCAGCAGGCTGTTGAGGTAGCTGACGTTTATGGTCCAATGCCTTATCGTGAGTTGAAGACTAACTTGCAGGTAGGTCCTTACACCTATAACAAGGTAGAGGATGTCTACAACGATGCTGTTGCCAACCTCGACACAGCCATTGCTTGTTTCCACTACTTCGATCAGAAGCCAGCTGCCTACAAGCAGAAGATTAAGAGTGCGTTTGTTGACCGTTTCGTTGTCATGACCGATGGTGGTGCTGCTGACGGAACGTTGAAGGCATGGGCACGTTATGCCAACTCATTGAAGTTGCGTATCGCTATGCACATGGTAAAGAGCGACCCTGTTCGTGCACAGAAATTGGCTGAAGAGGCTGTTGCCGATGGCGTTATTGAGAACGAGGCACAGAGCGTTTCAATTCGTCCAGGTGTGATGGGCTTTAGTCATCCATTGCCAGGCGTTGAGAGTTGGGGCGATGCTCGTATGAGTGCAACAATGGAAATCACATTGAAGACCTTCAATCACCCTTGGTTGAAATATCTCTTCAAGAAGAACGACAACGTTATTAAGAACAATAAGACAGGCGAGACAACACCTGCTGACAGCCGCATCTGTGGTATTCGTACTGGTACACATCCAGGTGAAGGTCAGGGATATGATGAGAACCAGTACATCGCATTCAGTAAGCTGAACGAGCAGTACTTCAACTCTGCACCACTTTATTTGATGAAGTATGCTGAGGTTTGTTTCCTCCGTGCAGAGGGTGCACTCCGTGGTTGGAACATGGGCGGTTCGGCTCAGCACTTCTATGAGGAGGGTATTCGTCATGGTAACTGTGAGGATCCTGAGATGAAGTCTATGGACGGTGAGGGTCCTAACGGACAGCAGAATGTAAACTGGTATGACTCTTGGATTGACACCTATATGGCACAGGAGAATCCAGTAGCATATGTTTACAAGGATCCAACAGGTGATACTCCAGACGCTGCTTCACCAATCCATGTTGGTGTAAAGTGGAACGACAGCGACTCAAAAGAGACAAAACTCGAGAAGATTATCACTCAGAAGTACCTCGCTACTTATCCTAATGGCTTCGAGGCATGGGTTGACCTCCGTCGTACAGGTTTCCCACGTATGTTGCCAGTATTGAACATCGATGAGGCTGATGGTAGTTTAGTTCCTGGTGATATCATGCGTCGTCTGCCATTCCCTGGTACAAGCGACATCGCAACAAAGCAGGATGTTGACAATACTGGTATCCCAGCATTGGGCGGTCCAGACAAGATGGCAACTCGTCTCTTCTGGGACAAGACCACTTCAAACTTCTAATTGAAACTCTGAATTGAAACAATAGCCCAGTAGGGTGGCATAAACGTCATTCTACTGGGATTTAAATCTATCAAGTATTAATTACAAAACCTAAATCATATGAATAAAAAAACTACTCTTAGTGCATGGGTCATCGCAGCTATGATGGCTATGGGTCCTGCCAGTGTGACTGCACAAACATATTCTTCAACAGCTTCTACACAGGTGTTCGACCTGTCAAAGTTGGGCGATCAGACCCTTCTTGAGCATTTTGCACAACTCCTTGATAACGGCAAGAAATATCCTACTGATGCCGACCTTACCGCATGGGGCATTAAAGACGAGGTAGAGTTTATCCGCTCACACGTCAGAAAGCGTGCTATTGAGTCACGTGCTGACCGTCTCCTCCAAGATACTTACGAGAATCGTAACCTCTTTATGAATATCCCTGGTGGTGCTGGAAAGAACCTCGGTGGCTATCCTTCAAAGACATTTGCTAACGATAACTTCTCAATGTGGAACTATACCAACCTGTTTGGTGCCTGGAACTACGGACTATTCCAAGCACCAGGTTCATGGGCTGATGCTGCTCACCGCAATGGTACAAGCATCTTCGCTGGTATTAAGTTCTTCGATCATACAACGGGTGGAGCTGCTAACAGTTGGGCAGGTTTCATCATGACTCGTAATACCGATGGTAGCTTCCGCTATACTCGCCCTATCATCAACTGCATGCGCTTCCTTGGTTTCGATGGTATCAACTATAACTGGGAAAGCACTAACAAGTATCAAGATGCAGATAACATAGCCTTCCATAAGGAACTTTACAAGATTGCGAAGTCTGAAGGTTTTAACGACTTCAAGATTATGTATTATACGACGAGCTCAAGTCTGACACCATATAGCTCAAGATATATGTGGGGTCAAGATAAGGACAATCGTATCTGTGAGGTGATGTTGAATTATGACAACAGTGACTTCAGTTGGAACATGGGCAGTTCTGTAAAAGAGGCAGAACGCACTATGGGCTCAGCCGATGGTTTATACGCTGGTGTATGGATTGTAAGCATGGACAGACGATGGAATAGTCTTAACAACCAAGATGCTAAGCGTTGTGGTATTTGTCTGTGGGGTGAGCATGCAGAGAGTCGTTTCTGGAGTTATAACACTGGTGGCGACGCTATGTCTCGTATGTCTAACTATCAGGAGTATCTTGAACGTGCTTTCTCTGGTGGCAACCGTAATCCTTTGTATCGTCCAGAGATTAGCAATAGGGGTAATAATGTTGAGGCACAGGGTACCACACCTCCTTTGGCACGTTTTGCTGGTCTTGCTTCTTGGATTCCAGAGCGCACAGCTATCTCAGGCAACCTTCCTTTCGCTACCCACTTCAACACAGGTAATGGCGAACGTTATAACTATAAGGGTAAGAAGACTGCAGGGTCATGGTATAACATGAGTAGCCAAGATGTCGTGCCTACTTATCGTTGGATGGTTGTTAAGCCAGAGACTGAAGTAGCCAGCACTGACGTACAGCCTTCATTCACTAATGAGGACGCTTACACAGGTGGTGCAGCACTTCGCTTGAAGGGTGTCAACAATGCAACTGCTACAGACGTTGTTCTCTTCAAGACTAACCTCACTCCTTCTAAGGGTAAGGTAGTTGCTAAGGTGGCTATCAAGACTGGTAAAGAGGGCAATAACGACTCAAAACTTTCTCTCATCGTACGTGTGAATGGTGCTTGGAAGGCTTATGCCTTGGGTAACACCGAGAACGCAAACTGGACAGAGAAGAAGGTTGAGTTGAATGATATCACAGCTGGTCAGAAGATTGAGCGTATCGGTCTGCGTGTGAAAGATTCAGATGCTGACTATAATGTACTTGTTGGTAAGCTCGAACTCAACGACGACGTGACAGCAACACCTGCTAATGTGAAGGATTTGACCGTTCAGGTGAAGGAAGAAACAAAGAATTCTCTTTCTGTTAAGGCGGTATGGGGAATTGATAAGGACCCAGGTCAGAATCCAACCGTTTATAACGATGAGGCAAATATCGACCACTTCGAGATTCTCTATAAGAACGGTGAGAATGGTAAGGTGTCTGAGGTAGGACGTACATCACAGTGGGCTACACTCGTTCCTAACATCCAGTTCACAAGTGTTGACGACAAACCTTTCATCGGTGTTCGCTCAGTAAGTACTGACCTTAAGACTTACTCAAAGACACAGTGGATTGCTGTCCCACGTGCTCAGCAGTCTGAACTCCCAGAGGCACAGGAAGAGGGCTACGGAACAGTTGAACTCGACAATGCTGCTGCTGGTGCTGACGTAGCGAAGAGAATTCGTTATGTTAAGAAGTTCCAGACAGAGGGCGGTTCTAAGAATATCGATTACACTGCTGAGGGTCCTGCAGGTAACGAGACCAACTATGTGGATGCTACGAGTCAAGAACTCGAAGTAGCACAGGGTGCGACTGTGAAAGTGAAGATTCAGGGTTACGAAGCAACTCAGGGCAGAGACCAGAGCAATGACGACCTCCGCTATTGTATGGGTAAGGCTTGGATGGATTTCAATGGCGACAAGCAGTTCAATCCAGAGAACCTCTCAACCAATCCAAATGAAGGTGAGTGCGTTGTCTTCTTCGGTCAAGTTCGTAAGGGTGTTCCTGCACAGGTACAACAGCTTAATGAATATGAGTTTACTGTTCCTACAGATGCTAAGCCAGGTCAGAGCCGTCTCCGCCTTGTCTTCTGTGACGCATGGTTCCAGGGTGGTTTGACACCAACTGGTAAGTTCAATAAGGGCTTTGCTATCGACTTCAAGGTGACTATCACTGGTTCTAATGCTGCTCGTGGTGCTAAGGCTGACACCCATGATAAGGGTGTTGCTGACGAGCCAGAGTTGCTCGAGGGTGGTTCTACTAACATCATATCTGCTAACGTAGGTGGTGCTTCACAGCTTACTGTTGTTAGTGGTAAGGTAGTATTCGAGAATGTTGAACGTGCATGGGTATTCTCTACTGACGGTCAGACTGTAAAGAGCTTGGTTAATCCAAAGTCTTTCAATACAAATGAGTTGCCAGCAGGTGTTTACCTCGTTAAGATGCAGAACAACAATGTTATCCGTACACAAAAGATTACGATTAAGTAATAGGTGATATAAAATGAGGTTATCTGACTTGATTCTATCGAGTCGGGTAGCCTTGTTTTGTTTGGTAGGTAAGCTTTCTGATAATAAAAATGTCCGATAAAACGTGGCTTTTGTTAGGGTAGTGCAACCCTCGTCTTATGAACAGCGGAATGTTCCTTTAGCATCTTTTTTAATGGTGCGGAGCATCCGCACAAGTGGTGTTAAGCCTTCGCACATGATGTGCTAAGCATGAATACGACGATTGGAAATGAGAGACGTGAGGCACAGTTGACACCTATAAAGCTATCGAATGACAGGTAAAGTCTACTAAGCGGTACCAACGAAGGATACAGTTCTCGGGCAACGTCTGTTCTCCTAACGAGTGGAGGCAGATCTAAACGGTAATAAGATTTATAATTATTCAATAACATTAAAACCCAAATCAATTATGAGAAGAATTAATTTACTTCTTTTTGGTTGCTGCCTAATTCCATCAACCTTGATGGCACAGGAACTTAAGAGCAACTACATTCAGTGGGGCTTTGAGTCTCAGGAGTTTCCTTCAAGATTGAGAAATTGGTCTAAATCAAATCCAAGGATTAATGATGACGACAATTTTTTTATCTCTCGTGTAAAACCAAAGGTGCGTTTCCGCAACCCTGACACACAGGTAAGAACGGACATTACAGCGGAGAATGACAAACGTCTGATAGCTTGGCTGCCATGGAACGTGCCAAGTAAGAACGCTCTTCCTGATGGTGTCTTCGATTCTGAGGTTTTCTCAATGTGGCCATACGTTACACACTGGGGCGACTGGAACTGTGGTCTCGGTCGTATTCCTGCAGCGCTGTTGGACGTAGCACATAAGAATGGTGTGCCTGTAACATCGGTTGCTGGTATTCCTTTTGGTAATTTAGATGGTGGCTGGAGGTCTGCTTTAGAGACCCTCTCAAAAGTTGAGATTGACAAGGCTGCTGCCTACATGAATTACTATGGTTATGACGGTTTTGGTTATAACTCAGAGTACACAGAGATTTATACTCGTGGTAGAGTGACGAAAGCAATTAAGGATTTCCATGTTAATCTGAATAAAGCAATGAAGTCGCTTAACCCTATTTTCGAGAATGTCTGGTATGATGGTACACAAGAGAATGGTAATCGTTACTTTGATCAAGGATTGACAGATAATAACAAGAATGTGTTTGGTGAAGGGGGAAGTGAGGCGGCTTCATTGTTCTTCAACTATAACTGGAATCGTACATGGTTGTTAAGTCAGTCTGTAGAGAAGGCTAAAGAAATCCATCGTGACCCATTGTATCTCTATGCGGGTATCAATATGCAAGGTGGTGAACCACACTCAACTCCTCGTTGGACATTGTTGAAAAACTATCCAATCTCTATTGGCTTGTGGGGTGCTCACTCTCAGAATATGTTCTTTGAGAGCCGTGGTGAGAAGGGAAGTGACCCTGAAACCAAGCAGCGTACCTATATGTTGCGTACAGAGCGTTGGTTCTCAAGCGGTTCACGTAACCCTGTTAACAACCTTGAGATTGATAATAGCTTGAATTACAATGCTGATAACTTTGACTTTGCAGGTATGTCTTCCATGATGACGGCACGTAGTTCCATGTCATGGAATCTAACCGAAGAACCATTCATCAGCTATTTCAACTTGGGTAATGGTAAGTTCTTCAACTATGATGGTGAGCGTAAGAACGACCGTCCATGGGCTAACGTAGGTGTTCAAGACTACTTGCCTACATGGCGTTGGTGGTTTGCTAAGAAGTTGTTAGGTCGTCAGCCTATTGATGTCCCAGATGATGGAACAGGTTTGGATGCCGAGTTTGTATGGGATGATGCGTATCTTGGTGGTTCTACAGTACGAATCTTTGGTAACACTCCTAAGGAGTATCTCCACCTCTTCAAGACTGACTTTGAGTTGAAGGCAGGCGATAAGATCACTTTCCGTTATAAGGTGAAGTCTGGTAAGTCAGATGCTTCTTTGGTCCTTCTAACAAAGGATAATGTAAATGCCGAGAATGATTATAAGGTATTGAATGCTTCTGATGAAACAGACGAAGATAAGTGGGTAGAGAAGACCTTCACGGTTGATGGTAACTTAGCAAATAAGCACCTTGCACTCGTTGCATTGAAGATGGAGAATGCAAATAACCTTAATCTCTATCTTGGCGAGTTCTCTATTGTACGTGGAACATTCGAGAAACCAGAAATGCCACAGGTTGTATCTACAGCTTTGTTACACTCTGCACAGAATGGTGTTGATGGTAAGATTATCTTCAACATGCCTAATGATAAGAGACCGGGTGAGCCTTGCTACAATACTGATGTGAAGACTTCTCTCTTCAAACTCTGGGCACAACAGGGTAATGAAAAGCCAATCTTGATGGGTGTAACAACCTCTTGGGCAGGTATGTACTACTCTGTTCCAGTTAATCTTGAGGGTGAGGGCACTATTAAATTTGGTGTTTCTGCCGTATCTCTTGATATGAAGAAAGAGAGCGACATAGCATGGGGCACAGAGCAACATAATATCTTTAATCGATACGATTACAGCGATGAAATCAAGGCAGACAAATCTATCATCAAGCCTAATGAGGAATTTACTATTGCTTATGTAGACCCACGCCATGAAGTAGGAGACTGGAAGATTGAGCATAATGGTGTAGTTGTTAAAAGCAGCGATCAATCTAAGAAGATCCATGTTGATGGTTTAAGTGCTACAGGTTTCTATGATCTTGTACTTACAGGCAAGGTGAATCAAAATGGTCTTCGCACCGATAAGGAAGTAAGATACTCTAACTACATTCAGATTACTTCTGAAGCTGTTGGTGCCGTTCCTCATATCAATAAGCTCACAGCTAACAACAGCGAGACAGATATCGAGGTTGTTCCTAACAGCGAGGTAACAATGCAGTATGTAGGTAAGAAGGCTGACGGTTCTGGTTCAAGAGGTATCAAGACCCTTGAGAAGCCAGTAGGCGTTAAGGTCTCTGAACTTGGCTTGACGAATAACAATCAGCCTTGGTCACTCGCTTTCTGGGTGAAATTCAATAGCTTCTCTGGTGGTACTCAGATAATTGATATGCGTAGTCCGGGTATTGTCTGGCCACAGAACAACTGGGGTACAATGTGGTCTACATACGATCCTAACACTGGTATCTATGAGTTGACACTCCGTGCTAAGAACGGCGGTGGCTCTCCAGAGTACAAGCAGCGTTGGAAGGTAGACTTTGTGCCAGGTGCTTGGACACACTTTACTTTGGCTATGGATGGTAATGGTACAAATACCAAGCCTATGCTTTACATTAATGGTAAGCAGGCAGAAGCTACAACTTGGAGCTATGGTACTGATGGTACAGGTCTCTGTCCTCAAAGATTTGCTAATAATGGCTGGTGGGATTCTAACATTCTTGGTATTAGTCTTGGACGTCATCAAACGGCTGCTATGAACGCAACCATTGATGATGTTAAGTTCTATGACAAGTATCTCTCTGAAGCTGAGGCTACAAAGTCAATGATGTCAACAGACCGCAATGAAGAAGGGTTGAAGGCTTATTGGGACTTTGAGGAAAATGCTGATGGTGACTATTACTTTACAAGTAAGGTGGGTAATGCTAAGTTAGCTCATGGTGAATTACGTGCAGGACAGGGCGAAGGCGTATCTGCACTCGTACCAGACGCTCCAACTTACGATGCTGGTAGTCCATTCGTATCTGGTAACTATCAGGTGAAGACTACAGCAGAGTGGACAGCTAAGAAGGCTACTATCGTATCACAGAATGGTACTGACATGGCTGGTACAGCGAAGTTGAAGTATGCTAAGGCAGGTGACTATGAGGTTACATTAACACTGAAGAACGCACATGGTTCTGACACTCGTACCTTCAAGGTAATCAAGGTGAAGGCTGATCCAACAGGTATCAACGGCACTGAGACTGCTGACATGAAGGTTTACGCTATCGATCGTGATGTCCTCTTCGACGTTGAGACACCAGGTAACTACCTCGTTCAGGTATTCTCTACCAATGGTCAGATGGTAGCAAGCAAGGCTGTTTCTGTCAATGGTGCAGAGTCTGTACGTCTCCATCTTGGTGCTCAGGGCGTTTACGTTGTGAATGTCAAGAAGGACGGTAAGACCCTCCGTACAGTTAAGTTTATCTGTAAGTAAATAATTCTTTAAGTGCTGGAAGGAGCTAATCTCCTTCTGGCACTTTTTGTTTTATCCTTTTATCTATTAAGAACATTTAATCTTTAAACCCGAAAGCATAGCTAAATAGCATAATTGCTAAACAGAGACAAACCTTATATAGTTATATGCTTATAGCTGTATAAACCTAAAATTATTTATAAACTAAACATTTATTATTCATGAAAAGGATTACTTTATTTGCATCCTTGGCATTGGCAAGCTGCCTCACTGTGAGTGCACAGCGTACGCCGACACACCCATTGGACATCCAGGATGCTAAGTTTGAGAACCTGCCAAACTACCTTGAAGCGTGGTTGAAAGGCGAGATGAAGCAGCCACAGGGCGTCAGCGAGATTGACGACCAGTTCTTTATCTCACGTGTTCGCCCACTCGAGCGTATTAAGGACGGTGACTATCAGGTGCGCCAAGGCGTGAAGCGCGATCGTAAGATGTGTCTGTGGACACCGCTTGACGACCCTACCGCTCAGTGGAAGGCGCTCCCTCGTTATTGCTTTGAGGGCGATAACTTTAGTTTGTGGTCATACATTGACATCCACGGAAACTGGACTTCACCTTGGATTCGTTCTACCGCAGGTCTGACTGACGTTGCTCATAAGAACGGTGTTACCGTGGGCTGTGTGATGTCTATACCTTACGGCAATACGGTTTACCCAAGTCGATGGAGCTATGACAACTATGGTCGAATTTTATACCAGCTTACTCAGAAGAAGAACGATAAGTTCGTCTATGCAGAGCCATTGGTTCGTATGATGAAGTTTTATGGTATCAATGGTATTGGTTTTAACTCTGAGTTCCATACCAGTGCGTCTTCTATGACTTTATTAAGCGACTTCTTTGTGGCATGTCATAAAGAAGCAGAGAAGATTAACTGGAAGTTTGAAGTACATTGGTATGATGGTACTGGAGATGATGGTCGTATTCACTTTGATGGTGGTTTGGGCAATCACAACAAGAAGATCTTCGGTAACAAGGACAATATTGCTACCGATATGCTTTTCGCTAACTACAACTGGGGACCAAGTCATCTGAGAGGTTCTGTAAGTACAGCACAGAGTTTGGGTCGTAGCAGCTTCGATTATTATGCAGGCTTTGATATTCAAGGTCGTGGTTTGCGTCAGCCAAGTTGGAGTGCATTGTTAGACAATGATATCTCTATCGGTTTCTGGGGCGCTCACAAGCAGAGCCTTATCCACCAGAGTGCTACCGACAATGGTACATCTGACATTGCTATTCAGAAGACTTATCTGAAGAAGCAGGAGCTTATGTTTAGTGGTGGATATAACAATCCAGGTCTGTTACCAGCCATCAATACAGATTGTAATTTGGCAAATGCAAGCTTAAAGAGCTTCCACGGACTTGCTACCTTCCTCACAGCGAAGTCTACTATCCAGCAGGTTCCATTCGTTTCACGCTTTAACCTTGGTAATGGTTTGAGCTTCCGCAAGGATGGTAAGGTTACCTTCAACCACAAGTGGTACAACCTCAATACGCAGGATTACATGCCAACATGGCGTTGGTGGATTACTGACGGTGCTGATCAGGTAAACACAGGGAATATCAATAGCCTTGCAAAAGCAGAACTTACCTTCGATGATGCTTACTGGGGTGGCTCATGTTTGGCTATCTCTGGGCAGACAGCATTCTCACGTGTGAAACTCTTTAAGACAATGCTTGAGGTACAGCCAGACTATGAGTTCTCTGTTACCTATAAGACAATCGCAGGCAAGGACACACATGCTAAGTTCTTTGTAGCCCTGAAGGACCACGTCACCGAGTATAAAGAGGTGGCATTGCCAGCTGTTGAGGCAGTAGGCGAGTGGAAGACTTTCAGCGTAAAGGCTTCAGACTTAGGTTTGGCTGCTGGTGATAAGGTAGCGATGATGGGACTTGTTGTTGAGAATACTCCTGCCAACTATGAGTTGCGTGTTGGTGAGATGGCGCTCCGCGACAATGCAAAAGACTTCGCTACAGTGGCTCCAACGATCAAGAAGGTTGAGATTCTCCGTGGTCGTTACAACGCTTGTGACTTCAAGATGCAGTATGCTTCTAAGGAAGAATCAGGTTGGGAGAAGACTTATAACGACGAAGTTGGTACATGGTATTATGAAATCTACTTCCAGCAGAAAGACCAGCCAGTGCAGTTGCTTACCGCTACAACCTCTTGGGCTGCCTATGTAGTTGAAGCTCCAATGGTATCAGGTGCCGACAAGCGCGACTGCCGTTTCGGTGTACGTGCCGTATCTCCTGATGGTAAGAAGGGTTCTGACATTGTATGGTCAGAGTATAAGACTGTTGCTTACGACCAGCCATTGAGCGATGTCGTTGCTGACCGTCCTGTTATCAAGCCAAACGAGGAGTTCACACTCAAGTATCTTGATGACATGGTTCCTGCTGCTCAGTCATGGAAGTTGAAGAATGCGGTTACTGGTGCTGTTGTTGCTCAGTGCGAAAGCGGTACAAGTGCTAAGTTTACTGTTCCAACAGAGGGTACATACGACCTCGTTGTTATGGATAGCAACGGCAAGGAAAGCATTATCCGTGGTAAGGTAAAGGTGACGCCAGAGGCTACAGGTGCTGTTCCTCAGATTACCGATATCACTGCTGACAAGACAACAGAAGTGACTGGTAAGAACGTAACTTACACTTACGAGGGTCATCTCGGTGAGGGTAAGGCGTCACGTGGTCTTGAGATTACCGACCCTAAGATGTTCCGCATCCCTGGTGATGTTCAGCAGGGTAAGTCTTATTCATATGCTCTCTGGTTCAAGGCAGACAAGTTCAGCCACGATAGTCAGGGTACAAACCTTATCAATAAGAACTCTATTCATGACAAGTGGCCACATAACAACTGGGGTGACCTTTGGGTGACTATCCGTCCAGAGTGGCAGGGTCATAAAGCTAAGCACGAGGCGAATGAGATTTCGTTCAACACAATGGGTTGGACAGCTCACGACAATCCTTATGAGGAAGTGATGTCTACTGGTTACAATGTTACTCCTGGTGTATGGAACCATATCGTCGTAACACAGGATGAAGGCAATATGCAGAAGATCTACTTCAACGGTCGTAAGGTGGCTGACCACAGCTTCACTGAGTCTAAGCGTCGTGAGGATGTAGTACGTACCGACGGACGTATTGATATCAGTCAGGTAGCCGACATCTTCATCGGTGGTGGTGGTGTCTACAAGAGTGGCTTCAATGGTGTCATTGATGAGGTGCAGGTTTGGAACAGACCACTTACTGATGATGAGGTGTTACAGGCTATGAAGGGCTACAAGGAAGGCGAAGTTCCTGCTGCCTTGAAGGCTTACTTCACCTTTGAGGAGGTTGATGGATTGAAGTTTAAGAACCTCGGTACTGCTGGTAGAAACTATGACGGTTCTGTTGTCGTTGTTGCTGGTAGCGGTGGCGAGAACACCTCTGGTGCTTCTTATGTCGACCAAAAGCCTAACAACGATGTATTAGGCTTCCCTGGTGTTGTCGGTACATACGAGATTAAGACCGTTCCTACTTGGACTTTGGGCGATGGTGTTATCTCTTCATCTACTGATAAGACAGCTGTCGTTACCTATGCTGCTCCTGGTAAGAAGAATGTAACCCTGAAGCTGAAGAACGGTTGGGGCGAGGCTGAGAAGACCGTAGAGGAGATTGTTGAGATTACCTCTGAGCCTAACGCTATCGATGCAGTCGATGCTCAACTTGGCTTCTCTGTTTATCCTAACCCATTCGTTGAGAGCGTAAATCTGCGCTTTGCTGACAATGGTCGTTACACAGTTAACGTACTCGGTACTACTGGCGCACTCCTCCAGAGCAATAGCTTTGAGGCTGCACAGGGTCAGGTCGTTAATGTAGCTATCACTGGCGCAAAGGGTATGTACCTCGTTCAGGTGCTTAAGAATGGTAAGGTTTACAAGACTGTGAAGGTGATTAAGAGGTAAAACAGCCTCACCCCCGTCCCCTCTCCGAAAGGAGAGGGGCGTAATTACCAAGATACCCTTATTGG
>ERZ773009.1087-NODE-1087-length-19425-cov-10.865617_pt1 | contig 19425 bp, 11 predicted proteins | sample MGYA00580663_ERZ773009 | MGnify/ENA primary metagenome ERZ773009 (study PRJEB29015, sample SAMEA2737969) | human oral metagenome | biome: human oral; feature: human-associated habitat; material: dental | place: China | collected 2026 ... | reverse complement strand
TTTACGGTTTAATACGGTGCAACATACGTGGGAATGGAATAGCTTCACGGATATGTTTTGTTCCTGCTGCGAAGGTTACCATACGTTCGATACCGATACCAAATCCACCGTGTGGAACAGTACCGTATTTACGAAGGTCAAGGTAGAATTCGTACTCTGTACGATCCATACCAAGTTCATCCATTTTAGCTACAAGGGCATCGTAGTCTTCCTCACGCATAGACCCACCGATGATTTCTCCATAGCCTTCTGGAGCAAGCAAGTCTGCACAAAGCACGCGCTCTGGATTGCCAGGAACTGGTTTCATGTAGAAGGCCTTGATGGCTGCTGGGTAGTTCATGACAAATGTTGGCACACCAAAGTGGTTTGAAATCCAAGTTTCGTGTGGTGAACCAAAGTCATCTCCATGCTCAAGATGTTCGTAGTCAGCGTCTTCATCATTCTCATGCTCTTGCAAGAGGTCAATGGCTTGATCGTAAGTGATACGTTTGAAGGGCTCTGCAATGTAGCGTTTCAAGAGCTCTGTATCACGTTCCAATGTTTCCAAGGCTTGAGGCGCACGGTCAAGAACACCTTGTAGAAGAGCTTTTACATAAGCTTCTTGCAATTCAAGTGACTCATCGTGTGTCAAGTATGAGTACTCTGCGTCCATCATCCAGAACTCAGTCAAGTGACGGCGTGTTTTTGATTTTTCAGCACGGAATACTGGACCAAAGTCGAATACACGACCAAGGGCCATAGCTCCTGCTTCCAAGTAAAGCTGACCTGATTGGCTCAAGTAGGCTGGAGTTCCGAAGTAGTCCGTTTCAAAGAGTTCAGTTGAATCTTCTGCAGCATTTCCTGACAAAATTGGGCTATCAAACTTCATGAAGCCGTTCTTGTCAAAGAATTCATAAGTTGCATAGATAATAGCGTTACGGATTTGCATCACCGCTACTTGCTTACGAGAACGAAGCCACAAGTGACGGTTGTCCATCAAGAAGTCTGTTCCGTGTTCTTTTGGTGTAATTGGGTAGTCTTGAGACTCACCAATCACTTCGATGTCTGTAATGTCCAACTCATAGCCAAACTTAGAACGTTCGTCTTCTTTGACAATACCTGTCACATAGACAGACGTTTCTTGGCTCAAGCGTTTGATAACATCAAACTTCTCAAGTCCTACTTCTTCACCAAATTTCTCTACAAAGTTTGGTTTAAAGGCCACACCTTGGAAGAAGGCTGTTCCATCACGCAATTGCAAGAAGGCGATTTTCCCTTTTCCTGATTTGTTGGCAACCCAAGCGCCAATCGTCACTTCCTGACCAACATAGTCTTTTACATCAATAATCGTTACACGTTTTGTCATTATTTTTCCTTTTCTTTTTCTTTTATTTTTCCATAAATGCTTTCAAGCGTTTAACTGCTTCTTTAAGCGTGTCTAGGTCTGTCGCATAGCTGAGGCGGACATTTTCTGGCGCTCCAAAGCCAGCTCCTGTTATGAGTGCCAAACCAACTTCCTCAAGAATAGCTGTTGTAAAGTCAGTCACATCCGTATAACCTTTCATCTCCATAGCTTTTTTAACATTTGGAAAGAGATAGAAGGCTCCTTGTGGCTTAACGACTTCAAAACCAGGGACCTCACATAATAGCGGATAAATGGTATTGAGACGCTCCTCAAAAGCTTTACGCATGATATCAACAGAATCCTGTGGTCCTGTTAAGGCTTCGATAGCCGCATATTGAGACACAGATGTCAAATTTGAAGTTGTTTGTCCCGTCAATTTACTCATAGCTGCAATGATTTCAGGATCACCTACCGCATAACCAACTCGCCAACCCGTCATGGCATAGGCCTTAGATACACCGTTGATAACAATGGTTTGCTTACGAATTGCTTCTGATAGACTTGAGATTGGAACAAATTCATTTCCATTATAAACAAGGCGACCGTATATATCATCTGCTAAAATCAGAATGTCATGCTCAACTGCCCAATTTCCGATAGCTAGTAATTCTTCACGAGTATAGATCATACCAGTCGGATTAGATGGTGAATTCAGCACCAAAACCTTTGTCTTATCTGTCCTAACTAGTTCTAGTTGATCCACTGTTACTTTAAAATCATTGTCTTCTTTAGCTTGAACAAAGACTGGAATCCCTTCTGCCATCTTGACCTGATCTCCATAACTAACCCAGTATGGAGTTGGAATAATAACCTCATCTAAAGGATTGATTACAGCCATAAAGAAAGTATAGAGGGAGAACTTGGCACCTGTAGCAAAGGTAACCTCGTTACTTGCGACAGAATAGCCATAGTAGCGCTCGAAGTAGGTATTCACCGCAGCTTTTAATTCTGGTAGACCTGAAGCTACTGTATAGAAGGAAGCCTGTCCTTCTCGAATAGCTTTAACTGCTGCATCCTGAATATTTTCAGGAGTGTGAAAATCTGGTTGTCCCAAGGTCAAGAAAAGGACATCCTTACCTTGAGCTTTTAATTTTTTTGCTCTCGCATCACTAGCTAAAGTGACACTTTCTTCCATTTCTAAAACACGGTTGGATAGTTTCATAGTCCCTCCTTATTGACCAATGCTCCTGTTTCAAAATCTACTAGATAAAAATTAGTTCCTGACTTGACTTCCCAGATTGGCTTGTCTTGATAACGGCCAAAGGTAATCTTGTCAATCTCGCCAGCTCCTTTTTCCTTAGAAACAGCTTCTGCTTTTTCTTGTGAAACACCCTGATTTAGCTGATAAACGTAAATCTTATGGTCATCTTTTCCAATCAGGACAGCAAGTGCTTCTTCTTTTTTATTACGACCAAGAACACTGTAGTAAGATTCCAAGCCATTGTATAAATCAACCTGATCAGCCCGCTCTAATCCTGCATACTGCTGAGCTAATTTTTCTCCTTCACTTTTAGCTGTTTGATAGGGTTGCATACCTAGAAACACCAGATACAGAAAGGAAGCACTGATAACCACAAACAAAATCGTCATCCCTAGACCATACTGCCACAGTAGATTATTTTTTGCTTTTTTTTGTCTTTTTTTCACTCGTCTATTTTACCATCTATTAGGCTTTATTACAAGTGAATATAAGAACAATCGCATTTTATTTCTTCCTTCAAAGTAAACCGCTTTTTCTTGTTTAAAACTGAGCAAGAAAAGTAAAGATACAAGCGAAATCAACGTATTAAAAAACCTGAGCTTGGCACTCAAGTTTTCGTAATTTTTTTGATTTATGGAATCACTTTATCATCCATTCTTTTAGCCATTTTTCCTAAAAAGATAGGCAGTAGAAGGCCAATCATGACTAAAAAGAATCCTAGATAAAGAAATGTTATCACAAAGCCTAAATTGTCAATCAACCAGCCTGTCAACGGGAAGAAAACAATCATACTTAGGCTAAACATCATAGAGTAGACACTTAGCATGGTTGCCCTTACTTCACTTGGGAGCCGCTCTTGCAAATCATTGTCAAAAATCGGCTGAAAAAGAGCATATAGAGCATTACTCATCAAATAAATCAAAATATAGATTAGAGGTGTTCCAAAGTAGGACAGCAGGTAGGTAACTCCAGTCAGCAGGACGAGAATAGGGAAAATCTTCAAGGCGGCATATTTCTTTCCAATCTTACTCGCTAGATAGACTGCAAGGATATTCAGGAGACTACCAAGTAGCATAACTGCTGAAATTTGCCAACTACTTAAATCTGGTAACTGATTTTGATAGTAAAAATAAAACATGCACATGAGTGTACCAATAATCTGAGACAAAATCATCCAGTTGAACAGCATGGGATTTCGCTCCAACTCTTCCTTAACAGTCCACATAATCTGTTTCATGGTCACATTATCAGTTTTTTCTAGCTTGACACTGGGTTCTTTCAGCATCCAAATCAAGACAAGAACTATGATAGAAGTGGCAATCATGATATAGTAGGTCAGGTGCAATTGACCATGGACAAAAAATCCCGCTAACACTGTCCCCAAAGACCGAGTTCCTTCTGCTACTCCTGACATAAAGCTTGAAATGGATAGATAGCGCTCCTTTAGCCCAGCTTCTACAGCCGAGTCATAGACCATTGCTGCGCTTGTTCCTGAATCAAAATTGTAAGACAAGGCACTCACCGCCATAGCTAGTGCATAAATCCAAAAATTCCCCTGCCCAGCCAACATAAGAATAGAGGACACAATTCCTGCTATTCGACTTAAATAAAGGTTGGTCTTATAGGAATAACGATCAGCTAACATACCAGATGGAATTTCACAGAGAAGACTGGTAGTATGAAAAATACTCTCCAGAAGTCCAATCTGCCAAAGAGACATTCCGTTTTGACTGAGAAAGAGAATCCAAAAACTGGTAATCCCTAGAAATGCAAAAAACTCAACTCCGGCCATCAGGCCAATATTTTTCCGATAATTTCTTATTAACATCTTTTCTCCTTAACAAGTGTATTATTATTTCTTTTGTCCGTCACTTGTTAATCTTTGCCTTACATGATCTCCACCCCTTTTAGAAGCATTCTTCAATGCCATTATTGTTCCTTTAATGATTTATGAAATGATACCGGAAAATAGCCGTTATGCGGTTTCTATTGCGAGTTTTCTTGTTTATTTTAGCACTTATATCATCATATTACAAGAGAATATAGGAATCCTCCTATAAAATCAAAGAAAACCAAAATCTAAAAAACAGTTCTTACTTTTCCAGTGGCAACTGACTAGAGTTTCAGCAATTTTATAATTTTCAAATAAACTCTGAGCAAATTTCTTGCAAGTCCTTTTGTTTTGTTGTAATATATATTATAACAACGAGAAAGTTCTCGGAAATTTAAGAAAAAGGAGACACATCATGTCTAAAAAAGTATTATTTATCGTTGGATCACTACGCCAAGGTTCTTTCAACCACCAAATGGCCCTTGAAGCTGAGAAAGCACTTGCTGGTAAAGCAGAAGTTAGCTACCTTGACTATTCATCCATTCCTCTCTTCAGCCAAGATTTAGAAGTTCCAACTCATCCAGCTGTAGAGGCTGCTCGTGAAGCAGTTCTCGCTGCTGATGCCATCTGGATTTTCTCTCCAGTCTATAACTTCTCTATCCCTGGTATGGTGAAAAACTTACTTGACTGGCTATCTCGCGCTCTTGACTTATCTGATACACGTGGCGCTTCTGCCCTTCAAGACAAGTTTGTTACCGTATCATCTGTAGCCAATGCAGGTCACGATCAACTCTTCGCTATTTACAAGGACCTTTTGCCATTCATCCGTACACAAGTCGTTGGTGACTTTACTGCTGCACGTGTCAATGACTCTGCCTGGGCAGACGGAAAATTGGTTCTTGAAGAAACAGTCCTAAACTCACTTGAAAAACAAGCTCAAGACTTGTTCGTAGCAATTCAATAAAAAATAGAAAATTTTAAGAAGTCCTTAATATAAAAATGAGCCACTTTAAATTTAAAGTTGCTCATTTTTTGTGCTATTTAATACTATACTACTAGTTAAATCAGTATTAACACTTTATATTTAGCGATGTCTTCTAGCATGACCACGAGTTCCTAGTCCAGTTCTAATTGGTTTAACTTGTTTACCTGGACGTGAAGGAACATGGTGTACTGGTCCATGATGAGGTCTCGTTAAATGCGGTTTAGGCTGAACACTTGGTTTTGGATGAGTAACAACTACGTTTGGTTTTGTAACAACTCCGACCACATGCGTGTGGCTAGTGGTGCCAGTATGAATGACACTTGTCACCTCTGAATGAGTTTCAGTTTCATTTGTTGTAATAGTGACAATCGGTGTTGTTGGACCCGCTGTTGCCGCATTTGAGGTAACAGTGGTTGTCGTTGTAGTTGTAGTCGTAGCCGTTCCACCAGGAACAGGTTTTGTCTCTGTTTTCTTATTAACAGATGTTTGTGAAGAAAAATCTGTTGGTTTAATTGCAGCCAAGGCTTCAGCTGGAGTTAAGCTAGGTTTTGAATCAGTAGTCGCTACCGGTTTTGGTTGCACAGCTGGTGTTGGTGTAGCTGGAGTAGATACTACTGGTTTAACAGGTGTTACCGGTGCAGGGGCTACTGGTTTCACTGGAGCAACTGGTTGTGGTGTGGCAACAGGCGCTGGAGTTACTGGTGTCGAAATTACTGGTTTGACTGGTGTTGATGGTGCTACCGGTTTTGGTTTAACTACAGGTGCTGGCTTAGCCGGAGTTGACACTGCTGGTTTAACCGGTGTTACTGGTTTTACCGATACGACGGGTTTTGCAACAATTGGTGATGATGCAACAACTGGATTCGGAACAGTCAAAACTGGTTTGATAGAAATTCCATTCCCTAGACTAGAAGGAGTTGCTGCAATAGTTGTTACTCCTTGTGGAGTGACATTTGGTTTATGAACAGTCGTATCCACTGACGCTACTGGTTTATCATCAATTCTTGTGATTTTCCAATTATCATAAATAACTGCACCAGTAACGAGGTTAACTCTCGCCACTCTTTCAAAAACTACAGATCGAACTACATCTTTGAAAGCTTGTTTGCCATCTTTTTGATATTTGTAGTGAATCGTCTGCTTGGTCATTTTTCTCAGTGTATCTAAGTTTTCAACCGATTTAGGCCAAACAGGTGACAATGCATCTCCTGCTACTAATGGATTTCCAGCAATTGGTTTTGGATCATCTGCTGTAACAGTCACAACTTTTTCGATTAATTGAACTGAGAATACTTGATCAGTTTGTTTTTCACTGTCGAAACGTTTATCATTAGCATTTGCAAAACCATCATGTACTAATTCATATCCTTGTTTTAGGTACTGATTAATACGAGTTTTTGAATTATAAACAATTGTTTCACCTGGAAGACCAACTACACTATCCACATTTCCTAAAACTTTAGGACTTGTTTCTGTTTGATTGAGGTATTTAACCTGTGCTTTTTGTTGAGCAAGATAATCATAAACAACATGGATATCAGCCTGTGTCAAATATCCCTTACTATTAGCAGGTGTTTGTGACAAGACATATACTACACCATCTTTTTCGAAACGTTCAGGAACTTTAGCAGTCACATCATAGTTATTTCCCAACAAGTTAATGAGATTTGAACTCTTATCATGTGGTGTATTGAATGTTTCTAAAATAGCTTGACTTGTTTTATCACGATACTGAATATCAACTTTACCAAATTTAGCTTCTTCGTACACAGCTACCACGTTAGCTTGAGCTCGTGTAATCGTACCAGATGTCTTCGTATTGCTATAGAAACGATCATTCTGTGCATATTCTTTAAAGACATAATATTTACCATTTGGTGAATGCAATAAATAAGGTGCTGTGATAGATGTTGTTTGAATTCCTTTGTTTTCTTGAACTTCTGTCTCAGTTGTATTTCTCTCTAAAGTAGCTACATAGCTAGTATCAATTTTGGTAGATGGTCTTACAGTAGTGAATTTGTCTTGAAGGATACCTCCATTTTCCACCGCTGCAATGGCAGGAAGAAGCATTTTCCCTTGAGTATCAACGAAGCGAACGGCTACATCTCCATATACAAGGCGTCCATCTGTTCTTACCATATCTGGATTGGCAATTTTCCAATCAGAATCAGCAGCTTGTTCGTATTGGTCTGTAAGATTTTTACCTTTGGCATCAACAACTGTCAATGTCCCTGGAACATTTGATTTAAAACCATTTCTAGCTTCATTCAGATAATTAACTGTGTGACTTGTCGGAACACGGTCAACTCCAAAGTCTTTTGTACGTAATACATAAGTTCTTCCAGCCAACATCTTTCCAGATACCAATTCAAAGGTTAATTCATTATCTGCTGCCTTAAGAATCTTGAATTTGGCATGTTGACCAGGCTCTTCACGAGGTGCCTCCAAAATAACATTATGGCGATTTACCCTTGTTCTTGATGTATCAGGGCTAGTATTTATCATTTCGACATTGTGGGCACCACGTTCAACAAATTCACCGACAGTAGCAAACTTATTGAATTCTGTATCATTGATACGAACGGTGAAACGGGTCCCTGCACTAAAGTTTGATTTCCATGTTCCGATACGAAGAGTGCTGTTATATGTTTTGATACTACCATCATCATCCAACATAACATCACCTGTGAAGTTAGCTGTAGCTGGTGTATCATAAACTTTAGGTGCTCCTATATCTGTTTTAATCACAGTGTAATTCTTAGTGACTACATTTTGACCATTAACTGAAATAACACCAGTTACAGACTTATCCACGTTCACTCGAGGATAACGAATTCCACCTCTGTATTGAAGTTCAAAAGTAACATCATCTAAGCGTTCAATTTCGTCAGTAAAACGGTATGTTGCTTCAATATGACTCCCTTTGTCAACTAAATCCCATGATTCTTTTGTGTCCAAAGCAACGTCACGGTCTCCACGTGAAGCCCAGTATGAAAGGCTTCCAGCTTTGGTATTATCATTTTTCTGAACCAGACTCACTCGTTCTGCAAATACTTTACCTTCAGCAACCAATTTTTGAGGAAGATTATTATCTTGTGGCAATTCCTTCAAACCAATTGTAAAGATATCCCCCTTATGATAGGTACCATTTTTAAATTTTAATTGGAAGCGATAATCAGCAATACCTGTTGAAGTTACACGGTCGGCCATGTCGATTGTACCACTGGCAATAATATTTCCATTATCGATAGCTACATCCTGTATTTGAGTTGGCGATAGATTAGCGCTAATTTTCTTGCCGTGTCCTGCACGTTGCAACTCAGTATATACTGTTTCAATAGCTGAATACAGTTGATTTAATTGAGTCTTAAGATTTTCTGCACTAACAGATGAATCTTTCAACAAGGATTTTGATTGTGAAATCTGAATTGTTGCTGCCTTAACAGCTTCTTGAACCAAGGCTTTTTCTTCAACTTTACGATCTGCTTCTTGAGCATAACGAACAGCAACTTGATTTAAAACTTCTGCTTCTGATACAACCTGTTCCAAGGTAGTTTTTTCGACTGATTTTTCTTCTTTTACCTTCTCACTTGAAGCAGGTGAGGTAGTTTTTTCTTCACTAGACTTAACTTCTTTAGAAGTGAATTCTTTTGAGTCAGAATTTTTTGTCTCAGCTGCCACTTTAGACTCTGCTTCCTTCTTTAGAAGGGCATTGATATCTAATTCTTCTTTTTCCAAAACTGGAGCTTGAAGAGTTGAAGGTAATTCTGCTATTTTTTCCTCAGATTTCTCTTGCTTGGTCTCTTCTGGTTTTTCAGAGACTTTTTGTTCTTCTTTTTCAGTGCGATGTGAATCTACTTTCTGTTCATCTGCACTCACATTTGAATAAGTACCAAAAACCATCAAGGCAGCTACAGCAACAGATACTGCACCAAAACTTGATTTTCTAATGGAATACTTGTTTACCTTATTCATTTGATTCCGTTTTACTCTTGAATACATATATTTTCTCTCTAACTTTTTATGATAAAAAAGGGAGTGGAATTGATGCTGTATTGACATACATTCTCACTCCCTAAAACACTACACTTCCAATATTTTGTTGTCTAGAGTTTTGTTTTGATTTTATTCATCTCGTTTTGCTTTTCCAACTAAACTGAATCCAGCAATTAGACCAAGCACTCCTAGAGCTTGAGCCATACCAGAAGAGTGACCTGCAGTTTTTGGAAGGTCTTTTTCTCCCTCTTTTGGAGCTGGCGTTGGCGTTGGAACTGCTGATGGCACTTTTGGAGCTGGAGCTGGCGTTGGAACCGGAGTTGGTGTAACTTGTGGAATTGGTTGAACATTTCTATAAGTTACAGTTACAACTTGATTTCCAGTTTCTGCTGTAATTCCTTGAACCGAATCTACCTTAGCAAGATCAGGATTGTATCCTGCAATGGTTGGAGACACCACTTCGTCAAAACTTGTTACTCCATCTTCAGAAACCCAAGATGTACTTGTAGTTTTACCTGTTACATTATCGATACTTAACATACGTGAAAAACTTACTTGATCATGGTGATCTTCACTTGCTTTTGTACCATCTGCAAATACATAATGGATCGTTCTCTCTACTACTTTAGGAACATCTTTTTTAACAGTGATCTTATGTTTCAATAGAACTGTATAGTCTTGAACTTTAGTTTCATCTGTATCAAAAGTTGCATCTGTAGGGAAACCATCTTTCTGTAATAAGTACCCTTTTTCTATCAATGATTTCAAAACAGTTTCTGTCGTATAAGCAATCTTTTCTCCAGATTTACCAGTAACATTGTCTGTATGAACGACCTCATCCTTATTATCAACATCTATATAACGAACCACTGCAACTTGATCTTTCTTGACGTAAATTACCTTTGTATCTTCACCTGGATTTTCAGGTGTGACACTTGTACGCTCTGGTTTGTAGCCTACAATTTCAGGTACTGCAGTTTCTCCAGCTTTACGAGGATCATTTGCATCATTCATGTATTGTGGTTGAGGAGCATTTACAATCACATTTCCAGAAGCATCTACTGGAATGATTTTACCCAAAGCTTTATATGTAACTGTATCTGTTGCTTTTGGTGAATCTGGCGTAACTGTCTTAGCACCAGCTTCTGATTTATCAGCAAAATATCCTGCCACAACTGGGACTTTAACTATGCCATAGGTATGGTTCTTGTTTTCCCAAGTTGTTTCTTTAGTCGCTTCATTATATGATCCCTTGAAGACAAAATCATTTTGCACATTATCTTTAGGAGTTGCAGAATCTGCACCAGTAAAGCTCACAGTTTGCTCTGTTTCCTTAGATACTGGATCAATAATTTCATTATATGTTACAAAGGTATCTTTTCCGATACGATCAGGATCAGATTCATCATTTGGTTCGATTGTCTTGTCAACAATATTATATCCCCAAACAGTTGGTTGCGTATTATTTAATACATGGAATTTTGGAGCCGCAGGAATTTTTGTTTCCGCTGCTTTTGTTGCATCGTTTGGATCATTATCATAGTACTTATAGAGAGCGTCTTCAATGTTTTGTACAACCTCTCCTTGTTCATTGATATATTGTCCTTTATTATTGACTGCTACAATACGTCCCATTTCTTTCAAGTCGACATTAACTTCTGTATCTTGAGGAGAATTTGGGTTAACCTCCATCGTTCCTACTTTATTCACAGTAGCATAGAATTTTGGTGTAATAGGAGTTCGTACTGCTTTGAACACTGCATTAACAGATGAATCAGCTTCTGAATTAGTTGAACTATCTGGCTCTGCTACAGTGGCACGTTTACCTCTTGATGAACGACGTACTGAACGCTCACCATTTTCTGTCACAGTTAAGCCTAATGGAGACTCTTGAGAATTAGTAACTTGTGGAGCTAAAGCTAGTCTTACACTAGATGATCTTACAACTCTTGTTACACTATTATTTGCTACTGTAGGAGTTGTAGCTGATGGTTGAGATGCTACTGGAGCTACAACATCTTGGTTTTTAATACCAGTAATCTTCCATTGTTCATAATTGATATCACCAGAAACCAAATTCACAAGAGCATTTCTTTCATAGCTGATATGTTGATCAATCGTTCCATATGCAGCTTTTCCATTTTTAAGGTAACGGAAGTTGATACGACGAGTTATTGTTTGAGTCAATTTCTCCATTCTCTCGACAGTACGTGGCCAATTTGGTGTATTTGGTTGTCCTGGATTGACTGGGGTGTTTGGTTGTGGTTTAGGATCTTTCGGTGTTACACGTTCAACACGTTCTGAAAGGGTTACAGTGTAGACTTGGTCACGTGCTGTATCGTAGTCATAAACCTTCGCACCACCCGCTGTGAATTCATCGCTAACAAGCTTATAGCCTTGTTTCTTGAATTCTGTGATTTGACTTGTTGTGCTGTAGGCAATGGCTTCACCTGACTTACCTGTCACTTCATCTGTTGTGAGAACACGGTTACCGTTAGTGCTTACGTAACGGATAATAGCTTTTTGAGCATCCTTACGGTAAGTAACTGTTTCAACACGGTCTTGGTCTTTCGCTTGAACTCCACTTACAGCTGGGATTTCTGATTTATCCGCTGTGTAACCTGCGATGGTTGGAGAGACCACTTTATCAAACGTATCATCATTGGTTGTCCAGTCTTGGAAGTCGATATGACCTGTTACCAAGTTGACATTGCTCCAACGTTTGAAGTTCAGTGTTTCAACCACATCATCCTTAGCTTTACTTCCATCTTCGTAAACATAATGGATGGTACGGCTAACACTTTCCTTGTTATCCAAGTTTTCAACGGTTCCTGGCCAACGTGGGCTATCTGGTTGTCCTGGATTGACTGGTGTGTTTGGTTGTGGAGTTGGGTTATCTGGGTTAACTGGTTCAACACGTTCTGAAAGGGTTACAGTGTAGACTTGGTCACGTGCTGTATCGTAGTCATAAACCTTCGCACCACCCGCTGTGAATTCATCGCTAACAAGCTTATAGCCTTGTTTCTTGAATTCTGTGATTTGACTTGTTGTGCTGTAGGCAATGGCTTCACCTGACTTACCTGTCACTTCATCTGTTGTGAGAACACGGTTACCGTTAGTGCTTACATAACGGATAATAGCTTTTTGATTTTCTTTTTCAATGACTACATTAGAGTCTTTACCAACAGCATCTAAATCATTATCGTCGTTTGGATCAATAGTTTTTGTTTCTGCATCATATCCACGAATAGATTGCTTGTCACTAATTTTCCAACCAACTGGTGCTTGAGGAATTTCAGTAACATCTGCTCTTGTTGTGTCATTAAAATCATTTTTGTATTGTCTACGGACAGCTGCTTCTTTATTTTCTACTACTTCACCATTTGAATTGATGTAATGTCCATCTTTGTCGACTAAATTGATATAACCTAAGTCTTTATACCAAACGTTGACAACTGTTTCATTTATATAGTCTGGGTTAACTGTTAACTCATCAACACTCTTGGCATCTGCGTAGAAACCTGGGTTAACTGGGGTCATAACTTTCTTGAAGGTATAATCCAAATCTCCGATAGCACGTTTCCGACGACGCGAACTACCTTGTGCGGCATGAGCCTCAATAGCACTCTTTAATCTTAAGCGTGCTTCTTGATCTAACGGAATATTCCACCCGCCTTTTTTATTTGCCTTTGCATCTTCAACTCGAAGCCCCTTTACAGGTTTTAAGGCAATTTTATCTTTTTCTTCTGACTCTTTGTCTACTTCAGAAGTTTGTTCAGCTACTTTTGATTCTGCATTTTTCTTTTCAGCAGATTCAATTTTGCTCACTACTTCAGTTTTATCAGTAACTTTAGTCGTAGTCGCCCCTCTAAGTTCCAAAGCAATAACTGCAGCTTGAAGTTCAGACTCTGCTTGAGATAATTCTGATTCTGTCACATTTGCTCTGTTTAGTAATACTTTAGCAGATTGAATACTAGATTGAAGACGTTTTACACTTTCTTCAGTGTACAATTTAATCTCCAATTTTTCTGCACGCGAAAGAGCCGCTGATAATTTTGACTTATGAACAGCATTTTTAGAAGATACTTCTTCTTTCTGAATTTTAGCTTCTTCAACTTTTTCTGCTGGCATTTTAGCTTCATCAGATTTAGTTGGAGTTGCTTCCACTGGATTTGAAACAGATGGAGCTGCATAAGTCTTCTCTGACTTAGTATTTGTACTTTGCGTTTCCACAATCTTAGCAGAATCATCTAACTTATCAGCTTTAACTGTCTTTGTATTTTCAGAACCATTTTCATCCGCTTGTACAGTTTGAGCATTAGCAGCTGATCCTAAGACCAAGGCTGTACCAAGTAAAACACTCGCTGCACCAAAGTGATACTTACGAATAGAAAATCGTTGTTGCATACTATACCAGTCAAATGATTTCTTATGTGAATGTTTCATTTTGAACTCCTAAGTAATATTTTATAATTCCTACTCTACAACTATTTAATATATAAATCAACACTATCCAAGGAATTACTATATCGTATTTCTGATTTTCAGAGCCAGTTATTGTATTCTCTTTTTTTTGAATCGTCGGAACATTTTTTTAGCTCTAACATTATAGTTGATTAAAAACAGAAAAATGATATAATAAATTAAGGAGGAAATACCCTTATGAGAAACCTTTTATCCACAAAAGATCAGCGACAATTACGTTTAATGGAAATCCTAATTCAACATCGCGATTGGTTGAAATTACATGAACTTGCCGACAAGTTAGGATGTACTGAGCGAATCTTAAAAAGTGATTTAAATGAATTACGTGTTGCCTTTCCATCTATTGACATCCAATCTTCTGTTAACGGAATCATGATAGATTTAGAAGTTAACACTAGTGTAGAAGATGTTTATCAATATTTTCTTGCTAATTCTCAATCTTTTCAATTACTAGAGTATATGTTTTTCAATGAGGGCCTACCTATTTATCGAACAATAGAAAATCTTCACTCCAGTAATGCTAATCTCTATCGATTAGGTCGAAAAATTACAAAAACTCTATCCTCCCAATTTCAAATTGAACTATCTTTTACTCCATCCGAAATACGTGGCAATGAAATCGATATTCGCTATTTTTTTGCCCAATATTTTTCTGAGCGCTATTATTTCCTAGACTGGCCTTTTCCTGACCTTCCTGAGGAAGATTTAACAGAGTTTGTTGACTTCTTCTATAAAATCACGAATTATCCAATGCGATTTTCAATTTATAGAATGTACAAACTGATGATAGCTATCAGTATTTACCGCATCAAAAATGGTCATTTCATCGACTTACCAAATCATTTCTTTGATGAATACTATCCTATTTTAGCAAACATTCCAAATTTTGAAGAGATACTAGGCTATTTCTCTCAAGTATTTGAACTTGAAATCACTCCAGATATTATTGCACAAATTTTTATTTCCTTTATTCAAAGTAACATTTTTTTAGATCCTCAAGAATTCTTCAACTCTTTAGAAAAAAACAGTGAAGCAAGATACTCTTACCAATTACTGAGTCAAATATTAGAACGCCTGTCAAAACAATATAAGATTACTTTTACTAATCACGATGAGCTAATTTGGCATTTACACAACACTGCTTTCTTTGAAAGACAGGAAATCTTTTCTACCCCAATCTTATTTGAACAAAAAGCATTGACGATTAAAAATTTCGAAGTTTACTTCCCAGACTTTATGAAGAGTGCGCGTCAAGAACTGGCTCAATACCGTCAAGCAATTGGACAGCATGACCATCCTGAACAGTTGGAACACTTGATGTACACCATCTTAACCCATGCTGAAAACCTCTCTACTCAGTTGTTAGAAAATCGACCACCTATCAAGGTGTTGATTATCAGTAACTTTGACCACGCCCTATCACTTACTTTAAAGGATATGCTTACATACTATTGTAACAATCGATTCACCTTTGATACTTGGGATGAATTGGAAACAAGCCCTGAGATTTTAAATCAGACAGACTACGATATCATTGTGTCTAATTTCTATATTCCAGGAATTACCAAGAAGTTTATTTGCCGAAACCATCTGTCAATCATGAATTTGGTTAATCATCTTAACTGTTTATCGAATGAGATTCATATATCCAATACTTTATAAACTAAAAAAACTCAGCACGATTTTCCATGCTGGGTTTTCTTCTTTTATCCTTATTTATACTTCCTTAACAAAAACCAATTCCTGTGGTTGGGACAGGTCTTCTCGATAGGCAAATCCTGCAAAGCTTAAGCGACGAGCTTCTTCCACAGTTTGAACTTGATTTTCTATCAGGACTGTTAGGAAGGCACCACGCGCTTTCTTGGAGATAGTTGAGTGAATCTTCAGCTGACCACCTTTGTCCTCCATGAATTTGAAGGTCACCATCTTTTCTCTGATTTCCTTAGAAAATACAGTCTCAAACTCGGATGACAAGAGGGAGAAAATCACTTCTTCCTGCTTCACAACTTTATCATAGACTACCTTCCAATGGCTCTTCAAAGTCTTACCAGCAACTTTTAACTTCATCAAAAAATCCAAACGGTGAGGGGCCATAGGTGACAAGGCTGGAACGACACCGTACAAAGCCGAGGTAATGAAGACATGATTTTCAAGGTAGGCTTGTTCTGCCTCGTTCAATTTGTCTCGCTTAATGTGGCGGTACATCAGCCCATCAAAAAGTTTCAAGGCGGGATAGTGTTGAGCAGTTTGGTTTTTCAAAGTTTGGATATGATGATATTCTTGCTCGGCTTTTTCAGAGGAGACCTTATAAAAAGTTTCCAAATCACTAGCAGTATATAGTGCCAATTCATCAAGAACAGCTTGACTTTCTGCTCTGAGCGGGACGGCTTTTATACTAGGTAAGTCTGTGTTCATTTCTTTTGCTGTTGGGATTAAAATTTTCATATTGTTAGTGTAGCATATTTTTATCCCACAACCAAGAAATTCATCTGAAAAGAGACTGGGAAAAGGCTTAAAAATCAGAGAAACGCATAATATCCGGTGTTGAAAAACCTTGATACTATGCGTTTTATTATGAAAAGATTTACTTCATTTTTTCCTGAAATTGAGTTTTTGCCCAACCTCTCCTCTTACTGAACTTTAAAGGTCTTGAGATAGTTGTCTTTTCCTACTTGACCTTCGAAAGTTTTACCATTTTCAAGGTAAGGAAGGTCATCAGATACTGAGGCCTTGACCTTGTATATCTTACCATCAACTTTAAAGAAGTAGACGGTATCGCCCTTGATAACAGCTGATTTGAGGTCTGCTACCACCCCCTTGATGCTTTCTGTGGTTGCATTGTCAAATTCAAGATCGTTTTTATTGGCGTACTTGCTGAGCAGTTCTTCTACTGTAGTAGCTACGATAACATTTTGGTACTCGACTGCATCAACCAAAGCGTACTCTTTGACCAAGCCTGCATTGTCCTTCAAACCCATGATGTAGAGAGGCTTGTCATTGAGGTTGATGAGGATTGGGAAGGTTGCCTTGTAGGATTTCTCCTGAACAGCACCTTCGGCTGATTCACGGGCTGATTCTTCTGTCGCAGAAGCCAAGCTGTACTTAGTGATTTCTCCTGTTCGCATATTTTCTAGGATAAAACCAAGATTACTTTCATCTGCATTGGCCGATGTCACACCTGTGTAGAGGTAGATGTCATTACCGATAGACAAGTAATTATAGCCCTTTGTAGTCTGGGTCACGTTTTTCTTGGAAATCATGGCATTCCAGAAACCGTCCTTGTACTTGCCGTTGTAGTTAATTTGCTCAATAGTTTCCTCAGCTGGATAGACCCTATCCACCCATTCTGGAACATCTGACAAGCTGTATTCCTTAGTTTCTCCATTTGTAGCATCCAAGATAATGACTGAAACAGGACGGGAAACCGCAAGTCCAAATTGCTTTTGGTAAACCGTTGCTACATAGAAAGGATTACCCTCATCGTCCACCTCAAAAGATGGAGTCTTGAAGATTTTAGTTGGGTACTTCAAGCGCAGGTGACGCTTGACATCGCGGTTAAAATACTCCGAGTCCGAATACTTGATTGGTGTCTTCAAGTCCACCAAGTCCGCATTACCGGTTACCATGTCCACCTTGATATACTCGCCGATTCCTTTTGCTTGATTGTTAAACCACTTGATAGGGTCTGCATATTCTAGTGGCGTCACTCGATAAGGTTTCCCATCAATCGTCAATTGGGTATAGGTGTCTGCGGCTACGTACTGCGACACCTTATCCGTTAGGGAACCCAAGTAGCGGTCCCCAATTTTTTCAGCGGTACTTCTATCTAAGATAGGAACCTTACTGGTGTCAGTCTTAGGAAATTCAGTAAAGTCTTTTTCCGTCACCGTGACTACATTGGCATAATTTTTAGCCTGAAAAATGCTGGAGGTCACCAAGGAAACTAAACCAGCTAAGAGAAGAATTCCTCCAATAGAAGCTAAAAGGATTTTCCCTAATCGATTGATTTTGAAACTCTCTAGATTTAAGGCAGCTTCCGCTTTACCGTGGCGCACATGAACTGTTTTGACCAGATTTATTCCCTTGCCAAAGCCAAATAAGACTGCCACAACCAGCAAATGCCCACAGAGGAAAAAGAGAAATTCCCAGCTGGTCAGGTTAAGAGGCGGTAAAAAGATATACCAGGTCGTTACGATAAAAAGCAGTTCAAAGACTATTCGTTTCATTTACTTTCCTCCTAAATGATTCGTCCTTCCAAGTGATCCAGTTCATGCTGGCAAATCTGGGCTGGGAAACCTGTCAAAGTAATGGTCTGTTCCTGCCACTTGCTGTCACGATAGGCAACCCTTATAGTTTCATAGCGCTTAGTAGGTCTCACACCTGTCAAGGACAAACAGCCTTCCTCTGTCTCATAAGCTCCTTCAAAAGACAGGAGCACTGGGTTAAACATGACCACAGGAACCAGGCCAAGATTAAAGATAATCACGCGCTTCTGCACCCCAATCATATTGGCAGCCAGCCCAACACAGGTCTCACGATTTGCTAAAAGCGTATCCTGTAAATTTCTGGCAAGATAAAGATCTTCTTGACTTGCCGGTTGAGACACCTGAGATAAAAATAAGATATCCTATACAATTTTCTTCTCCACTTCCTCACACTCCTCTTTCTTTTTACTATATTATAGCAATTATAGCACAAAAGCCGATAACTGCAAGCCCTTTCCCTCAACTGTAACAAAAAGCCATCCGAAGATGACTTTTTTTAAATCGCATTCTTGTCAAAACCGAGTTTACGTTGAACAAACTTGACCATTTCGACAATAATAATCATTGAGAAGCTTCCAGCCATAACAATTCCCCATTGAGACAAGTCTAGTTTGGTTACGTGGAAGATTCCTTCAAGCGGTTCTACGACGATTGTTGCCATGAGAAGGATGAAGGATACCAGGATGGACCAGTTGAAGGTCTTAGACTTGAATGGGCCAACTGTCAAGATGGATTGGTAAACAGACTTGACATTATAGGCATGGAAGAGTTGAATCAAACCAAGGGTTGCAAAGGCCATAGTAAGGGCATCTGCATGAATGGCATGATTGTCACCCACATGAACTGGGTAAAGAAGAGCAAGGCCATAAACACTCATAACAATAGCTGCTTGGAGTACACCTTGATAGATGATAGAACTCAAAACACCACCTGAGAAGAAGCTTGCCTTGCGTCCACGTGGTTTATGGTTCATAACACCAGGCTCAGCAGGTTCAACACCTAGTGCAATTGCTGGGAAGGTATCCGTTACCAAGTTGATCCACAAAAGATGAACTGGCTGCAAGACGTCCCAACCAAACAAGGTTGATAGGAAGATAGTTAATACTTCAGCAGTATTGGCAGAAAGTAGATACTGAATAGTCTTTTGAATGTTTGAGAAGACCTTACGTCCTTCTTCCACTGCAACGATGATAGTCGCAAAGTTATCATCTGCAAGAATCATGTCAGAAGCCCCCTTAGAAACCTCTGTACCAGTGATTCCCATACCGATACCGATAT
>ERZ773009.1086-NODE-1086-length-19431-cov-4.536282_pt1 | contig 19431 bp, 16 predicted proteins | sample MGYA00580663_ERZ773009 | MGnify/ENA primary metagenome ERZ773009 (study PRJEB29015, sample SAMEA2737969) | human oral metagenome | biome: human oral; feature: human-associated habitat; material: dental | place: China | collected 2026 ... | reverse complement strand
CCGTCGGTGCATAGAGCGACGGAGCTTGTTTGCCAATTCTATTAGCAATTTATATCCAAAGTGTTTAACCCAAAATAGTTATCAAGAATCTGGACGCTACACCTCCGTCGCTTTTTGTGCCGTCGGCACCTCCGTGATATTGCGTTTACCTCCGTCCCCTCCGTGACTCAGTGTGCCTATTATATAGACTTTTAGTTTATCACTTCATATTTCGGAAGAATCGTTTTTATAACCTATTTGGATGTTATCTTTATTTTATTAGGTATCTTCTGAAATAACATTATTCCATGTTTTTAACCCTGTTATCTCCTTAATGATAAAAAAAGGAGTTATGATTTTTGTTTCATAACTCCTTTTTCATAACTTTATTTTTGTCTGCGACGATGGTTACCAGAAAAGTTTGGGTTGAAACTCTTTGGCTGTTTTCCATTTTGCTTAGCAGATTTCCTACGATTCTCTGTTGGCTTTTCCTCCCGTCCCTTCCGTTTTTTGTTTGGAATGTCGGGTGTACTTCCGATTGCCTTAGGGTCATAAACCGCACGTGGATGTCGCTTTGGAACATTGTCATAGAGCTTAGCAATCAAGTCACTACGTCCAATGCGGTGAAGTTCTCGTTCAATGTCACGACGTGCTTCAGGCTTATACCAGAAGAAGAATTGACGTTGTGCAAGTTTCTCCTTTGGTGTTTTTGCTGAGAAGATTGGTTCGAGTGTGTAAGGATCATAACCCGTGTACCATGCCTCTGTAGATACAGTCATAGGGGTAGGGGTGAAGTCCTGCACTTGTTCCAAGTGGAAGTCAAGGTCTTTCGTTAGTACTGCCAACTCTGCCATATCCTCTTCTTGGCAGCCAGGATGAGAAGATATGAAGTAAGGAATAATCTGCTGTCGCATATTCTCCTCACGGTTGATGCGGTCAAAAATCTTCTTGAAAGCATAGAACTGTTGGAACGAAGGCTTACGCATCAAACTTAGTACGCGGTCTGAAGTATGCTCTGGTGCAACCTTCAATCGTCCACTCACATGTCGTGTTATCAACTCACGAGTATATTGTTTGGCAGCTTCGTTACTCTTTTCGTCCTTGCTCTTATGTAATAGAAGGTCATAACGTACACCTGAACCGATAAAACTCTTCTTTATTCCTGGTAGTTCGTCGACTGCATGATAGATTTCAAGCAGCTTGGTATGGTCGGTTTCAAGGTTAGGACATATCTCTGGATTCACACAGCTTGGACGTTTACAATGCTCGCAAGCCTTCTGGTTCTTACCCGCCATCCCATACATATTGGCTGACGGACCACCAAGGTCGGAGAGATAACCTTTGAAGTCGGGCATCTGTATAACCTGCTTTACTTCCTTTAAGATACTCTCTTTCGAACGACAGCTAATAAACTTACCCTGATGTGCAGAAATCGTACAGAACGAACAACCACCAAAGCATCCGCGATGAATGTTCACACTGTGCTTAATCATCTCGTAAGCAGGGATAGTCTTACCACGATATTTTGGATGTGGCTCGCGTGTATATGGTAGGTCGTAGGCTGCATCTACCTCCTCTGTTGTCATGGTAGGATAGGGAGGATTAACAACGGCATAAACGTTGTCAACAGCCTGCAGAATGCGTTGTGCGTGCTTCTTGTTCGACTCTTCTTCTATATGTTTGAAGTTTTCTGCTTGATATTTCTTGTTGTGTAAGCAAGACTCGTGGGAATGAAGTACAATGTCATTCTCTTTTATACCATCTGGAATCTCTGATTCTTTACAAAGATATACGGTCTGTGGAATATGCTTCAAGTCTTTAATGTTAGCACCATTTTCCAACTCTTGTGCTATGCTAACCACCTGTTTTTCACCCATACCATAGATAATCATGTCGGCACGTGCATCACAGAGAATACACTTACGAACACAATCTTTCCAATAGTCGTAATGAGTAAGACGACGTAATGAAGCCTCGATGCCGCCTAAGACGATAGGAACATCGGGATAGAGCTGTCTAAGGATATTAGAGTAAACAATGCTTGGATATTCTGGACGCAGGTTGGGTCTGCCATCAGGTGAATAGGCATCGTCTGAGCGTAGACGACGATTGGCGGTGTATTTGTTCACCATCGAGTCCATTGCGCCGGGTGAGATACCAAAGTAGAGACGTGGACGGCCTAATTTTTTGAAGTCTCGGAAGTCGCCATGCCAGTCAGGTTGTGGAACGATAGCCACCTTATAGCCAGCTGCCTCAAGTGTTCTACCAATGACAGCAGCACCAAAAGCAGGATGATCTATATAGGCATCACCCGAAAAGAGGATAATGTCTAACTGATCCCACCCACGGAGTTCTACCTCCTTCTTTGTGGTAGGGAGGAAGTCTGTCAACTGAAATCTTGAAGGTCTTGTGGTTTTTGCTTCATTCTTAACAGCAGCCTCTCTATCTTGTCGCTGTGTAGGTGTTGTCTTTTTATGCTGCTTTGCAGGTCTTCTATTTTCTTTTTGTGAACTCAAATGTTTTTGTTTTTAAATGAATTTCTTTTTAAGTATGTTACTTGTTTTCAAGAAATTGAACTTTACTATTATTCCTTCTTTATGATTAAAGGACTTCACTGTTCTCTTCTTCAGTGTCTTGGTGTGTTAAGACCCACTCCTTGAAGAGTGTAACAAGATTTTTAAGTCCGATAGCTTTCATATTTTGATTATAAATAACATCAAGACATAAGTCTAACAAGTCTTTATCTTTACCAGGTTCAGACTCGAGAAGTCCACGAACATTGAATCTCAGTTTGTCGAGGATATCCTCGTCAATAATACCATTGGAATCAACCAGTCCAGAGAGAAGTGAATATTTCTTTATTGTCTCAAGATGGCTGTCTGTAATCTCAATGCTTCGTGTTCCCGAAGCGTTTGCTTGAATTTTATACATAGTCTTTACGCTTTTAGATTATTCCAATTTCTTTGTTTTTTTATTTCTTCATTAAGAAGTTGACAATACCCTTCATGATACTGTTACGTGTAGGAGCATCCTTGATGCACTCGAATGGGAAGGATAGTGTGAAAACACTGTTGTCAGTTCCTTTATATGCCACAGCTGCAGTTTTGCCATCTGCATAAGTTAAGGTACTGAAAGCATTGTCAACAGGAAGAATATAGTCTGGTGTATAAGCACCGTAATGTTGCTCGTTGATAGTTCGATAAACATCGAATGACATTCCCATACCACTTACTACAGAGTTATAATTGTCATAGTTTGCCCCATCAAATGTAATCTTGAGGTTGTTTTTCAACCAATCTTGCTCATCAACACCCTGCATATCGGATGCAAGATAAGAACCACTGACAAAGAGTTTGCCACGATTATTCAGATACTTCGTCAACTGTTGACGAAGTGCAGGCTTAAAAGTCTTGTAATAATACAAGCTATGTCCGTCATCCTTCTCATTGCCAAGGAGTAAGTCAACCATTGCATACTTGGAAAGGTTCACCTCACCATACTCTACAGCCTTACTGTTACAGCTGACGATATTGTATTTTCCTGCATGGCGTAATGCCTCTGCGTGGTCTTTGACATAGTTGAAGTCATTACCAGCAATAACCTTACCTACGAGTTCTTCGCCACCATAACCTAAGGCACTTGGACCTTCTTTGCCCATCATTGCTTTGTTGAAGTTGGCTTGTCTTCCTGCCCATCCAGCCACAGGACCATAGCTAAGACCTGGATCTGCTTCAAGGTCGAAGCCCTGCTCGGTGCTTGTATTAACAACAGCTGGAGAAGAAAGGCGACTGAAAGCATTGACAATGAGAATTGTCTGAGTTGCACCTTCATTGCGTAAGGCTGAAAGAACTTCTGTTGGGAAACTCTCACCACCACGGTTACAAGCCGTTACCTTAAAGTTGTAGACTACACCAGGTAGCAATTCTATGTCAAAATAAGGATTGCGAACGTTCATACCATTGTCAAAACCTCTTGTTCCCATCGCAACATACACGTTATAGGAAGTAGGGGCTGCGGTAGGTTCACTGGCATCCGTAGTTGGTCTCCATTGCAATCTCACCTTGTTTGCTGATACATATTCTATCTTGAAGTTATTTGGTGCAAGTGGTTGAACAGTATAAGTCTTACCGTGCATGTTAGCTTCATATTTCAAGACAGTCTTATATATGGAACGTGCAAAGGTGAATTTGAAGTTAGGATCTTGACCTAATTTAATGTCGGGGAAGTTTTGATGAGAGAGCGTCTCAAGGATAGCAGAGGGAACTTCAGGTAATCGCGTTTCGCTATAGTTGCGATCCCACACTGAGCGAGTTGTCCAATTGATGTGGAAAGCATTGTCCAAATCCTTCTTTACATTGGCTACCAACTGTTCTACAAAGGTCTTTGAAACCTTACGTGAAAGTCCATCTCCCAATGTTTTATTACCATCTTGCGTAGTACAGATTCCCAAGGTACCTACGTAACTATCATCAGTTTTAACTCCGGCATCGCTATGTATAGCCAACGTAAGTTCGATAGGTACTTTCTTACCATCTTTCTTTTCAGGCAGATAACAAGAACCTCCAGCGAGCCAATTCGTCATCAAGGAACGGCAGTTGATGTCGTCGTTATAGTCATTAGAGCCATTACTCTTGCTGACTACATTCCAAGGTGCACCAGCCCATTGTGCTGAGTATCTTGCACCTTCAAGGAAACGAGGTAAACCACTCACTGTTCCACCACGAACAATGTTACCCATACCACCACCAAAGCGTACTGCGTCAGTAGTTACAATACCTCTATGCGAGCTATGATTAGTCAGTACAACAGAGTTATTGATACTGTTTCCCTTGTCAAACTCAAAAGTGCCAAGATAAACCCAAGTACCACCACCCATACGTTGGTTTACTCGGAAATGTGTTTCTTGTCCTTTATGAAAAACAATATACTCTGCTGCTTCCACACTCTTCTTCTGTGTCTGATAGCTTACATATACGGCATAGCGTCCTGTTTCAGGGAAAGTAGGTTGGTAGACAACAGAGCTAATCTTACTGTTGCGCTTTCTTGCCTTTACTTGTCGAGCCGTACCAGCTGTAAATGGATTCTCACCATCATTATAACTTCCATAATGTTGTGCGAATCCTTTATCCGAAGTGGTTGCCCACTTCTTCTTCATACTCTCTTCCTTATAGTTGGTGCGACTATCGTTATCAACTATAATTTCATTCTTCTGCCAATCTCTTTCACGAGGTGTAAAGACAATTGCTCCTGCGTTCTCAAGCATAGGAATGAGATAAGGAAGAACTATTGTTTGTGTGTATAGGTCCTCAGTAGTACCGAATAGAATTGGTCTTTGCCATCTCCATCCACCTTTCTTAGCATCGTAATATCTTCCATGCGATGACCATACAGAAAGATGTCTATTCTGTAATCCCTCTGTTATTTCATTAGGGCGAGAAACATTCTTTACCCATGGTGCATCTTCATAATCAGTTTTCTCCCATGTTGACTTACCCGATTGTGCAAAAGTGTTTGCAAACGACATTGCAAGAAGGGCTGTACACAGCAATCTTATCTTCATTATCCGTTTAATTCTCCTATCGTAAACAATTCTGGATGTTTACCCTTAAAGTCTTTGAAATACAATTTGATTTCCTTCATATCCTGTTCCAAATCGCCCGATGGTGTTATAACCTTTGAACACTCTATTAGCTTCCTTTCATAATCTAACCCGTAGAGGTAGATAGGTAGTTGTGCTTTCTGTGCAATATAATAAAAGCCTTTCTTCCATTCAGGGTTTAGACTTCTGGTTCCTTCGGGAGTAATACAAAGCTGGAACTTGTCAGCCTTTATGGCATAGTCGGCTAATCGGTCAGTCATACTTGTCTTCTTATCACGCCATACAGGGATTCCTCCGAGTTTGCGAAAGATAGGACCAAGCGGCCAGAAAAACCATTCCTTCTTCATAAGAAAATTACTTTTCTGTCGCTCAGCTCTTGCGTAAAGCTGACCAATTAGGAAATCATAATTACTTGTGTGAGGTGCAAGACAAATAATAGCTTTGTCAGGCAATGTAAACCTAACATCCTTCTTCCACCCCATAAAACTATAAAGAAGCCACTTTGATATACCCTGTAACATTATGCAAGGTTATTGAGTTGATCAACAATCTCATTGACTTCTTTACTAAACTTGTCTTTCAAGTCCTTGAAATATACCTTGGCAGGCATACCCGGCTGAACGTGAGATACACGTCTGATGTAATTGCTGTGCATTACCAAAATAGAAGTGAGGATAGCCTCAGTATTGTCATTATCACGATTTTCGCCATAGAGAGATGCTGCGATGCCCTCTGTAAACAAATCACCACAAATGTAATTGATGGTGCGTTTCAAATCTCTTTTGTTGCTCATATTAATCCTAAATAGCTATATTTTATATTTTCGTTCAAAGATAAATAAAAAAATAGAAAAGCAAGACTTTCTTACATAAAAATAGAGTTAAAATTTTAATTTAGCGTCTTTTCCTTTCTATTATCGGATAAAAAAGGTAAATTTGCAGAGTAGTAAAGACATTAAATAAATCATTATATTCAAATCATTTAAATTAAACACATGGAAATTAGCGCATTGCAGAAGGAAAGAGCAGGCTATCAGCCAAAGTTGCCTAAGGCTCTTCAGGGTGCAGTAAAGGTGCAGGAAGGTGCTCCTACACAGAGTGTTGACAATCAAGAGGATATCAAGAAGTTATTCCCTAACACGTATGGAATGCCTCTCGTTGAGTTTGTTCCAGCTGATTCGGCTAACAATGCTAAGATTAACGTTGGTATTATCCTTTCAGGTGGTCAGGCTCCTGGTGGTCACAACGTTATCTCTGGTCTCTTTGACGAGGTTAAGAAGTTGAACCCAGAGAACCGTCTTTATGGTTTCCTTATGGGTCCTGGTGGTCTTGTTGATCACAACTACATTGAGATTACAACTGAGAATCTTCAGGCTTACCGCAACACTGGTGGCTTCGATATGATTGGTTCAGGTAGAACAAAGCTTGAGAAGGAAGAACAGTTTGAAAAGGGGCTTGAGGTTCTTCGTAAGTTGGATATCAAGGCTGTTGTAATCATTGGTGGTGACGACTCTAACACTAATGCTTGTGTATTGGCTGAATACTATGCTGCTAAGCAGTATGGAGTACAGGTTATTGGTTGCCCTAAGACTATCGATGGCGACTTGAAAAACGATCAGATTGAGACTTCTTTCGGTTTCGATACAGCTACTAAGACTTACTCTGAGCTTATCGGTAACATCGAGCGTGACTGTAACTCTGCTCGTAAGTACTGGCACTTCATCAAGTTGATGGGGCGTTCTGCATCTCACATCGCTCTTGAGTGTGCTTTGCAGACTCAGCCAAACATCTGCTTGGTATCTGAGGAAATTGAATCTAAGGATCAGACTTTGAATGATATCGTTGAGTATATTGCAGGTGTTGTTGCTTACCGTGCAGAGCAGGGTAACAACTTCGGTGTTGTTTTGATTCCAGAAGGTCTTATCGAGTTTATTCCTGCTATCGGTCGTTTGATTCAGGAGTTGAATGATTTGCTCGCTGCTCATGGTGCTGATTATTTGAACCTTGACAAGGATGCACAGCGTAAGTATATCCTTGAACACCTCTCTGCAGAGAACAAGGCTACATTTGAGACACTTCCAGAGGGCGTTGCTCGTCAGCTTTCTCTCGACCGTGACCCACACGGAAACGTTCAGGTATCTCTCATCGAGACAGAGAAGCTCATCTCTGAGATGGTTGCAGCTAAGCTTGATCAGTGGAAGAAGGAAGGTAAGTATGCTGGTAAGTTCTCTCCTTTGCACCACTTCTTTGGTTACGAGGGTCGTTGTGCAGCTCCTTCTAACTTTGATGCAGACTACTGCTATGCACTTGGTTCATCAGCAGCTCAGTTGATTGCTAACGGTAAGACAGGTTATATGGCTATCGTTAAGAACACTACAGCGCCTGCTGATCAGTGGAAGGCTGGAGGTGTGCCAATCACTATGATGATGAACATGGAGAGACGTAATGGTGAGATGAAGCCTGTTATTCGTAAGGCACTCGTTGAACTTGATGGTGCTCCATTCAAGACATTTGCTGCTCAGCGTGAGAAGTGGGCTAAGGAAACATGCTATGTTTATCCAGGTCCTATCCAGTACTGGGGTCCTTCTTCAGTATGTGATCAGACTACTAAGACTCTCGAGTTAGAGCAGGCTAAGTAATAGTATATTCATAAAGAAGAGATAGGGGATAACTATATCCTCTGTTTCTTCTTTTGTTTTTATACAATCTCTTGTCTTCTTCTGACCTTTGTGTTTTGAGTAGTTGGTAAATGTTTTAATTTATCCCTTTGATTTTCAATCTATTATTATAGCATTCATACGAGAATAAAAGCACATGAATACAACTGTAAGTAGTGCTTAATTGTTTTCATTTTGTTGTCTATTTAATCTAAAGAAACAACATGTTTGAATTCATTTAGTGTAGTGTGCTAATTTATTTTCATGAAAATAATTATTTATCTTCACGTAAATAAATCTTTTTCTTCATGAAAATAAATCCTTTTTTTCATGAAAAGAAACCTTGAAAGTCCAATATATATAGATGTAAAGTAGAACTTAAGATTATCCAAAAGTAAGAAAATGTTTATCTCTAAAGTGCTTCAATCAATACTAAAGACTTGGATTCAGATGCCAAGTTGGATGCGTTGGGCTGGAGGATTGTGTCTTGCTGTAGGGTATAGTTTTCTGTTTTACTTCTTTTTTGTCTCACCTACAGGTTTCAGGTGGCGTGCTATTTATGGTGATCCAGATTATCCTGAAGGTTATACGATTTATGGTATTGATGTAAGTCGTTATCAAGGTACGATTAACTGGAATCGACTTAGAAATGCACTGATAGACCGTTTGCCTATTCGTTTTGTGATTATCAAGTCAACGGAGGGCGATAGTCATATTGATACTAAGTTCCGTGATAACTTCTCCAATGCGAAAGAACATGGTTTTATACGTGGTGTTTATCATTTCTGGAGTAATAAGTCGTCAGCACGTCGGCAGGCTTATTTCTTCCTTGCCATGGTTCATCTGCAGCAGGGAGATTTACCACCTGTTCTCGATGTTGAGCATAAGCCAAAGAATATCAGTACCGAAGAGTTCCAGCAAAATATTCTGACATGGCTACATATAGTAGAAGATAGGTATCATGTGAAACCTATCATCTATACCTATTATAAGTTTAAGGATCAATATCTTTCTGATTCTCGCTTTGATGACTATCCTTATTGGATAGCTCACTATTATGTTAATCAGATGGAGTATCAAGGTGCTTGGAAATTCTGGCAGCATACCGATGCCGGAAGGCTGCCAGGTATTAAGGGGTATGTAGACTTAGACATCTACAACGGTAGCTTCTATGACTTACAGCAACTACTTATACAAGATGATGTTACTGACGCTCAAGTAGTAGGCAGCACCAATCGTGATTCAACAAACGTTGATTCTCTTTCAGACCGAGTTCATTAGCTTTTTGAAGGATAGCCTCTGCGTCTTGCTCATAAAATCCACTCAGAATAATCTTTGATTCTGTTGTCATAACGCTGACAAACTCGTCTATATCTTCAAGGATAATGTTACGGTTGATATTTGCTAAGATAACATCAAAGACACCACTCACGTGTGACAAGACTCGTTTGTCACCTTCAAGCACATCTAATTCTACACCATTTAGTTCGGCATTATGCTCAGCATTGCGTACACTCCACTCATCAATGTCATAGCTTACAACTTCTTTTGCACCGCACTTTGCTGCAACAATGCCCAAAATACCTGTTCCACAGCCACAGTCGAGGACTCTCTTGTCCGTCAGGTTTTGGTTCAGTAATAATGAAACAATCATTTGCGTTGTCTCATGTGTACCAGTTCCAAATGCCTGTTGTGCATCAATGACAATCTTCATTGGGATTGTTTCAAGTTGAGGATAGGTTGCGATGGCATCTTCTTCCATATTCTTGCAGATGATGGCACAGCGGTTGTCAATGATAATAGGGTCGAAACCAGCTTTCTCCCATTCCTCATTCCAGTTCTTATCCTCAGCTTGAGCAGCCTCGAAAGAAACTTTTACGTCTGGAATTGGAAGGCTCTGTATGATTTCAGTAAGTGTTTCTTCATTGAAAAGATCTTCTTGGCAGTAGCCAACGAGTCCGTCTGGTTCGTCTGTGAAGGAATCAAATCCAACTTCAGCTGCAAGAGCTGCAATGATGTCTCTTACATCCTGAGAATCAGGTTCTGCCGTAAACTTTACTTGTATATATTTCATCTTGGTGTTAAATTTCTACTGCAAAATTATAAAAAATAGGGAAAAACCTACCATGGATTAGGGAAAATCCGTATATTTGCAAAGAAAGTTATCTTATTTTTGCACTATAAAGATTGTGTACAAACATTATCTTGGTGTTAAAACAAGTGTAAATTAAAAAAAGGTATATGAAACGTTCAGTATTACTTTCGGTTTTATTTGGAGCTATGCCATTGCTATCAATGGCGCAAGATGACCTTTATTTTACCTCGTCAAAGGCGGATCAGTCTGCTTATCAACAGAGTAAAGTGGAGGAGGACCGCCCTGTTTATTATAGCGGTATTGGAAAGTCTAATGACGAATACAATCGTCGTGGCAAGTATAATTATAAGAAAATAGGAGTTGATTCTCTTGGAAACGATATCTTTATGTCGCGTATCTCTACGTTGCATGGCGACTCTGTAGTGTTAGATACTATCTATGGAGGTTTTACTCGTCAGTACGAAAGTGATAACGATGACTTTGCTTATAGCCGAAGAATGAGTCGTTTCGATGGCTTCTGGGGTGGTTATTATGACCCATGGTTTGCTGGTCGCTCTTCGTTCTATGTAGGCTGGGGATGGCGTTCACCTTATTATGGTGGCTGGTATGACAGATGGGATGATCCATGGTCATATGGTTATTATGGTGGCTATCCTTATTATAGCTATTATGGTGGTTATCCATATTATGGCTACTACGGCGGTTATCCATACTATTATGGTTATGCTGACTATGGTTGGTACAACCCATGGAGCAGATATTATGGCTATTATGGTGGCTATCCTTACTATGGTTATAGAAGAGGTGGCTACTATGCTTACAATGGTCATACAGGTACAGCTAATCACTGGGGTAACTCTTCAAGAGACTTTGGTTCTCAAGCAAGGAGTGGTTCCTATGACAACGGACGCTCATCTTTCTCAAATCGTCGTGGCAATGTAAACCAGTATGGTAACAATACATCTCAGAGTAATGATATGAGAAGTTACTATGACCGCTTCGCTGGCGCACGTCAGAATGGTTTTGAGAATCAGACACGCTCTTATTCTCAGCCAGAGCGCTCTACCTTCTCACAGCCTTCACCAAGCTCATTTGGTGGTGCAAGAGGTGGTGGTAGCTTCGGTGGCTCATATTCTGGCGGAGGAGGCAGCAGCTCTGGTGGCTCACGCAGTGCCTTCGGTAGTCATAGATAGTATTTTGGATAATGAATGTTTTATTAATAAAGAATATCAGAAATGAAGAGTAAATATATTTTCTTTGCTGTTTCGTTGTTTGCTGCTTTGTCTGCAAATGCACAGGAGACATACGAGAATGCTAAGTTAGCAGGGGAGGACTTGAATGGTACAGCACGCTATGTTGGTATGGGTGGAGCCATGGAAGCCTTGGGTGCTGATATTTCTACTATCGGTTCTAACCCAGCTGGTATTGGTTTGTTCCGTCACAGCAATGTTAGTCTCAGTGCTGGTCTTCTTATGCAATCAGATGGTAAGGAGTTTTCTAATGGTAAGAAGACTAATTTGAGTTTCGACCAGATTGGTGGTGTCTATACTACTCGTACTGGTCAGAAGTCATTCCTTAACTTTGGTTTCAACTATCATAAGAGCAAGAACTTTGATTATATCCTTAATGCTGCAGGCTCTTTGAATGGAAGTTCACAGAACAAGCAGTCATATATTAAAGGTATACTCGGTGATGAGAATAATGGAGGATTCTATGTTGGTAAGAATAAAGATGGTCAGAATATTGGCTATGTAAATGCTACATCAACGAACGTTGCATACACCTGGAGTCAGATAGATAATCTTTATTGGAATTCATTGATTCCAAGTAGTGCTGGAGTTTACAACTATGAGAAAGCTACTGGTTATACTTTAGACCGCGCGCATACTGGCTATATTGGTAACTACGACTTTGCTGTGAGCGGAAATCTCAATGATAGGGTTTATCTCGGTTTAACATTTGGTATGAAGGATGTTAATTACAAGGGATACAGTGAGTATCGTGAGAACTTTAACAATGCTGGCGGTGTGCTTGTTCGTGATGAGAGAAAGGTAACGGGTTCAGGTTTTGATATTACAGCTGGTGTAATAGTTCGCCCAGTAGCTGAGTCTCCATTTAGAATTGGTGCATACGTGAAGTCTCCAACATGGTATGATTTAACAACATCGAATGTTACAGGTCTTGTTTATGCTAAAGGTACAATAAGTAAGGATTCTTACATTAGCAACTCATACGATTTCAAGCTGTGGACACCATGGAAGTTTGGCTTCTCTCTTGGTCACACCGTTGGTAATTACCTCGCCTTGGGTGCCACTTATGAATATGAAAACTATGCTAATATTAACAGCAGAGTTAACAATGGTGGCTATTATGATTATTACTATGGTCAGTACTACGAGTCATCAATCCCTGACAAGAATATGAATGCACACACTAAGGAGGTTCTGAAGGGTGTAAGTACTTTAAAGTTAGGTATTGAGTATAAGCCTGTAAGCAATGTTGCTTTGCGTATGGGTTACAACTATGTTGGTGCAAAGTATGCAAATAATGGTCAGAAAGACCCAGGTCTTGCTTCTTTAGGTACATCATATTCTTCAACAACAGACTACACAAACTGGGGAGAAATTAATCGCTTCACATTAGGTGTTGGTTATCAGGTTAAGAAGTTCAATATAGACTTGGCTTATCAGTATAGTGCACAGAAAGGTTCTTTTGCTCCATTCTCTAATGTAAGAGACGTTACTTACACATCTGGTACTACAAAAATAACGGAGTCTAACATTGCTTCAAACACTGATGTGAAGAATAACAGAAGTCAGTTACTCCTTACATTGGGTTATCGTTTCTAAGAAGAAACTTAGTAAATAATAAAAAAGGTAAAAGGGTTCATTCTCTTTTACCTTTTTTGTTGTTTTGTCAAAATAAATCCTCATTAGCATTTTTAATAACCATGAATAGCATTCTAATTAAGCCTTAATTGACTTGTTAAAGATGCTCTTTAAGGTGCTAACTAACGCCCTTTTGAAAGCTAATTAAGCACCTTTTTTCGTACAACTTTATAACATCTTGATAACTAATGAGTTATTAGAGTCTTGAAAAATGCTTCTATTTCTTGTTTTTAAACAGAAATATCCGTAAGTTGTGTAAATATATTTCATTGCTGAAGATGTTTGGGTTTAAGATGGAATATGCTTATAATAAGCCGTGAGAAACCTCTAATAAACTATAGTTTGTCGCCTATGGTTTCCTCTATTACTTATAAATGAGCACTTAGAGTGTTCCAACTTCTGATAGGATTTCAGCTACATCTTCAGGTGTGTTGAATAGGATTCCTTCTTCCAGTTCTTCATCTGATAATTGGTCAAGAAGTTCCTTGGCAGACGATTCATCAAAACGAGCCGTCCCCTTGGCGTTGGTTTTTGCAAGCAAAATACTGAGTATTTGCTTCCGGTATTCTTCGATTGACATTTTTGTACTATTAGGTTTGGTTGTTTGACGACGAAATGTTTGCTTATGTCCTTAATATAAAGTGTGGATGCTCCTCATCTCCATAATCGGGTTGATAGGTGAAACCATCAAGTTCAAAGTCAAGCAAATCATCATATGATGTCAGCTGGTTGCGTATTATATAACTTGTCATCGCACCGCGGCAGCTCTTGGCGTAGACATTGATAGCTTTTAGCCGGCTACCCTGATCCACCATAAAGAAGGGATGTATGACACGTGCTTCTTTCTTCAGCCGCTTCCAATCAAAGAGATGTTTGAACTCTTCTGCGGCAAGATATACAAGAATTCCGTCATCAGCTTTCAAGGTTTTAATGAGCATATCGGTAAGAAGTGGTCTCCAGTAATCAAATATATTCTTTCCTTCTGCTGACGGAAGTTTGGTCTTACCTTCCAGACGGTAGGGATGTATGAGGTCTAACGGTCGTAATAGTCCGTAAAGGAAACTTGTTATCCAGAGGTGTTTGTCCGCATAAAGAAAGTCATTCAGGCTGTATTCCTCTGCTTTCAAGTACTTATAAGCCTGACCGTAATAGGCAAGAAGTGCCGGGAGATAAGCATCCTCGTTGAAGAAGTCTTGATAGCGAAGCTTGTTCTCCAATGCTATTTTATCATTACACTTTAATTCTTTCGCAAGATTTTCAACGGAGAGTTCTCCCAGCTCTAATGCCATCTGTCTCGCTTCCTTATGGAAATGAGGCAGGTGTGTATCTGGGGTTTGTACCTTTGTGGTACTTTTCATTATTTTTGCGGATGCTAATAGAATCTGCATTTGATTGGAAACTTAAGAGGTTAAGTATTTTAATTGAATTAAGACAATACTGTTATTCATGAAATATGTTTTGGAGTTTGAGGAGTTATGCTATTGCAAGAAGTTACTTTTCAAACAAAGATATATGAACATAACTCCTCTGAACTCTTAATATTTCAATCCCATATTATAAAGAATAAAGCCGTAGATGTCAGCCTGCTCTTCCAACTGCTTAGACAAAGGCTTACCACTTCCGTGGCCTGCCTTGGTATCAATGCGAATGAGTGTTGGTGTGTTGGCAGCATTGTCAGCCTGCAGGGTAGCTGCAAACTTAAATGAGTGCGCAGGTACAACGCGGTCGTCATGGTCGGCTGTTGTTACCAAAGTTGCTGGATACTTTGTGCCAGGACGGAGATTGTGGAGTGGAGAATAAGCGTGAAGATACTCAAACATCTCCTTTGAATCTTCGCTTGTTCCATAGTCTGGAGCCCAGTTCCAACCAATAGTAAACTTATGATAGCGCAACATATCCATTACTCCTACCTGTGGAATACATACTTTAAAGAGGTCAGGACGCTGTGTCATGCAAGCTCCGATAAGTAAACCACCATTTGAACCGCCAACAATAGCGAGGTAGTCTTTACTTGTATACTTGTTTTCAATAAGCCACTCTCCAGCTGCAATGAAGTCATCAAAAACATTCTGTTTCTGCATCTTCGTACCGGCTATGTGCCAATCCTCACCATACTCACTGCCACCTCGTAGGGATGCTTGAGCGTAGATTCCACCATTTTCGATGAAAGGAATACGTACAGAAGAGAAGTAAGGGGTTAAAGCTATGTTGAAACCACCGTAAGCATAGAGGAATACTGGGTTCTTGCCATTGCGCTTCAAACCTTTTTTATAGGTGATAAAGAGAGGTATCTTTGTTCCGTCCTTACTTGGATAGAACACCTGTTCGCAGACATAATCAGACTCCTTGAACTTAACCTTTGGTGCAGCATACACCTTACTGTTAGTTGTGGCAAGGTCATACTGATAGATGGTGGTTGGTACGGTGAACGATGAGAAGGAGTAGAATACTTCCTTCCGGTCCTTTTCTCCATAGAAACTTGCACTGCCCAATGTAGGAAGTTTTATCTCAGAGAGTTGCTTTCCATCCATAGAATAAACGTAAGCGTGGCTGGAAGCATCTTTCATATAGTTCAGAATCATCTTACCATCAGCAAAGGTAACACCTTCAAGCATGTCCTTAGACTCTGGTACAAGTGTTTTCCACTCGCTGAAACCAGGGTGCTTAAGGTCAGTAACCATTAGCCGGTTCTTTGGTGCACCATCGTTTGTAAGGAAGTACATCTTGTCACCAATAGTTTCAACTAAACTATATTGCAAGTCAAGATTTGATGTCATCTGAATGAATTGGCTATTAGGCTGGCGGAGATCACGTACGTAGACAATGTTACCTGAGCCTGCACCGCTCTCATATAGGAACATCATGGTTTCTTCTTCATTGACACTTACAGCATAGAAGCGCATTGGATTCGCTGGATTCTGATAGAAGAGAACATCCTCAGACTGTGGAGTACCAATCTTGTGATAGTAGATTTTCTGGATAGAATTCACATTACTAAACTCATGTCCCTTTTGTGGAGCATCGTAAGCACTGTAATAGAATCCGTCACCTTGCCATGATGCGCCAGAAAACTTTGCCCAAGTAATATGGTCATCAAGAAGTTTTCCGGTCTTGACATCCATAACATAGAACTCTTGCCAGTCGCTTCCGCTGCGAGAGATAGAGTAGGTTGCATACTTACCGTTGTGTGAGAAGTAGATACCTTTCAGTGCAACGGTTCCGTCTGATGACAATTGGTTAGGGTTAAGGAATACACGTGCGTTCTTCTCGTCCCCAAGACGGTCCATGATGTAGAGTACACTTTGGTTCTGCAGACCATCATTTTTGTAGAAAAGCCACTTACCTATAGATTTGATATAGGAAGGAGCCGATACCTTCTCATAGTTCGCCAACTCCTTCATACGGTTGAAGAGTTTTGCTCGGAATGGAATACGAGAAAGATACTCCTGTGTAACCTTGTTCTCAGCAGCTACCCATTCAGCGGTAGCTTTGGAACTGTCATTCTCTAATGGACGATAAGGATCGGCAACTTGAACACCAAAATAGGTGTCTACAGTTCCGTCCTTAGGAGCTTGTGGATACGTTAGCTTCTGTGCCATCATGCTTGTAGCAGACAATAATGCTGCGGTTAGTAATACTTGTTTCTTCATATAGTAAAGATTTGAATGAATATTCGCTGTTTGCGATTGGGTGGACTTATTAGTCAAATTAGGCTTATTGGGCTGATATGCCCAATATGCCCAATCAATGATAAAAATTACTTTAAGCTTTCTTGATACCACTCGTAGAGTTTCTCAATACCATCTTCAATTTCCACTTTGTGCGTCCAACCAAGGCTGTGCAACTTCTCAACATCAATGAGTTTGCGTGGTGTACCATTTGGTTTCTCGGCATCCCAGATGATGTCTCCTTCAAAGTGAACGGTCTTCTTAACAAGTTCTGCAAGTTCTTTGATAGTAAGTTCCTTACCAGTACCAACATTGATATGACAGTTACGAATCTCTCCTAAAGATGGGATAGCACCACCACGACCCTCAGAGTTGTTGCGGTCAACTGCTCCATCAATCTTTGCACCGTAGAAAACACTTGAATATTTCTCTATGCCAATGATATCTTTGAAGTCTACATTCAGTAAGACGTGAACGCTGGCATCAGCCATATCCTCACTCCAAAGGAATTCGCGTAATGGACTTCCGTCACCCCATAGGGTCACCTTATTATTCTCAATTCCATAGAAAGCGAGTGCTTTCAAGATGCGCTCTTCTGTATTTTTGCCATCAACATTACCTTCACCAATCTCTGCACGCAGTTTATCAGTTGGATTGATAGGACGCTTATCCATATCATTACGTATAGCATCCCAGTTGTTTTCGTGAATAAGTTTCGCAAGATAAATCTTGCGCATCATAGCTGGCATCACATGAGAGTTCTCCAAATGGAAGTTATCGTTAGGACCATAGAGGTTTGTTGGCATGACTGCTATGTAATTAGTACCATACTGAAGATTATAGCTTTCACACATCTTAAGACCTGCTATCTTTGCAATAGCATACTCCTCGTTGCTATATTCCAGTGGAGAAGTCAGCAAACAATCCTCGCGCATTGGCTGTGGTGCGTTCTTTGGATAGATACACGTACTTCCAAGGAAGAGAAGTTTCTCTACCTTATGAAGGTAGCTCTGCTCAATAACATTGCATTGCATCTTCATATTCTGCATGATGAAGTCTGCACGATAGAGATAGTTTGCCATAATACCTCCAACGAATGCAGCAGCAAGGACAACGGCATCAGGTTTCTCTTCATCAAAGAAACGCTTCACAGCCTGCTGATCTGTCAAATCTAATTCTTTATGGCTTCGTCCAATGAGATTTGTATATCCTCGTTGAATGAGGTTATTCCATATTGCTGAGCCAACTAATCCATTGTGTCCAGCAATGTATATTTTACTATTTTTGTTCATTGCGTGTTTGTTGAATAGACGATAAAAAGTAATAATAGCTGATAGTAAGCGATTATTTGGAATCGCCAACTATCAGCATAAGCGGTAATTATCCCTCTCATAAGAGGGGGAGGGAAGGATGAAGCGTTCTTACTTAACGATACCCTTCTCCAAATACTCTTCAAGGTTTGTTCTAACCTTCTCAGCTGCACCCTCAGAAGCAACCTTAGCCATGTCGCTGTCTACCATAATGTTGACAAGCTCTTCAAAACTTGTACTGTTAGGATTCCAACCGAGTTTCGCCTTTGCCTTTGTTGGGTCTCCCCAGAGATTGACAACGTCAGTAGGACGATAGAAGTCTGGACTAACCTCAATAAGTACCTTTCCTGTAGCCTTATCGATACCCTTCTCGTCCATGTCCTCACCTTGGAATTCGAGTTCAATACCAACACGCTTGAATGCATAATAGCAGAAATCACGTACGCTATGCTGTACACCAGTAGCAATAACGAAGTCTTCTGGCTTCTCCTGCTGGAGTATCAACCACATACACTCAACGTAATCCTTGGCATAGCCCCAGTCACGAAGAGAACCAAGATTACCCAAATAGAGTTTTTCCTGCTTACCCTGCTTGATACGTGCAGCAGCAAGTGTAATCTTGCGAGTAACGAAAGTCTCGCCACGTCGCTCACTCTCGTGGTTGAAGAGAATGCCAGAGCAACAATACATGTTGTAAGCCTCACGATACTCCTTTGTAATCCAGAAGCCATACTGCTTAGCTACAGCGTATGGGCTGTAAGGATGGAATGGGGTGTTTTCGTTCTGCGGAACTTCCTCAACCTTACCATATAACTCAGAAGTAGAAGCCTGATAGATACGGCATGTCTTTGTCATATCTAACTGACGAACAGCCTCCAAGATACGCAATACACCTACAGCATCAACGTCAGCAGTAAACTCAGGAGAGTCGAAACTAACCTGTACATGACTTTGTGCTGCAAGGTTGTAAATTTCGTCAGGGCGCACTTTGCTAATCACACCGAGGATACTCATAGAGTCACCAAGGTCAGCATAATGTAAGTGGAAGTTAGGACGTCCCTCCAAATGAGCAATACGCTCACGGAAATCTACTGATGAACGACGAATAGTGCCATGCACATCATAACCTTTTTCGAGTAAGAACTCTGCCAAATAGGAACCATCCTGGCCTGTAATACCCGTAATAAGTGCTTTTTTCTGCATTGTATTTCTTTTGAGTTTATAATTTTCTTAATG
>ERZ773009.1083-NODE-1083-length-19466-cov-5.129617_pt1 | contig 19466 bp, 12 predicted proteins | sample MGYA00580663_ERZ773009 | MGnify/ENA primary metagenome ERZ773009 (study PRJEB29015, sample SAMEA2737969) | human oral metagenome | biome: human oral; feature: human-associated habitat; material: dental | place: China | collected 2026 ... | reverse complement strand
GTCGTCGATGCGGCGGCTGTCGTGGCGCTCGGTGCCGATGACCAGGAGGCCGCCGCTCCTGAGCACGACCTCGCGCCCCGTGCTCGACATCTGGTTCTGGGCGTAGCGCCGGGCCTGCTCGAGCTGCCATGGGAGGGCACTCTCGGGATCCTCTACTCTGAGCTCCCGGAGCCTCTCGTAAAAATAGCCCTCGTAGCTGCCGCCGAGGATGATGTCGGTGCCGCGTCCGGCCATGTTCGTCGCTATCGTGACGGCGCCCACCCTGCCGGCGTTCGCGACGATGGTGGCCTCGCGCCAGGGGTCCTTGGCGTTGAGGGTCTCGTGCGGGATCCCCCGCTCCTCCATCAGGCGGTCGAGCTCCTCGCTCGCCTCGACCGACGTGGTGCCCACGAGCACCGGCTGGCCCTTTGCGTAACGTCGTCCGACCTCGTCAACCAAAGCCCTGAGCTTGTCCCTCTTGGTGAGGAAGACGTAGTCCTCCCGGTCCTCCCGGATCATAGGCCTGTTGGTGGGGGTGGGGATGGGGACGACAGGCGTGCCGTAGGTCTCCCTAAGCTCGGCGTCGGCGCTCTTGGCCGTGCCCGTCATGCCCGAGAGCTTGTCGTAGAGGCGGAAGTAGTTCTGCAACGTGACCGTCGCGATGGTCATGGACTCGTGGAGCACCTCCACGCCCTCCTTGGCCTCGATGGCCTGGTGCAGTCCCTCGCTGTAGCGACGTCCCTTGAGTATGCGGCCCGTGAACTCGTCGACTATCTTGACCTTCCCCTTTGCGACCACGTACTGGTCGTCCCTGTGGAAGAGGAAGCGCGCCCTGAGCGCCTGCCTGAGGTGGTTGGCCAAGAGGCCCGACGCGTCGGCGTAGACCTCGAGGCCGAGGATGCCCTCGACCCTGTCGAGCCCCTCCTCGGTGGCGTAGACGGTGTGCATGGCCTCGTCCACCGAGACGTCGTCCTCGGAGAGCCCCTCCACCGCCCGTGCGAACTGTATGTAGCGCTCAACCGGGGTGGGGTCGACGCCCGAGATGATGAGCGGCGTCCTCGCCTCGTCGATGAGGATGGAGTCCGCCTCGTCCACGATCGCGAAGGAGTGTCCGCGCTGCACGCGCTGGCCAGGGCTGCCGACCATGTTGTCACGCAGGTAGTCGAAGCCGAACTCGCTGTTGGTGCCGTAGGTGATGTCAGCCGCATAGGCCGGTTTCTTGCGGTCGAGCTTCATGTCGTTCTGCAGGCAGCCCACGCTCATGCCCAGAAAGCCGTAGACCTTGCCCATCCACTCGCTGTCGCGCCTGGCGAGGTAGTCGTTCACGGTGACGACGTGGACGCCCTTGCCGGCGATGGCGTTCAGGTAGGCCGCAAGCGGGGCGACGAGGGTCTTCCCCTCGCCGGTCTTCATCTCGGCTATCATGCCCCGGTGCAGGACGACGCCGCCCATAAGCTGCACAGGGAAGTGCCGCATCCCCAGCGTACGCCCGGAGGCCTCCCTCACGGCGGCGAAGGCCTCCGGGAGCAGCTCGTCGAGGGTCTCTCCCCGCCTGTGGCGTTCCCTAAGGTACGCGGTCATACCATTCAGTTCCTCGTCCGACATGGACTCGAAGCGTTCTGAGAGATCACAGATGTCTTGGGCTATCCTCTCGAGCTCCTTCTGACGCCTGCCCTCGCCCATCGAGAGGAAGCGCGAGAAAGGGTTTTCCTTTAGCTTATCCTCCTTAGATGGCTCACGCAGGTGCTCGTCTTTCTTTTTTGCAAACCACCAACTTTTTCTAGGCTTTGAGGATTTCGACTTATCCTCAGTAGATTCCTGAGTAATATCTGCCTTATGCTCCTCGTTTGGTTCCATATCCTCATGTGAAGCTGCGGTATCCTCTTTCTTTGATGAGTCGGCAGGTTCGTTCTCGCTTGTATTTGAGTCTTCCTTATCCTTCGTTTCGGACTCATTCTCACCCGTCACTGGGTTGGTATCTTCAACGGCCGAGGAACTGTCGTTTTCCTCTGTATCGTCGCGTTCGTCAGCTCGCTCTATAGACGTCTGCTGATCTGGCTCAAGCTCTTGAACCAGAACATTATCACCACTATGAGCGCTAGGTTCGGCCGAATTGTTCTTAGGCGACGTATCGTCGACAGCTACCTTAGCTTTCGAGTCACTCTCTTTAGTCGTCGAACTCATCCACGATCCTCTCGACTTCCCTCGAAACCTGCTCGCACCCAAGAGGACACTGCAGCGCAAGAAGCCATCACCATTGTTTTTCCTGTTTTGAAATGTATGCGAGATTTTTCTGCTTTGGAGCACACGCGAGAAGGCCGCCCAGCCCCTCACGGCTGGGCGGCACAAAGGAGCTAGGACAGAGTATCTCGCACAAGCACAGTCACGAGCTTGGCCATCTGGGCGCGCGTCGTCATATCCCTGGGGTTGAGGGCATGCGTCGCGCCGTCCCCAGTCATAAGCTTGTGGGCAAAGCACCAACCAACACCCGCGCTCGCCCAACTATCGACACTACCCGCATCAGGCGCAGAGGCATAGGAAGAGGCGCTCGCTCCTGAGGGGTTTGCACCGTTTTTGATGGCGTAGCGATAAAACACGAGTGCGGCCTCTTGGCGTGTCAAGCCCGCATTGGGACGCACGGTACTGCTACCGTCTCCGTCCCCGGTAAAGATACCCTGCTTATAGGCCCAATTCATAGCCGCCGTGTAGTATTGCTTCGAGCTATTATCCCTAAACGGCGTCTCGTTGTTCGCGAAATTGGCACTGTTCGTCGTTGCGGTAGAGGTCGGGTTTGCACGGCGATAGAGAATAGTCGCCAGTTGTCCGCGCGTCAGGAAGTCATTGGGGCCAAAAAGGTTACCCGTGTGTTCCCCCATAAGCTTGTTTTTGACCACATAACCCAGCCAACCTCCGGTGTATACCCAATCTCTTTGATAATCAATGTCCGTGAAGTGGTGAACCCTCAGGTAGTCAAGGGCAGCGTCGGCATCAAGGACGCCATGGCTTCCGTTTGAGGGCCGGTGCGCCGTGCCGCTGCTCTTGACCGGGCGCGCCGTACTATAGACGGCCTCCTTCACCTGATCAACCGTTGCGGTAGGCACGGCGGAGAAGAGCAGCCCTAGAGTGCCCGAGGCGACAGCCGTCGCCTGGCTGCTACCAGAAAACTTAGTGTAGGAGTCAAAGCTCCCGGTTCCAACAGAGGTGATGCTCACACCAGGTGTACTGATATCCTTGGCCCCATTGAGCTCGGTATACTCCCAGTCGGTCCCGTCTGTGGTCAGCGCCGTCACAGACATACATTCATCGAAGTCGGATGGATAGCTGTGTTTATCGACAGTGTTTGGACCTGCGGGGGTCTTTCGGTTGCCACCCGCACACACACAGACGATGCCATAGTCATCGAGAGCGCTTTTGATGGTCTGATGTAACAGCTTGTCTCCGTTGGCAGACGATCCAACCCTCAGGCTCATATTGATGGTACGAAGCCCCCATTCGGGATGTTGCCTCGCCATCTGCGCCGCATAGGTGATGCCAGAGATGATGCTCGCAGTATTGCCCTTACCTGCGTCATTTATCACCATCACGGGAAGCACTTGGCAGTTGTACGACGCACCCGCGATGCCGCGACCGTTATTGGACGTCGCAGCAATTATGCCAGCGATGTGACTTCCGTGGCCTACGTTAGACGTTGGGTCCGACGTGCCAAGACTCATGTGCTTGCGGTTCATGGCATCATAGGCATATCCCGAGAGTACGTTAGTAGAGAGATCCTCATGAGCAGCGTATATACTTGAATCAAGCACTGCCACAGTTGACCTGTGAGACGAGTCGCCGGCATTAGACCATGCCTGTGGCAGGTTGGTGCTATAGGCCCAGTACTGGTTGCGCCGCGCGATGGGACTGGATATCTTGGCAATGGGATCGTTCACGGCAAAGGAAGATTCAAGTCCTATCTGAGAAGCAAGATCCTCGCCAGATACGTCTTCCTCGTCCCTGTCATCCACGAGCTCGTATACGTAGTTTGGCTGGGCGGAGGTGACGCCGTTCACACCCTTGGCAGCCGCGACCGCATCCTCCACACTCTGGCCCTCCGCAGGGCGTGCAACCATCACACTGCTGCCCTCGCTGCCCGTGAGTGTGGCTGTCACGCTCATGCCAGTGGCTTCGAGCTGACCCTTGACCTCACGGGCCTCGGCGCTGTCTTTGGTCTTTTCTCCATCAAGGGAGAGAAGACCGAGGCCATCAGAAGATGAGTCCCCAACCGTGACGATAATCCCATCGGTCTCTGCGGCTCCGCTTGACCCTGAACCATCGGACTGTGGGGTGGCCACATCGGACGCCTGGGCTTGCTCGGCGACAGCCACGGTAGGACTCACGGGAAGGCCACCATACAGTAGCACTGCGCTCATGAGCACAGCCAACACTCTCTTTGCACGCAACTTCACACTCATCATCCCTTCCGCAGGAGACGCCTCTTGAGCGCCGATATGGGCCGTACCATTATATTGCCAAGCCGATAGCTAGTGGAGCCTCGCACGGCAGCAACCTCACAAACGGCGGCATCTCTCTCTCGCTCAAGAGACGCGACTTGAGCTTGAAGCCTCTGAACCTCGCTACGCGCACGACCAAGCTCTTGCTCGGTCAAAGACACACTTCGAGGATAACAGTACGTCTTCGGTCGCGTGATCGCGCTATTGGACCGTTTGGTCACAACCTTATCGATTACGACAAAGAGCTCGCAAAACTCCGCATCGACCAACGCCTGCTGTTGGGCCATCACGTCTGCGACCTCATCTGCAAAGGACTCGCTCGTGTCAAGGGCATCGACCAGCAAAGCGTTCATATCCTTTGCGGACGCATCCAAAGAGAGCAGGCGACCCTCTTGTCCGATGGCCGTAAACTGCGCCTCTATCTTGTCATTGTAGTTGAGTCCGACGGCTGGCCTACCAAGCACCATGTGCAAGAGCGAACAGTGCAGGCGCATCGAGAGCGTGGCGGAAGACCTAGAGATATAGCCAAGTATCGTCTCGACCGTGGGTCTCTGACCAATGAGGTAGGCACGCTCCCTGTGTTCCATCAGATCGTATGTCTGTCTCTGAATGCCCACGTCATCTGCGTCCAATGGAAGATAGAGCACGCTCACGTCGCGCCTCTCGCACACACCGTCAAGTGCTTGGGCAACGCGAGAGGCAAGGTCAGGTGGATTGCGATGACAGCTGCGCAGTGATACCACAAGGTACGGGCGATCCTGTGCCTTAAGCCAGCACCATGCATCCTCACCATCAACGTCGGCAGCATGCTGGCCAACATAGCGCTGGGCACCAAAGGAAAGGTCCGCATAGCTACCTACCTGATCGGAGTCAACTCCAGCTGCCAGGAGCAGGTCGCTCGTGTTTTGGTCCCTCGTAAGAAAGTGTGCGCCAACAGCACTCATGAGCTTGGCGTAGCGCTGCATGGCGGGAGTGTCCATGGGACCTCCCCCAATACCAAGAAAGTACGTTGGGACGTCATACATACGCGCAAGAGAGCAGATGACTGCCTGACCTGCTGGGTCAATCCAGGGGTCAAAGGCCAGCTCAGCCTCACCGGCTGTCTGCCCAAGGGGATCGTCAAACATGAGCCCACCACAGTAGATGAGGGCGGAGGCACCGTCCAGCCACACGCAGATGCGACGCTTCTTATGGGGCTCTGTTGCCTCAAGGCCATGCTGCACGCGGATCTGGTGTGAATCGGCCCCGATGACCAATACCTCCGCAGAGGGGTAGCGCTCCCTCACGCGATCATGAACAAGCTCAAGCAGCAGGTCATCGCCAAAGTTCTGCGCACCAAACCACCCGTACACCACCACCCTGACGGCAGGCCTTCCAAGGGATCTCACAGGGCCTACAGCTACGGAATCAGCATACGAGAAAAGAGACTCCAACATCTGGTCAGAACTTGGAAGGTCGTCGAGCGCGCCCTGCTGCGCCTCACGGGCAGCTGTATAGCGCAAAGGGTCTTGCTCAAGCGCTCGGACGACGTCGGTAAGCTCTCCTGAAGGGAAGCGGATAGCCATAGCTTCCAACCACTGCGGCAAGCTCGCGCCCTCCTCAACAAGAAGCAGGCTCCCCTCCTGCATGCGCAGTGCCATACTCGCAGCTGCAGGTAAGGCCTCACCTGCCTCAGGACAAAAGATGACGCTGTACTTTGCCCTGCGACACCAATACGAGAGAGACGAACCAGTACGGTCGCAGCCCAGATCATCCTGCCAACCTTCAGCCAGGGTTACAAGCCCGCCAAGCCCCACTTTCTGTAACAGGTCATCCACCTGCCTGGCCCTCCCTGCGCTCTGGGGCTGCATGACACAGAGACAATCTTGCGCAGCAGCTGGGTCAGCAATACGCATGGCACGATAGTCCTCATCGAGAAATGCCCCTAAGGTCCATGCACCATCTGTGTCACTAAGCGCAATGCCAACCACCGGGCAATCCACCTGAGGAAGGATGCAAGCATCAACGCTTGATGTGTCCCACAGTACCAGATCAGGACCAAAGACCTCAGCCATGCGCTGTGCCTGATGGGTTACATCTGAGTCATACGTAGAACAGAGAAGCTGTACCGCATGCCCCCTTGAGCGCAGAAGTGCAAGAAGACGGCCCATGGGGTTCGTCTTACCCCCCACAAGGGAACTAAGATAGAAAACCCGTGCATAGCGCCCGTTCTCTTTCATCCTATATCCCCTTGTGCCCCTATTTTCTGCCCCTCAGGCAGCGCCTGAGGGCAGTCACAAACCTACGGATTGCCGATGGTCGCACATCCTGCGTCGCTTTAGATGCACGTCGTAGCTCATCGTTGGTACGTGCAAGTTCCTCTTTCGCTGTGGCCAGCGAAGAGCTCTCCATACGCAGCCGCTCTATCTCATCACGCTTGCCGGCAAGTAGGTAAAACAGGTAATCCTCGGCATCAACGCCTTGTGTTGCATCAAAGAAGCGACGATAACGTCCACCAAGATAGTCACCATCGATCAGGTCCTTTGAGCTACAGATGTAGTCTTGCCATTCGCGTTGGTAGCCTATGTAGATGCGATCGAACTCTTGCCTCGAGTGAGCCGTATCCAAGGAATACCAGATCGTGTCGAGGACAAGGTTCACGAGCTGTCGTTTGATATGAACATCATCAAACAGTCTATGCAACTCCCCAAACGCTCTCACGTAGGCAAGCGAGCGAAGACACGTGTCTCCCCTCTCCCCATGGGTAATCGACCCTTCCCCATCACGCCTGTAGTGATAGAGCCGCTGCTCCATAAGAGTGATACGCTGTGCCACAAACAGTGTTTCATAGATAAACGCGAGGTCCTCAGCGGCCTTGAGGTCCTCATGAAAGCGTATGCCACTCTCAGTAAGAAGAGAGCGCCTATAGAGTATGCGCCAGACGTTAGGCGTCGTCAGCTCGGTCGTAAGGCAGGACATGTCACTGAGATTAAACGAGCGCTCAAAGAGATCGTTGTTTCCGCAGATCTCACGAGGAACGTAAGTATCGCTTTTTCCATAGAACTCGTCAAAACCAAATATCGTCATATCCGCAGAGCACGCATCTGCCTTCTGGACCACAAGCTTCAGAAGTTGTTGATCAACGGTATCATCCGCATCGACAAAGAGGAGGTACATACCTACGGCATCCTCTATCCCAGCATTGCGAGCCGCACTGACCCCAGCGTGTTCCAGTGAGAGGATACGCAGGTTTTCATACCGCTTTGCCAATGTGATCAGAAGCTCTGCAGAGCCATCCGTAGAGCCATCATCCACACAGATGAGCTCAAAGGACCTAAGCGACTGCTCCTCGAGTGACTGAACGCATGCCTCCAGATATCGCTTCGCATTGTAGACAGGTATGACCACACTTACACGCGGAGCAGACCTAAATGACTGCATCCTGTTCCCAGTCCCCATACCCCTCCCTTCTCAGGCTATGAGATCAAATGTAAAGGATAGCAAAAGAACGGGCGTCTCCACTATGTGAAGACGCCCGCCCTTACCAGCTTGGACAGTGTCCGTGCTATCTAACGTCTATAACTCAGATTAGACTATGCACCAGCAAGCTTGTTCGGCTGCGCACGAACTGCCATAGCAGCTACCTCAGCACGAGTAATGTCGTTACGAGGATTCAGAAGATTCGTACCAACACCCATGACCTTGTTAGCGACAGCCCATTTCACCGAATCCTCAGCCCAACCATCAACCGCAAAGGAGTCAAGATAGGCGCTCAGGCTGGTACCCGCACCAGACTTATACTGTGCAGGAGCAACATACTTCTCATAGCGAGAAAGCATCGTGGCAACTTCCTGACGAGAGATTGACTGATCAGGCTTATACTCGCCCGTATCGCCATAGCCCTGTACGATCTTAGTGGCATGTGCCCATGCAACAGCCTTTGCATACCAAGCAGAGTCATCGCAGTCAGAGAAATCGGTACGGAACGTTCCTTTCTCATCATGCTCTAGACCCTTTACAGTCTCATTAGCTGTTGTCCCAGCCATATTTAGGAGAATCTGAGCAAACTGGGCACGAGTAAGGTTATCCTCGGGCTTAAAGAGGGTCGCCTGATCAGGTGTCGAGGAATCTCCCGAATGTCCATGAACATATCCAAGATCTTTTGCCTTATAGACCTCTTTGCAGTACCAAGGCAGGGGATCAGAACCAGTGTAGTTCTTAGGATTGATAACATCAAGGAAGTCCGCCGAGTTAACCTTATCAGTAGCCGTAACAGTCATCTCAGGAGCAGTGATCTCCATATTGGCACTATTGGCATCTGGCTTAGCTACAGATATCTTGTAGGTATCGGCCTTATCGAACTTCTTTACCTCTTCACCCTTACTGTTGGTGATCTTTACGACAGCATCAGCAGGCAGGTCTTTCCAGACCAGATCCCCATTCGTATTCTTCTCACCATCGTTATACCTGATGAACACCTCACCAGGAGCAACGACAACACTGCTCTGACCGTTGCCGATACTATCAGCCTCAATGGCCTTAGCTTCTTTTGTCTTAGGATCAATCCTGAAAGGCATGATTGCCTGGATCTTGGCGGGCTCTATCGTAATGGGAACAGACGGATTCTTGATGAAGTACTTCTTGCTCTTGAATGTGAGCGTATACGTCCCAGCATCTTTGATCGAGGTAACAACATTGCCCTTTGAGTCAGTATAGTCAACGGTAAAGTCTTTATCTGGACCCTCTTCCAGATAATGAGTCGCATCCTTCTTAACACTATATCCAATGCGCTTGATGATATCAGTACCATCATAGGTAGTCTTTATAGCACTCGTTACAACAGGGTCATCATCCTTCTGCCGCTTGAAAGTGACTATCGCGTTCGTATCAGCATCTACAGAATTCTCAGATACTGTGACCCTCATCGTAGCAGCTGCGCCAAAATCATATTCACGAGCTGCCTCATTATTATGCCATAGAGCAGTTACGATATACTCGCCAGACGTGCCAGAAATGCTATTTACTTTCTTTCCGGTTCTCACATCTGTATAGAAAACCTCAGTAGGAACCTGAGCAACACCATTCTGATCACGTGCTTTGATAAGGTTCTGGTTCACACTCCATTGCTGGCCAAGATTTCTATTAATATTTACAGACTGACCTTCCATTGGCTTGCCATCATACTCCATGGAAGTAGCATAAGCGACCCTGTACACATAGTTTTTGCTAAAGTCAGTAGCCACCTCTCCATTAACTCGTACAAAGTTCTTGTCGTTAGGATCTTTTGCCGTAAGTTTCACTTCATACGAACCAAGATCTTTGCCAGTAGGAACAGCACTAACCTTATGCCAATCGATAGCCTGAAGTTTTGACGCAAGGGCTTTGGAACCATTGACACTTACAAGCTGAACCTTGCTATTGATAGGAGTGTCTGCACCAACCACAATAGAGGTATTAAACTGAGCGCTTAGCTCATCATGTGATGCAGCATACTGAAGGTCTAATGGCTTAACTGTAAACGGAATTAGTGCGGTATCAAAAGTAGCACCATCCCTTGGTTCCACTTTGGCAATATAGTCTCCTGCATCAACAGGCGTACTTGGTAGAGCCTTTGATGAATCAGCGGGATCATCACCATCTTTAAAGTACTTGACTACATATTGACTATCATCAAGAACATTACCACCAGCCTTAAAGGTAATCTTCTGCGCTTCAGCACTATAAGTGAAGTCGTTTGGTAGGCCACTTTCCTTATTATATGCGTGGGTATCTAAAGTAAGAGGCGTACCTTTTACTATAAAGTCTGCTGACGCCGAACCACTCTTATAGTCCCCATCAGTTGCGGTCACAAAAAGTTTATAAGAACCCGCATTATTTCTTACTTCATCTTCACTAACAGGTATATTGGAAGCATTCTTATATGAGATGGAGTAATATAGATCTTTTTTCTGAGTCTTTTCAAACTTGGTTTGATCGTAAAGTTTGCCGGACTCTTTATCATAGGTAAGATTCAATATTACACTAGGACTAATCTCAACTTTAATTGACTTCAGGTCATCAGTAGGAATCTTTTTATCTTGTATAGGATATCCTGTAGCGGGAATAGCAGGATCAAGCGTAAGTTTGGCTGCACTAAATGCCTTATCTGGGCTAAGCTGCAGCTCTACATCATCAGCAGCCTGAGACTCTACATCTTCTGCCTGGAGCTCTACGTTGCTATCGGAACTCGTGTCGGTTGCAGTACCCTCCGCAAAGGCTGCCGCAGGCACCATACCAGTCGCCATAATACCAGCAAGCACGCTTGCTGCGACCTTCTTGGAGACCGGCACAACTCCGTTCTTCTTTTCTACCATTCCTGCCCCTTTCTAAGAGCAAACACTGCCTACCATCACTGGTAAATCAGGACTATATCGCTTATTCCCCCGTCGTGCAAGCAAAACCCAGCTCTTTTTTTGGCATCTTAGGACAATTTCATTTTATTTCCTTAGTTGACCTGACCATAAGCAATTACCATGTGAAGACACCATGTAAATGGGAGGTCAAGGACCATGTTGTTCCATCACAGTTCGCCGATACCCACCAACGTGGCCCTGTCAAGAAGCTCTCTGGGAAAGTTTCCCACGTTCGCCGTCGTGACGACCGACTGGATGGTGCCCTGCACGAAGTCCATCAGGGCCACAGAGCGCCTCTCGTCGAGCTCGCTCATGACGTCATCGAGCAAGAGCAGGGGCCTTGTTCCCACGACCTCAAAGGAGAGCTTGACCTCGGCCATCTTGAGCGCCAGCACGACTGAGCGCTGTTGTCCCTGCGAGGCGAAGGCGCGGGCGTCCCTGCCACCGATGGTAAAGCCTAGGTCGTCGCGGTGCGGACCGACAAGGGTCTGGCGCCTTCTGAGCTCGTCGTGCCGACGCTCCTCCAACTGCCTGAGGATGAGATCCCTGAGCTCGTCCTTGGAGAGCCCTGCGAGCTCCTCCTGACTCCCGACGGAGGCAATGTAGGTGCAGTCGAGCCGCTCGCCGCCCGATATCCTCTCGTAGATGTCCCTCACGTGCGAGGAGAGGCGCCTAAAGAGGCGAAGGCGCGCAAAGAGCAGGGCCGCACCACAGAGCGCCACGGACTCGTCCCAGACCCCGAGCAGGCCAGGATCGACGACGTCCTCCCTGAGCAGGCGGTTTCTCTGTGCGACCGCACGCTCGTAGGCCGCAAGCACCCTCCCGTAGCCCCGGTTTGCCTGCCTGCCAAAGTCATCGAGCTCGTCTCTTCGGTGGGATGCGCCGCGCTTTACGAGCGAGAGGTCATCCGGACAAAAGAGGACGCTCATCATCGTCTCGGGCAGGTCCGCCGCGTGGCAGCGCTTGCCGTTTCTCTCAAAGTGGCGACGCGTCCCCTCGACCTTACAGCAGACGTCGATCACGCGGCCGTCACCCTCCAGGCGTGCCGACGCCAGCGCCCGCCCCTGGCCCTCGCGCACGAGCTCCGCGGGCCTCGGGCGCCTAAACGAACGTCCCGATGTCAGCGTCTGCAGGGCCTCGACGACATTGGTCTTGCCCGAGGCGTTGCGGCCATGAAGCACCGTCATGCCCTCGCCGAGCCCTATGGTCCTGTCATCGAAGTTTCGCCAGTCGCGCAGCGAGAGGCTCCTGACGAGCAGCACCTGTGCTACATCCTGACCGGCATCAGCAGGTAGAGGTAGTTTATCTGCCCATACGACTTGAAGATGCCCGGCTGCATAGAGCTCTGGAGCTCGAGGCAGATCTTCCTGTCGGACCCGCTTGCGTTCACGCAGTCGAAGACGTAGTGGTAGTTGAGGGCTATCGACACGCTCTCACCCTCGGCTTCGACGTCCATCGTCTCGGCCGAGTCCCCCTGGTCTGGAGATGACGCGGAGAGCCTCATGAGCCTGCCGTCGACGTCTATGTCAAAGCGCACCGAGGAGTTTGACTGCGTGATGACAGAGACGCGCCTCAAGGCGGCGGAGAGCCCCTCGACGTCGATCGTGACGGAGGTGTTGCAGGTCGAGGGCAAAAGCTGCTTGTAGTTTGGGAAGCTCCCCTCGATCTTTCGGGCGATGTAGGTTGTGTCGCCAAACGCGAAGACGACCTGGTTCTCGGTGGTGCCTATCATGATGGTGTCGCTGTCTGAGGCAAGCGTCATCACGTCGTGGAGGGTTGTCCCCGAGACGATGGTCGTGAAGGCCTCATCGGCGCTTGAGGTCTGCGTGTGCGAGTCGCAGACCGCAAGGCGGTAGGCATCGGTCGCAACGAGGCGCACCGTGTTCTGCTCGACGGAGAGCAGCACGCCGGAGAGTATGGGCCTGGAGCTGTCCTTTGACGTCACCTTATAGACCTTGTCCACCATCTGGGCAAGAAGCACGCTCGGAAGCTCGATGGAGCGCTCAAGGGAGTAGCTGGGAAACTCAGGGAAGTCCTGCGCGTCAATGGTGTTGAGGCGAAAGGTCGACTTGGCGCAGGTGATGGTGAGCACCCTCTCTCCTCCCTCAAAGTTCACCACGGCGTCCGCAAGGGTCTTCACGACGTTTTGAAGGACCCTGCCCGAGACCACGGTCTGCCCACCCTCCTCGACGTTCGCCGCCAACTTATGGCGAACCGATATGGTCAGGTCAGTGGATTGGAGCTCTATCACACCTGCGGTAGCGCTGATGTAGATACCCGAGAGGATGGGAAGGGTCGAGTTGGAGGCCATTCCCTTCGCCACAATGGAGAGTGCTCGCTCAAGGAATGACTGGCTTACCGAGAACTTCATCTTCAACCCTTTCCGCGACGGTCTGTCTTTAATAGTACTTACTATATATAAGAGCGTTATCAATAATAACGACTGTCGAATTGTAGAAAGGTCCACGTTCCCACAGATGGAGGGTTTGTCTCCGTTGCCCGCGAGCCTCTTGAGAATCGACGCTCTCGACAGGGGCGGGCGTAGGCGCGCTCGCTTGGGCGGTGGGCGGTGGGTTTTCGAGGTCTACCGAAAGGATATCTTCACGACTTTCGACAGGCCTGGAACGAAGGAGACATCCACTGTCGCAGAGGGATCTCTGCAGGTTCTATCCCTTGTCGATGATGCTATCCTTGAGCGTCTCCACCCGGTCGAGGAAGATCCGGTCCTCCTTTAGGGTGGCATCGACCCACGAGATGCTGTGCTTGACGGTCGCGTGGGTGCGCCCGCCGAACTTCTTGCCGATGTCTGCCAGGGTGTTGTCCGTGAGCTCGCGTGAGAGCCAGATGCCCACGTGCCTGGGCTCCATGAGCTCCTTGTTGCGCTTCGAGCCGACAAGGTCCGAGTGCGACACGTCGTAGTAGGTCTCGACGGCCTTCTGTATCTGTCCTACGCTCACGGTGCGCTGGCCGTTTGGCCACTTGCTGTTTGCGAGGCGAACGATGTCCTCTCTGTTGAGCGTCCCGCCCTTCTGCTCCTTGCGCGTGGCGTTCATGAGGCAGGTCTGGACAAATCCCTCGATGACGCGGATGTTTGTGCCTGAGCGCTCGGCCATGAGCTGGCGCATGTCTTCCGAGATGGTGCCCGACATGCCTGCGACGTGCTCCTGCTCGCTGTCCTGGTGCATACGCTCGTAGAAGGCGTTGATGAGGTTGAGCTTGAGCTCGTAGTTGGGCACCTGGATGCTCACGGTGACGCCTGAGTCCATGCGGCTCGTGTCGCGCTCGTCGAACTTGCTGTCACCCATGCCGAGCTGTGAGGGTGAGCGGTCGGCGGCGAGCACGATCTGCTTGTCCCTGGCCGTGAGGGCGTTGAAGGTCTCGAAGAAGAAGCGGATGGATCCTGCGGCGGTGTGCATGTTCTGGACGTCGTCGATGATGAGGATGTCGACGTTCTGGTAGTTGTTCGAGAGGGCACTCTTCGCCGAGGTTTCCTTGTTGTTCGAGGCGATGCGGTAGTCCTCGACGAACTCCCCTGCCGTGCGGTAGACGCAGAGGCGGGAGGGATCGTTGAGGACGACGTAGTTCTGTATGGCGCGCAAAAGGTGGGTCTTTCCCAGCCCGCTCTTGCCATAGATGAAGAGCGGGTTGTAGCCCTTGTTCTCGCCGTCAGCCACCTGCTTGGCCGCCTCGAAGGCGAGCATGTTCTCCTCGCCGGCGACGAAGCGCTCGAAGGTGAGCTTTGAGCCCGCCAGGTCTTGTGCACTGTCGGCAAAGGCGCTTCTCGCCCGCTCGACGGCACGTCTGCGCCTGTGTTGGGCTGTGGTGTCGGGCGCACTCATGAGCCCGGCTTCCTCGCTCGTCACCTGGGCGATCGCCTCGACGGATTGGGGGCCCTCGGCCTGGGAGAGCTCAACGACGAGTCCCACCGGCTGGAAGGCCGCCTCAGAGAGACACTCCTCGATGATGGGGGCCTGCTGCAGGATCTTTCGTCGTGCGAAGCCAAGAGAGGTCGAGATGGTGATCGTTGAGCCGTCAAAGGGAGCGACCTTGCAGCTCCTAAGCATGGCCAGGGTGGAGGGGCCGACCTTTTTCTTTGCGAGGAGCGTGAGCATGTCGTGCCACAGGACCTGTGCGTCGTCTTGCGTTGAGTCCATGATCCCCCAGACTTGGAGCGCCGTGTGCGCGTTGCCAGTGTTGAAAAGTCATAGCGAGGCCTAAGTATATGATGAAAACTGGCGTCTGTGAACGGGTTCAGTGTGGGTTTTTGGTAGTTGAGGGCCGCCTCTGGGTTCTGTGGTCAGGTGGGTCATCGTCCCATGCTTGCGACTATGGCCTGGCCAGAGGCAGTGAGGCTGCGCTTCTGCTCTCCCTTGCGCTTGGCGATGAGCCCCATCTCCTCGAGGGCCTGCAGCTCGCGCGTCCAGGTGGGCTGGGAGTGGCCAAAGCGGCGGGTGAGCTCGGTGGGGCCGACGCTCGCATGCTCGGCGAGGTATGAGAGTATCACGCGCCCGCGCTCGCTGAGCGCGATGGCGGGCTGGGAGGGTGCCTGCGGGACGGCCTTCTGGCGTGTGGTCCCTGCCGTCGGCTGCGGGTAGGTGGGCGCGCCTGGCTGCCAGTGTGGCATCTGCTGTGCCTGCTGCGGGTACGCTTGGGGCGCAAGCGGCTGGGACAGAATAAGATAGGCCTGGTAGATGGGGTATCCAAGTTGCTGTGGCAAGACAGGTGGTGGGGGTGACTGGATTGCTTGTCCGAAGGCCCCGACCTGTGACGGGCCCTGGGGAGGCGCCGAAAAGACGCTTGAGGCGGGGTCGCTCCCATCGCCTCTTGCGACGGCCGATATGGTCACGATGGTGCCTCCCGCCATGTTGTCGTCTATCGTGAGGGAGCCGCCCTTGTCCTGCATGTACTGCTGCACGTAGGGAAGGCCTGAGCCAACGCCCCTGATGTAGCGCCTCATCTCCTCGGTGGCCGAGGTCGTCCCGTACTCGAGGGCCCGCTCCTTCTCCTCTATCCCCGGTCCCTGGTCGCTAAAGCGAATGGTGTCTCCCCTGTTGAGGATGCTGATCGTGGGCTGCCTGAAGTAGGAGTGGATGAAGTTCTCAACGACCTCGCGGATGACCATGAAGGGCAGGGTCCCCCCCTGCTCCTTCGAGAGGCGCGACACCGTGGCCGTGATTTCCTCAAGGTAGTCCCGTATATCCTTGGGTTCGATGACGATGACGCGAGGCGCGGCGGAGGGATCGTCGTAGACGGCGATGCGGGCGGGGTAGCGAACCTCGAGTGGCTCGTCTTGTCCTGCCTGCCCGCAGGGCGACGCCACGGTGGCCGATGCTCCAACAACTGACGCCTCAGAGGCTGGCGTAACGCCTGTGCCACCTTCTGACTGCTCGACGAATGGGTAGAAGCTGCGTGACAACGATCTACCTCCCTTTCAACATCCATTCGTCATTGATGAAAACTTTCATTCATGAATGGATGTGCATGAAAGTTCTCAACATCTCCAGCGTTTCCCTAATACACTCTGTCTACTACTCCTATGAGGAAAGAGTATTCTAGCATGTGGTACGACTTCGTGAGCGATATATGAATGAATCCATTCATGCGTGGCTGTTTTCGTATGGTGCATTCCTTCAGTTTTGGAAAGCTGGGAACCGTCGGGGTACCAGCTCTGACGTGGACGAACGGTGATTCATGCGCTTCCGCCCAACCCTAATTGACAGAGACTGACAAAGACCTCTATACTTTCATAGCTTATTGACATTAGGCACTTTTCCAGGAGGGTTTTGAAATGAAGCGTACGTACCAGCCTAATAAGAGAAAGCGCGCGAAGACTCACGGATTTCGTGCCCGCATGGCCACAAAGGGTGGTCGTGCCATTCTCTCTCGCCGCCGCGCCAAGGGTCGCAAGCAGCTTACCGTCTAGTTCGCTATGAGGACCATCAAGTCCAGGCGTGACTTTGAGAGGGTCTTCTTTGGCGGAAGACGTGCGAACCATAGGCTCGTACGCATGACAGCTCTCGTGGATGATGAAGGCGGCTTGGGAAGGGTCGCCTTCGTTGCGCCTAAGCGGCTCGGAAACGCAGTGTTTAGGAATAGGTGCAAGCGGGTGCTCAGGGAGGCGGCGCGCTTGAGTGGGCTTCCTGAGGACATGAGCCAGGTAATCCTCGTGGCGACACGCGCCACCTTCGCGAGCAGTCCTGCTGACGTCTCGAGGGCGATCGACATGCTCATGAGGCGCCTTGGCATCCGTCAGGCGGATGGGGCCTCGATATGATGAAAGAGGCTCTGATTAGGGGCATAGGGTGGTATAGGAGGTGTGTGTCTCCTCTGCTGAGGAGCCACTGCATCTATTCTCCTACCTGTTCTGAGTATGCGTCTGAGGCTATAGAGAGATACGGTGCCATACGGGGAGGCCTGCTTGCCGCGAGGAGGATTCTTCGATGCAACCCGTTTCATAGAGGTGGATTTGACCCCGTCCCCTAGTGGGCCGACCCAGGAGGAACTATGTGGGATGCGATTTGTAACCTATTGAAGACCGTCCTTGCCGCCATAGAAGGCTTCTGTGGCGACTGGGGACTGGCCATCATCATCCTGACGATTATCATCAGACTGCTCCTCATACCGCTTATGACGCGCTCAACTGAGGCATCCGCTCATATGCAGGTGCTCCAGCCCAAGTTAAAGGAGATCCAGACAAAGTACGCTGATGATCCCGTGCGTCAGCGTGACGAGATGCAGAAGCTCTATACCGAGAACAAATTTAACCCGCTTGGTGGATGTCTTCCTATCCTTTTGCAAATGCCGATATTCTTTGCCCTGTTCACCGTCACGCGTGAGGTTGGTGAGGAGGCGCACTTCTACGGTATCCTCCCCTCGCTTCAGCGGTCGGCTTCGGGAGCTTTTTCCGAGTGGGGTATCGCAGGTGGGTGGGTTTACGTTCTTCTTGTCGTCGTGTTTGGCGTGCTTACCCTTATCCCCATGCTCATGAACCTCAAGAACATGGAGGGCGAGCAGCGCTCCCAGAGTCTTATCATGGGTGTCATGATGGCGATCATGATGCTCTGGGTCGGATGGGGCCTGCCCTCGGGCGTCCTCCTCTACTATGACACCTCGGCCCTCTGGCAGGTCGTGCAGCAGAAGCTCGTGACCCAGCGCGTCATGGATAGGGCAAAGGCAGAGGCTCAGGCAAAGCTCGACAAGCAGCCCGTGGAGGTCGAGGTCGTTCGCAAGGAACACAAGCCGAGGCCCAAGAAGAAGGCCAAGGCATGAACCGATAGGGGTCTGACTTTAGTTAGACGGAGGTAATAATGGAAGTTGAGGAGTATGGACACGCCGAGGGTGCCGAAGACGTCTCCACGGATATCGAACAGGTCGCAGAGGACGTAGCCTCGAATGTGAATGAGGATGAGCTAGCTGCCATTCGCGAGCGCTTTGAGGCGGGCAAGACGTTGTCAGAGAGTGATATTGATCGTATTGCCGACGTCGCGTTGTCCTATGTCAGGAATCTGCTTGCCTTTTTTGGTGAGAAGCAGCTTGTCATAGACGAGTACGATGGTGATGAGGGAGAACTGATCCTCGACGTGAGCGGTGGTGACCTTGCCGTACTCATTGGTCGTCACGGTCGTACACTCGATGCTTTGCAGATGCTCGTCAACTCCTATATGAGCAACACGATACACTTCCATTATCCCGTTGTGATTGACATAGAGGGATACAAGATGCGTCGTAAGCAGAAACTTGTTGCGCTTGCAGGCTCTGCGGCATCGCGTGCGATCAGGCAGAGGGGGGAGATTCGCCTTGCTCCCATGAATGCCTATGAGCGCAGGATCATACACCTTGCCCTTGTTGACAACGAGGAGGTCATGACCCATTCTGAGGGAGAGGATCCGCAGCGTCGTGTTGTCGTAACCTACGTGAGGCCGCAGTAGTCCTTACTTGATTGTGCGGCTTTGATCTGGCTTGGTCTTGGGGTCACGTGATGAGGGAGGGGTATGTACCCCTCCCCTTTTTGTAATCTGTCACGGCGGCACTGGATGGGTGGTGGCGTCCAGGTGGGGTGCGGCGCCGACGGAACTCCCACTGGACGGCTAATGGTGCCGACGGATGGCTGACGCCACCGACGGGCCCCGCCAGACACGGAACCCCCCGCCAGCCTCCCGGGCACTTTGGGAAACGGCCCAACTGGGCAAACGCCGCCGGGAACCCCCCGCCAGATTCCGGGGCACTTTGCGTTCGCCCCCTGCCCTCGGGCCGGCGCCGACGGCGGTCGGCGCCGGGTGGTGATACAGCTCAGCGCGTCAGGGTTGTATGTCGATTTGAAAAGGTCACTTATCGTTGTTCACCTCGGACAAAATCCTTTTCAGCTCGTCGGTTGTCGGCAACACGGTCTTGTACTTGCTGGCAAATATCTACTCGTTGTTCGCGAGCAGCATCATCTTCATCACCGCGTCGTTCTTGTCTTGGTAGAGCAATATGCCTATGATCGGGTTCTTGTCAATTAGCCTCACTTCGCAGTCGTAGTAGTGGACGTACATCTGCATTTGCCCGATGTCTGGTGTGTGAGCTTGCCCATGTTAGCGCCGGGCGATTCTAGCCACGAATAGTCGCAACGATTTGGCCATTCCCG
>ERZ773009.1080-NODE-1080-length-19486-cov-3.832999_pt1 | contig 19486 bp, 16 predicted proteins | sample MGYA00580663_ERZ773009 | MGnify/ENA primary metagenome ERZ773009 (study PRJEB29015, sample SAMEA2737969) | human oral metagenome | biome: human oral; feature: human-associated habitat; material: dental | place: China | collected 2026 ... | reverse complement strand
GAACGAAGTGTGCATCCTGTTCTCATAAAAAAAGTGCTCAAATTAATTATGAATAATAAGCAAGGAGAGGGGCAACTAATATTCACCACTCACAATAGTCATTTACTAGATTTAAATATTCTTCGAAAAGACGAGATATGGTTCGTAGAGAAGAAACCGCAAGGCAGCACCATAATATACCCTCTATGTGATTATATTATCTCAAAATCAGAAGAAAAGAGATGTATCTGGACGGAAGGTTTGGTGCCATACCTCAGCTCATTTTAAAAAGAAACAAAGAAGCAAGTTCAAATGAATAAATACCAAAAAAACAAATCCAGCATCAGCAAACGTATCATAATCGTTTGTGAAGGAGATAAAACAGAACCGCACTACTTCAAACAAATAGCTCGCGAAAAAGGGCGAGGACTCATTGAAATTTTCCCGCCTGAAAGTGAAAAGGGTAACAATAATTCCCCGGAAGGTCTATTCAATCACGCGCTAGGGCTTATAAAAAACAAGACAATTTCATCAAAAGATCTAGTATGGATTGTTTTTGATACTGATCAATGGCAAAATCTAGATCAAATACGAGGCAAAATACAAAACAAAGGATGGTACACAGCTCAAAGTAACCCATGCTTTGAAGTTTGGCTATATTACCACCAACATACAACGATGAGTGCTAATGCACCGACGTGTTCTATAGATTTTAAATTATTTTATCACAATAATTGCAATAGCCAAACTTGTAATGCTACAAACATTTATAATGCAATAAATAATGCGACAAACTCCTATAGAATAAAACCAGGTGGACAGCCCGATGTACATTGCACAGAGGTACTGACTCTTGCAAATGAATGCTGTTCAATAAGATAGACACTTTTACTTCCATACATTTACATTTTCGGAACTATCAAAAGGTAATTAAATTCCTATTGTTCACAAGAGTTCAGTCTAACCGATCTACCTCTCAGCCAGTAATTTCTAGATTCAACTTTGTTTTTTTGGGTAGAATACGATAAACCACATGAGCTGCTATAAAGACATTCATTTGTAACAATCTGTTTTCAGCTATAAAATCACGTATTTATTTTGTATTAACCGATATTCCCGCCAACTATTTGAGATAGTTGGCGGAATCTTTTTTTTGGAAAATGCTTAAACCGAACTCAGGTTATTATTCAAGAAATTATCCCTCTAAAATCTTTGTCAAATCTGCAAATTTTCGTATCTTCGAGGTAGAAACTTGCAGTTTTTTTATAGTCACAAGGGATCATATCCCTCCATCATTATTCAGCAGTCAATCCAGTAGTTTATCAAAACCTACCAACCTATAAATTAGCAATCTCATAAAATGCGTTTAAAGACTTCACAGATTATAAGAACCGAATAAAAAACAACCTGCGCTTCTACATCTACGCACTCTTAAACTATTATATATACTCTTCTGCAAGAATCTCTATAAGCATAATACAATCGATACTATTTGAAGACTACTTGAACCAAACAAAAAATCCCTCGCAACGGAATGTTGCAAGGGATTTCCTTGGGTGACCGATGGGATTCGAACCCACGACATTCAGAACCACAATCTGACGCTCTAACCAACTGAACTACGGTCACCATGTCGCCCTTTCATCTGAAAGGCGATGCAAAAGTACGGACTTTCTGCGAAACCTCCAAATCTTTTCGGGCTTTTTTTCGCTTTCAAGGCGTTTTTTCTACGTTTTGCCGGTTTTCTACCTCAAAACACCTTAGAAGTGGGCAAAGACTAGTCGGAAACTTCGTCTGAAGCCGAGGTGTCTTGGTTGGTGTCGCGCTCGATGGCTGGGTTGCCTTGAGCACTGAGAGGAAGAGTGAGCTTATAGATCAAACCACCTTCATCATCACCAGGGAGATTGAGTTGCGCTCCAAAGTGAAAACCACGCTCATCGACACTGCTAAAGGCGATGCCACCGAGTACCAAATTCTTCGCCGATGCCACTTCAGGCTGTCCTGCAAAGAGGGCTTTGGTGAAGACACGCTTGGCAAGGGCTTCTCCATCGCGAGTGATGGTGATGGTGACTTGATTGTCGAGGAAGGGATCTCCAAATCTGTCCTTCACTTGTGCGAGCGAATCGGCAGGGGTACGCTCCACGAGGATGTGATATTTGTGTCCACTCCACTCCACATCGGTGGGAATGGTCTGGTTGTCGTCATGGCCTGGCCCTTGCTCTTGCGCTAAGGCGATTTGCCCTGTATCGACTGACGAAGAATTATTCTTTTTGTCGTTTTTTCCACCGCAGGCTACCATTGTGAGAAGGAGTGCGAAGAGAGCTATAACAGAATATTTGTGTTGCATAGTCGTCAACTCATGTTTGATTTAACGGCGAAGATAGTAAATAAATCCAAGATGACAAGGCAGAACGAAAATAATTCGTTATTTTTGCTCTTCATAGCTATATACGTATATACGCGCATGAAGAAATTATTCATATTGGGACTGCTTGCCCTCATGATGGCTTGCCACTCTGCAAGTGCTCCCTCCGACTCCTCTGCTGACTCGTCAAAGACGGCACAAAAGGAGGCTGCCATTGACACGCTCGCTACGCTCGTGGCAAGGGTGCAGCAACAAAGTAGGCTCTATGCTGCCGACTGCATGGTGCATAAGGTGGTGCTCTTCACCGACAAGAGTCAGATAGATGGCGGTTTACTCAAATTCAACAAAGTGGGTTACCGCAAAGTTGCGATTCCTATTGATGTTACCCTCAAGGGATATATTGATTTTGCGGATTTCTCAGCCGACAATGTGACACGCGAAGGAGATTTGCTGGTGATTACGCTGCCTGATCCGAAGGTGATGCTCACCGCCTCGAAGATAGACCACAAGAAAGCCCGTCAATATGTATCGCTCACACGTTCCAACTTCTCCACCGATGAGGTGACCCGACTCGCTCATCAAGGAGTGGACAGCATCCGTCGCCACGCAGCAAGTTTTGGAATTGTGGAATTAGCACGCACCTCGGCAGCGCGCACGCTGGTGCCCATCGCCACCCGACTGGGATATGCAGAAAACAATGTGGTGGTGCGTTTCCGCAAAGATTTCAACCAAGCCGACTGGAAGCTGATTGTTAAACCGCTCAATAGTGACCGCTCATGAACGAGAATTTGACCACAAATGCCGAAGAACTGCAAGGCAGGCTCTCGGGACATCAAGCGGAAACGACACCAGAGAACGCAGAACAGACCGCTCAATCCTCGGAAGGGGCGGACAATAGTGCGAAAGAAGGAAAAAACGTCCCAGCAGAAACCGATATCCCTGCTGAAGTCATCGCCACTCCCCCTACTCCTCCACTGCCTCCCGATGGGAAATCCAAACACGGATGCTGGAGCATCTTGTGGTGGTGTCTCAAAGCGATGGTGCGTCACTGGCGCATCACTCTTTTCGTGCTCTTAGTAGGCTTGATTGGTTATGGAGCGATGGTAGCTTATCGCACACTCACCCACTCTAACGATGCTGTGGAAAAGCCCATCGAACAATCGCCCGAAGAAATCGTGCGCCTACAAGCCATCGGTCAGTGGGAGTTTCTCTCTGTAGAATCGGAAGAACTGGTGGAACGTCACTATTCGGGACTGATGAGCGAGCGCGATTTGGTGTGTATCTACCGCGGTACGCTTCGCATTGGTGTCGATATGCGCAAACTTCCTACGGACTGGGTGGAGATGCAAGGGCGCAATGCGATTATACACCTCCCACAACCGACTTTATTAGACGAAGATTTCCTGGACGAGAGTCGCACGACAGTCTTCTTTGAACAAGGTGTCTTCCGCCCCGAGGAGCGCGATGCAATGCGCACAGAGGCAAAGGATAAAATGAAAAAACGCGCTATTACTGCAGAAAATCTGAGTATAGCGCGCAGAAATGCGGAAGCTCAATTCCAAAAACTCTTCCTCGCTATGGGATATGAGGATGTAGCGGTGGAATTTGAGGCGTCATCTCCAACAGAAACAAACAAAACAAAGTATGATTAAACAAACTATTTTTCGGTTCTTATCCATTATAGCGATACTTCTTGTGGTAGTGTCCTGTGGAGATGAGCCAGAAACCCCATCATATCCGCCAGGCAGCACTTTCAAACGCACCGTGATGGTGTATATGGCTGCACAAAACACTTTAGGTGCTTCGGGATTTGCACGACAAGACAGTGCAGAAATGGCAAACGGTATGCGATATCTTCACGCTGGAGAGCGCGTGCTGATGTTTCTCGACGACAATAAACCACCGCGTCTCTACGAGCTGCGCAAGGGTTTGTCTGCTCCTCGATTAGTAAAAGAATGGAAAGAGGACGTGAACTCTGCCGATCCCAAAACACTCACCGAATTGCTCACTACGATGCGCACGGATTTCACTTCCGAAAGTTATGGTTTGGTACTCTGGAGTCACGCCACGGGGTGGATACCCAGTCCTAAATCTGTGGCGGAAGAGAAGAATAATGTGGCGACAACCCACAACATAACAGCTGGCGCAGCAGAGGATTTGGCAAGTCGTGCGGCTCAAGCCCAAAATGCTTCGTTGCTCACGCGAAACGACCTATGGTTGCCCGAAAGCAGTGCAACTGCTGACAACACTCCTGCCTCTACCACAAGCAAAAAGAACTCCACATCACACAAAAAGCCAGATTTTTCAGCGAAAAGTTATGGTATGGACGTGGGTAAGAACGGAAACTGGAATGCTGACGTCGCAGTCTTAGGCGCGCATCCTGATGAAATCAACATTGATGATTTGGGCAAAGCCATTGCAGCTGCAAATATACCCCTACGCTTCATCCATATGGACTGTTGCTTGATGAGCGACATCCAAAGTTTCTACGCTTTGCGACACTCAGCTGACTATATCGCAGCTTCTCCCATTGAGATTTCTGCAATCGGTGGTTTCTATACCGATATGCTCCGCTGGGGATATTTCTCCGAAGAAATCAAGGATTTGGGTATCACCTATGCCAACTATTACCTTGGCAAAGGCAGTGAACCCTATACAGATAACTTCGGTTTGGTGTTTGCCATCGTGCGCAGCGACAAACTGCAGGCGGTGGCAGAGGCAATGGCGGCGGAATTGCCTCAACATCTCCCAGCCTTGAAAGCGGATGGTTCGAAGAATTTCCCCAACATGACGGAGACACAAACGTATGCTCGCTACTCTGCACGAAAGTTCTGGCGTCCTCACTACTACGATATGAACGATGCGCTTCGTCGTGCACTGCCTACAGAAAGTTGGCAACGTGTGAAGCGAGCACTAGATGCAGCGACAGTGTACAAATTCACCACACCTCGATTTATGACAGGCTTGACTGTGCTTTATCAAGGACAATACGCTGCTGATGTAATAGCAGTGGACGAAGCCAACTTCTGTGGTATCTCCATGTTTGTGCCACAAGAGACTTACACAGAGCATGCTGTGAGCAACCCTCCTAGCTGGTATCGTGCCTGCCCTCATGGTGACTTCAATGAGGAATTCCGCAAAACGGAGTGGTACACCGCTGCTGGATGGAAAGCTGCTGGGTGGTAATGCTAACAACTTCTGACACATTGCTCTACAACCTTTCCGTAGGCTAGAACCAGAATTTAAGCGTAAAAAAAAGAAGAGAAAGCGTCGAATAAACTCAACGACTTTCTCTACGATTATTCAGGCTGTGCTAATCGCAAATAAGATTTTCAAATAAGCTACAATCGGTAAATTCAAAATATGGGCGAAATTATCGCGTGGGTACTTAATCACCTCAACTATTGGGTCATCTTTTTGGGCATGACCATCGAAAGTTCTTTCATTCCTTTCCCATCGGAAGCCGTCATTCCTCCAGCCGCTTGGATGGCAAACAATGGTACACTCAACATCTTCTTGGTGGTCATCGTTGCTACCTTGGGAGCTGATGCAGGTGCACTCATCAATTATGGTTTGGCATACTACCTAGGTCGTCCTGTCATCTACTCGCTAGCAGACACACGTTGGGCGAAGTTACTCCTCATAGACCGAGAGAGTGTGGAAAAATCGGAGCGTTTCTTCCGTCATCATGGTGTTATCTCCACGCTCATCGGACGCCTAGTGCCAGGTGTGCGACAACTCATCAGCATTCCTGCTGGTTTGTCACGCATGCACCTAGGCAAGTTTATGATTTACACCACACTTGGCGCTGGAGCTTGGAACATCGTGCTCGCTTTCTTGGGTTTTTATCTCATCCCTACTCTCTTCCCCAGTGTCACCACGCCCGAACAGGTGATGGAAAAGGCTAATCAATACAGCCACATCATCGGGTATGTCATTGGTGGAGTGGTGATTTTAGTGCTCATCTACCTTATTTATAAGGTGGCTTTCCACAAATCCAAGAAGCAACCTACTGCTTAATCTCTCCTTTCTGCCTTCGCGATGAGAGTTGTTCCTAGATTTCCATTGAAACTCAATGCAAGTCTTGCTCTTCCCACGAGCAAGAGTCTTTGCGCGCGCGCTTTGGTGATCAATCATCTCTGCGAACAACCCGTCCACCTCGAAGGTTTGTCAGACTGCGACGACACGCAAGCCATCCGCCAAGGCTTGGAAGCACTCCGCAACTCGGAGGATACTCCACTTCGCGTGGACGTTGGTGCAGCCGGCACTGCAATGCGCTTCCTCACCGCGCTATTTGCAGCCACCCCTCAACTCGATGTGCTGATCACGGGTAGTCAGCGCATGAAGGAACGTCCCATCGGCGCGCTCGTCACTGCGCTTCAGGCTGCAGGAGCTGACATAAGCTATGTGGAAAAAGAGGGATACCCTCCTTTGCGCATCCGAGGTAAACAACTCAAAGGTGGAAAGATAGCCCTCCCTTCTAATATCAGTTCGCAATACGTGAGCGCACTCTTAATGATTGCTCCCACGATGCGCGACGGACTGCACCTAGAGTTGGTGGGAAAAGTAGCTTCCGCTCCCTACATTCGCATGACGATGCAGGTGATGAAAGCCTTTGGTTTGGAGTCAAAGTGGGAAAACAATCTGATCAGCATTGAGAGTGGGCAACGATACTCTCGCTCGCTCTCCCCACGCTACGGAACTACCGAGGAAACAGAACAAGCAGCGTCCTACACCATCGAAAGTGATTGGAGCGCAGCCTCGTATTGGTATGAAATTGTCGCTCTTCATCCCGACCAAACTGCGAGAGTTTTACTACGAGGACTGAGAGAAACCAGTGAACAAGGCGACTCCGTCTGCGCAAGATGGTTTGAAGCACTCGGAGTGACGACAACTTTTACCGCAGAAGGAGCTATTTTGGAAAAATCATCCATCTCTCCGCAAGCTCAAAGCAAGAATGATGGTAGCTTATTGAAAGGCTACACGCATTCATTGCAAACTGATGATAAATTCTCCGAAAGCAACGAGTCTTTATCGAAAACAGATTGTAGATTATCGCAAGCAACTAGCAACTCATCGCAAACTAATCATTCTTCCTGCAAGGATGCCACTCCCCTCTTGCTAGATTTCACGGCAGCACCCGACCTCGCTCAAACTTTTGTGGTCACTTGCGCTCTGCTCTCACGCCCCTTCCACTTCAAAGGTTTGGAGAGTTTACGTATCAAAGAGACCAATCGCATCGCAGCTCTCATAGCAGAACTGCAGAAATTGGGCAAGCACATCGAAGCAATCGGGGAAGGCGAACTTCGATATACGGCTCAAAACGACAGTTCTCCTACACAATCCATCACGATAACCACCTACGACGATCACCGCATGGCACTAGCCTTCGCTCCAGCAGCGTTGCTTTTTCCACAACTCTCCATTGAGCATCCAGAAGTAGTGGCAAAATCCTATCCCCACTATTGGGAACATCTCTCCGAATTACACTAAATATCAAATTCAAAAACCAATCATCGTGCTATATCTCATCCTACTTTTAATCTCCCTTGGCATCATTGCTGCTGTGGCAGAAGCCATCCGTCAATGGTGGCTCAGACAAAAAGTGAAGAAAGGCGAACTTGCAGAGATGCCCACCATACAAGAGAATGCAGCAGCAGGCTGTTGTGGACTCCACGAAACCTGCGAATCCGAAAGCCTCTTGGCAGGAGTAAGCAAGGGTATTGAATACTACGAAGACGAAGAACTCGACCGCTTCAAAGGACGCTCGGGAGAAGACTATAACGATGCCGAAATCGAGGAGTTTGCAGACGTCCTCACCACCCTCAAGACAGAAGAAGTGGCTGGTTGGGTGCGTTCGTTGCAACTGCGTGAAGTCAATCTCCCCATCGAACTCAAAGATGACGTTATCCTACTCGTCGGAGAGCAGCGCGAACTCTCGCACGCTTCGTAAGCCGCTGCGACAGCATACCAACTTCTCACAAAGATTCATTGAGAAATAATAGACTTTCGGAAACGCAGCTCTAACATTAGTTGGAAACAACTCCCAGCATCGTTCAAATCTAGGTCTCTTCCTCAAGCACATTTATCAGAAGTATCCGAAGAGTCTCCTTTTTCTCTCCCCCTTCTTCTCATCATGCTATCAATCTTTAGCTATACCTTTTTCCAAAATGCCCTACTCGGTGCGCTGCTCTCTAGCGTACTCTGCGCCTGCATCGGCACCTATGTTGTGACTCGCCGCTTAGTCATTGCCGGTGGCGGCATGGCGCACGCCTCACTGGGTGGTGTGGGAATGGGTGCATTTTGGGGATTCTCCCCCATCTTCGGTGCAGCCTGCTTTGCCCTCGCCAGTGGTCTCGGCATCGACTGGTTGAGTCGCAAACGCGAAGTGCGTGGCGACAGTGCCATTGCCATGATTTGGACGCTCGGCATGAGCATCGGCATCCTTTTCGCCTATCTTGCCCCCGGTTTTATGACCGACCTCCCCACCTATCTCTTTGGCGACATCCTCAGTATCTCCCATAGCGACCTCCTCGCCATGGGACTTCTCACCGCAGTCACCCTACTTTTCTTCTTCCTCTTTGAGCGCAGCATCATCACCCTCGCCTACGATCGCGATTTTGCACGCACACAAGGTTTACCCGTCCGCACTTTAGAAACCATACTCACTGCTCTCACGGCTCTCACCATTGTCGGGTGTTTGCGCATGGTGGGCATCGTCATGGTCATCTCCCTGCTGTCCATTCCTCAACTTACAGCAGCCGTGTTCACGCGCACCTTCCGAGGCATGATTTTGTGGTCTATGGTTGTAGGATTTGCAGACTGTCTAGGCGGTCTCTCCCTCTCCTATCTTCTCAACGTCCCTTCAGGAGCAGCCATCATCGTAGTGAGCGTAGTGCTTTACTTCGTGGTGCGTGCAATAAAAGCCCTATTTCAGCGTTTTTCTTCATAGCGTAGTTTTATCCCAAAAGGGTTATTAGACCGTAATAGTACTACTTGTTATTGAAAGAATCATTTTTTGTCATCTTCTATTCTCTGGTTGGGTTTAATCTTGCTCTCTAATCTCATCTAAATTTCTTTATTTTTCCACGTTGAAGCGACTTTTCTATCTCCTTCTCCTGTTATTGGTCGTCACTGCTTGCAGCACCAGCCGCAACACCGCAACGACACGATGGTGGCAAGCCTTTGTCACCCGCTACAACGTGTATTACAATGCTGCCACAGCCTACCGCGAAGGAGAAGCTGCCCAACGCAGTGGACTCAAAGACGACTACACGCAGATGTTGCCGCTCTTTGGGGTGGCGTACCCTCAACAACAAAACCTCGGCAAAGGCAACTTTGAAACGGCGGTGACCAAGTGTGAGAAAGCCATTCAACTACACAGCATCAAAAAACGCCCACAAATCGCTCCCGGTCGCAACGCTTCTCCTCAACTCAAAGCCTATCTCTCGCGCAAGGAGTTCAACCCCTTTTTGAAAAATGCGTGGTTGCTCATGGGGAAATCGCAGTTTCAACAAGGCGACTTCCTTGGTGCCGCCTCCACTTTTGCCTACATCACCCGCTTCTATGCCCCCGAACCGCTTGTAGTAGCCGAAGCTCGCTTGTGGTTGGTGCGTTCGCAGGTGCGCCTCAACTGGATGTACGATGCAGAAGATGCCCTCCGCCAAGTGGCCAAGATGGAACTTCCCAAGCGATTGCAGCGCGAGCGCGATTTGACCATGGCAGATTTCCACATCGCCCAGCAGCAGTATGCCGAAGCCTTGCCCTATTTAGGCCGTGCCGCTCGTCAGGCTTCTCACAATTTTGATCAAGCGCGATGGTATTATCTTTTGGCACAAGTCAATATGCAGTTGGGACGTAAAACAGATGCTTACAATGCCCTCAACCGCTGTCTTGCGCAAAATCCCCCCTATGCTCTAGCCTTCCAAGCGCGCATCTTGCAGACCGAAGCCCTCACCACACGACAAAATGTGGCATCCATGCTGCGCCGCCTAGACCGCATGACGAAAGATCCCAACAATGCCGACTATCTCGACCAGATCTACTATGCACAAGGCAACATCTATATGGCTCAGCGCGACACTGCCGCTGCCATCAAATCTTATGAAACGGGAAGATTTCGCGCCACACAGTCCACTCCTGCCAAGGGCGTATTGTTGAACACCCTAGCCGACATCTACTGGCAACAACAACGCTTCGACAAAGCCCAATCGTGCTACACAGAAGCCATCGGTCTGCTCGACAAAACGCAGCCATCTTACAACGAAATCCTCCGCCGTTCTGCGATTCTCGACCAACTAGTCCCATCTACCACCATCATTTTTGAGCAAGACTCTCTGCTCCATCTGGCATCTCTTCCCGAAGCGCAACGCAATGCGGTGATTGATGCCAAAATCACCCAATACAAAAAGGAGCTTGCCGAAGCCAAGAAGGCAAAAGCAGACAGTGCCCTCCGCGCTGCGCAAGAGAATGAGGGCATAGACCTGCCTCAACGTCCATCGCTCCCCTCTACTCGTCCCAACAGCGGTGGTGGTGGTTGGTATTTCTACAACACCCAAGCCGTGCAACAAGGTAAGCAAGCCTTCGCGCGACAATGGGGACGGAGAAAGAACGAGGACGACTGGCGACGTGCCAATCACACTGTCGTTGCTGACAACGATCAAAAAGGGTTTGACTACGCAGCCGACGACAGTATCAACAGCCTCCTCCGTCATCGCCGCGATAGCCTCGCCCTAGCTGGCGTGGCACAGCGTGACATCGATGCGCAAATCCGCGACTATGCTCAGCAACTGGCAGAAGGCACGTCTGCCGCTCCTGCCGATTCTACTGCAAGCGCAGGAAAAGCCGACAAAAAGGAGCAAGACCCCACGCAGCGTGCTTATTATCTAGCGCAACTTCCCCTCACGGCTGAAGCCCAACAGGAAGCGCGCAGCAAAATTCACGATGCCCTCATCGAAGCTGGTTTGATCGAGAAAGACGAGCTCGAAGATTTCGGTCTGGCTCGTCGCACCCTCCAGCGATTTGTGCGCGAAGCTCCGAAGCACGATCGTGTGCCCGAAGCCTACTACCACCTCTTCCTCATGGCGCAGCGCACTCAACAACGCGCAGAAGCCGAAAGATTAAAGAACATTCTGGCACAATCTTTCCCCAACTTCCCGATGACACGCGTCATCTCCGATCCGGATTTTGAAAACAACCTTCGCTATGGTCGCGAGCGCGAAGATTCGCTCTACACGGCTGCCTATACGGCTTATCTATCAGGCAATAAAGCCGAAGTATCACGCCTATTCAATCGCTCGACACAGCAATTTCCCACAGGTGCCAACCGCCCCAAGTTTATCTTGCTCCATAGTTTGGCGCGCTTGCAAGAGGCACCGCGCGACACACTCCAACGCGAGCTCACCGACTTGGCCAAAGACTACCCCAAATCTGACGTAGCAGAACTGGCAGGTATGATAGCCCGCGGACTGCAAGAGGGTCGCACCATCGGGCAAGCCTTCCGTCCCACCGATTTGTGGAATCGCCGACTCAACGATGCCAAAGTGGAAGCTGCGGCAGCTGGTGAGAGCACGCAACTCTCCGACGACCGCAACGTGCCCTTCGTTTTCCTCGTGGCCTATCCCACCGATTCGCTCGACAACAACAAGGTGCTCTTTGCATTGGCGCAATTCAACATCGAACATTTCACCTCGCGCAATCTAGACATTGCCCAAGAACGTGGCAACGGATTGACTCAATTCCGCGTGCAAGGCTTCCGATCCTTTGCCGATGTGCACCACTATGCGCAACAACTCTATGCACAGCCTAAACTGCGTGGCCTCTTCCGAATGGCGCGCACCGAACTCATCAGTGTAAGCAATCTCCGTTTGCTGGGCACCGTCGTTTCGTTTGAAGACTATCGCAAGTTCTACAACGAACACTTTGCTCCACTCAAGATTAAGCCCGAACTCCCTCTCGAGTTTGAACCCGATGATGTGCCTAAGCAAATCTACGAAGACGAATTGCCGCAAGGGCAAAGCAATCGCAAGGTACAACCTAAGCAACAGCCCGAGGACAACGAATATGAATATGAGGAATAAGCGCACCAGTGCGTGAACTCAACTCACCAACGAGGAACCTCTACGCGGAGTGTTCCTCGTTTCCTCTTAAACCCAAATCGGTCATTAGATCCTGAACAGTTTTCATTAGATTGTTGAGCAGATTGTTTACCGTTAGTTCGAAGGCGTAGCGGGCTACGGTGAGAACGAACGAAAAGCAAGATGCCAACAAGAAAATGAAAGATGACAGGAAGTTATCTATTCAATTATGAGTAGTACTATAACGGTCTAATGACCGATTTGGGTTAAACCTAAAATCCCAAAGCTAAAAAATGACTCTCCAAGAAGCTCAAAATCAAGTGGACGAATGGATACGCACCTATGGTGTTCGCTATTTTTCCGAACTCACCAATATGGCAGTTCTCACCGAAGAAGTGGGAGAACTGGCGCGTGTGATGTCGCGCCGCTATGGTGACCAATCTTTCAAAGCTGGAGAAAATCAAGATCCAGCCGATGAAATGGCCGATGTGCTGTGGGTGCTCCTCTGTCTCGCCAATCAGACTGGGGTGAATCTCACAGAAGCCTTTCAGAAAAATTTTGAGAAGAAAACCAAACGCGACCACGATCGTCATCACAACAACCCCAAACTCCAATCATGAACATCATCATCGTAGGAGCTTCTTCGGGCATCGGCATTGCCACGGCTCGCGAATTTCTCCGTCTAGGTCATCGTGTCGGTGTGGCAGCTCGCCGCTCAGCTCCCTTACTTGCTTTACAAGCTGAATATCCAGCGCAGGTGGTGTGGGCCACCATCGACATCAATGCTCCAGAAGCCGCGACTCAGCTTCTCCAACTGGCAGAAGACCTCGGTGGTATGGACGTGTATCTCCATAGTTCGGGAGTAGGACACGAAAACAAGGAACTGGATCCGGGCATCGAGCTCGACATCGTGCAAACCAACGGTTCTGGCTTCATGCGCATGGTCACAGCCGCTTTCCGCTACTGGACGAGTCGCGGACAAAGGGGGCATCTGGCGGCTATCACTTCGGTAGCTGGCACTCGAGGTTTGGGCATCTCCCCTGCTTATAGCGCAACGAAGCGCATGCAGAGCCAGTATCTTGAAGCTTTGTCGCAAATCTCCCACCAGGGTCATCACGACATCGCCATCACTGACATCTTGCCAGGCTTCGTGCGCACCGATTTCATCGCCCAACGCAACTACCCCATGGTGATTTCTCCTGAGAAAACTGCTCACCACATTGTCAAAGGCATTCTGCATCGTCGCCGCCGCATCGTCATCGACTGGCGCTATCGTGTGCTCATCACCTTGTGGTCTGCCCTCCCTCGCTGCATCTGGGAACGCTTGCCTTTCCCTTAAACTCATATCCCTGTTTTAAACCGTGATGCTCTCCTCCAACTCGTGCCACATTTTGCTCCCTCTTTGCGTAATGTGGCATGATGCAGTTTGAAATGCCTCGATGCTCACGCCCCATGACCCATGCCCCTATAAAGATATGGGAGGAAATGGCCCTAAAGAGTGAAAAATCGCACTTAAAAATTCTAAAACAAACTATTTTCTAAGAGAAACGAGTTCTACAACACGTATTTGAAAGGTGAAGGTTGCATTTCTCAACACTTCTTTTACGGGCTACTCTAGATGTTTGCAACTGGAAATCAGAGTTGCTGGCATGGGCAATTTGCTCACGCGCGCGTGACAGGCGCGCCTTCCCTGGGAATTTCGTTTTTTTGCTTTCACAACCTTCACCTTTGCCCTTCCCAAGGTAAGAATAAGAATAAAAAAACTAGAGGTGCATTTTCTGTGGAAAATGCACCTTTTTGTATAGATTTAGAGGATGAGAAGTAAACACCGTTCCTAATACACCGATAAATCACTAGATATAAGCAAATTGGAATGAATTCTGTGAAGGTTGTGAAAGCAAAAAGTGAGAAATTGCTGTACGCGCGCGCGAGGGAGACAAAAAAACAGAAAACTTAAAGGAGAATTGGAGAGCGACAGAGCAAAGTGATACATGCTGCTACTAAGCGAGAGACGTAGTTGGCGAACAAGGTAGAAAGAAAGGTTTTGAAAGTGGCTAGGAAGTCTAGCTCACAATCGTCGGAGATACTTCCTAAACTCTCGGATATATTCTAAAGAATGTCGGAGATTTCTGGTATTATCTCTGAGTTTTCCCGAAGTATATCGGATACTTTTCCACAATCTTCGCAGATGATAGAACAACACTCGCTTACTTCCAATGGTGAAAGTAGGCGAGTGTTGAATTGAGTTGTTGCAGGGAAAGAGGAAAGCCACTAATGCTTCTGAAAAAGATAGGGATTCTCATTCAAAAAACAGCGAACCTATGAACAAAGAAGAGATTCACATCAAGTGAATTCACTTGTTGAACCACACGGGCACAGTGACCATCACGGGTGAGGGCACGCCCCCACGGCGGCCGGGCTTCCATTTGGGCATATTTTGAATCACCGAAATGATTTGGTGCTCCAAGGGATCGTCGAGGTGCTTGGTGATGCTCACATCGGAGATGCTGCCGTCGCGCTGCACCACAAAGGAGACTTCTATGATTCCACGCACTCCGCGGCGTTGCGCACCACCAGAAAACACGATATGGTCGTCGAGATATTTGGCTAAGGCTATGAGTCCACCAGGGAATTGGGGCATCTCTTCCACCACCTGCGTGGCGGTAAGTTGCGGCCCCTCAACTGGCAAATCTGTTTGTCCAGCATTATGGTGCACATCTTGATCGGTCAAATCATCGTTAGGCGTGATCTTGCTATCGTCAGGGCCATCTATGCCTATGGGTGAGGAAGTCACAGCTTCATCTACGATGACAGGAGCTCCAGTTTTACCTCCAGGAGTGGTGATGACACGCGACACCGCACGACCTGCCGACACTCGTTTGCGCTCGAACCCATCGCGCGCCTCCAAAGGACGGAGCTGTTTCACCTCTTCTTGGATTTCAGTCGCCATTTCTTGCACTTTATTGTAGGCCACATAGCCTAGAGATGCTCCAAAAGCGAGTACTACCATCAAGATAGAAAGAAATACATACATAACACGACGATAACGACGCCCTGTCTCCTTGCGGATGACATAGGCACCGTATGCTTTGTTGCGGCCTTCAAAGACCACTTCGCACCATTGTCGGGAAAATAATTCTGTATTCCTCACGTTAGTTTGTTATGAATACCTTTTGCGATGGCTAGAATCGGTATTAGTACAAAATCCGCAGCGATAGTTTTACCACGGAATAGGACGATGAACGATTATTCTGCAAGGGGCATTCAGCATATAGCCCTTCATTGCGCAACTCGCATCGTTTTTCGAAGCAAAAGTACGCCCAAAAAGGAAAATAAGTACTACCTTTGTCCCTATATTTTATCGTTGAAATGAAAGAAAGTCTAATTCTCGCGCTCTTTTCTGTCCTTGTGCTCAGTCTGCAAGCTCAAGAAAGCAATTCAGCCTATCGGGTTTTGCAATTGCCAACCTCAGCACATGCACTGGCAGTGGGAGGAGAAAACATCACGATGAACGACGATGACCCTGCACTCGTGCAGCACAACCCTGCCCTACTCACCAACGTCACTCCCAATCGTTTGGGACTCTCCTTCATGTCACTCGGCGAACTGGGCACTTGGAGTGGTGCACAGTATGTGCGTGCTTTTGGCGACCGCCACACAGCTGCGGCTTTTGCGCAATATCGGGGTTATGGTGAGATGACTGCACGCGACGAACAAGGCACCGAAATGGGTACTTTCTCTGCTAAGGACATCATAGCCGGCATAGGCTACGGCTATGTGCTGAGCGATAACTGGGCAGGTGGTGCCAACCTGAAAGTGGTGCACGAGAGTTTGGGTGAGTTTTCGGCGGCTGCTTTGGCAGTGGATGTGGGCTTGAACTACTATAATGAAAATGAGGGGCTTTCGCTCTCAATGGTATTGCGCAACGCTGGTGCTCAATTCAAGAGTTTCAATGGACGCAACGAGTTTGTACGTCACAATCTCCAATTGGGTGTGTCGAAAGAACTGCTCCATGTGCCTCTACGATTTCATGCAACCCTCACGGATTTGACACGCTGGAGCAAATCGGACTATATCCAAGCAGACGAGAAGCCACTGAGCACGGCTCGCCTTCTCACTAATCACTTGGTGTTGGGCGTGGACTGGATGCCCAGTGACTTAATCACCCTATCTGCGGGCTACAACTTCCGCCGCGCCTATGAGCTTTCTACGCTCGGTGGCGCACATGGGGCTGGTTTCTCCCTCGGTGCCGGACTGACTTTCTCACGAGTGAAAATTGATTTGGCATGGAGCAAGCAGCACGTTGCGGCTTCGAGCATCATGGGAACGCTATCCTTCGCACTTTGATTAGGTGGGAAGCTGTGATTTCTACCTTGTTTAGCAAGTCGCAATAGTGCATCATGAGCTTCAAGGCTCTTTCTCGTGGCTTGCGCCATGATTTTGCCTCTAAACTACACAACTACTAGACTATAACAACTATGCTTCATATCGAAATCGACACTGGTTCGGGCTTCTGCTTTGGGGTGACAAGTGCTATCAAAAAAGCGGAAGACGAACTCACCGAACGCGATATTCTTTACTGCCTTGGCGACATCGTGCACAATAGCCGTGAATGTGAACGCCTGCGCGAACGTGGACTGGTGATGATTGACCATGCCACCTTTGAAAAACTTCACGATGTGAGAGTGTTGCTACGTGCACACGGCGAACCTCCCTCGACTTACGAAACAGCGCGCCGCAATAACATCACGCTTGTTGATGCCACTTGCCCCGTGGTCTTGAATCTCCAAAAGCGCATCCGACGGGTGTATCACGAAATGGGCAATGATCCCCAAATTGTGATATATGGCAAGCACGGACACGCGGAAGTTCTCGGACTCGTGGGACAAACCAACAGCGAAGCCATCGTCATTGCTGACATCAATGAGGTGGATAAGGTGGATCTCACGCGCAACACGTATCTGTTTTCCCAAACCACCAAACCTCTGGAGGGATTTCAGACGTTGATCAATTACCTCACCGAACACATCAAAGCTCCAGCCGAATTCAAATGCTTCGACACTATCTGCCGCAGTGTGTCTAATCGTCTGCCAGCAGTGCAAGAGTTTGCGCGCAAACACGATGTGGTGCTTTTTGTTTGCGGTCTCAAAAGCAGCAACGGACGTGTGCTCTATGAGGCTTGCCACAAGATCAACGAGCACACTCACTTAGTCGACGACCCAACGATGTTAGATGCTGCGTGGTTTGACGGTGCTCAAAGCGTGGGCATCTGTGGGGCAACGTCTACTCCCAAATGGCTCATGGAGAAATGTGCCGAACGCGTGCGTGAAATCACGGAATAGTGCGACGCGCACCAAGACTTTAAGGTGAAATATCACGGAGAAGTATTATACATAGCACGACTTTAAGGTGAGAAAGCACAGAATTTCACGAGAGTTTCACGGGAACTTCTCTCAACAACGACAAGACTTTTCCAATCAATGAATATAGCTCTTTTGCTCTCGGGCGGTGTAGATAGTGCCGTCGCTACCCACCTTTTGGTGGAGCGCGGACTTCGCCCCGACTTGTTTTACATCAAAATCGGCATGGACGATGACGAAGATCTCACCTGCACCGCAGAGGAGGACATCGAACTCTGCCAAGCCATTGCACGCCGCTACGGTCTTCCCCTTGAAGTGATTGATTTACAAAAGGAATACTGGGAACGTGTGGTGTCTTACACCATGGATCATGTGAAACAAGGTCTCACTCCTAACCCCGATGTGATGTGCAATCGCCTCATCAAGTTTGGAGCTTTTGAGGAGAAAATCGGACATAGCTACGACCGCATCTGCACAGGACACTATGCTCGTGTGGTGCGCGACGATGAAGTCTTCGCAGATCCTCGTTCGGGAGAAAACATCGACTTGTCGAGCAGTGCCTCATGGTTGGGCACAGCTCCCGATCCCATCAAGGATCAGACCGACTTTTTGGCACAACTCGATGCACACCAAGTGGGAAAAATCATGCTTCCCCTCGGACATCTCCGCAAAGAACAAGTACGCCAGATTGCCCTCGACAACAAACTCGCACCTGCACGCCGCAAAGACTCACAAGGCATCTGCTTTTTAGGCAAAATCAACTACAACGATTTCGTGCGCCGCTTCCTCGGAGAACGAGTGGGTGATGTCATCGAACTAGAAACGGGCAAGAAAGTGGGAGAACACCGCGGATATTGGTTTCACACCATCGGTCAGCGCAAAGGTTTAGGCCTCGGTGGTGGCCCTTGGTTTGTGGTGAAAAAGGATTTAGAGCAGAACATTCTCTATGTGTCTCACGGTTACGACAACTTGCTCCAATATGGTCGTTCCTTCAACATCGCAGGATTTCACTTCCTCACAGGCGATCCTTGGCCATCATCTGGCAGCATAGACGTGACTTTCAAAGTGCGCCACACCGATCGCTGGCGCACAGGTGTTTTGACGCGCACGGAAGAAGGAGGTTTCCACATTGATGGTGACGACCCCATCCAAGGCATCGCCCCTGGTCAGTTTGGAGTGGTCTATTCTCGCGATGGTCGCATCTGCATCGGTTCGGGAGAAATCGCCATTTAGTGCGCTGCTTTCTCTCATTTACAACTCAGTATCTCTGAGTCACTACTGAAATTCTCTGAAATCCTATTATAAGAAATGAGTAGCTAATGCTGCGAAGCTACAAAACTCTCTGCTTATCTTACGAAGTCGAGGCTACTCACGATGCTCAGCAGTTAGCAACAACTCCTCAACGTCTAACCACAATGTCATAGTCTAAGGATGCCCAAGCCCTACACTTCCAACTTCAACGCGGAACGCATGGCACAAATCTACATAGATGTCTTGCGGTTACTCCAACTCAAACGTATGTCGCGCAATCCGAAGGTGTCGGCTCGCGACATTGCTAAGCAGATTGGCTGCGACCATCGCGCCATCAGTGCTGCCATCAACACCCAAGCTGGCTTAAACTTTCACCAGCTCATTGGAAAGATTCGCAGCAACGAGGTGGCACAACAAGAAGTAATGACAACTGAACAAATAGCTTCATCAAAAGA
>ERZ773009.1077-NODE-1077-length-19538-cov-8.667505_pt1 | contig 19538 bp, 14 predicted proteins | sample MGYA00580663_ERZ773009 | MGnify/ENA primary metagenome ERZ773009 (study PRJEB29015, sample SAMEA2737969) | human oral metagenome | biome: human oral; feature: human-associated habitat; material: dental | place: China | collected 2026 ... | reverse complement strand
GGCGGCCCTGACCGGCGCGCCCTCCGACACCGAGGAGCTGTCGGAGAGGTCGGTGCGGGCCAAGGCCGCCCGGCTCGGAGCCGCCCCCGGCGCCGCCTTCGGCCTGCCGATCGGGCGCGCGGTGCGCACCGGCAGGCGGCTGTGGAGCGACCTCGAGGCCGTGTGCATCGTCATCGCCGGCCCGCGCACCGGCAAGACCACCTGCTGGGCCGTCCCGCGCATCGGCGCCGCCCCCGGCGCCGTGGTGGCCACGAGCAACAAGCGCGACATCCTGGACTCCACCCGCGCCGACCGCTCCGAGCGCGGCCCCGTGTGGGCGTTCGACCCGCAGGGCATCGCCGACGAGCCGCAGTCGTGGTGGTGGGACCCCATGTCCTGCGTCACCGACGCGGTCGCCGCCCGGGCCCTGACCGAAGTGTTCGTGGACTCCACGCGCGACCCCAAGGCCCAGACCAACGCCTACTTCGACTCCGCCGCCCGCGACCTGGTGGCCGCCCTGCTGCTGGCGGCCGCCCGGTCCGGCCGGCCGATCACCCAGCTGCACGGGTGGCTCAACGACCAGCACGACGACGAGCCCGTCCGCCTGCTGCGCGACGCGGGCGAGCAGATGATGGCCGACACCCTCCAGGGGACCCTGAACCTGGTGGCCGAGACCCGCAGCGGCGTGTACGGGTCCGCGTCCACGATCATGAGCTTCATGCTCAACGAGCGGGCCATGGCCTGGGTCACCCCCAGCCCGTGGCTGAGGCAGTTCCGCCCCGAGGAGTTCGTCGCCGGCACCGGCACCCTGTACTGCCTGAGCCAGGAGGGCCGCGGATCCGCCTCGCCCATCGTCACCGCGCTGACGGTCGCCGTGATCGAGGCCGCCCTCGCCCGCGCCAGGACCCAGCCGGGGGGCCGCCTGAGCACGCCCATGCTGTGCGAGCTCGACGAGGCCGCCAACGTGTGCCGGTGGCGGGAGCTGCCCGACCTCTACTCCCACTTCGGGTCCCGGGGGATCCTCGTGGACACCCTCCTCCAGTCCTGGTCCCAGGGCGCCGTCGCCTGGGGCGAGGCGGGCGTCAAGAAGATGTGGAGCGCCTCCAACGTCAAGACCTACGCGGGCGGCGTGGCCGAACGGGCCTTCCTGTCGGACCTGTCGGACCTGATCGGCACGCACTGGGTCGACTCCCGCCAGACGTCCTACTCCAGCCAGGGGCGCAGCTCGTCGACCAGCCGCCAGTCCCAGCAGCGCCCCATCGCCTCGGTCGCCGACCTGGCGGACCTGCCGCGCGGCCGGGCCTGGGTGCTCGCCTCGGGCTCCACCGCGGCCCTGACCGAACTGATCCCCCACTGGGCCGCCCGCCCCGGCGCCGCCGGCGGGGGAAGAGGAAGAACCGAACGGAGCAGGAGGTAAGGATGAGCGGCGATGAGTGAGCACGACGCCACGACCGCAACCGCCCGGGAGCTGGAAAGGCTCCTGCGGGCCGCGGCGCAGATCGGCCGCTTCCTGGCCGACCGGCGCAGGATCGCGCTGCGGCGGGCCCAGGCGGCCTCGCAGGACCGGGCCCTGGCCGCGCGCGAGGCGACCGAGCAGCAGCGGCGCCTGGCCGCGCCGATCTGGGCGCGCGCCCTCGACGACCGGTTCTGGGCGCGCGCCCAGATCGAGGAGGCCGCCTACGTGTACGGGGTGGCCGGGTGGTAGAAGATCTCGTCCACGGTGCCGGTCTCCACAATGCGTCCGGCGTACATGACCGCCACCCGGTCGGCCATGCCCGCCACCACGCCCAGGTCGTGGGTGATCATAATGACCCCGGCACCGGTCTCCTTCTGGGCGGTGCGCAGCACGTCGAGGATCTGGGCCTGGATGGTCACGTCCAGGGCGGTGGTGGGCTCGTCGGCGATAATGAGGTCCGGGTTGTTGGCGATGGCGATAGCGATCACGGCACGCTGGCGCATGCCGCCGCTGAACTCGTGGGGGTAGGCCTTGGCACGCACGGTCGGGTTGGGGATGCCCACCAGGTCCAGCAGCTCGACGGCGCGCTCCCAGGCCTTGTCGCCGCTCATCTTCTCGTCGTGGATCCTCAGGGCCTCGACAATCTGCTGACCCACCGTGTAGACGGGGGTGAGGGCGGACAGGGGGTCCTGGAAGACCATGGAGAGCTGGACGCCCCGGATCCGCGACATGTAGGCGTCGGAGCGCCCCAGGATCTCGGTGCCGTGCAGGGTGATGGAGCCGCTGACGTCGGCCGACTCGTCAAGCAGCCCCATGACCGCCGTGGAGGTCACGGACTTACCCGACCCGGACTCCCCCACCAGGGCCAGGACCTCGCCACGGGCCACGGACAGGTTGACACCGCGCACGGCGTCCACCCGCCCGTCCTCGGAGGGGAAGCTCACCCGCAGGTCGGTGACCTCCAGCAGCGGGGCGTCGGAGGCGGGGTCGGGCAGCGCGTCGCTGGCGAAGGCCGGGGCCTTGGGGTTCTTGGTACGGCGGCTCATGCCTTGCCTCCAGACTTGGACGAGGGGTCGATGGCGTCACGCAGGCCGTCACCCATGAAGTTGACGCACAGCAGCATGGTGACCAGCACCGTGGCGGGCGCCAGGAAGATCCAGGGCGAGGTGGTGGCGGCACGCTGCCCCTCGGCAATGAGCGTACCCAGGGACGTGTTCGGCGTCTGCACCCCGAAGCCGAAGTAGGACAGGGTCGTCTCGCTCAGGACCGCGTAGGCCACGTTGAGGGTGGCGTCCACAATGAGCAGGGAGGCGATGTTGGGGATAATGTGCCGCCCGATCACGACGGCGCTGGGCACGTTCATGAAACGGGCCGCCTGGACGTAGTCGAGGTTCTTCACGCTCAGGGTCAGGGAGCGCACCACGCGGGCGGTCAGCATCCAGCCGAACCCCGCCAGCAGGACGATGAACAGGGTGATCGACCCCTTGGAGGCGCCCGCCTTCTGGGACAGGATGGCGATAATGAGGAAGGAGGGGACCACCAGGAGCAGGTCGGTGAACCACAGGGCCACCTTCTCCCACCGGCCGCCGAAGTACGCCGCCGAGCTGCCCACCACCGCCGCGATGGAGGTCTGGAGGAGGGCCACGCAGATGCCGATGAGCATGGACTTGCGGGTGCCCTCCACGGTCATGGCGAACACGTCGCGCCCGCCCTGGGTGGTGCCGAGCCAGTGGGCGGCGCTGGGGGGCTGGAGGAACTCGCTGGAGACGTCGCGGTACCCCCAGGGGCTGATACTGGCGCCGAAGACCGCGAAGCACAGGACCAGGACCAGGCCGACGGCGCCGGCCACGGCGGAGCGGTTGCGCAGGAAGCGTCGCAGGATGATCTGGGCACGGCCCAGGCGCTTGGACTCCTTGGGGTTGGAGGTCAACGGCTCGGAGGTGTCACGGGTCTCGGCGGGGGCGTTGCCGAGCTGCTCGGCGCTGGCCGAGGCGACGGCGTTGGCACCCGAGCGCGACAGGACGCTGCGGTCAGGGGTCTTGCTCGCCATGGGTCAGCTCACTCTCACTCGGGGGTCGACGACCGCCACGAAGACGTCCGACAGCAGCGCCCCGGTGAGGGTGCACAGCCCGGAGAAGGCCACCACGGCGGCGGTCCCGTTGATGTCGTACTGGGAGATGGCGTTGACGGAGTACTCCCCGATACCGTGCCAGCCGTAGACACGCTCGGTAATGGTGGCCCCGGTGAACAGGCCGGCCAGGGCGAAGGCGAAGTAGGTGGCCATGGGGATCAGGGCGGTGCGCAGGGCGTGCCGGGTCACCGCCCGGCGCTTGACCAGCCCCTTGGCCCGGGCGGTACGCACGTAGTCCGCCCCCAGGGTGTCCAGCATGAGGTTGCGCTGGTAGCGCGAGTAGCTCGCGAGCATCCCCAGGGACATGGAGATGGTGGGCAGCAGCAGGTGCTGGGCGCGCCCGGCGAACCCCGAGCCCTCGCCGGAGAACTCGAAGATGTGGTAGCCGGTACCGTTGTTGACGCGCACCGCGATGACCTGCAGGAGGATCGCGATGACCATGGCGGGGGTGGAGATAATGAGCATCGAGACCAGGGAGACCACCCGGTCCGTGACGGTGTACTGCTTGGTGGCGGTCCAGGCCCCCAGGGCGACGCCGCCCAGCAGGCCGATGGTGGCCCCCAGGACCACCAGGCGCAGCGACACGAAGGCCCGTACGGCGATGACGTCGTTAATGACCTCGCCCTTGGGGGAGTACCCCCAGTCCCAGTGCAGGAAGACGTTCTGGAGCCAGGTGACGTAGCGGTCCCAGACCGGCATGTCGTGGGCGATGTTGTAGCTCACGAGGTTGTCGTGGATGGCAGCCCAGTTGAGCTTGGGGTCCTGGATGTTCCACAGGTTGGACGGATCCATGGAGTACGAGGCCATGATGTAGGCCATAGAGGTCGCTATGAACAGCAGTATCGTGTAGTTCGCGATCCGCCTGGCTAGGTAGGGGAGCATAGGTCTTCTCTTCCGGTTCTCCCGCCTGACGTCGCCGTCGGCAACGAGGCGACCGGGCGGGTGCGGACACCTCCGTCCCGGCCAGCCCCACACAGGGCAGACCAGGTACAGGACTGGGGTGAGAATACCCGGAGACGGGCACCAGACCGTAACATGAGCGGCCGGTCATGTCACAGCGGGGTCGCGAACGGTGGGCACAGCCCCGCAGCGACCCGCATACGGCACCCCGTACGTGACCGAAAACACGGTGTCATTATCCTGCGGAGGGCCCCGGCACCCGCACGGGCAGGCCCCGGCTGGCAGCTGCGGCTGACCGGCCCCACGCGGCCCCCACGGCCTGGCTCCAGGCCGCCAGGGGCGAGGCCAGCACCCCCGCGGGCCCTAGGCGGCGTCGCGGTAGAGGTCGATACCGGCACCGGGCACGGCGGCAATGAGCCGCTGGGTGTACTCCTGGCGCGGGTTGGCGAACAGCTCGTCGCTGGGCCCGGACTCCACGACCTTCCCCTTCTCCATGACCACGACGTCGTCGGCCAGCAGCCGTACCACCGCCAGGTCGTGGGTAATGAACAGGTAGCTCAGCCCCAGCTCGGACTGCAGGTTGGACAGCAGCGTGAGGATCTGGGACTGCACCAGCACGTCCAGGGCGGAGACGGCCTCGTCCAGGACCACCACCTCGGGGCGCAGGGCCAGGGCCCGGGCCACGGCCACGCGCTGGCGCTGGCCCCCGGAGAGCTCCCCGGGGTAGCGGCGCATGGCCGAGCGGGGCAGGGCCACCATGTCCAGCAGCTCGGCCACCCGGGCCTCACGCTCCTTGCGCGAGCCCACCCGGTGCACCCGCAGGGGCTCCTCGACCGAGCTGAACACCGAGCGCATGGGGTCCAGGGAGCCGTAGGGGTTCTGGAACACCGGCTGGAGGCGACGGCGCAGCGCGAAGAGGTCGGCCTTGCCCAGCGTGGACAGGTCGGTGCCGTGGTGGTAGACCTTGCCCGAGGTGGGGTCAATGAGGTTGAGGACAATGTTGGCCACCGTGGACTTCCCGCTGCCGGACTCCCCCACCAGGGCCAGGGTGGTGCCCTCGCGCAGGGTGAAGGAGACGTCGTCCACGGCCTTGAGCTCCTTGGCCTTCCCCTTGGCGCCGCGCACGTTGAAGACCTTGGTCAGGTTCTCCACGCGGATGACGGCGTCGGTGGAGGTGGCCCCCAGCCCGGCCCCCAGGAGCTCGTCCTCGGTGACCTTGATGCCCCGGGCGTGGGCGGCCTCGATACGCTGGGAGGCCAGCGAGGGCGCGGCCTGCACCAGGCGCCTGGTGTAGGGGTGGCGGGGCTCCTGGAGGATCTCCAGGCTGGGCCCGGACTCCACCACCCGCCCGCGGTGCATAACCACCAGGTGCTCGGCCCTCTCGGCGGCCAGGCCCAGGTCGTGGGTGATAAAGAGCATGGCGGTGCCCTGCTCGCGGGTCAGGGACTGGAGGTGGTCCAGGATGACCCGCTGGACGGTGACGTCCAGGGCGGAGGTGGGCTCGTCGGCAATGAGGAGGCTGGGGTGGGCCGCCATGCCGATGGCAATGAGGGCCCGCTGGCGCATGCCGCCGGAGAACTCGTGGGGGTACTGCCTGGCGCGGTGGGCAGCGTCGGGCAGTCCGGCCTGCGTGAGCAGGTCCAGGACCTTCTGGTCCACCTCCTTGCCGGGCACCACGTTGTTGGCCCTCAGCGCCTCCTTGACCTGGTAGCCGATGGACCACACGGGGTTGAGGTTGCTCATGGGGTCCTGGGGGACCAGGCCGATACGGGACCCGCGCAGCGCGGTCATCTCCTTGTCCCGCAGGTGGGCGACGTCCCGGCCCTCGAAGAGGATCTGCCCGCCGGTGACCCGCCCGGTGCCGGGCAGCAGTCCGATGACGGCGTGGGCCATGGTGGACTTGCCGCTGCCGGACTCCCCCACCACGGCCACCGACTGGCCGGGGTAGATGGTCAGGTTGGCGCCCCTGACCGCGGGGACCATGCCGGTGGAGGAGCGGAAGGCGACGTCCAGGTCGCGGATCTGGAGCAGGGGGGTGGGCCGGGCGGCGCGGGAGTCAGGCGTGGTGCTCATTGCTTCCTCGTCTTGGGGTCCAGGGCGTCGCGTACGGCGTCGCCCATCATAATGAAGCCCAGGACCGTCAGCGCCAGGGCCCCGGCCGGGTAGAACAGGATGTGGGGGGCGGTGCGCATTGACTCCTTGGCCGCCGAGATGTCAGCACCCCAGGAGACGACGCTGGCGGGCAGGCCGATCCCCAGGAAGGACATGGTGGCCTCGGCCACGATGTAGGAGCCCAGGGAGACGGTGGCGGTGACAATGATCGGGGCGGCGGCGTTGGGGACGATGTGGCGCGCCAGGGTCGCCCAGCGACCGGCCCCCAGGGCGATGGAGGCGGTGACGAACTCGTCGTTCTTGATCCCCATGACGGCGCCCCGGGCAATGCGGGCGATCTGGGGCCAGCCGAATATCCCCAGGACCAGCACCACGGTGAAGATGGAGCGGTGGGTCTTGAACATGCTCATCACCACGATGGCCGCCAGCATAAAGGGGATGGCGAAGAAGATGTCGGTCATGCGCGACAGGAGCGAGTCGAACCAGCCCCCGAAGTACCCGGCGATCGTGCCCACGAGGGAGCCCAGGACCACCACCAGGAAGGTGGTGAGGATGCCCACGCTCACCGAGGCGCGCGCCCCGTAGACGGTGCGGGCGAAGATGTCGCAGCCCTGCAGGTCGAAGCCGAAGGGGTGCCCGGAGCGGGGTGGGGCCAGGGAGTCGTCCAGGATGCAGGATGCCGGGTCCGTACGGGCCAGCAGGCCGGGGACGAGCGCCAGGACCACGGCCCCGGTAATGAGCAGGGCGGCGACCCAGAACAGGGGCCGACGGCGTAGGACCTTCCAGGCCTCGCCCCACATGGAGGAGGGGGCGGACTCGTCGGCCACGGCGTCCACGGCGCCCAGGCCGGTCTCGTCGGTGTCGGAGACAAAGCGTTCCTGGCCGGGCAGCGGTTCCCGCCCGGCAGGGCGGGTGGTGGGGGTCTCAGGCATAGCGGATCCTCGGGTCGAGGGCGGCGTAGAGCAGGTCTACGAGCAGGTTGGAGACGATAAAGACGAGGATGAGGACGGTGGTGAAGGAGACCACCGTGGATCCCTGCCCCTGGGTGATCGCCTTGTAGAGGGTGCCACCCACGCCGTGGATGTTGAAGATGCCCTCGGTGACAATGGCCCCGCCCATGAGGGCCCCTAGGTCGGCCCCCAGGAAGGTGACCACCGGGATGAGGGAGTTGCGCAGGACGTGGCGGGTGACCACGCGGGTGCGCCCCAGGCCCTTGGCGCGGGCGGTGCGCACGTGGTCGGCCCCCAGGTTCTCACTGACCTCCGTGCGCGTCAGGCGTAGCACGTAGGCGAAGGACACGGCCGAGAGCACGATCGCGGGCATGAGCAGGTCCGTGACGCCGGGGCTGGAGCCCGCCGTCGCCGGCAGCCACCCCGCCTTGATGCCGACGAGGAACTGCATGACGAAGCCGGTGACGAAGGTCGGCACGGCGATCACGGTCAGGGAGACCACCAGCACGGTGGCGTCAAAGAACCCGCCACGGCGCAGGCCCGCCAGGGTCCCCACCACGACGCCCAGGACGCCCTCGATGACCAGGGCCATGAGGGAGAGCTTGATGGTCACCGGGAAGGCCTGGGCCATGACCTGGGTGACGGGCTGGTGGGAGAAGGTGGTGCCGAAGTCGCCCACCAGGATGCCCTTGAGGTAGAGCAGGTACTGGGTGAGGAAGGGCTGGTCGAGGTGGTACTGGGCGCGAATCTGGGCGATGACGGCCGGTGACAGGTTGCGTTCCCCGGCCAGGGCCGCCACGGGGTCCCCGGGCATGGCGAAGACCATGGCGTAGATCAGGAAGGTCGCGCCGAAGAAGACGGGAATGACCTGGAGGAGTCTGCGCCCGATATAGCGGAGCATGAGGGTTCCTTCTGGTGGTGGTGACGCGGGCCGGGGGCGGTGGCCCGTGCCACCGCCCCCGTAGGCGTCAGTCCTTGGTGACGGCGTGGTACAGCGGGGCGGAGTTCCAGCCGAACTCCACGTTGCTGACCTTGGTGGAGTGCCCGCCGAAGCCGTTCTGGTACCACAGCGGGATGGCCGGCAGGTCCGCGAACAGGAGCGTCTGGGCCTTCTGGTACAGGGTGGTGGCCTGGGTCTGGTCGGCGGTCTGGGCCGCCTGGTCCAGGAGGGCGTCGAACTCGGGGTTGGAGTACTGGGCGTCGTTGGAGCCGGCACCGGTGCGGTAGACCATATTGAGGAAGTTGCCCATGGACGGGTAGTCGCCCTGCCACCCGGTGCGGAAGCCCGAGGTGAGGGTGTGGGCGGTGACGTCGGCGCGAAGCTCCTTGAAGGTGGGGTAGGGGTTGCCGGCGGCCTCGATACCCAGAACCGTCTTGATGGAGTTGCACACGGCGTCGACCCAGGTCTTGTGCGGGCCGTCGGCGTTGTAGGCGATGCTGAAGGAGCCGGTGAAGGGGCTGATGGCCTCGGCCTGGGCCCAGGCCTCCTTGGCGGCGGTCGCGTCGAAGGTGAGGACCTCGTTGCCCGGCACCTTGTCGCTCCAGCCGCTAATGACCGGGGAGGTGAAGTCGGAGGCGGGGGTGCGCGTGGAGTAGTAGAGGGTGTCGCAGATCTTCTTGCGGTCGATCGCCAGGGACAGGGCCTTGCGGCGCAGACGCCCCTCCTCGTCCATCTTGAAGTGCTCCGAGCCCACGTCAATGGTGAAGCACTGGATGACGGCGCCGGGCTGGTTAATGGCCCGGTCCCCCAGGTCGTCCTTGAAGGTGGCCAGGGCCGAGTCCGGGATGGCGTCGATGACGTCGAGGGAGTCGGACTGGAGGTCCGCGTAACCGGACTCGTAGGTGGTGTAGAACACGAAGCTGACGCCCTTGTTGGCGGCCTTGCGCGGGCCGGAGTACTTCTCGTTGGGAACCAGCTCACAGCGTTCGTTGTGGGTCCAGGAGGACAGGGAGTAGGGGCCGTTGCCCACCGGCTTCTGGCCGAAGGCCTCCATGTCCGCGTAGGCGGACTCCGGCAGCGGGTAGAAGGCGGAGTAGCCCAGGCTGAGCAGGAAGTCGGACTGGGGCGCCTTGAGGGTGATGGTGAACTCTGTGTCGGAGACCTTCTTCAGGCCGGTGAGCTCGGAGTCGGTGTCGTAGGAGAAGCCCTCGATGGGCTCGAAGAAGGCGCTGGACAGGTGGGCGTGGGACTTCAGGGCGCCGTAGTTCCAGGCCTTGATGAAGGAGTCGGAGGTCACCGGGGTGCCGTCGGAGAAGGTCCAGCCCTCGTTGAGGGTGACGGTGAAGGTCTGGCTGTCCTGGGTGGTGACGTCCTTGGCGACCTCGTTGACCAGGGCCCCGTGGGCGTCGTAGGAGTACAGGCCGGCGAAGATCAGGTCGATAATGCGCCCGCCCCCGACCTCGTTGGTGTTGGTGGGGATCAGGGGGTTCTGGGGCTCGGTGTCGTAGGCGGTGACAATGCCGTCACCTCCCTTGGAGGTGGTGTCGGAGGAGCAGGCGGCGAGCGCTGCGAGGGCGGCCGTCGAGATGACGCCGGCTCCGAAGGCCCGACGGGACAGGATGAGTCTGTTCATGAGGAACTCCCACGGGAAGGGGCGTTGACGCCCGGAGGACGGGGCGCCCATCGCAGGAGGTGGTCAGTGGCACACCAACGCATACACATACACTCATGCGAATGGACGTCTGGCACTGTACCCCATGGAGCCGCCGGACGCGCGCACCGTCTTACCCTGTGGTCACGCGGTTCCTTACCAGCCCGGCGACGCGCAGCGTTTACGCAGGTCAGAACACTTTCATTAGCTGCTACGAAGAGAGCGGTCCGAACCCTAAGGTCCCGGTGACAGGTGTGGAGGGAGGCTTCCTGGGCGTGGTGGTGGACTGTGTTTCAGGTAGCGAGCTGGGTTTTAAGTGGTAGGTTTATTTTTAGGTAATGGGTCTGGGTTTTAGATAGTAGGTTGTGCTTTAGGTGGTAGACTAGGTTTTAGGCGGCAGCGTCCTGGGTCTTACCAGGCGCCCTGGGCCCCAGGCGGTGAGCCCAGGTCTTACCAGGCGGCGGCCAGCAGCTCGTAGGAGCGACGTCGTAGCAGCGGGTCGTGCACGGTGGTCACCACGAGGAGCTCGTCCAGGTCCCAGCGACGCACCAGGGCCCGCAGCCGGGGAACCACCTCCTGGGGAGCGCCCACGAAGGACAACGCCATGGAGGACTCCACCGCGCGCTCCCGCCCCGGCACCAGGGCGCGCCACGCCTCCAGGTCCGACGTCGGCGGGTCCAGGGGTCCGGGACGCCCACCGACGACCCGCGCCGCGGCGGTCATGGCGGTCGTGAAAAGACGCTGCGCCTCCTGGCACGTGGGGGCCAGGACGACATTGACGGCCGCGGCGACCCGGGGCCGGACCGGCTGGGGGGCGTCGGCCAGGACCGAGCGGTAGGTGGCCATGGCGGCCTCGGCCTGGGAGGGGGCGAAGTGCGAGGCGACGGCAAAGGGCAGCCGCATCTCACCGGCCACCCGCGCCCCGGTCACCGAGGATCCCAGGATCCAGGTCTGGGGGCTGGTGCCCTCCCCGGGGATGGCACGCACCACGGTCGGCTCCGGACAGGCCGGGGGCAGGGGGGAGGTCTGCGGTCTGGCCTGCTTGTCTGCTAGTTGGTTTGCTTGCGGGTTGGACGGCGCATTAGCCCGTAAATGGTCCTGCCTGTCTACCCGTGGGTTGGTTTGTGAGCCCGTCTGCACCCCACCGGCTGACGGAGCAGGTCGCGCGGGCCGGAGGGAGCCGGGGACGGCGGCCTCGGCGTCGGGCCCGGGGCCGAGGTAGCCCAGGATCTCACGGACCTCGTCGGCGAAACGACGGGGGTCGGCGGAGCGCCGCCGCAGGGCGCGGGCGGTGACGGCGTCGGTGCCGGGGGCGCGCCCCAGGCCCAGGGCGACGCGGCCCGGGTAGAGCAGGGCCAGGGTCCCCACCTGCTCGGCGACGACCAGGGGGGCGTGGTTAGGGAGCATAATGCCGCCGCTGGCGACGCCGATCCGCTCGGTGGCGGCCAGGACCTGCCCCATGAGGACGGTCGTGGCGCTGGCCAGGTAGGTGGTGGAGCCGTGGTGCTCGCCGAGCCAGTAGCGCGTGTACCCCGCGGCGTCGGCGGTGCGTGCCAGGGCGACCATGTCACCCAGGGCCTGGGCGCGGCTGCGACCGGCGGGGACAGGGACGAGGTCCATGACGGACAGGGCGACGCTCATGGTCGCAGCCTACGGCTCCCGCAGGATCACCGGTGCCAGTACTGGCATAACAGTTCCAACCGCCCTTACGCAGAGGGCCGGACAAGCACCCCCGACCTCGTCAGGCCCCACCTCCCAACCACCCCGCGGGACGACCCGGACGCAGCGTTCCTAGCCGTCATGTATACAGCTGGCAGCCGCTCCTGCACGGACGGCCCCGGCAGCGCGGAGGAGCGGCTCGAGCCCGCCTCGTGCGGACGAGCCTGGTCCGTGCACGCACCCTCAGGGGCGGCAGACTCGAACCCCCTTGTGCGGACGAGCCCTCACAGGAGTGCTGCCGCGTCACCCGGGTAGATGACACGGCAGCGTCGGGGAGCGGGGACCGGGATGGGGCGGGGTCTTGGGACCGGCACCGTGGTGCCCCGGAGCCTCAGCGGGTACGGACCACAGGCCGACGGGACGTCGGAGGACCGGTGGGGTCGGTGCGTCCGGGCGGTCCTGACCTCCTGGAGCCGAGGCGGGCGCGACCGCGCGAGGGCCTAGGCATGACGGGAGGGCAGGATCGTGGCGGCCAGGGACTTGCAGATGTCGCCCACCAGGAAGGGCACGGCACCCAGGGTGAAGGCCGCGCCCAGGGTCAGGCCCTTGGCGTAGGCGAGCCACAGGACGCCGGGCACGTAGACGGCCACGGAGGCCAGGAGCATGAGCCCCAGGCGGGCGGGCAGGCGGCGGCCCGGGGCGGTAGCGGTCCCCGCCACGACGGCGACCAGGACGTAGCCCAGGACGTAGCCGAAGGTGGCGGTCACCCCGCTGGTCCAGCCGTGGAGCACCGGGACGCCAGCGGCGGCCAGGCCCGCCAGGAGCAGGGCGGAGGCCGCTCCGCGCCGGGAGCCCAGAAGACCGCCGACACCGAGGACCGCGAGGGTTCCCAGGGTGACCGGGACAGGCGTAAAGGGCAGGGGGACCGCGAGCTGGCCCAGGAGGGCGATCGCAGCGGTTCCGGCTGCCACCAGGACGGCGTCGCGCCCCAGAGCTCGGACGCGCAGGGCGGCGCGAGAAGGGGCGGCCGCAGCGACCTCGTTGAGGGGATGTGTCGTCATGCACTCACCATAGACAGACAGTGTGCGTTACCGGAACTCCGGTTCTCCCCCGTGATAAGGGCGTTATTTTGTGCCTTTCCTCTAACCTATAGGGTTCTTTCACGAGAACCAGGAGACTATGAAGCGCAGCCTCAGAGCGGACGCCTGCGCCGCATACGGCCCGGCCCGGACGCCGGGACGTCCCGGACCGGGTCCTGGCTTCCGTACCGGGCGGGGCCGACGGACGCCAGGCGGGGCCGCAGGTGACGGCCACCTTGGCCTGACTCCTCCGTACCGGGCAGGGCTGGCGGACGCCAGGCGGGGCCGGGCGCCCTCGGGCTGCAGAGGGTAGCCGCCGAGGCGGACGTGCAGGGGCACGGGCTAGAGTCGGCCCCGTGAGCGTGCACTCCTTCTCCCTGGTCCCCGCCGCCTACGTCCTCCTGCTGCGCCAGGCACCTGGCAGGGCCAGCGACCCGGCACCTGCTACAGCTGCCATCGCGCTCGCGGGCACCTCCCGACCCAGGCCCGACGTCCCGGCGCCAGGCGTCAGTACGGTCCCGGCGCCCTCTGCCGGTACGGTCCCGCCCGGTACCGCCGCGCCCCGCTCCCCCGGCTCCTCGGCCGCGGGCACCGAGGTCCTTCTCCAGCTGCGCCGGAACACGGGGTACATGGACGGCTACTGGGCCACAGGGGCGGCCGGGCACGTCGAGAGCGGTGAGTCTGTGCTCCAGGCCGCCTGCCGGGAGGCCCGCGAGGAGGTCGGCGTCGTCCTGACCCCGGAGGACCTGTCCACGCTGACGGCTATGCACCGCTCCAACGATGTCGGCGGCGCCGCCGTCGAGCAGCGGGTCGACTTCTTCTTCACCGCCCGCACCTGGCAGGGGACCCCCACCGTCCAGGAGCACGAGAAGGACGCCGGGCTCGGCTGGTTCTCCCTCACCGACCTGCCCGCCCTCGTCCCGGCGCACGAGCGCGCGGTCCTGACCTGGCTGGCCAGGGCGCTCGACGGCGGGGAGGCGGTCCCGGCAATCACCACCTTCGGCTTCAGCCCGGGCCAGGACGTCGCCCACTACGGGGTGGCCCGGCACTGAGCGTCCGCAGCGCCCCGGGCCGGTTCGGCGCTTCCGGCGGGCCTGACCCACGCCCCGCCCCACTGCGCGCCAGCGTCCGCCGCGCCACGCAGCTCTAGCCCCACCCGTCCTGTGGGCGCCCCTTCTGGTCCTCCTCGTGGTAGCCGCTGGCTTCGTCGGCCCCATCGGCTCCGCGAGCGCCCCGGGACTGGGTGACGTGCCCGTCAGAGTGGGTGACGGCCGTCTCATCAGCTCCGCGAGCGCCCCGGGACTGGGTGGTCGGCCCAGCTCGTAATTCGCAAGACCGCTCCGGTACCCTGAGGCCGGGCGGGAACGCCTGGCCCACACGAACGGTCACGCCGCCCACTCCCCAGGCACCCCGGGGCCGGGCGCCATCGTGGGACCCGTCCCTGGGCACCATGCCCCGCCGCGCAGGTACTCCTCCAGGCCGAGCGTGGGGGCGACCCGTCCCTGGGCGCCATGTCCCGCCGCCAGCCCGCCCCGCAGGAAGAGTTATCTAGGGATCTGGCCAGTCGAACGCCTGGTTTTGTCGCAATCTGAGGATCAGAGACGGAGCCACCCCGACCGCAGCTTTGTCTGCTTAATGTCTGCGCAGGTCAGGAGCTTGGTTGCTGGCGTCGGGGAGGATGCCACCGTCTCTGAGCCTCAGATTGCGACACGAGCAGGATCCGGGGCGGCAGACGGACGAAAAATTAATCACATAATCGTATAATCCGCGCGCTTCTGTGCCGGGAGCCCCCGTGGACGTCCGACATCCCCGTTCTCACGAGCAACAAGTACCGTTCTCGCGACGAATAAGTACCGTTCTCGCGAAAGAGGGGGGCGGACACGCGCAGCGGACGGCGCCGCACGGCCGACCTGCCTCACCCCTCCAGGAACCCCAGGATCCGGGGCAGCTCACGACGCGCCTGGACCATCCCGGCCTCATAGGCGGACACGAGCCGGTCATAGCGCAGCTCACCGTTCTCAATCCCCATGCGGTCAGGCTGGAAGAGGTAGACGCTGCCTGAGCGGACGCGGTCCTCCAGCTCCTGCATGGTGGCGTTGTAGCGGGCAGGGCGGGCGATAATCGCGTCGGCCACCAGGGGCTGACGACGGAACGCCTGACGGTACAGGAGTGAACGCACCTCCTCCTTGCGGTACCCGGGCGGCCTCGTGGTGACCACGAGCATGCGCTCAAAACCGTCAGCCTGCGCCGCGTCAGTGGCGAACCCCCCGGTGGGCCCCAGGGCGCCGTCGTAGTACCGGGCACCGTCAATGGTCACCGGGGGCATGAGCAGCGGCATGGACGCCGAGGCCTGGGCGCGCGGCAGCAGCTTCTCCAGGGTGTCCAGATCCGACTTGCCCCAGTAGACCTCCTGGCCGGTGTCACCGCAGAAGGCCCCAATGCGGACCTGGGCGGGCGAGGCGGCAAAGACCTCGATATTGAGGGGGAAGGGCTGACCGGGGTCGGTGGTCTCCTTGTAGAGGTGGTCGGAGTTGAAGTAGCCCCGCCCCTGCACAAAGCTCCCCCAGCCGCCTGCCTGCGGGTCCAGCGGCATGGACAGGAAGGCCTCACGGGCACGCCACCTGTCCCGGGCGACGAAGTTGACGGTGTGGGTGCCACCAGCACTGATACCGCCGACCCACCCGAAGTCCAGGCCCTCCTCCAGCAGGAGCCGCACCAGGGCCGCGGTGTAGGTGGCGCGCATGCCGCCTCCCTCGAAGACGAGGGCGACGTCGTCAAAGCGCCGTGTCACCGGCGCTGGGACGTGACCAGGGTGCCCGTAGGGGAAGGGGCCGGTGGCGGGCAGGGCCGTCACGGCCGCGTCGGCAGGAGGCGGAGGAGGCAGGATGGGCTCGACGTCGGGGACTGCGTCACTGGTCATGCCACGCACCCTAACGCGCTACCCCTGCATGACGGGGAGTGCGCTTCACTGTACGGGAAACTTGCGCCCGGCTCGCCGCCGCCGACTAGCCCGCGGGCCACCCCGCCATGCCGACCTCGCCGACTAACCCGGCCCACCCGCCGACCGGCCCGCGCCGCCGCCAGCCGGGCCCTGGCGCTCACTGGCGGTGAAAGGCCATCGCCCTCCCCTACCCTCACCGCGTCCTGCGGCGTAGCGTGCCGGGCATGGTCACCCCACGTCTTCTTGAGCCCCTTCCCCTGCGCGAGCGCACCGCCCGTAACCGCCTGTGGCTGCCGCCCATGTGCACCTACAGCGCCGCCGAGGACGGCGTGGTCACGCCCTGGCACGTCGTCCACTACGGTGCCCGCGCCGCTGGCGGCTTCGGGACGGTGGTCGTGGAGGCGACGGCGGTGAGCCCGCGGGGACGGCTCTCCCCGCGGGACCTGGGCCTGTGGGAGGACGCGCAGGTCGCGGGGCACTCCCGCCTGGTCGAGGCGATCCACGCCAGCGGCTCCCTGGCCGGGGTCCAGCTGGGGCACGGGGGCCGCAAGGCCGGTACTCCCCCGTGGCGCCCGGACGCCGTCGGGGCCCGTCAGGGCACTCTGGCCGGCTGGGACCTGGTGGCACCCAGCGCCCTGGCCTACCCCGGCCACGCCACCCCGCGCGAGCTCGACCTCACCGAGGTGCGGGCCCTGGTGGAGACCTTCGCCCAGGCTGCCGGCCGGGCCGTGGCGGCCGGTTACGACCTGGTCGAGCTCCACGGCGCCCACGGCTACCTTCTCCACGAGTTCCTCTCACCCCTGTCCAACCACCGTACGGACGCCTACGGTGGGACCACGGCCGGGCGCCGGCGCCTGGTCCTGGAGGTGGTGGAGGCCGTGCGCGAGGCGGTCGGGGACGCCGTGCTGGGTATCCGCCTGTCCGCCACCGACTGGACCGCGGGCGGGCTCACCGGGGAGCAGACCGCCGAGCTGGCGCCGCTGCTGGTGGAGGCCGGTGCCGACGTCCTCCACGTCTCCACGGGCGGCAACGTGCCCGCAAAGGTCCCGGTGGCCCCGGGCTACCAGGTCCCCTTCGCCGCCCGGGTGCGCGACGCCGTCGCCGCCACCGCGACGCCGGTGGTGACGGTCGGGGTCATTAGGAGCGCCACCCAGGCCGAGCAGATCCTGGTCACCGGGCAGGCCGACGCCGTGGCAGTGGGGCGCCCCGCGCTCCTGGACCCGAGCCTGCCCCTGCGCTGGGCCCGCGACCTCGGGACGGAGGGCTGGCAGGCCCAGGGGGTGCCGGTCCCCTACTGGCGCGGGGTCTGGGCGTCGTAGGCGATTAGCAGGCCGGAAGCGCTGGCCGGACCGGTACGGGGTCTGGGCGTAGGCGCCCCGGCGCCCCGCACCTGGGTTCTGGCCAGCAGCCACTCCCCTACCGGCACAGGGCCTGGTGAGGCGGGGCACGTGCGGCACCTAGTCACCCAGCCGGTTCCCTGCTGGTGTGGGGTCTAGCTCATCTGGGCGCCGTCGAGGTCGCGGAGGCGCGCCAATCCCCTACCAGCACGGGATCTGGGCGTAGGTGCGCCGACACCCCGCACCTGTCGTCTGGCCCCGGCACGCTCACCTCGACTCCATCCAGGAGACCAGCGTCCTCCCGGCAGGCGCTGGTACACGCCATCCTCCCGGCCAGACACTGGCGCACCTTGTGTAGACCAAGCCTGTCCTCCCAGCTAGGCGCTGGTGCACGCCATTCTCCCGGCCAGGCGCTGGCGCACCTTGTGCAGACCAGGCTGTCCTCCCGGCCAGACGCCAGCGCACCTTGTACGGCCTCAGGCACCGAGCCAGTAGGCGGCCAGGGCGCGCGACATCCACATCCCGTCCCAGATCCCGCACATCTCCCGCTGGGAGTGCATGGACAGCAGGGGGACGCCGACGTCCACCGTGGTGACCCCCAGACGAGTGGCCGTGAGCGGGCCGATCGTGGTGCCGCACGGCACGGCGTTGTTGGAGACGAAGTCCTGGCTGGGGACCTGCGCGGCGGCGCAGGCGCGCGCCCAGAGGGCCTGGCCGGGCGCGTCGGTGGCGTAGCGCTGGCGCGCGTTGATCTTCAGCAGCGGGCCGTGGTTGACCAGGGGGCGGACGGCTGGGTCGTGGAGCCCGGCGTAGTTGGGGTGGACGGAGTGCCCGGCGTCGGCCGAGACGCAGCTGGAGCGGGCCAGGAGCGCGGCGTAGGCGTCCCCCGTGTACCCCATGGCCGCGCCCAGGCGCTCCAGGAGGGTGGCCAGGAAGGGGCCGGCCGCGCCGGAGCGGGTCTCGCTGCCCACCTCCTCGTGGTCGAACGCCACCAGGACGACGGCGTCGCGCGGGCTGACAGGCAGGACGGCACCCGGGCGGGCGGTCCCGCCACCGGCTGCCAGCACCCCGCCGCCAGCTGCCTCGGCCAGCGCGCCAGCCCTGGCTGCCAGCGCTCCACCACTAGCTGGCGAGCCGTCCTGGGCAGCCCCAGCTGGCGCCCCGTCACCGGCTGGCACACCGGCCAGGGCCTCCAGGGCAACCAGGGCGGCGTGCACGGAGGAGAGGTTGTCCAGGCGAGCCGAGGCCAGGAACTCGCCCCGGCGACCGAAGCGCGCGGGGGCCTCGGTGGGGTAGGTCAGGACGTCGTGCCCGGCCAGGTCGGCGAAGTCGATCCCGGCGACCTCGCACAGGTACCGCTCGACCGCGTCAGGGCCGAGCTCGGCACCCTCGTCCTGGGCCAGGGACCACAGAGGCAGCAGGTGGGCCTGCCGGTCCAGGCGCAGGGCGTCGTGGACGGAGTGGTCCAGGTGCGGGGCAACCTGGGCCACGCGGGCGAGGGGGCCGGTACGCACCAGGTGGGTAGCACCGTCGCGCGTGGTCAGGCGCCCGGCCAGGCCGAGCTCACGGTCCAGGAAGGAGTTCTCCAGGGCGCCGCCGTAGACCTCGGCGTTGACCAGCTGCCAGCCGGCGCGGTTGAGCGCCGCCCGTGGCTTGAGCTTGAGGGCCGGGGAGTCGGTGTGGGCGCCGACAATGCGGAAGGCCACGTCGGTGGCGCTGGCACCCGGGACCTGTGTAGGCGCGCTGCTGGTGGGCGCAGCACCGGCGGGTACAGCACCGGCGGACGTACCGTCGGCGGGCGCGCTGCCAGCAGGGACGCCCTGGGTAGGCGGTGTGCCAGCCGGAGTGGCGGAGGTGCCCTGGGCGGCAGCGGCCTGGGTGGGGGCCTCCGGCAGGATCCAGGCGGCGACGGCGCCGTCGCGCACGACGTAGCCGCGACGGGGCAGCCCCGGCCCCCAGGGCCTGGTCTCGCTGACGGCGGTCAGGCCGACGGCCTCCAGGCGGGCGGCGACCTCGGCGGCGGCGTGGTAGGAGGAGGGGGAGGCGGTCACGAAGGCCGCCAGGGAGTCGGTGTAGGTGTCCGGGCTGGTCAGGGCTGGCACCGTCAGGGCGGGGGCGAGGGTGGTCTCAGACATGGGTGCAGTCTTCCACACGACCAGTTGCACCTACCGTCAGGAACGTACCTTAGCCGTGCGGGACGTACCTTAGTTATTGAGGACGTACCTTAGTCGTCGGGGACGTACCTTAGACGACTTCTAAGGTACGTCCCCGACGACTAAGGTACGTCCCCGACGCTTGAGGTACGTCTCCGGCAACTAAGGTACGTCCCGCATAAGACAGGTGCGCTCACCTGATCCTGGGAGGCCTCCGCTCCCCACCAGACCCAGGACCCCACCGCACCCA